>WBZP01000558.1_pt1 | contig 50465 bp, 51 predicted proteins | sample 5204301 | NCBI WGS metagenome assembly WBZP01 (sample SAMN12412401, study PRJNA552823) | activated sludge metagenome | isolation source: activated sludge from nitrification reactor of wastewater treatment plant... | place: USA: Pennsylvania | collected 2017
GGAAGAGGAAAGAAGGAAGAGGCGCATTTGCTCGCGTGGACGACAACGCCCTGGACATTGCCAGCGAATACCGCGGTTGCAGTCAATAAGGATCTCACCTATGTTGAAGTTGAACAAAACGGCGAACATCTTATATTGGCAAAAGAACTGATTGCAAAAGTCATGCAAGACGAAAAGCATCAGCCGCTCGATTATGAAGTGTTGAGAGAATTCAAAGGCAGTGAGTTAGTTGGGCTTGAGTATGAGCCGCTGTTTGTTGATCGCGGCGAGAATGCGCACAAAGTCTGGGCGGCACCATATGTCAGTCACGAGGACGGTACGGGCATCGTCCACCTTGCACCGGCCTATGGTGAGGAAGACTTTGTACTCGCCAAAGAAAACTGCATACCAATCGTGCATACCATCGACGAAAATGGACTATTCACCGAAGGTGATTGGACGGGTGAGAACGTCTGGGCGATCAACAAGACGATTGCGAAGACGCTGCACGAGCGCGGTGTGGTGTGGAAGATTGATTATATTCGCCACTCATACCCGCATTGTCACCGCTGCGGCACGAAGTTGATGTACCGCGCGCATCCAAGTTGGTTCATGGACATCGATGGCCAGCGCGAGAAGATGCTTGAAGAAAACGGTCCGATCAATTGGTTCCCTCCGCATGTCAAAAATGGCCGCTTTGCTAAGACGGTCGAGCAAGCACCAGATTGGAACCTCAGCCGCGATCGCTTCTGGGCGACTGCTATGCCAGTCTGGAAGAGCGAGTCGGGCAAGGTAAAAGTTGTCGGAAGCTATGCTGAACTCAAGGAGTTATCGGGTGTTGAGCTAGAGGATTATCATCGACCGTGGATAGACGATGTGACATTCAAGATCGACGGCGTGACGTACCATCGCATCGACAAGGTGATTGATTGTTGGTTTGAAAGCGGTAGTATGCCGTTTGCGCAGTTTCACTATCCTTTTGAAAACAAGCAAAAATTTGAAGAAAACTTCCCGGGCGATTTCATTGTCGAATACATTGGTCAAGTTCGCGCTTGGTTTTACTACGTCCACGCGGTTAACGTAGCGCTATTTGGTACGCACGCTTTCAAAAACGTCATCGTGACCGGCAATGTGGCAGGCAACGACGGCCGCAAGATGAGCAAAAGTTACGGTAATTACACCGACCCCAATGAGCTGATGGATAAGTTTTCGGCTGACTCATTACGTTACCTATTGTTATCGAGCCCACTCCTCAGTGGGGAAGATTTTGCACTCCAAGACAAAGAAGTGGGTGACGTGGCGCGCAAGCTCAGCATGATATGGAATATGTATGACTTCTTCACTATGTACGCAGAAGTAGATGGCTGGGGGTTCGAGGGTGAGATCAGTGATCCGCTCGAATCGCTTAAAAATCCACTCGATATCTGGATTGTGAGCCGCTTACACCAGCTTGTGGCAGAAGTAGAGAAGCATATGGATGGTTACAATTTGCCCGATGCAATGAGTCCGATCTTACCGTTTATCGACGATGCGAGTAACTGGTATGTGCGCCGCTCACGACGACGTTTTTGGAAGAGCGAAGACGATGGCGACAAAAACGATGCCTATCGGACGCTGCATTATGTGCTCGTGCGCCTGGCGTATGTACTCGCACCGTTTACGCCCTTCTTAGCCGAGGAGCTGTATCACAATTTGACGGGTGATGATGAATCAATTCATCTCAAAGATTGGCTGCCGGCTGGTCGTGTCGACGATGCAGTGATGAATGACATGGATGTGACGCGTGACTACGTCAACCAAGGGCTAAGTTCGCGTGCTAAAGCAGGTATCAAAGTACGTCAGCCGCTCCAAAGCATAACGGTGCCGGGTCGTCGTGACTATGTCGAGTTTGAGAGTATTCTGCAAGAAGAACTTAATGTCAAAGAAGTGAAAATCGGCAAGGAACTATTGCTCGACGAGACGATCACGCCAGAACTGAAGCGTGAAGGTCTGATGCGTGAAGTCGTGCGCCACGTGCAAGCTGCTCGTAAAGACGCTGGTCTCAATGTTGATGATAGGATACGGCTATCATTTGCAACAAGTGACGATGAGCTTACTAGAGCGATTTATGAATTTCGAGACGCTATCGCTGAGGAAGTGCTCCAAATTGAGCCATCGAGTAGTTCGGGACAGTATGCCCACATAAGTAATGTAAAAATTGATGGGTGTGATCTGGAAATCACACTAGAAAAAGCATAGGAGAGTATGGAGCCTATCATTATCGATACGCGAGAACCGTTTGAATACGCGGCTAGTCATGTCGAAGGATCGATCAATATCTCGCCGAGCGAGTTTATGCAAGGCGGGGTGCCAGAAAAGCTGTGCGATGTACCAAAAGATCAGCAGATCATTTTGTACTGTCGTAGTGGCCAGCGGAGCAACACGTGCAGCATGATATTACGGCAGTATGGATTTACAAACCTTGTAAATGGTGTCAATGAGGGGCGGGTAAGAGCACTTTTGAAGCAGCTTTAAAGAGCTGGCGATGTGTTAGCTCTTGACTTTATATAGCTTTTATGCTTATAATGGGTATAGGCAATTCTAATAAACACGGTTATATGTTAAAAATCCACCACTCACACAATCCATTCTTCTCACCATCTGCTGCAGTGCCAAGTTTAAGGCTGTCGCCGGTTGAGCCTGATACGGATGAGCTTATACAAGATATTGAACACGAGCATGAAAATAATGAGGCATGGCAGCTCGAGAGAGATTTGGATGCCAGTGATCTCGATACGTTTTGGAGCGGTGTTGAGCAGGACCTCAAAAAAGATCCCACATGGTTTGATTTTACTCAAGATTAGCGCATACTAAAGGTATGGTTACAAAAGCAATTATCCCTGTTGCGGGATGGGGCACGCGTCGTTTGCCTATCACAAAGTCAATCGAAAAATGTATGCTGCCCGTCGGTAATCGGCCGGTAGTCGATTTTATCGTCCAGGACTGTATAGAGGCTGGTATTACCGATATCTATTTTGTAGTGAGTGAGCATAGCGAACAGGTAAGGGACTACTATCGTTCAAATATCGATCTTAACGACTATCTAAAAAGAACTGGCAAGACCGATTTGCTTGACATGGTGCGACCTCCCCGAGTAAGTCTGCACTATGTGGTTCAGTCGAGCTATGGGAAGTATGGGACGGCGATTCCTCCGAGCCTTGTATTTCGTGAGCTCGCCGAAGGAGAATCGGTCGTTATTGTGGGCGGTGATGATTTCATCTATAACCCCGGAGGGAAATCTGCTGTAAAACGACTTATTGACGCGGCAGAGGGGGTCGACGGGGCGCTCTATGGTGCCAGGGTTGAGGGCGATATTAGCCGCTACGGCGTGCTGGCACTGGACGGAACACTCTGTAAGGGTATAGTTGAGAAGCCGACGCCTGGTAGCGAACCAAGTAGGCTGATAAACATCAGTCAGTACGTATTGTCATATGAAGCAATGAGGATAATTTATGACTATGCAAAAACCGAGCAATCCGGCGAATACTACATCACTGACGTCGTGAACGAATATATCGTCAATGGTGGCAAATTGCGAGCTGTTGAGATCGAGGGCACCTATTTGGATTGCGGAACAGTTGAGGGTTGGCTGGCGGCGAACCGTATTGTTATGGGTGACTCTTGAAAAACAATCCCGTATCTGTTACAATCATTATCTGAGTTAGTAATCAAAAAGGAAATTACATGAAAGCAGTCGTGAAGATCGCTGGCAAGCAATATATTGTCGGCGAAAAAGAGACCCTCATGGTGGACCTCCTCCCTGAAGGCACAAAAGAGCTCGATCTCGACGCACTTCTCGTGATTGATGGCGACAAAACAACTATTGGCACGCCGCTCATCAAGGGAGTGAAAGTAAAAGCGAAGGTCGTTGAGCCAAAAGTTGGCGGCGAGAAACTCCGCATTATCCGCTACAAGAGCAAAAAACGCGTGAATACCCAGACGGGACACCGTCAAAAGTATACCAAGATTGAGATAATCTCAATAAAATAAGAAATAGCGGCCTCCGAAAAGGAGGTCGTTTTTTATCCTACCCATGCACCGATATAGAAAAAGACAATGTTGGTGACAAGCACAACAAATGAAGAAGCACCGACACCAACAAGTAATGGCCTAGAGATACGGTGGCGAAAAAGTGCAAGACCGAGAAATAGCGGGAAAATAGAGAGAATGTAGCGATTGATGCTCATCATTGAGCCAGCGCTTAGAGTGAGAACAAGCGGTGCAAGGCAATATAGCAGCCAACGCCAGCCAAGTGTTTTATAGGTTGCTATACAGAGAAAGCCATAGACGGCAAGATACCAGACGTCGCGAATATCTGAATGAAGGAACATGTTTGAAATGTAGTTGGATGAAAACTTACCCCAGATGGTTTGGGCATGAATAAAAGCGAGGGCATCGCCGCGCGTGATGAACTGAAATACCATAAAGGCGAGCATTCCGAGTGGTGCCATAAGGAGCGGAATGAGTTTGCGGTATTCAATAGGTTGACGCAAGACAATACGCCGACGTCGAACACTGATAAGCTCAAGGAAAAAGAAAATAACAAGACAGATACCCTGAACGCGGGTTGCAGTTGCCAGTGCCGCGAGAAGTCCCGCGAGAGCGTAGCGATGTTGCCTATACGAGAGCAGGCTCCCTGCAATGAGCAGCATGAATAAGCTCTCAGTATAGCCAGTCGCAAGGAAAAATGATGTAGGGAAAAGCACTAACCCCATAAGCATAAACTTGGGGGCGGCACTGTCACGAATGCGGGCATGTCGAAGCTCGGCAATTGCCCAGTAGTACAATACAACGACTAGCGCGAGAGCACTTATCCAGTCAATAATGAGGAGAGACCAATCAATTGGTATGCCACTTATAACGCTAAAACCGTGCGTGATCATTGGATAAAAGGGAAAAAAGGCAATACGTGCTCGCGCAGGACTTGTGGGCGTGCTGGCGTCGTAGCCAGTTGTAGCGATACTGTAGTAATGTTCGCTGTCATAGTACAAGATATTGTTGAGCGGTGGGGAAAATGCGGCCAGTCGGTAGTCATGAGTGGGGTAACGGCGGAGATAGTCACCCCTTGACCATGTGCCAAGTACTGTTACTGCCACTAAAAAACAGGCCATGGCAACAATAAGCACGACCCAAGGATGACTTGACCAGAGTAAAGACAGCCTTTGTTTTGCGCTACGCATTGAGTATTACTATACCGTGGTGATTTGCTGGTGACAATGCGCTTATTTTTGACCAGGCACCATGGTATAATTGTACTAGCGAAAGAGAGGGAAAACGCACAGCGTGGTAACGGTGATTTCGGTGACGAATCAAAAAGGTGGGGTTGGTAAAACAACAACTGCTATCAATACGGCGTATTATCTTGCAAAAATGGGCAAGTCGACGCTCTTGATTGACTTTGACCCGCAGGGAAATGCAACCAGCGGTCTTGGTATTGATAAGCAATCGCTGACGGGGACAATGAACGACGTCATCTTGGAGACAAAGAAGTTAGCTGATGTCATTGTACCCACTGAGCAGGCACGGTTATTTTTGGCACCCTCTACCCCCGAGTTAGCAAATGCAGAAGTTGAATTGGCGCAGGCCAATCGTCGCTTTAGTCGGCTAAAAAATGCTATTGAAAACGGTCCGGCCTATGACTTCATTATCATTGATAGCCCTCCTAGCCTTAGTTTGTTGACGGTTAATGGGTTGATTGCTGCACGCTATGTACTTTTGCCAGTGCAGGCTGAGTTTTATGCACTTGAGGGACTAAGTCAGCTGCTCGAGACGATGAAGCTTGTGCGTAAAAGTATGAACCCAACGCTCGACCTGCTAGGTGTATTGCCAACAATGGTAGATAGTCGAACGTCATTGTCAACACAGGTACTTGCCGAGATTACGAAGCATTTTCCGGGGAAAGTCTTCAAAACTGTTATTCCGCGCAACGTGCGACTCGCTGAAGCCCCAAGTCATGGAGTTGCGATTGGGTCCTATGATCGATTTAGTAAAGGAGCTCGCGCCTACAAGGCGATGACAAAGGAGGTGATTGAACGTGTCAGCTAAAAAAACCGGGTTAGGGAGAAGTTTTGACTCTCTCATCCCCACGGAATTTTTTGATGAGTCGTTTGATCCTACCGCCGATCAAGATGACAGAGTCAGTGATCTTCGCTACATACGGCTCGAGGAAATTACGCCCGATCCTGATCAGCCAAGGCGAACATTTGATGAATTGTCACTGAGCGAACTCACGACGTCAATTCGTGACCACGGCGTACTGCAGCCGATCGTCGTAAGGCCCCATCAGGGCAACTATATGATTGTTGCCGGAGAGCGACGATTTCGAGCAGCAAAACTAGCTGGTCTTACTAAGATACCGGCGTTGGTCCGGACACTCTCCAACCAACACAAACTGGAGTTGTCATTGATTGAAAATCTACAGCGCAGTGATCTTAATCCGCTCGAGACCGCGACAGCTTACTTGAAATTGCGCGATCAATTTAATTTGACGTTAGACCAAATTGGAGAGCGTGTGGGAGGCAAGTCGGTGAGTACGATTAGCAATACGCTTCGATTGTTGCGGCTGCCTGCAATGGTACGCGACGCGCTCGCCGATGGACGTTTGAGCGAAGGCAGGGCAAGACCTCTTGTCAACCTCGATGAAGCCACAATCGAAAGTATTTTGCCGCGGATGATCGCCGAAGACTGGAGTGCCCGTATGACTGAGCAATATATCTCTCGGCTAAAAAGCCACAATAGGGTGACTTCCGGGCCAGCAGCTTCAGGAGCTGAAACAGTAGCATCACTTGATGCCGCGGCCTCTCGGTTGCAGAAGCGATTTAAGGTGCCGGTGAAGATAAAAGCGACGCCAAGGGGAGCGGGTTCAATAACCATAGCGTTCAAAAATCATAATGAGTTTAAGCGCCTTACTGAATTATTGGATAGCTCTAGTCACTAGTAAAACGTAATAGAAGTCAGAGGCCAAATTCGTGCCGAAACTGGCCCGATGACATCAAAGAGAGGAATTGTTCCTAGCCCACTACGTGAATCGTAAGAATAATTACCTTGGCGATGATCACCACAGACAAATAGCGTCCCATCCGGTACAGTCATATCGACCTCACCACTCGTGGGGGATCCCGGTCCCTTTGTTGCATCATCGGGGCGAAAGCCGTCAGTGTGAGCGGCATTATAGACAGTAACCACACCATCCTTAACGGTAACGCGCTCTCCTGCAAAAGCGATGACGCGCTTTACAATATACTCGTCTGGCTCACCCGCGACATAACGAGGATTTTTGAACACAATAATTTGTCCTCGCTCTGGTGTGTAGGGCTGGTTCTTTAGCTGAGCCATCGTAACGGGGATGCGATTGACAATCAACCGGTCACCCGTATACATCGTTGATTCCATGCTTGGCCCTAAGACGCTGAAACTTCGGAAGACAAAGGCATTGATAAGAATGGTACCAATGGCAACGAGAAGGATAAATATACCAAATTGAAATGCATCTTTGATTCGGGGATGTCGCGTGAGATAATTGGCTTCCATCAACTCCTTACTATACAACAAGCAAGCGTAAACAACCTCAAAACATAGACAGTTTTGTTTCTTTTTACCTCTCAATCCGCTATAGTAGAGGGAGTTTATGGTCAAAAAACCTTCTGTTGACGGCTTTATTCCACGACGCTCGCCTGGGACAATAGGCGAGTATCATCATGGGTATACCCCAGTTTTGCCAGCACCGGTCAGCGAAGCATCTGGCCTGAAGCGGGCGGAAACTAAGAGCGCGCCAGTATTGTCTGCGAGCGGCCAAGCTTTGAGCCGTGCGGATGTCGACGAATCTCTCAGGCAAATCGATGAATCATCGGCTGTTGAGATTGCAGAAAAAAGGCATAAACGTTTCCGACGACGAGCCGCTAAGCGGCCGGTGTCTTCTCGACGCAAACTCGTCAAGTGGCTGGTGATTGCTATTATCACTGTGGTGGTGGTATTTGCCGGCTGGTTTGGTGTCAAAGTTCTCCTCGCGGGTCACGCAGTGTTTAAGGGAGATTTTTTCGGTATATTGCAACAGAGAGAACTAAAACAGGATGCTAATGGACGTAGTAACATATTGATTGTCGGTACGTCTGAAGATGATCCGGGGCATCAAGGCGCAACTCTGACAGATTCAATCATGATCCTCAGCATTGATCAAAAAAATAAGAATGCGTATATGATCAGTATTCCTAGGGACATGGAGGTACGATATGGGCGTTCGTGCGTCGGAACGGGTAACAACGCCGGTAAAATAAATGCGTTCTTTGCTTGTTCAAATGACGATTTTAGCTCGGATTCTGCCGAGACGGAGCGTCAGAACGAGGCGCGTAAGTTCTTTGGTGATATCGTTGGGTTGGATATTCAGTATAGTGTGCACGTCAACTACAGCGTGATGCGTGATCTTGTGGGAGCGCTGGGTGGTATTACTGTGACGATTGAGAGCCGTGATCCACGTGGGCAGATGGACGCAAACTTCGACTGGAAATGTAGAGGCGGTAATGCCTACGCGAGCTTGGCGACGATGAAGAAAAATTGCCCGCCCAACGGACACTTCATTGATTATCCCAATGGTCCGGTGACGCTCGATGCTGAACACGCTCTGTATCTTGCGCAGGCACGTGGTGATGTTGAAAACTACGGGTTCGAGATGTCGAACTTTGACCGCGAAAAAAACCAGCAAAAAATTATCGTTGCAATCAAAGAAAAAGCTATGAGCAGTGGTACCCTGACCGATATTGGAAAAGTCATGGGCATCATCGACGCAATTGGAAAGAATTTGCGTACCAACTTTGACACCAGTGAGATCAGGACATTGACATCGCTCGCAAAGGACATCCCATCATCAAGTGTTCAAAGCATTAGCCTCATCGACAATCAATTAGTCGATCCTTCCGGCCAGCCGAGAGCGGGCTTATATAATTTCTCAAAAATACAAGCGTTTCTCAAGAAAAAGTTGAGCACCGATCCACTACTTGCTGAAGGCGCGCAAGTGACGGTTCTTAATGGGTCAGGAGTGACAGGTGCTGCTCAGAAACAAGTCGATACTCTAGCAGACATAGGGATAGACGCGACGGCAGGGAATGCGCCGTCGGGAGACTATTCGGCAAATGTCATTTATCAACTAAACGATAAAAAGCCCGCAACTGCCAAAAAACTAACTGAGCTCTACGGAGTAACACCAGTCACAACCGCGCCTCCAGTGACGGTCAATGAAGGTGTGGACTTTATCATCATTTTGGCACCTCCCGCTAAGTCAGCCTCTCCGTAGATTCGTGATATAATAAGCTTCACATATGGATTTGCTCAAGTCACACAAACGGCGTTCACGGGTTAGTGAAATCCTCTACGTTACTCTCAATATTGGCCTGGCAGTGTCACTGTTTGTCGTGGTTCTTTCTGTCCAGTCGGCTTGGTTGGCATATCTTTTGGTGCTGCTAAGCAAGTGGCGTGCTCTTGCTGTGCGTCCGAGATTTTGGTTTGCCAATCTCGTCGCCAATCTCGTCGACATTATTGTCGGGTTGGCTATCGTGACGCTTATGTACGCTGCATCGGGCATCCTGCCGCTCCAGGCTGCGTTGGCAGCTATCTACAGTGTGTGGTTACTTTTTATTAAGCCTCGCTCGAGTAAATTATACGTTGCAATCCAGGCAGCAGCAGCCGTCTTTTTTGGAGTCACGGCTCTTTCGCTCGTTGCCTATGCCCCGCACTCGACTGTATTTGTCGCTGGTATGTGGCTGATAGGCTATTCGTCGGCGCGTCATGTACTAGGTAGTTACGAAGAGAACATGACGGTGCTCTATAGTCTTATCGCTGGGCTCATGTTTGCCGAGCTGGGATGGCTAGGATATCATTGGCTATTTGCTTATACGCTTCCTGGATTTGGGCAAATAAAATTATCCCAACTTGCAATACTGACGACTCTCTACTGTTTCGTTGCAGAACGTGCCTATGCAAGCTATCATCGACACGGCGTTGTCAAAACACGCGACATCCTGATGCCCACGCTGCTCGCGCTCAGTATCACGATAGTTTTGGTGATATTTTATAATGATGTTAGTGCTATAAAATCAGTGTAATCACTGTGCACGCCGAAAGGCGAGACAAAATCCATCGGTTTTGAGATGGTCAAAGTTCCGTGAAATTGCGCGAGCAAAGATCTGAGGGTGTTGGCGCGGATCAGCTTCGAGAATAAGGATCGATCCAACCTGTGTTACTCTGGGAAGTTGATCAAACAGTTCGTATATTAATGCCAACCCACCTTCATCGGCAAAGAGAGCTTCTGGTGGTTCTGCATCAGTTTCGGGAGAGCGCTGCCAAGAGCGATCAACATAAGGGAGATTGGCAATGACATACAGGTAGTTCGTTGAATCAACTGATTGTAGCAGGTCGGAACGTACGCACGTAACGTTCGCGCCGAGGAGACGAGCGTTTTCTTCGGCAATGCGTAAGGCATGATGACTATTGTCACTGAGTGTCACCTCAAGATGTGGGTACTCAAGACAGGCAGTAATACCGAGGCAGCCACTCCCGGTGCCAATATCGATGAGCTTGGCGGGATTGGTAGTGACGTATTCTCCTAATAACTGAATGATTGTCTCGGATTCGGGTCGCGGAATCAATGTCGCGGGCGTTACTTTAAACAGTCTTCCGTAAAACTCCTTATGGCCAATAATGTAGGCAATCGGTGTGCGATCGAGCCGAAGGTCAAGGCGGGCATTGGCGATATCGAGTTCTCTCAATGAGAGAAGGTCATGCGCATGGGCGTGCAAAAAAGTTCGGGACTTTCGGAGGGTATGCGAAAGAATGATCTCGGCGTCGAGCAGGGCGCTCGTGATACCGATAGCGGCAAGTTGCTCAGCAGCATCCCGAAGCCAGTGGTTAATGGTGGTATGTTTATCGAGAACAAAGGTCATAACACCTCTTGATTGTAGCACGAATCACTAGACACTATGGCGCTCATGTATTACACTCTTAGTAGTTAATTGATCATCAATAAAGGAGACTACGTCTATGTCACAAGATCAACCGCATCATCAAGGAGACCATGCTCCAGCTCAACCGCCAGCGGTAGAGCAACCACCAATGCAGCAACCGGTAAATCCGTATTTTGCTCAGCCTCAAGGAGCTCCCGTGCAATATATTGTTGCAAGTCAATCACTCAAAGGTATCGGTGGCTGGCTACTGTTTTGGGTAATTATCCTCGGCTTAGCAGGAGTAGGCTATGTCACGTTGTTCTTTACTGCACTCACGAACCTTGATTCACCCAGTGCTGTAGTGATGGCAATTTTTGCGCCATTCTTGGCAATCACCGCTCTTGGAGCCGTGGTCTTTATCTCAATGCAAAAGAAGCTTGGTAAACTGGCAGCCATGACTTACATTGGTGTCGCAGTGCTCTATAGTGTTATCAACGCCATCGTCTCGTTTGCGTCCGGTGTTGGCAGCAGCTCAAACATCGCTACTCTGATGGGCAGCATTGTTGGCACAATCGTCTTTGGTGGATTGATGATCCTCTACTTTGTTCAGTCGAGGCGCGTCAAAGAAACACTCGTCAATTAGAAAAAAATATAACGATGTGAGCAATTACCAGGTTATGTGCGTCGACCTGGTAATTTAGTTACCGTTGAGTTGAGGAAAGAACGTATCAAATACTCGAGGCGTTCCAGAGTTGTTCAAATAATGTTCTCATAGTTCTCGCAAAGTCTTTGTTGGTGATGATGGTGGTGATGAGCGTTGGGTCGTATACAGAGAACACGACGTTGTCTTCGTAGAGCACCACCTCACTGTCGAACGGTGGAGTCTTGAGGAACCTGGTGACGAAACCTCGTTCCGCAAATTTCTTTGTTATACGCTCTCGGTGGTCACCGTCATGAAATAGAGCGCGGGTCGGCACACCGTTCTCTTTGCGCTGCATGATAAGTTCTCGAAATCGTTTGAGCATTGTTTCGTCTTGCGGCTCGTCACCGGCGACGAGGAGTACTTCAGTTTTGGAGTGAAGCATATCGAGAAGGAGTCTCTCAAGCCCATCTTCGCCGACCATGTAGACTACCCCTGGTCGGTCAATGGACAGTGAATACTGCGAGCGGAGCACGGGCAGTATGGCAGACAGGGAACCGGCCGTTTGTTTTAGCACACTCTGCTTTCGTTGAAGCAGTTTTTGTAGTGCCTGCGGTTCGCTCGTCGCAAAGGTTTTTACCTTACGGTCGTCAGCAACGATGAGTTCCTCACGCTCAAGCTCATCGAGTAGCCGGTAGACGTTGGTCCGTTTGATGCCGGTCGCATCGGCCAGTTTTTGTGCGGTTTGGTGTGGAGTTTTGAGTAACATCTCGTAGAGGACAATTTGTTTGTCGCTTAGACCGAGTTGGAGTAAAACGCCGTGCATGAAGTCAGTATAGCAAATTTTTGTCATTTTTTCAATGACAAAAATCTTATCTTTAAAATTGGGTAAATTATTCGAAATATTGACAAAAACCATGAAATAATTTACAATATGTTCGATAATCGAAAGGATAAATGTATGAGTGAAAGAGTACCTGTGACGCCCAAAAGCACTGAGTTTCGAGACGTTATACGCCGAACGCTTGATGCGGCTGCGGTGGTATCACGATCGGGCTATGGTGGATCATTGGATATAGAACAGAATCTGCGCATTATCAATGGTGAGCGTAAGTATGTGCCTACTTATTTACATCTGAAACAACTAGATAGACATCAAGATCTTGAGATCTCAAACTTGGACGGGTATAAAGATAGGATCTATCTGGTCCCAGGGGGCAATGCCTGCTATAGGGTGGACTATCGGGAAGCGTGGGAACCTGGTGATACCCTATGGATACGTGGGGCGAAGGTAACTCGTGAGGGTGGGTACACACACGTGTTCAGGGACAAGGCGCGCGCGGCGCTTCTCATGGCGCGACTTGCGGCCAAGATGACCACGCGACGTATCTCGCAGATTCATGATGGAGTATCGGAAGGCCACCAGTTAATGAACGAGCTAGTACAAAGTTTTGACAAGACTTAAGCGTTTGTACTGGTACCCTGTGCTTTAAGCTCGCGTTCGGCGGCTTGGAGGTGGTCGACGAGGTCGTCGATATCGCCGTTCATTGCACCGGGGATGTTAGAGCGAGAGTAGTGGATGCGGTGGTCGGTGATGCGATCTTGGGGGAAGTTGTAGGTGCGAATCTTTTCACTTCGGTCGCCCGTACCGACGAGGCTGCGGCGTTCGGCAGTTAGTTTTGCCTGTTCCTCATCTATTTTAATTTGGAGGAGGCGACTACGGAGAACACTCATGGCTTTTTCTTTATTTTTGATCTGTGATTTCTCGTCCTGGTTGGTAACTACCATGCCGGTAGGTAAGTGCGTGATGCGCACGGCACTGTCGGTGGTATTGACGCTCTGACCGCCATGGCCGCCACTTCTAAATACATCAATACGGAGATCATTAGGGCTGATTTCAACATCGGCTTCCTCCGCCTCAGGGAGGACGGCAACAGTGACCGTGCTGGTATGGATACGGCCCTGACTTTCTGTGACTGGTACTCGCTGAACACGGTGGACACCACCCTCGAACTTGAGCTTTGCATAGGGAGCATCACCCTTTATCATGACAATCACCTCCTTGTAACCACCGGACTCGTTAGCACTCTCGCTCATGAGCTCGGTCTTGTAGCCATGGGTTTCGCACCAACGCAGGTACATCCGGTAGAGTTCTGCTGCAAATAGCGATGCTTCATCGCCGCCAGCACCCGCGCGGATCTCGACGATGATATTTTTTTCATCGTTTGGGTCTTTTGGCGTCAGCATGATAAATAAGTCGTTTTCGATGACTTCGAGATTGTGCTCGATTTCAAGAACTTCAGATTTTGCTAAGTCGGCTAATTCGTCCGATCCTTGAGAGAGCTCCTTTGCCTCGAGAAGATTTCTTGTGAGATGCTCGCGCTCACTTGCTTTTGCGATGATAGCATCAAGTTCGCTAAACCGTTTGTTTTTGGCAGTATACTCTGGATCGGCATAGGCATTTGGTTGCGCCAGAAAATTAGCAAGAGACTGCTTCTCAGCTTTTAGGTCGGCCAAATTGAGGTTGATAGTGGGCATGTCTTATCTCATTATACAAAAAGAGATTGTGCTGGAGCACAATCTCCCTAGTATTACATTGTTATTTTTCAGTTTTTTGGGCTTTGCGAGCGTTTTGCTTCTTGGCTTTGGCGGCCATTTGATGACGCAATTCCTCGGCAGCCTTTCGGCGAGCCTCAAATCGATCGACACGGCCTTCGGTGTCGATGATCTTTTCCTCACCAGTAAAGAACGGGTGAGAGGCAGACGATACATGGACTTTTATAAGAGGATACTCGTTGCCATCTTCCCATTTGATCGTCTCAGAACTCTGAGCAGTCGAACGGGTGAGAAAGCTAAAGCCTGCTTGTTCGTCGCTAAATACGACCAGGCGATAATCTTGTGGGTGAATACTGCTTTTCATATCCGTACCATCGTAGCAGAAAAGTCTCCCCGTGTCAAAGGGTGCGCCTCTGTACCAAAGCATAACGAGTATGCTATGATGGAGAGGAAGAGAGAGTAAACATAAACATGCCGGTAGAGCAGGAGATAGGAACACACGACGCAGCGACGCAGATGGATGCGATTGTTGCTGGCGTGCGCGAACACCATGACCTGAATGAGACAGTACAATTTGACGATAGTGACCCTCCGGGCGAAGAAAACATGCACCATTTGATACGTCGCTTGGAAGTAATGCTCGGGACAGGAGAAGACCTTAGTCCATATCGAGACGCCGAGTATGTCGATGAGGAGTTTGTGCAATATGTCATACAGGGAGGATACTCGATTGAAGCAGCATCCGGGCTTATCGATGCGATCCGGAGGTGCGAAGTTGCCTTCTCTGGGGAAAATCAAGGCGAAGCAACACAGCTTCTGCGCGTTGTAGAGGCAATCCCTTCCGAGCTGTTGCAGGAGATATATACGGCCGATTCTGACAACAAGGCAAACCCTATAACTGCATTACTGAATAGTATTCCGCTGGATGGCAGTCATGCAGCGCAGCTTTTGCGTATTCTCGATAAGTGTCAGGATGAAGATATCTCGACGGTTGACGCATTGACGTACCCTGAGTATATGAGGCTATTTGCTGCGATGGAGTCAAATGAGCGCGATTTTGAGCTGGCGCGCATTCCGTCTCATCCCGAGAGTACTTCATATGAAGCAATCGCTGATTTCAATCAGAGGGTCGTTAATCGTGTCTATTGGTTGATGGGTGAGCAGCTTGGCCTTCCTATGCATATCGTTGACGCTTATATTGCAAATGCGCGCTTCCGCCATACTCACCTCATGCCTAACGGGTCGGAGTTACCAACGGCGTTTGAGGGTGACCGGATAGCCGATGATATCTATGGCATCGCGGCATGTGTCGAAGCGGTAGGTATCGATGACTTTAAGCGACTCGATGAGGCGTTTACTCTGGAAACTCCTGAGATCTATCGCCCAGAAGATTTACGCATCATGCGCGGCATACTCGATGAGGATGAAACGACACTCGAGGGACTGAGAAGGGGCGATCTGACGGTCGTGTTCTTTGATGCAAGGGGTGACATCAGAAGTGAAATTATTGATACGATTGCCGCATATCGCAAACGTTCCAAACGAGTGCTGTTTTTTGAGATGTCAAACGGAGCGGTTATCGAGGAGCGCAAAAAGCAACTACTACAAAGAGATCTTCATCCCAGTACCGTCACGTTTGATACTCATGGCGCGAGCGGCTCTCTCAAGGTAAATCGTGGCAAAGATACCTATCGGATTGTCAGTGAACGATCGGCAGCACGAACAAGACGCGATGTTTTTGTGGGAGATTTGGTTGATGAGCTGATGAGCGATGGATTTATGCAGCCAAATCGCGGCATAGATAGTGCTGATGAGGCGATAGGAACGATCGAGATATTCTTTAGTGCTTGCAGTTCAGACGAAGGCAATGAAGCGACCAGGGGCAGTGCTCTACGGCGCAGTATTGCTCGTGCTGCTGTGGATGCGGCAAGTAGCTGGGGTACAAAAGCGCGGATATACGGGAGTCGATCTCGAATGTCTGTCACCTGGGGTGGTGGTGCTATTCGCTATGTTAATTTGGATCCCCTGAAGCATACAGATGGAGAGCAGTCTGCGATGACGAGGTATACCTTCGATCCAAATCATTTCGCGGATGAAGGGATAGCGCTTGAACATATCGATGGAGTAGTACATGACAGGAGGGCAGCATGAGTGAGATCCCTGGTGACGTGAAGCCTATTATCGGCGTAATCGAACGACCGATCGATTACCGCGAGGAGTATGAGCTTCTCTCTCAACTATTAGCGCAAGTTCTCTACGAGTATCGGCAAGGACGTCCAAGTGATGGCTTCGATACGTTGATGCGTGAGGATGGAGGTCGTCTCCAGGTTGTTTCTCCGAGTCAACAAAAGCTTCGCATCAATGTGATGGAGAAGGATCAAGAAACAGGAGAAGAAATCACTGAGACAATGCACGCGGATATGGCGGGAGGTAAGACGGTCGTCAGTCACGGTGTCTCCTCGGACAAAGGGGGTGCGCTGAGTGAGCTCACGCCGCTTCGCTATGACGCCTATGGATGCGAGGTCCTGACTGATATGATCGAGTATCTCTTTGTCATCCAGGCAGCGAGACGCCGATCGCCATAAGGGGTGGACAAAAGAAATCATATCTGATACCCTGAGAGGGTATATTAGTTTAACGAAACAACTCTGCACGGATATCCTGAGTATAGGTGTGTAGAGTGAAGGGAGTAAGGATATCATGGCCGTAGAGGTTGATATCAAGGCGTTGCTCGAAGCCGGTGTTCATTTCGGACACAAAACGAGCCGTTGGCACCCAAAGATGGCGCCATATATTCATAGCAAACGTCAGGATAGTCATATCATTGATCTGACAAAAACCGTCGATGCGCTTGAAAAAGCGCTGCCATTCATCACAAAAGTTGTCGCGAGTGGTAAGCCGGTACTCTTTGTGGGAACAAAAAAACAAGCAAAGGAAGCGGTAAAAGCAGCCGCCGAATCATGTGGTCAACCATACGTTACTGAACGTTGGGTTGGCGGCATGCTGACCAATGTCACAACGACAAATGCCCAGATAAAGAAACTGCGTGACCTCGAACGCCGGATGCTAAATGGCGACCTCGAAAAGCGCTACAACAAACTTGAAGTTCAGCGATACCAAGAAGAGATTGATTCTCTGAATGTGAAGTATAGCGGCATCAAAGAGCTTAGTGGAAAACCCGGCGCAGTCATCGTGATAGATACACTTGTTGATGCGAATGCAATTCGTGAAGCAAATAACCTGCATATTCCTGTTGTTGGTGTGGTTGATACCAATGCTGATCCGAGTGCTGTATCGTATGCCATTCCTGGTAACGATGATGCGATAAAAGGCACACAACTATTGCTTGATTATTTTGTCGCGGCAGTACGAGAGGCTGGCGTTGCCAAGAAAGAGGCAGCATAGTATGTCTGTAACGATTGAGGATATCAAAAAGCTCAAAGAGTTGACGGGGGTTGGTCTCACTGATGCCAAGCAAGCGCTTGTTGAGGCGGATGGCAATTTCGACAAAGCGCTGGAGGCGATGCGCAAAAAAGGCCTGACCAAGGCTGAGAAAAAAGGTGATCGTGAGACGCGAGAAGGCTTGATCGAGAGCTATGTCCATTCTGGACGAATCGGCGTTATCGTAGAGGTGAATTGTGAAACCGATTTTGTGGCCCGCCTTCCCGAGTTCAAAGAGTTCGCTCACCAGATTGCTATGCAAATCGCTGCTATGAATCCGACGTATGCTACGATGGAAGATATCCCTAGTGACGTACTTGAGGCCAAGAAACATGAATTGCTCGAGAGCGAGAGTCTCAAAAGCAAACCCGAGGCCATGCGTGAGCAGATCGTCGATGGACAGCTCAAAAAACATTTTGCGGAGCAAGTTCTCAGTGAACAGACATTTGTGCTCGATGACACCAAGACAGTTGGCGACCGAGTAAAAGAACAAATTGCTTTGTCAGGTGAGAACATCCGCATTAGTCAGTTCAAACGTATCGAACTCGGCGTAACTGAATAGTAGCATCGCTAGTCTACTCACGTGTCCATTTCTCGCGCCAAGTTAGTCGGTGCGGTATTATAAACTATATCTATGTACGAGCGCTATCAACCTCATTTCGAAAACGAGTCCCACAAAGATTTTGAGTATGATGAATCTGGTAATGAGGTTGATCTGAGGCAAGAGGCCGAAGTCTTTTCAGACCACGAGCGAATTGATAACGGACGTGATAATGATATCAAAACACAACTAGCAAAGCTCCGGGAGAGCTTGAGTGAGGATAGTGACGGAATTATTCACCTTACGATTCCGGCGTATAGCTATGACTTTAGTGAAAATCCTTTTGTAGGGTTAGGGAGAGATCGTACCAAAACCTATGAGATATCGCGCTATATCGACGTAGTGTTTTTGCACCGCTTCATGTATCAAGACATTATTGTCTGTGGTTTACAGTCAAGGCAGTTTGTGGATGAGAGCAGTAGGGCATCTTTTGTCAAAAAAATGCGCGAGACGGGTGGAATACCGATCGACACTCACGAGCAACGGCCATTTGATATCCTGGGCATGGAGTTTTGTCCCTATCTTGAGCACCACTCAACAGACGCTTTTTTCAAACTGTATCACACCGTTATGCCACGCGTTGCAGATCGACCACACTATCCGCTCGATGTTTGGTTGATTTTTGATGCAAACGCCTACCAGGAAGTGAAAGGTGCAAGTGACTTTCGGCGGGCGTTTCGTCTGAAAAGTGGTTATGATCGTCGCGCCAGTTTACTTGGCATAGCGCAGATCAACTAGAGCGTAATAATCCTGGCGTTATGAGCGTAGGTTGCTCATAGGCGCCTTGCTGAAGCTCGATTTCGAGCAATTTGTAGAGTTGCCTTGCCATCTATCAGAAATGTTTTCTTGGCCACATCAACAGAGGTATGAATACACGGAGGTATTGACAAAATTATACAAATAGAGTATGATTCTATGAATAGAAACCTTAAGCATAAATAACGCAAATAACGAAGCAAAGGACAATAAGACAATGACAGATAGAAGAGATACAGGTACGACTACCCCATTAAGACACGAACGTCGTTTTGGTACCGGTCGTGTTGCGGCCGGTTTAGCCATCACCACTTTGTTGCTTGCTGGTTGCGAGGCTAGCGCGAGCGACCGCCTCCCAACTGCTGTAGAGAGCCAGACTGCCGACCGGGCAACCGGGTACGAGGATGTGCTTGACAAGCTTAGGCAGGATCGTCTGCGTCTGACGGAGCAGTTGCAGGGCGATGCACTTTCATCGACCACTTGGGCCATTGCGCAGCTACGGCATCCTAAAAGCGGGGCATACGTCTTTAATAACGGTAGGGCAGTCTCAAACAAAGGCGAGAATACTCCTGCTAATGTGCCAGAGGTGACGACTGCATTTAACCCAGAGACCGGATTGTTGACGCTCCAGGTTGTTCATCAGCTAGATAGCACAACCGGTAAGCCAATTTCATTTGTTCAAGCGGTCAAGCTACCTGACGAAAGACTAGCATTCACTGACTTTAGTTTCGTATTTACCACTAAGGGCATGAGCAACCTCGACAAATCTAAGGATCCTCGCGTAGGGGACGTCCTCGATTGGTTGGAGAAGGGCCTTACTCAGGGCGACGCGGAACTACGGCAAGGTAACGGTAGGACGTACAACCCACAAACGCGGACGTATACAGTATACGAGCTAGGTGTAGGCAAGAATGGGATTACCACACGGGTGGACGCTAGCTCAAAGGATATGCTCGTTAGTGGCCCTAATGTAACCAGAAAGACGAACGACTCGCATGACGTAGCGGTTATCGCTGCTGCGCTGGACAGAGCGGTTATCCAGGGCTCCCAGACGAAGTCAAAGTAAATATTCATACTTCATTCTGCTATAATAATCCTCACGAGAAAGTGAGGATTATTTGATGTTTGACACTGACGAATACGAACTGAAGATGACGGGTGCTTTGGAGCATTTTACAGATGAATTAAGCAAGATACGCACCGGTCGAGCTCATCCTGGTATGCTCGACGGCATAAAGGTAATGGCCTATGGTGTCGAAGTGCCCCTCAACCAAGTAGCAAATGTTACCGCCCCTGAGGCGCAGTTGTTGCAGATTACGCCATTTGATCCTGCAAATCTCCAACATATTGCGACCGCGATCAGGAACGATCAGGGTCTGGGGCTCAATCCGAGTGATGATGGTCGTGTCGTACGCGTTCCCGTACCGGCACTGACCGAGGAGCGCCGCAAGCTGCTCGTCAAGCAAGCGGGTGAAAAAAGCGAAGAGGCGAGAATTGGTCTGCGTACGATTCGTCAGGATGGCATCAAGGATGCTCGCCAAAAAAAGGATGCCAAGGAGCTTTCCGAGGACGACCTGAAGCGTGTTGAGAAAGAGTTTGACAGATTAATGAGTGTTTATCAGCAAAAAATTGACGAGGCATGCAAAACGAAGGAAAAGGAAATCCTTACCATCTAATATGCCGAGCTCCCTTCCTACTCATATAGGCTATATCGTTGATGGTAATCGACGCTGGGCCAAGCAACGCGGCCTTTCTGCCTCGGAGGGTCACGCTGCTGGCTATGAGGTTGTAAAAACTATTATTGTCGACACTATCAAACGAGGTGTCCCGTATGTGAGCGCGTATATATTTAGTACCGAAAACTGGCAACGAAGCCCTATCGAAGTTAATTTCTTGATGAAGCTTATTGTGCGAGTGCTAACCGATGATCTACATATCTTTATCGAAAATAATATTCGGCTTAGGATAGCGGGATCAAAAAAACGGCTGACGAAGGGGGTTTTGCGAGCTATTGAGGAGGCTGAACAACAAACGAAGCATTTGACTGGCGGGCAAGCCATCATCTGTCTCAATTACGGTGGACATCAGGAACTTGCTGATGCATTTGAAGCGATGCGAGACCGCGTCGGCGACCAAGTCATTACACCGGACGTCATCGAGAAATTTCTGTATACACCAGACGTACCGGCATGTGATTTAATAGTTCGAACGAGCGGTGAACAGCGGCTCAGCGGCTATATGCTCTGGCGTTCTCCCTACAGTGAGCTACTATTTCTGAAAAAGCACTGGCCGGACATGACAACAAAAGACGTTAGCGGTATACTAACAGAATATGCACGCCGCGAACGACGGCATGGATCATAGGAGGGGATTGATATGGAGACAGTGATCGGTATTATCGTGGGCCTGCTTATTATTACGTTTTTGGTAGTGGTTCATGAGTTAGGACATGCGTTGGTAGCGCGCCGAAATGGTGTCATCGTCGAAGAGTTTGGGATTGGTTTTCCCCCAAAGATCTGGGGACGTAAGGTTAAGAAAAGTCCGCTTGGCAACAATGTGCTGTTTAGTATAAATCTCTTGCCGCTCGGTGGATTTGTTAAACTCCAAGGCGAACACGATAGTGACAAGAAAAAAGGTGATTATGGTGCCGCCTCTTTTCGGCAAAAGACCAATATACTGCTTGCGGGTGTTGCAATGAACTGGGCGGTTGCCGTCGTTCTGTTTACTATCCTGGCTGCGATCGGTATCCCAAAAATTATCCCCAATCAGTTTAGCATTCCGGCCGATACAACGGTACTAAACCAACCTGTTGAGATTGTATCTGTCGGTAAAGAATCTCCCGCTGAGAAGGCGGGGTTACGTTCAGGCGACAAGATTTTGCGATTTGCTGATGCGCCGCTTGAGCAAAAGAACGCGCTTGCCACCCTTGCCGAACAGCATAAGGGCGAGAAAGTTTCAGTCGTGTATTCTCGTGGAGGCACCGAATACACCACCAGTGCAACACTACGCGCAGACAATGCAGACAAAAAAGGCTACCTCGGTGTCACCTCGGCGCAGCAGGAGCTCGTTCGTTCGACCTGGTCTGCGCCAGTAGTTGGGGTTGGCTTAACGGCCCAGTTAAGCTGGGTGACACTGCAAGGTGTAGGTGATCTGTTAGTAAAGGCCGTAACAAACATAGCTCTACAACTTAGCCCAGACGAAAAAACACGTCAGGACGCGAGCCAGACACTTTCATCAATCGGTGATGGGGTTGCCGGCCCGGTCGGTATTTATGGGGTGATATTTCCTGCGGCGGAGAAAGCAGGCTTCGTCCATCTTGTGCTACTGAGTGCGATTATATCGTTGACACTTGCGGTTATGAACATATTACCGATTCCTGCGCTTGACGGTGGTAGATGGTTTGTCACGTGGCTCTATCGTCTGCGCAAAAAAGTTTTGACCCAAGAGATCGAGGAAAAGATCCACGGTATCGGGTTTATGGTGCTGATGGCACTTGTTGTTCTGGTGACAATTGCTGATATTGGGAAACTTCGTGGGTGAGTGACAAAAAAAGACAAAAGATCCCCGGTATTGTTGTCTGGATTGCATGGTGTCTATGGATAATTGCCAGTCTTGTCATGGGGGCATTTTTGACGTCAGAGCTATTCCACATGCTGATGCGAGCAGGATGGATCTCTGGTCTCCATGCACCAAGCTACGTGTTGCTTGAGTACCTTGTGGCATACGCGTTATCGATGCTCATAGCAGTCGGAATACCTCTTTATGGATGGCGTATGGCTATCTCAAAGCAAGAGTTTGGCATTGCACGCTCACTTCGATGGACAGATCTTGGCTGGGGACTCATCGGAATAGTAGTGTATGTCGTATTGGCACAACTAGCTCTCAACATCATTGTAGCGCTAGTGCCGACGTTTAACGTGACCGAGGCACAAGATGTCGGTTTTACGGCCGTGTTTGGGTGGGAACGAATACTGGCATTTGTCGTCCTAGTGGTTGTCGGGCCAATCGTTGAAGAGCTGCTGTTTCGCGGCTTTTTGTACGGTCGTCTCAGAAAGTTACATGCGCCCGTATGGCTTTCGGTACTCCTCGTCAGCACGGTATTTGGATTCGTTCATGGTCAATGGAATCTTGCCGTTGACGTTTTCATCCTAGGAGTTATCGCATCTCTACTACGTGAAAAAACTGGGACGGTATGGCCGGGCGTTGTTATCCATATGATGAAAAACGCCATTGCGTTTTATCTTGTATTTGTAATGATGATGGGTCGGTAACCACTAATGTCGCCAATCTTGGTAGTAAAAGTCGGTACAAGCACTTTATTGTCTCGATATGAAGCGCCGATGGGTACCTTTGAGGTGATTGCAGACAGCATAATCTCTCTGAGAGAACGCTATAGAATTGTCTTGGTCACTTCGGGAGCAATCGGTTTTGGCGTCGTGCAGGCTGGTATTGGTATGCGCCCAACAGAGATAGCAAAGCTCCAGGCACTTTCGATGATGGGGCAGGTGGGCTTACTGAGGAGATGGCGTGAGGCATTTGACCCTCTGGCAATAGGCCAAGTGCTGGTGACGCGTGCTGACCTTGAGCGTCAGGCGTCGTCAGATAGCTTTCGTCAGAGTGTGGGGCAACTATGGGAGTATGGAGCCATACCAATTCTCAATGAAAATGATGCGGTGAGTAATGACGAAATCAGCTTTGGCGACAACGATCAGTTGGCGGCGGAGGTTGCAGTTGCAATTGGTGCGCAGCATCTCATATTACTGACAGACCAGGACGGTATTCGAAGCGATTTTGGCACCATGAGCGAGCAGCGTATCCCAGAGATTTCGGTAGAAGATGTAGGCAAACATCTCACGACTGCAGGCTCACCAGTGGGAAAAGGTGGTGCATTGAGCAAGGTCCAGGCGGCGCGTATTGCACTTGAGGTCGGTATAGAGGTAGTGATCGCTCACGCAGCCTCTCCGAATTCAATCCATGATGCCCTCGCTGGCAAAATTGGCACGAAGCTAGTACAATGAAAGCCACATATGAGATTGTCGCATAATTTTACTCGGACTCTTAAGGACGCACCCGCAGATGAGGTGTCGCTAAATGCTCAATTACTCATTCGCGCCGGCTATGTGTATAAGGTAATGGCGGGCGTCTATGCCTACACGCCGCTTGGTATTAAAGTACTCGAGAATATCAAGCAAGTTGTACGCGAGGAGATGAATGCTATCGGCAGCCAAGAGATCATCATGAGCAGCCTGCAGCGAAAAGAGACCTGGGAAGTAACCGACCGATGGGATGACAAAAAGGTTGATGTGTGGTTTAAATCGGCGCTTCAGGACGGCACAGAAGTAGGGTTCGGTTGGTCGCACGAAGAAGCAATCCTAGAGATGATGCGTCAGTACATCAAGAGCTACAAGGACTTGCCAGTGTCGGTATACCAGATACAGACAAAGTTACGAAACGAATTGCGTGCCAAGAGCGGTATTATGCGCGGACGTGAGTTTATCATGAAGGATATGTACTCTCTCCATGCCACTGAAGCGGACTGTGATGCGTACTACGAGCGTACTATCGAGGCATATAAGCGGGTCTATGAGCGGCTAGGGATAGGTGAGGATACCTTTATTACCTTTGCGAGCGGTGGCGCATTTACAACGTTTAGCCATGAGTTCCAAACGATTTGTGAAGCGGGCGAGGACACTCTCTTTGTGAATGAAAGTCATACCGTGGCGGTCAACGAGGAAGTGCTGGATGACGCTACCCGGGAGCTAGGAATTGATAAGGAATCTCTTGTGCCAGTGGTGAGCGCCGAATCAGGCAATATTTTCAAATTTGGCACCGAAAAAGCCGAAAAGATGAAACTATACTTTACCGGTGAAGATGGTGAACAGCATCCTGTCTACCTGGCTTCATATGGTATTGGCATCACACGCGCGATGGGTGTAATTGTTGAGAAGTTTGCAGACGATAAAGGGATTGTTTGGCCAACGTCGGTCGCTCCCGCACTCGTCTATCTTGTGCAGATTGGCCAGCAATCACTCCAGCATGCCAATAGTCTTTATGATGAGCTGATGTCCCAGGGTATAGAGGTAATGTATGATGATCGTGATGAACGTCCAGGTGCCAAATTTGCCGATAGCGAATTAATGGGTATCCCGTATCGTGTTACCGTCAGTGATCGACTAATATCCGATGAAAAATACGAATTTACCTCGAGAAAAACCGGTGAAACCGAACTATTGACGCGTGACGAATTACTTGCTAGACTTAGGTAATTCGAGATCGTCTTACGGAGGGGTAACAACGCTAATCAAGAGGATTAGGTCCTTCCACGGGGCTCGAAATTAGAGGTATTACAAGTATGAAAAAAGCATATCAGATTACAGAAGCTGGCCGCAAAGAACTCGAGGCAGAACTTGCTGAACTTAAGAGTCGTCGTGGTGACATTGCAGCGAAGATTGCCGAAGCGCGTGACTACGGTGATTTAAGTGAAAATGCGGAGTATGATAGCGCGCGTGAAGAGCAAGGTCTTGTCGAAACGCGTGTTGCGGAGATCGAAGATATTCTCATGAACGCCGAAGAGATCAAGTCCCGGAAGTCCAGCAAGATTCAGTTGGGGAGCACCGTTGAGCTCAAGACGGGGGCAAAAAAGTTTAGCTATACCCTGGTCGGTCCTGTTGAAGCAGATCCGCTGAGCGGCAAAATTAGCAACGAGTCGCCCATCGGTGTTGCATTGCTTGGTAAGGTCGTTGGCGACAAGGCCACCATCACTACACCAAAGGGTGATACTACCTACACCATCGTCTCGATAGCATAAGCGATGTCCTTTCAGTATACAATATTCCACATATAGTGGGATATTGTTTATTTTACATACAAAAAACACTAGCGCTAGCGTAATAAGGTTGGTACTATGAAGGTAAGTTCGCTTTTTGGGAGGCGGCTCAGCAAAATTACAAACGAGGGTAGACAAAGCTGTGGGCGTGAGGGCAAGCATCTTGTCAATCTTTTTAAAATAGGGGAGAAATATGGCAGAAAGAATAGGCAAGACACAGGAAGTTTTGCATGATGACGGTAATGTGGCAACTGAGTTTGTCGCGGGCGCCGAACAAGCACCGCAGCCTGTCGTCGACACTGCACAGGAGTTCTTGAGGGCTGCAGGAGTTGATCCGAGCAGAGTAAACTATTCTGTTCACCTCAAACCTGTCGAGACGAAAGATGACGATGGTAATGTTGTTGGTACAACCTACAAGGCCACGAGCGGCTGGGCAAAATCAACCCGTCCCGCTAAAGGTGATGCTGAGCGTGAGCTACTCGAAACCTACGCTCACTATACAACGCCCCCGTCACCACGCATTAGTCCCGTTCGCACTAGTAGCTACCGCACCGGCAAAAGGGATAAGATTGGTGTTATCCTTCCTGATACTCAGTTTGGTTATCGCTATGTAGACGGCATTTATGTGCCCATTCATGATCCTCGTGCCCTCAACGTTGCGCGTCAGGTAATCCGCTGCATTGGCACCGAACTCGACCTCGTTGTTCATGTTGGCGATGCGCTCGACTACCCCCATTTCGGCAAACATGATGATGATCCTGCGACCTGGAATACTACTCAAAAAACAAATGCGGACTTCCAGCGGGAAGTTACTGCTGGTGCAATGCGCGCTGATGCGCCAAATGCAAAAAGTGTATGGCTCGAGGGAAATCACGAGAAGCGTCACCGTGTGTATGTGGAAGATAAGGCACCTCACCTTGTCGGTGAGCGAGTTGTCAACCCTGATGGTTCCCCAGGTGAGTTGGCCCTATCTTTGGCAAATGTATTCAGTTTAGGGAAGCTCGGTATCGATTACATCGAGGGCTATCCCAATAACTGGTACCGCATCAATGACCGACTCATGGTAATTCATGGCAGCCAATCAAACGTAAAGGGGAGTACTGTGCACGGCATACTGCATAACACGGCGCATCCCTCAATGTCTGTCATTAGCGGCCATACGCATCGAGCTGAAAAGGCCACCAAGACAATATACCTGCCCGATGGAACACCACGAACTGTTCAAGCCGAATCATTTGGTACATTGGCAGATATCCGTGGAGCGGTGCCGGCTGGCAATATGGGACGTACTATGGATAATCTTCACACCGAAAGCTTACCAAACTGGCAGCAGGGCTTAGGAGTTGTCTATTATCGTGAAGGTGATGCACCGTTTAAGACTGAGTTTGTGCCAATTCATACCTTTGATGGCCATGAAGCATTGTTTGATGGTAAGGTATTTACTCCAACGGTCGACGAGTACGGCAACCCACTATAAGCACGGTCTACTATCTGGTATACTATACCTAGTAATTAACTAGTGGGACTACTTGATGGCGACATTGAAGGAATTGCGCGATGAGCGCCTACGAAAATTAGATGATCTAAAAAAGCTAGGAGTCAACGCCTATCCTGCTGAGTCGGCGCGTACTCATACATGCCGTGAGGTAGCAGAACAGTTTGAGTCGCTCGAAGGCCAGACGGTTAAGGTCGTTGGTCGTTTGATCGGAACACGCAAATTTGGCAAACTGGCCTTTCTCGTGCTGCGTGATATGAGCGGCCAGGTGCAGCTATTTCTCAAAGCAGATACTATCGAACAGCTCAATGCGCCACTATCGCAGTTGGGCATGAATGAGCTAAACCTGCTAGATCCAGGTGATTTCGTCGAGGCAGAGGGGGTCGTTATCCGCACACAGACGGGTGAAGTGAGTGTCGACGTACGGAAACTTCGTCTTCTCACGAAATCACTGCGACCGATGCCAACTGACCAAGAAGGGTTTCGTGACAAAGAAGAACGTTTTCGTCGTCGCTACGTTGACATGAATGTCAATCGTGATGTGCGTGAACGGTTTGTTCGTCGTAGTAAGTTTTGGCAGGCGACACGCAAATTCCTCGATGATCATGGGTTCTATGAGGTAAATGTTCCGGTCCTCGAGCATACGACAGGAGGAGCTGATGCAACGCCGTTTGTGACTCATATGGATGCACTTGATCAGGATTTCTACTTGCGGATTAGTCACGAACTTCCGCTCAAGCGGCTCCTCGGAGCTGGGTTCGAAAAAGTGTATGATGTTGGGCCGCGCTTCCGCAACGAGAATTATACTGATGAACATCTGCCCGAGCACATTGCGATGGAATGGTACTGGGCGTATGCCAACTGGCAGGACGGCATGAAGTTCATGGAAGAGATGTATCGCTATGTTTTGTCAGAAACCTTTGGCACGTTGCAATTTGATATTCAGGGCAAACAGGTTGACATGGGTAAAGAGTGGGAAGTATGGGACTACGCCACGGTCATTCGAGATCACTATGGGATCGATGTGCACAATACGAGCATTGAAGAAGTGAGCACGAAATTAGCCGAGAATAAACTTGAAGTCGAAAAAACCGATAGTATCCCCCGCGGTATCGATAAGCTCTGGAAACACATTCGCAAAGATGTCGTTGGTCCAGTGTGGCTCGTTAACACGCCGAAATTTATTTCGCCGCTCGCAAAAAGTAGTGTCGATAACCCCGATGTCGTGCAACGGTTTCAGGCCGTCATCGTGGGAAGTGAGCTGTGCAACGGGTTTAGCGAGCTCAACGATCCGATCGACCAATACAATCGGTTTATAGAGCAGCAGCAAATGCGTGATGGTGGAGATGATGAAGCCATGATGCTTGATATCGACTTTGTTGAGATGCTCGAATACGGTATGCCGCCGGCGTGTGGACTCGGCTATAGCGAGCGGGTATTTTGGATGTTCGAGGGCGTGACCGCACGCGAGGGCGTGCCGTTCCCGCAGCTCAGAAGTGATATTGATGAGGTAACAAAAAGCCTCTACCCAAATGTAAAATTATAAAGCCATTGATAACCGTTCGGGAGGAGAATTAATGATTGAACTAAAATCTGTCACAAAGACATACGGCAAAAAGAAAAACACGTTTACGGCGCTTGATGACGTAAGCTTTGTTATTCCCGACGGCGCAACTGTTGCGATTGTCGGAAAAAGCGGGAGTGGGAAAAGTACGCTGATGCATGCAATGAGCGGGCTCGACCGACCAGAAGTGGGAGAAGTTATCATCGATGGCGACAATATCCTGACACTTAAAGCAAAAGCGGTCGATGCATTTCGATCTGAAAAGATGGCGTTTATATTCCAGAGCTTTTTTGTGCAAGGAAATGAGAGTTGCTACAACAATGTAAGCTTGCCACTCGAGATTGCAAAAGTTCCACTGCGCAATCGTCGTGCAAAAATACTCGCGGCGCTTAAGGCTGTGGGTCTTGATGATAAGGTCAAGTCGCGTGCACGCGATCTGTCTGGTGGTCAAAAGCAGCGTCTTGCCATTGCACGAGCAATTGTTGGGGAGCCGACCGTACTTTTCGCCGATGAACCAACGGGTAATCTGGATAGCACGACGGGAGCACAGATAGAAAAGCTGCTCTTTGATTACAACAAAAAACATAAAGCAACCCTGGTAATCGTCACGCATGATCATGATATTGCACGGAAGTGTCAGATACAGATTATGATCAAAGATGGAAAAGTTCAGTCCATCGAGGAGGCAAAACGATGAAACGTATCGATATCATGAAGCGCGCTGGTCGTAATTTGCGCCAAGCAAAAGCACGTACGCTCCTGACGAGCCTTGCTATTGCCGTCGGTGCATTCACGTTGACAGCAAGTCTCGCAGTCGGCGAAGGTGCTCGCCAATATGCCGACAAACTGATCAAGAGCAATGTTGATCCGCAGTCAGTCTATGTCACAAAAGAAAAAATACGCGAGAATGGTCCAGCGGGCTCGGGCCTAAAAGAATATAGCGATAGCGCCGCACAGTACAATGGCATCACCATCAAAACGTTGAGTGCTGACGATATCAAAACTATCAGTGAAATAAAGGGGGTGAGTAAAGTTGCGCCAACCTATCTCATTAGCACGCAGTATGTAACATTCGAAGGCAAGGATAAAAAATATGTCAGCGACGTGACAACCTACGACCCTACCGTACTCGCATCGATCGCAAGCGGGACACTACCAAAACTCGGTGATCAAATCGGCGTAGACGAGGTTGTTATGCCAGAGTCGTATGCAGACTCGCTCGACATGAAACCGGCGGATCTCGTGGGCAAAATAGTAACGCTTCATTTGGTAAAGACTGGCAAACAGCCCACTCAAGCAGAACTCCAGCAGGCATTTTTGCAAGGAGGAACAGCGGCAGTTCAGAGTCTCGTACAAGTAGAGACCAAAGACATACAGCTCCGTGTTCGTGCCGTAAGTGCAAAATCAAGCACTTCATTTTCGGCAACTGCAGCACTGTTTATATCTGATACAAAGGCGGCTGAGTTGGCAGATTACCTTACGGCGGGCACGTCGCAGTATAGGCAATACATCTCTGCAACAGTCATTGTCGATAAGGCAACCAGCCCCGAGACAGTTAAGCAAACGATTGTCGATAAGGGGATGAATGCCTTGACAGCGAAGGATCTATCTGGCATTATCTTTACGATTGTCGATATACTACAGGGAATTGTTACTGGGTTTGGTATTTTAGCGCTGATTGCAAGCGTATTTGGGATTATCAACACGCAGTATATTAGTGTGCTTGAGCGCACTAGTCAGATCGGATTGATGAAAGCGCTCGGGATGAGCCGTCGCGGTATTGCAAAGTTGTTTCGCTACGAAGCAGCATGGATTGGCTTGATCGGTGGGTTAATTGGGGCGGGAATCGCCTTTGTTGTCGGTACGGCACTCAACCCATGGATCACAAAAACACTGTCATTGGGTGATGGCAACTATCTCCTCATCTATGTGTGGTGGCAAATAGCCTCATTGCTGCTTGCGCTCATCCTGGTTGCTGTGGTTGCCGGCTGGTTCCCAGCCCGAAAAGCCGCTCGGCTAGACCCGATCGAAGCGTTACGCACCGAATAGCTACCGTGTGAAATGCCGGCGAGCGAGTGATAAATCGTGAGCAATTTTTGGGTCGAGTGAGTTACGCTGCAATTCCTTGATAAGGGCATGCTGTGTAATGATGCGGAGGGCTGTACCCTCAACTGGTCGACTGTGCCTCTCGAGGTATGCTAAAAAGCGTGCGTGGTATGACAGTAGATCGTCGCGTTCAGGCTGGAAACGAGTGATAATATCGGCAGGTAATTCCGGAGTGTTGATAGTAAGAACGGTTTGGCGTGGATTGAGGGTATGTTTGAGTTGTGGTTGAAGTCCAGTGGGGGTTCCGTGCCTCGCAAGCTGATTCATATACAGCGGAGTGCTGGCATAGTCGAGATCGCTGGGGCGTGGTCGCTGTTGCTTTGTTAGCCTGTCGTAGGTATCTAGCTCAACACCATATAAACACAGCGCTGCACTACCTACCAGCATAGTTTGGGATGGGTCAAGACCGAGATATTCGGCACTCCGTAGCACCTGCTCTGCGGCGGGTGTGTCGGCAGGGATAAAGGGGGCATTGTGCGAGCGGCGTGAGCCGAAGAAAACCATGTATTTATGATAGCATAATATTTATCAAAAGTCAACCTGTCCCATAGGGGTAGAGTGCGCTATACTTGAGATATGTTAGACATCCGCTTCATCAGGGAGAATCCCGACCGCGTTCAGACGGCCGCGGCGCAAAAAGGCTATACAGTAAATATTCAGGAGCTTTTGCATGCCGATGAATCGCGTCGTGAACTTCAGCAAAAAGCTGATGAGCTACGGACGCGTCGTAACGAAATTGCCGCACAAATGAAGGGTGGGAAGCCAGCTGCTGAACTTGTCGAAGAAGGTAAAAGAATTAAGACTGAGCTTGCAGAAGTGGAAGATCACCTACGGGTTGTAAGTGAGGCATATCAAAATCTGCTATGGGCAGTGCCAAATATCACTCTTGATGATGTACCGCTCGGTGGTGAGGAAGATTCGGTTGAAATAAAAAAAGTTGGTGAGCAAAAAACGGGTGCAAAGGATCATCTTGACTTTGCGCTTGCGCGTGATTGGGTTGATTTTGAGAGGGGAACTAAAGTCGCCGGTGCGAAGTTCTACTTCGTAAAAGGGGACTTAGCATTGCTCGAAAACGCCATTGTTCAATTTGCCCTGCAAAAGGTTACCGAAAAAGGCTTTACGCTAATGACCGTACCGCATATGGTGAACCAGCGTACAATGACAGGTACTGGTTTTGCGCCACGTACTAGTGACCAATCTGACGAGTATAGTATCGAAGGTGAAGATTTATCGCTCATCGCTACAGCTGAAATTTCACTCACCGGCTACCATGCTGACGAAGTTATCGATGAAGCAAGGTTACCTCTCCTGTATGCGGGTTATAGCCCCTGTTATCGCAAAGAAGCGGGTGCCGCGGGTAAGCATACTCGTGGACTATTTCGCGTGCACCAGTTTAATAAACTTGAGATGTATGCCTACACGACACCAGAACAGAGTCCCGAGGTACACGAGAAGATTTTGGCAATCGAGGAAGAACTATGGCAGGAAATGGGTATCCCATATCATGTTATCAATATCGCTGCGGGTGATTTGGGCGCGCCAGCTGCCAAAAAGTATGATATCGAATACTGGTCCCCAGTTGATGGGAAATATCGTGAACTAACGAGCTGTAGCAACTGTACTGATTTTCAGGCACGCAATCTCAATATTCGGGTTCGTCGCCCAGATGGATCAATTGAGGTGCTGCACACCCTCAATGGTACTGCAGTTAGCCTGGCTCGATCGCTTGTCGCCGTACTTGAAAATTACCAAAACGAAGATGGAACCCTCAGAGTACCAGAAGTTTTGCGTCCATATCTTGGTGGTCGCGAGGTACTATAATCGTGATAAAACGTGTGGTGCGGCGCGCGACAAAACATGTCTACAAACACGCCATCAAACCGGTTCTATTTAAGCAACACCCCGACGATGTGCATAAACGCTTGATAAAAGTCGCCAAACGTACCCAGCGTATACCGGTGGTGAAGCGTTTACCAAAACTATGGGCATATCAGGCGCCGTGTCTCGAGCAAACTATACTGGGCTTACATTTCAAAAACCCTGTTGGACTTGCCGCTGGGTTTGACAAAGATATTGAGATGGCACCCACTATAAAAAACGTTGGATTTGGATGGATGACGGGCGGGTCGGTGACGGCACAACCCTGCAAAGGTAATCCGAAGCCATGGTTTTATCGACTTCCTCGGTCAAAATCCCTTGTTGTTCATGCTGGATTACCCAGCGATGGCGTAGTGGCGATTCTGCATCGCCTCGCTACATATCCTGCATCTTTATTTACTTCGATGCCGCTTGCGGTGTCGGTAGCTAAGACTAATTCCAAAGAAACAGCGTTAGACGAGCAGGGCATCGCCGATTATTGTGAGAGCTTAAGACTACTTAACATACAAGACCACTGCCAACTATACGAGATCAACATCAGTTGTCCCAATGCATTTGGTGGTGAGCCGTTTACTGATCCCGAGCGACTTGAGAAACTGCTTGCAGCGATTGATAGTCTCAAGCTTCGTAGTCCAGTTTTTCTTAAAATGCCGATAGACAAGCCATGGCTCGAGTTTCGTGAGCTACTACAGGTAGCTTCCGAGCACAATATACAGGGTGTAACAATCGGGAATCTCCTAAAAGATCGTAGTGCAGCTCACCTGAGTGAACCATTGCCAGATGAAATTCAGGGTAGCTTGAGCGGCAAACCAACGCGTCAAATCTCAACCGAACTCATTCGGCAGACATACCGTGAATTCTCGGATAGGTTTGTCATCATCGGTGTAGGAGGGATTTTTTCGGCACATGACGCGTATAAAAAGATACGGGCCGGTGCGAGCCTGGTGGCGCTTATCACCGGTATGATATTTGAAGGTCCGCAACTTATCGGTGAGATCAACGCTGGACTTGAGAGTTATCTAAAACGTGATGGATTTCGGAATATTCACGAGGCTGTAGGCGTTGATACTCATGGCAAAGAAGGCGTATAATAAAGTTACTAGCGGTTAACGAGAAAGGGGTCTATCGTGATCACAAACGTCGAAATAACCGGAGTCGGCTCATACACAGTCGACGAATCCACAAAAAAATATGTGTTAAAAAAAATTGGCAGCCTCGAGCGACTTGCTCCGCGGCACGCGCGCAAGAGCATGCATGCTGACGTAAAATTGGCTGAGGTCAATCGCGACAAAGGCAACAAGTACGAAGTTGAGGTCATCCTGACCGTTCCAGATCGTCGTTTGACAGCAAAAGATTCGACGATGAATATACTAGCTGCCATTGATATTGTTGAAGCAAAGCTTGCATCGCAGCTGCGTAAATATAAGCAAGAGACCGTGCCGCATGTTGGCAGACGCAAGCTACTCGATCGCTTCAAGCGAAGCTATGCGCGCGAACAGTAACTATCTCTTAAAATAGTACGCGATACTCTTTTATCTTGGCGCTTCAGCGCGTATAATTAAGAGGATAGTTTATTCAGTATGAAAGTTGAGATAGAGAGGTAGCAAGGTTTTGATATGGTAAATCAACAAAAAGCATTGTCAAAAATCTTCGGTGATCCGCAAAAGCGGATTTTGAAACGTCTATCAAAGAAGGTTGACGAAATCAACGCACTCGCGCCGAAGTATCAAAAAATGTCCAAAAAGCAACTGAGTGACCAGACAGCCATTCTCAAAAAACGCCTCCACAAAAAGGGTGTCACGCTGGATACGATTTTGCCAGATGCGTTTGCGGTAGTGCGAGAAATGGCGACGCGTGTTATTGGTGAACGCCACTATGACGTCCAGCTGATAGGCTCGATGGTATTGCACGAAGGAAATGTGGCTGAGCTCAAAACGGGTGAGGGTAAGACTCTTATGTCGACACTTGCTGCCTATCTCAACGCGCTAGAAGGTAAAGGTGTCCATATTGTAACGGTCAATGATTATCTCGCGCAGCGTGATGCTGGTTGGATGGGTGCGATCTATGAGGCACTTGGTATTACAACGGGTGTTATCATCAACGAGGCATCTTTTATATACGATAGTTCCTATAACAACGAATTACACACCGATCCTCGGATGCGTAAGTTGCGACCGTGCACGCGCAAAGAATCATATCAGGCGGATATCACATACGGTACTAATAACGAGTTTGGGTTTGACTATTTGCGTGACAACATGGTGAATGAAGTTGATCTTGTCAGACAGCGTGACCTGAACTTTGCGATCGTTGACGAAGTAGATTCGATTTTGATTGATGAAGCGCGAACACCACTCATTATTAGTGCGCCAGCTGCAGAAAACCCTGACGCGTACTATCAATTTGCAAAAGTTGCTGCCAAATTAGTGCCAGACGATTATGTGTTGGACGAGAAGCGCAGGAGCGTTGCTCTGACAGACGTGGGCGTTGAAAAAGTACAAAAAATGCTTGGCATAAAAAATCTCTATACGCCCGACTACGTGCGCAGTGTGTACCATATGGATCAAGCACTCCGCGCTCAGACGCTCTTTCATCGCGATAAAGACTACGTAGTGACAACCGCCGGTGAAGTTATTATCGTAGACGAGCACACAGGACGACTCAAACAAGGCAACCGCTACAACGAAGGCCTCCATCAGGCGATTGAGGCAAAAGAAGGTGTGCCGGTGCTACAAGAAAGCATGACGCTTGCCACTATCTCATTCCAGAATTATTTTCGCTTATACAAAAAGCTCTCTGGTATGACTGGTACTGCATTTACTGAAGCCGAGGAGTTCCAGCAAATCTATAGTCTCGATGTCGTGGTGGTACCACCGAACAAGCCGATTACTCGCAAGGATCATCAAGATTTGATCTACAAGACCGAGAAAGCCAAGCTAAAAGCAGTCGCTGAAGCCATAAAGGGATACCACAAAAAAGGTCGTCCTGTGCTGGTGGGCTCGGGGTCAATTGCTAAAAATGAGCTAATTGCTGAATGGCTTGATAAAGAGGGAATCAAGTACGAGATTCTTAACGCCAAAAATAATGAACGAGAAGCAGCTATCATTGAACAAGCTGGTCAGAAAGGTGCTATTACGCTTGCGACAAACATCGCTGGTCGTGGTACTGACATCAAACTCGGTAAAGGCGTCCGGGAACTAGGTGGTCTCGTCGTTATTGGTAGCGAGCGCCACGAATCTCGTCGTATTGATAACCAGTTGCGTGGTCGTGGTGGTCGTCAGGGAGATCCTGGAGATACGCAGTTTTATGTCTCGACCGAAGATGATTTGATGCGAATCTTTCAGGGAGAGCGCATTGCTGCATTGATGGATAGACTTGGTGTCGACGAAGATATGGCAATCCAAAACCGAGCCGTTAGCAAGACGCTCGAAGCTGCACAAAAACGAGTCGAAGGCTATAACTTCGATACGCGAAAAAATGTTGTGCAGTACGACAACGTTATCAACCGGCACCGTCGGGTTGTCTATACGATGCGGCGAAAGATTCTTGACGGGGGCAATATTCAGCCCGAAATTCAACGTTTGTTGAATGAAAAGGTTGCTGAACTGACTGCTGTTCCTGCAAAAAATAACAGTAAGTTTGTCGATGAATTTGAGACAGTTATCCCACTGGAGCGCTCACTGATCAAAAAAATTGGCGATGAGAAAAAAGATAAACTTCGTCGCGAGCGCGCACTTGAAGCAGCACAAAAACTCTATCATACGAAGGAAAAGGATTTGGGCGAGGAGCTGTTGCGCGGTGTTGAGCGTGAAGTATATTTGCAAGTTCTCGACACCCTATGGATGCAACACCTAGAGAATATGCAGCATTTACGCGAGGGTATTCACTGGCGTAGCGTGGGTCAGCGCGATCCCTTGGTGGAGTATCGAAGTGAGTCTCAAAAATTGTTTGATAGTTTGCAGGCAACGCTGCGCGAAGAGGTGCTGCGGGCGCTGTATCATGTCCGCAAAACCGATGCGATTACACGCGAGGCCACGGACGATGAGCACGATACAGAGCTAACAAAGCTGGCCGAAACAGCGGTCGAGCACGGTGTCAATGAAATTACCGGTGGAGAAGAAAACCGAGACCATGATTTTGAGGGCAATATCAAGAAAGCGCCGCGAAATACAGAGGTAAATCATCAGCGTAACCTTGCACGGAAGAAGAAGAAAACCCAACGACAAAATCGTAAAAAGCATCGTTAAGCTATGAAACATACCACCACAGAGATACGTCTAAAAAATGGGGCACGAGGGTTGCTTATTGATGTCCCCGGAGCAACTGTTATGAGTTTTCAGTTTCAGTTTCGAGCCGGTAATCGCTATGTAAAAAATAAAGACATCTACGAGACGGCGCACATCATGGAACACATGGCGTTTGGGGCAAATGCTGCATTTAAGAGTGAGCATGCCTATGAGGCAGAGTTTACAAAAAACGGTGCCTACCACAATGCCTTCACTAGTGACCTCTCTATGGTATATGTTGGGACATGTGCTGATTTCGAATGGGATCGGATCCTCAATTTGCAGCAAGTCGCGATTTGCCAGCCGAAGTTTAATGCGAGTGAACTCGAAGCCGAAAAAGGGAACGTGAAAAGTGAGCTAACGGGATATCTGAATAACCATGAGCGAGTATTGTGGCCAAAGATACAGCAGTTGCTTGGCGAGAGCGTCTATACCTACTGGCAGCGATTGCAAACCATTTCAAATGTAACGCTGAGAGACATTAGAGAGCATCATCGGCGCACGCATACCACCGACAACATGCGTTTTGTGATAGCTGGTAAACTTTATGGGCGAAAAGCACACATCCAACGGATGCTCGAAGAGTGGGAATTGCCGCGTGGCGAACGTTTTGAAGTGCCGCGTGATGAATTGACAAGCGGTAACCCGACGCTTATTCGACGAAAAGAAGCCTCAAATCTGACATTTGGATGGTCCCTGACCTTGCCGCGTGCACTCACCGACGAAGAGGCGGAAGCGATGAGTTGTCTCGACCAGATACTGACGGGCACCATGCACTCGCGCATTTACGGTGCAGCTCGTAAAAAGGGATTGGCGTACGGTATGTTTAGTGACACGTCAGTAGGACTTCACGATAGCAGCTGGGACTTTGGCGGACAGGTAAACTTGGAAACTTCCCATGGGCTTGTCGATATTATAGTGCGCGAGGTAAAAGCAGTCATGGATGGACATATCACCGACGAGGAATTAGCTGCTGCTAAATCCTATGCACTCGGTCGACATCAGATGGGAGCCCAGACAGTATCGCAAATCAGTAACTTCTACTCGAATCGTTATTTTGGTGACGAAGTAGTGAAGGACTATGAAAAAGTCCCCGATGCCATAAGAAATATCACCCTCGATCGCATGCTGGCAACAGCTCGCGAGTTTATTGCGCATAATACCTGGGTGTTGGCAGGGGTAAGTAGTGGTGAAAAAGAAGAAATCGTTTCACTCAATGCTAAACTAGAAACAGTATTTTCGCGCACACCACACTAAAAGGGAGGGGTATGGCACTTAAGCACAAGATTGAAGAAGTGGTACTAAAGAATGGTGCAAGGGGCCTGTTTGTTCATGTGCCTGGGGCGAGTGTCTTTTGCTATGAGTTGTGTTTTCGGGCTGGTAATGAGTATGTGGCCGGTCCAGATGTTCAGCAGACAGCGCATTTGCTTGAACATATGCTTGCAAAGACGTGTAAGGGGCTTGAGACTGCCGAGGCATTTAGCCGCGAGTTTACAAAAAACGGTGCCTATAGCAATGCGACTACCTGGCAGACCAACATGGTATATGAGGGAAACTGTGCGGATATGGAGTGGGATCGCGTACTTGGACTGCAACTGCGCTCAATATCTGAGCCAATACTCACCGAAGAATCACTCCAGGTCGAAAAGGGTAATGTTCGTGAAGAACTCAGCGGTCAGCTAAGTAACCATCCTCGGACGCTTTGGCAGTATATAAATCGCTCGCTCGGCGACAGTATCGCTTTGGACGAAGAGAAAATCGCCTCGATCGATGCCGTCACGCTTGGTAGTCTGGATGAACATTGGCGACGAACGCATACACAATCAAATTTTCATTTCTGCATCGTCGGAGATATGTCCGGTAAGCGAGCAAAACTAAAGTCCATGTTTGAAAACTGGCAACTGCCAAAGGGGAACGGATGGCTTGCTCCGGAACAACACGTATATCATAGGGGTGAGACGGTCTCAATTACCCGCAATGACGAGCACTCAATCGAGTTTATTTTTGCCATGACGATACCGCGACGCCTCGATCAAACCGAGCGCTGGGCAATGAGTATGCTTACCCATATTCTGACCGGTACGTTTCACTCTCGTATCTACGGCGTTGCCCGCGATAAGGGGTATTGCTATGACGTCTCTTCGGGGGCGGGAGATAAGTTCGACGGTACATCAGACTGGAGTTTTCAGGCACAAGTGACTAAAGAACAGGCACCAAAACTACTAAAGTTGATCGCGCGTGAGCTCCTGCGTGTGCGTGACGGTGATATTAGTGAAAAAGAATTGGACGAGACCCGGCAATATGCCTACGGTGTCTACCAGAAATCATATCAGTCGATCTATGATCTCATGTGTTACTCAAGCGACTATTTCTTTGACGACTCCTACACTGCCGTAGACGAGAATATTAAGTTGATTGACGCTATCAATAGGGACACTATCGTTCGCTTGGCTCGCGAGTTTATTGATTCTCTCGCATGGACATATGGCGAAATAGGTCCCGTGTCACCTGGGGAGACGGAGGTGCGTCGCAGCCTGTTCTCACGGCTCAAGGGGGAGTAATAATGGTGAAAATTGCGATTGCGGGCTATGGGATCGAGGGTGAGCAAAGTGTCAAATACTGGCTATCGCGAGGTGATGATGTCGTGGTGGTCGACGAACAAGAAACCTTGTCACGCGCTGTACCAGACGGTGTTCCTACTAGACTAGGACCGCACGTACTCGATGATTTATCTGAATTCGATCTTGTGGTCCGAACAGCAGGTCTTGCGCCCCACAAAATTTCTTCGGCTAAGCGCATTTGGTCCGCAACGAACGAATTTTTCGCGAGATGCCCAGCTCCTATTATCGGGGTAACGGGTACGAAGGGAAAGGGCACGACGTGTAGCTTGATAACGGCAATATTGAGAGCCGCCGGACATACGGTACACCTTGTTGGTAACATTGGCCAACCTGCCCTTGAGACATTACCTGATATTGCTGAGCAGGACATCGTCGTGTATGAATTAAGCAGTTTTCAACTATGGGACCTCGAAAAGAGTCCGCACATCGCAGTTGTACTGATGATTGAGCCCGATCATTTGGACGTTCATGCATCGATGGAAGAGTATGTGCAGGCAAAGGCGACTATTGTGCGATACCAAAATCGAGACGATGTCGTGATTTACTATGCTGATAATCACTGGTCTGAGGAAATTGCAGCACAAGCTATTAGCAATAAAATTCGCTATGGTACGGCCGAAGACCAAGGAGTATATGTAAAATCGAGCAATTTTTTTGTTCAAGATCAATTAGTCTGCCCCGTTGATTGTTTAACCATTGCCGGTAATTTCAACCGAGAAAACGCTTGTGCTGCGATTACAGCTTCACTTACAGTTGACAGGTCTGTCGCTCCTTTTGTAGCTGAGGGCCTCCGTTCTTTTCATGGATTACCACATAGGCTCAAATATGTCGCCACAAGAGGCGGCGTAGATTATTATGACAACAGTATCGCAACGACACCTGGTTCTGCGGTGGCGGCGCTCAATTCATTTGAAGGAAAAAGAATCATCATCTTAGGCGGTTCGGATAAGGGCGCAGACTATGCGCCAGTCATTGAAGCATGTTTGAATGCAGGGGCGCGTGTGATTGCGATTGGTCAAACCGGAGACAAGATTGCAACATTATGTGAACAAGCAGGGGTGGCAGTTGTAAGGATTGAGGGCGGTATGCGTGAGGTAGTGGCGGCAGCTAGGTCAGTCGCGGATAGTGGCTCAACAGTTATCTTAAGTCCCGCAAGTGCCAGCTTTGACCAGTACAAGAGTTATGCGGATCGGGGTGACCAATTTATCGAGGCCGTTTTGCAGTTAGCGCAGTAATTTGTCGAGCGATCGAGGGAGTAGGTTCAATAATATGTGCGCGCTCCTGGGATAACTTCGTAATCTGCTCGTATATCCAGTGGTAATGGGTGCACCCAAGGACGATGACATCAGCCTTTTTAGCAAGTGAGTCGGCTATGACAGACGATATGCGGCTCATGTCAACCGAGTTGGCTTCGATCATAGAGGCCCAGTCTGAGCAGTCAGGTTCTAAAACCGTGATGTCAGCAGCAAAGCTCTTCTTGAGTTCATTGTAGCGCTTACTTTTTAGGGTAGCAGGAGTAGCACAAACCGCTACGACGTTTGTGCGCGTTAGTTCTGACGCAGTTTTGATCATTGGCTCAATCCCTACGAATAACTGATCGGGGTATTTCTTTCTTAGAAATGAAAGAGCGATAGTCGTGGCAGTATTGCACGCGATAACAATGACATCTGATGCTGCTGCGATGAGTGGCTGAATTGCGGTATCGGTAAGGTTAATTACCTGTTCTTCAGTTTTTGTCCCATAGGGCAAGTGAGCCCTATCATTTATAGCAGTAATGGTTGCGTCGGGGAAATGCTTTTTTAGGTCATTCGCAACTATCTCACCGCCAATGCCGCTATCAAATACACCGATTTTCATAATTCCATTATAATAGAATCACATGCAACCACTCAAAAAACGTCTTACTGATACGAGAGATGCTATCATCGAAGCATTCACTCTGCTTCAAATTGATGCGAAAAAGGGTCAGCTTCTTTCGTTGGAGCAACAGCTCCATGATGGCTCGATTTGGTCTGATCCAGAGACAGCACAGCGTACGAGTAAACAGGCAAGTGTATTAAAAAATCAGGTTGATCCATGGGTAAACTTGCTTAGTCAAGCCGATGAATTAGCTGAGCTATGTGAATTAGGGGACGAAACGCTGGAGCCTGAGATGCGCCAGCAACTCCAAACATTGGAGGATGAATATAACGCTCGAAGAAAAGAACTGCTGTTCTCTGGTAAGTATGACGAATACACGGCCATTGTGAAGTTGAGTGCCGGCGCGGGGGGCACGGACGCGCAGGATTGGTGTGAGATGCTCGAGCGTATGTATTTGCGCTGGGCCGAAAAGGCAGATATGAAGATCGAACTGATTGAACGTAGCGCTGGTGACGAAGCGGGCATAAAATCAGCAACCTATACAATCTCAGGTTCCTATGCCTATGGAAAATTGCAGTCTGAGCATGGCGTTCATCGCCTCGTACGGTTGAGTCCATTTAATGCCGACAATCTTCGCCAAACGAGTTTTGCGCTTGTCGAGATTATGCCAGAGATTGATACGCCCGATGAGGTCAATGTCGACGACAAAGATCTCAAAATCGATGTCTATCGCGCTGGAGGGCACGGGGGGCAATCGGTCAACACGACGGATAGTGCAGTGAGGATTACCCATCTTCCTACGGGGATTGTTGTGGCAATCCAAAATGAGCGAAGTCAGCTTCAAAACAAAGAGACAGCACTCAAGATACTGAGAGGGAGGCTAGTTCAGCTGCAATTAGAGCAGCACGCTGAGTCTCTAGCGGATCTGCGCGCTGGTGAGTCGGCGAGTTGGGGCACCCAGATTCGAAATTATGTACTCCATCCCTATACATTAGTCAAGGATACGCGGACGAAATATGAAGAACATGATGCACAGGCGGTGTTGGATGGCAAGCTCGACGGCTTTATTGATGCCTACCTTCAACAACATATGGCTGCATCATAGCCAGTAAACAACAGCGCCCGTCGCTCGTTTTCCAGGAAAAATTGTGTTACAATAGTGGTAATGATTCTGTTAGATAGGGTAACAAAATCGTACGGCAAAGATCTCAAACCAGCACTCAATCGCGTTAGCTTGCATATTGAGCCTAATGAGTTTGTGATTCTTGTGGGTACGAGTGGTGCCGGGAAGTCGACACTTCTCAAGCTACTGACGAGGGAGGAAAAGCCCACTACTGGCAAGATTGTCGTTGGTGGCATTGATTATGATACGCTCAAGGACAAGCATATCCCGCTGCTGCGACGCAAAATAGGGGTAGTCTTTCAGGATTTCAAGCTTCTTCCGCAGCGAACGGTGTTTGAAAACATCGCCTTTGCACTCGAGATTGCCGGCATGACAAACCGTGAAATACGTAATACTGTGCCGAAAGTCATTGATCTGGTTGGTCTCACTGGCAAAGAAAAAAGCTTTCCCCATGAGCTCTCTGGTGGCGAGCGGCAGCGTGTAGCGATTGCGCGTGCTGTCGTACGTCAGCCCAAGATTTTGATTGCCGATGAGCCTACCGGTAACCTTGACCCTCGTCACAGCTGGGACATCGTACGATTGCTCGAAAAGATTAATAAGTACGGGACGACCGTGTTGCTCACAACGCATAATGTCGAGATTGTCAATAAATTGAAGCGACGAGTAATCGCCATTGATCACGGCAAGATCGTCAGTGATCAGGCGCAGGGGAGTTATCGTCAATGAGCCGTTCTAGTACGAATGCTAAGGCATTGGCTGGTCAGAAACGACACCGCAGGCAGTGGCTTACCTTTATGCGAATGTGCCGCTACGGTATCAATAACTTTAGTCGCAATGCCTGGCTCACCATCGCTGCTACCGCGGTGATGACTATCACGCTCGTCATTATTTTTATCACCGTTGCTGCTCAAAACATTCTGTCTGATACAACAGATGTCATTGGTCGTCGTTTGCCGCGCTCCATTTTCTTGAAGCCAGACACCACAAAGGAACAGGCTCAGCCGATCGTTGATCAGTTGAGTAGCCTCGCAAACGTCGAAAGCGTCGCCTATAGTAGTTCCGAGGAAAACCGCGCACAGTTCGCGGTTGACAACAAAACTGACCAAAATACCCTCAATGCACTTACTGAGGCAAGCAATCGTATACCAGCAAAACTAAGTATCAATCTCAAGGATGTCAACAACACCAGTCAGCTTATATCGTTTGTGAATGACAACGAGACACTAAAAAAATACATTGATCCGATTCGCAAGCCAACCTTTATGGGTGATCGGCGAGCACCGACAGAGACGATAGCCAGCTGGACTCAATTTGCCCAAAAATTAGGCATCATCGCCAGCGTCGTTTTCGTCAGTATTTCGTCATTGATCATCTTTAACACCATTAGGATGGCTATCTTTAATCGCAAAGAAGAAATACAGATGATGAAACTCATTGGTGCAGAAAAAAGCTTCATTCGCGGACCGTTTGTAGTTGAAGCAATCGTCTACGGCTTTATTGCGGCAGTGCTTGCGACAGTGCTGGGTGTCGCTATCATGTATTCTTCATCGGAATCGCTCAAGTCATATGGTGTCCCGATGCAGGGAACGGTCGACATGATGACGATGTATATCGGATTTATATTACTTGGTATGATTTTGCTCGGTGCGCTGATAGGCACAATATCATCGCTACTTGCAACTCGTCGTTACCTCAAACTCTAGTGAGCTCTATTGACAATATGCTTATGCTTATGGTACGATACACATGATGAAACAACGGTCCGCCACACCAGTTCAGCGCCCCAGTATCAAAGGTCTTGCGACCAAATCTATTGTCGTGGCGACAGCCGTCTTGGTGATACTTGCCGCACCGTTGTCTATTACACAACGAGTTCATGCCGACAGCTACGATGATCAGATGCAAGCTATCAACAACCAAATACGCCAGTACCAGTCACGGGCGGATGAGCTAGGTAAGCAGGCCCAAACCCTCCAGGTAGAACTCGATCGCCTGACAAACGAGAAAAATGCGATTCAAGCACAAATCAACCTTTCTCAGGCACAATACGACAAACTTCAAAAGCAAATAACCGACACTGAGAAAAAAATCGCTGACAACAAAGATGCGCTTGGGGAAACAATCGCAAATATGTATGTCGATAATTCGATTACGCCTCTTGAGATGCTTGCTAGCAGCAAAAGTATCGGTGACTACGTCGATCAACAAGAATATCGCGCGTCAATTCGAGATACGCTCAACACTACCATCGAAGAAATAAAAGCACTCAAGATCAAACTTGAAAAAGATAAGGCAGACGTCCAAGTTGTGCTCGATCGCCAAAAAGCTCAACAAGCATCATTGGCTGCCAAAGAAGCTCAGCAGGCTCAACTTGTTCAGCAGACTCGAAATGATGAAGCGGCATTTCAGGGGCTTGTTTCACAAAACCAGTCGCAACTTCAGAGTATTGCGGCTCAACAACGTGCATACTATGAAAGCCTTCAGCAGAGTAGTGGGGGCGGAGATTCGGGTGTAATTGGTAATTTCTCTTATAGCAATTGGAGTGGAAATAGCGGCTGCGGTAGCGGTGGTTATCCGTATTGTGGCTACCAAGATTCATATTCAGACCCATGGGGACTCTACAACCGCGAATGTGTTAGTTATGTTGCCTGGGCACTCTCGGAGCGGTTTGGTAAATATGTCGGTAATTTTAGTGGCAACGGTAACGCTTATGAATGGGTATGGAGCGCGCCGCGTTATAGTGGTGCTGTCCGGACGTATGATCCACAACCAGGTGACGCCGTGATCTTACCGATCGTCCCCGGACTCGCGCCAGTAGGCCATGCCATGATAGTAGAAAGTGTCTCTGGTAGTACGGTACGGGTTAGTCAATACAACTTCTATGGAACAGGTGAATACAGCACGATGAACATTGCGACGTCTGGTGTTGTGTTCTTAAGATTCCAAAACAGATAGTAGTTTTATTATAGATTTGACGCTTCTATAGCGCGGCCGCACTGGCTGCGCTATAATGAAAATGACATAAACCATAAGAGGAAACGCTGTGCCTGATTTACAAACACCACATCATATTGCCGTACCTCAAAATCAATCAGCCTCAGCTTCGCGAAGCGCAACAAGGGCATGGTATATCGCGATCGTGTGTGCGGTTGCTGTTTCTTCATTTGTCGCGGGAACGCGCAGTGATCAACTGTGGGCTGCGATTGCCCCGGTGTTTGGCATAAAGGCATCGAGTGACACACTTGACCTTTTGAGTGTGCAGCGTACGTTCCAGAAGCTAAAAGCGAATTACGACGGTACCCTCGATACAAATGCACTTATCGATGGCGCAAATAGGGGAATGGTGGCCGCTGCGGGTGATCGTTACACTGTATTTATGGATAAGTCTGAGGCAGATGCTTTCAACAAAGAGCTTACTGGTGAGGTAAGTGGCATTGGAGCCGAGATTGGTGTTCGCAGTGGGCAGCCGACCATCTTGCGTACACTCACCAACTCCCCTGCGGAAAAGGCGGGTGTTCAGGCTGGTGATGCGATACTAGGTGTCAATGATCTTTCGATGCGCGGCGCGAGTGCCGCAGATGTTGCTGAGAAAGTTCGCGGTGAAGTTGATACAACCGTCAAATTGACGCTCAAGAGAGGCAACGACACGAAAGAGTTTACCATTACACGGGCAAAGGTGAGTGATCCAAGTGTGCGTACAAGTGTAAAAGACGGTGTGGGAATTATGAAGATATCACGATTTGACGATCAAACTGGCACACTTGCATCAGAGGCAGCTCGGTCGTTCAAAGATCAGAATGTCAAAGCAATTATCCTTGATCTGAGAGATGATGGCGGTGGTTATCTTGATGCTGCACGGCAAGTCGCTAGCCTATGGCTCGACAAAAAAGTGATCGTCACAGAGCGCACCGGTGATACGGTCACTGGCACCCTCAAGGCAGACGGTTCGCCGCTGCTAGGGGGCATAAAGACGGTTGTACTCGTCAATGGCGGCAGTGCGAGTGCAAGCGAAATCGTTGCAGGTGCACTGCAGGACCATAAAGCAGCGACGTTGATCGGAGAAAAAACCTTTGGTAAAGGCACTGTCCAGAAAGTGATCGAATTGCCCGGAGGACGGATTCTTAAAGTAACTGTCGCGAGGTGGTACACGCCAAATGGCAAGAACATTACAAAAGAGGGCATTACGCCAGATACGTCAGTAGTGTTGACTTCAACTGATATGGATGCCGGCCGCGACCCACAAATGGACGCCGCTCTGGCAGCAGTAAAATAATCTACACAGCGAATATACAAGAGTGCTTGTGCTTTTGAATCTACTGAGCTACTATAAATGCATATGGACGCAGTAAAAAAGAAAATATTGCTCGTCGAAGATGATACAGCGCTTGCCGCCGTGTATCGTTCTCGGCTTGAGCTTGAGGGATTTGAGATCAACGAAGTCAACAATGGCGAAGACGCGCTGTCAGCAGCGATGTCTTATAAACCTGATTTGATACTGCTTGATGCCATGATGCCAAAGATCAGTGGCTTTGATGTACTCGATATCCTACGAAATACCCCCGAGACGACAAACATCCGCGTCATTATGTTAACAGCACTGAGCCAACCAAAAGACAAAGAACGTGCCGAGCAGCTCGGCGTTGATGATTATCTCGTGAAGTCGCAAGTCGTCATTGGCGACGTCGTCGCGAGGGTAAAGCATCACTTGGGCATGGATCCCGGCCCTCAGCAGGCATCATAATATAAGCGCAGATTCTTAAGCAAAAGCATCTTGACTTTTAGTCAATTTTTTGCTATAATGGAGTTACTAACGCACTGAAAGAAAAACAAAAATGAGCCACCACGAACATATAGCCACTACACCACAGGATTATCAACCACAAGATGCTGAAGTTCCGGTTGCTGACCGTGGATTTGAGCCATACCCAGAGGGTTGGGCTTGTCCAAATATGTGGGTTCCGCGAAATGTGTATAGCCCAGATGGTGTGCTGCAGCGTGATGCTGCAGACAAGCCGGTTACGGAGCCGGAATTAGGCTGGTTTCCTAGCGGTACCTCTGTAATTAAGGGAGTGGAGTATACCCGAGTTGGAAAAAATATCTGGAATCCTAAGACCGGTCAATTTGATTCACTTTATAAAGATGTTCCTACCGCGGAACTTCGTCATCTACAAGAAGTTATGGCCGAGAAGGAACGTGAGCAACGAGATAGGGAAATGGGCCGGGGAGCAGCAGCGCTCGCGCAGGAAACTCCAGCTCAAGTGCTCTATCGCGCACCATGGGAAGAGCCAATTGCCGTTCCCGAGTCAGACCCATCGGGGTGGGCGCTTACACCAGAGCAAGCAGATAAGCTTCGTGCTGGTCTTGCTGCGCAACAGCCACAGGGTATTATCGATTCCGTTCCTGATTGGGTAATGGCTCAGCCGGAAAAGCCAGTGAAACCTACCCCCGAAACACCAGAACAGCGAACGGAGCGTATCCAAAGAGAGTTGGATAAGTTGGTTGCTGGGCTGAGCGAGGAAGATAGGCAAAACCTTGAGAGATATGCAATGTATTTACACGATAAAAAAGAAGCACAGAAGAAGGGTGACGGTGGCGGTTCGACAACCTATGGTCAAAACGCTGGTCAAGCCTACCGGGCTATGAGTCCAGAAGCACGAGCACTATCAAGTAACTACCAGGCATTGTGGGATAGACTGTAGCTATAATGGCAATATAAATTCCAAATTCTAGCTAACAACTACTTGGGTACGAGTGTGGGTGCGGCCAGTAAATGAGCCTTTTTTGACTTTTTTGAACCCTACAACACCGTCTTGTGCTGCGTGAATGGTGAAGTTTCGACTCGTGTAAGTACCAGGTCCGGCAATTTTTGTACTGCCTGTCTGTCGTACGAGTACTTGACCAGCGGTAACAACCTGACCGCCAAACCGTTTAACGCCGAGACGAGCACCGGCATTGTTGTGGACGTTCTTTGATGAGCCGCCTGCTTTGACGTGTGACATATCGCTCCTTTAAACTTTGTAGAATAATCTGCTTAATTGTACTCCATACCCCATAGAATGTCAATATTTGTTGGCGGTATTTCGAGAGTGAGATAGGCTTAGGCTGAAGCAACTATATTCGTGACAAGTTGGAGTTTACCAAAGCCGGGTATAATTGCCGCACGATTATTACCGTGGTCGTACCCACAAAGTGGTTCTATGCAGATGCTATCTGTTCCTTTTCGGTGCCAAATTGCTATGGCCATCAGCGGCTGATCGTGCACTGTACCGTTTTCGTCAAATATGTGACCCTTGGCACTCATCTGTAGTTCTGGTAGCTCAGGAATCTGAATTGTCAGTAGTACTTCATCATCGGTTGCTGGATAGTACACTTCAAGTGTTTCGTCCTCGAGGAGGTGAGCTGCTGCCTGAGGGTCGCCAGTATATTCTGCAAGCGGCTTGCCGTTTACCACAATCTGTCCTATTCGGTCTTCGGGGCAACTAAAGTAGAGGTGCTCGCCGATGCTTGAGCCGTGTTCTCTCGATGAGTTGCTGGTGCGCGTCTGGTTGAGTAAAAGTGTACGTTCGTTTGGTAATTCGACCGAGCGGTTGAAAGAAGGCTCAGCAGTATCGGAGCGTTCAACCTGCATAGCTATCAAAGAAAGCTCGCCGTCCGATGAAGGAAGCCGGTGAAAATCTGCCCAGCGTTCGGGTCCGTGTTGTCCTCCTGGTTCAGCCTGGTTTGGACCGACTGGTGACATTGGGTGAGATGCAGAAAGCTTGGCGACTGACGTATCATCAGGGCAAAATAAGATGCTTTTAGTTGATGTAGTGGGGACCCATTCGGTAATAAATCCGCCACGAGCTCGGACGGCGACTCGGGCATCACCACGGCTAAGAGACAACGTATCTTTTGATGCTGTCTCAAGAAAAGTGGAGCGTCTACCTATTTCTGTAGCGAAATCGTTATGGAGTCGTTCTGAGTTCTTTTCCTCGGCAGACATATCACGGTATATTTCCCATAGTTTAGGTGCTTTTAATCGCATTGCTTCAAGCAACGAGCTTGTCATTGAGGTAGCGGTGTGCTCCTCGATCCAGCCTCTACCGAGTGAATGATAAAGTATACGCTTTGCGTCCATCCCTGCCGAAAAACAACTGCCCGCAATCATAGCAAGTAAATCAATGGGGGTTGATGATGCTCTCAGCGTCTGATCAAGTAAACTGTCTATATCGACCCCGTGCTCAAGTGATGGGCCGTTTACCTCAAGCAGAATGCGTGGGATAGCGTAGCCCGGTAGACTTCCGATGGGTGGCATGTCTGTACCGTAGTTTGCTGGAGTAGACTCCTTTTCAAAAAGGTAGGCTGGTTCATCTGGATTTCTAGGAGTGCTACTAACAAGTTGTTCAAATAGATCGTGGTTAACGACAGCTGCCTTTGTTGCAACATAGCGAAACATATCGTTTACTTCGGCATATCGTTCGTGCATAGCGGCGGCACCTCGCCCACCATCACTTTCTGGAGCAGTGAGAGCTTGCGTGATAGGGCAGCCGCAAATCCAGCCCTCAATCAATGCTTTATCACGGTCGCCTAGAGTATGGTATTTATCGGAGGCCCTAAGACTAGGTAGATCAACGGCGAAACTGTTGCCAAACGGTACACGATCGCGCAATCCTCCATTCCGTTTTGAATCAGGACACCCAATGCTAGACAATAAAGACTATGAAGAAAGCATCAAAGCTAACAGATGCCGAGCGGAGTGAGATAGATATTCTGCATGGTAAAGG
>WBZP01000559.1_pt1 | contig 50443 bp, 44 predicted proteins | sample 5204301 | NCBI WGS metagenome assembly WBZP01 (sample SAMN12412401, study PRJNA552823) | activated sludge metagenome | isolation source: activated sludge from nitrification reactor of wastewater treatment plant... | place: USA: Pennsylvania | collected 2017
CCAGTCCCTCCATGACCACGTCCAGGGCCTTGCTGTCCACGGTCTTACCGACGTAGCCGACGATTCCACACATGCGTTCCAGCCTAGTCGGGCGCACCGGGAGCCCGATCCCCGACGCTCGGCACGGCATAGGCCACAATGTCGCTCGTGTCCCTCTCGACCGGGCCGGATGGGCTGCCCACGCCATATGTCACGCTGAACCGTGCCGAATGGGCGCGGCTTCGCGACACCCATCCGATGAGCCTGACCGAGGACGAGGTCACCCGCCTGCGCGGCCTGGGCGAACCGCTGGAGCTCACCGAAGTCGAGGAGGTCTACCTCCCGCTCTCCCGGCTGCTCTCCTTTTATGTCGAGGCCACCGATGGGCTGCGGCAGGCGACGAGTTCCTTCCTCGATGAGGAGCCGGCGCGCGTGCCCTTCGTCATCGGGGTGGCCGGGTCCGTCGCCGTCGGCAAGTCCACGACCGCCCGGGTGCTCAAGGAGTTGCTGCGCCGCTGGCCCCACTCGCCCCGGGTTGACCTGGTCACCACCGATGGCTACCTCTACCCCAATGCCGAACTTGAGCGTCGAAACCTGCTGCAGCGCAAGGGTTTCCCGGAGTCATACGATCGCCGAGCATTGCTGCGATTCATTGCCGACGTGAAGTCGGGGATGTCGTCTGTGCCCGCTCGGCTCTACTCGCACCTCAGCTATGACGTGCTCGATGAGAGCGTAAACATCTCCAAGCCGGACGTCCTGATTGTCGAGGGGCTGAACGTCTTGCAGCCGCCCGGCACTCGCCCGGATGGATCGAGCACCGGCGCGCTGTCGGACTACTTCGACTTCTCGGTGTATGTCGATGCCCCCGTTGAACTGTTGCGCGAGTGGTACGTCGAGCGCTTCCTGCGCCTGCGCGAAACCGCGTTCGCCAATCCGGAGTCGTATTTCCACCGGTATGCCGCACTGAACGACACTCAAGCCCGGCAGACCGCCCTGAGCATCTGGACCCAGATCAACGAGCCGAACCTGCTGGAGAATGTGTTGCCCACGCGGGAACGCGCCACGCTGGTGCTCACTAAGGGTGCGGATCACTCGATGAGCAGCTTCCGGCTCCGCAAACTCTGAGCAGGCTGGTGCCGGCGTCGTTCCGGCAACGGGTTCACTCCCGAACGCCTTCTTGGGCATAGAGCTCCGGTAAGAAACTGGCCAAATGCGTCATCTCTTCGGCGCAGTGCACCAGCAACGCACGCGCATCAGCTGCGCCAGGCCGCGCAAACCGAGCACCTAAGGACACCACCGCACTCAGTCGCGGCGAGCGGGCAGCGGCATACGGGCCACCAATCCAGAACCGCGAGTGCATGACCGAGCCACCGCCATGAACATTGACTCCCGCCGGATCGGCGACGACCAGATGGGCAAGCCAGCCCGCATCCAGCGGGATATCAGCAAGGCCAATGCGAGCGCATACGGCGGTCGCGGTGGCGTCGTCGGCGAGACGTTGGTCCTCGATCCCCAAGTCGCTGGGAGGGCGGAACGCGATCGCGTAGCGACCTACGTGCGAGCCGAGGTATTCGGTGACGATGGAGGTGTGACCCAGGTAGCGAGCGCGGCCTTCTGTCGCCGCCGGCGGCTCGCTCTCCCACCGGGCGTCCACGTGCGCCCGAGGGTGCCAGAGGCGATACCGCTCGGGCGAGTCGCTATGCCACCCGAACCACCAGTCGATCATGGCCGGAGTTACGCCCGGCATAGGCGTCGCCAAGTGGACATGAATGGCCCCGGCCGAGGTGACGGCGTATCCATGGCGAGTCGCAGAGCCCTCGATGTCGCGCACCTCCCGCGCCATCGGCGCCAGCAACTCCTCGGCTACAGGGGAATGCCCCAGAGCCTGCAGAACGTGGGGCGCTAGCGGAGCCATCTGCGGGTTCCAGTGCTGGGCGTAGCGATACTCGGCGAGTTCCTCCGGGGTCCAACCCAGCGATCTCACGCCATCCCCATGTCGGCCTCCCGGGCGCCTGAGCGCGCGCAGCACAGCGGCCCTACTCATGGCCGTCCCATCCATGGATGGAAGCGAGCGTGTGGATCTCGCGCAGCTCGCAGTGCGTCGAGCCGGGCGAGATGCGCGTCAGTGACGAATGGGGCCGGCCTGCGGCCTAGGTTTTCGTCAGCAAGCTGGATGCCGCTCGAGTAGGCGGACATGTCGGCCATTCGCTGAGCCGACCACGCAGCATTCGCCTCGTCCTGGCTCGGGTCGGCCCAACCGCCATAGAGGGCGATATAGGTGTCATCCTCCACGGAGAAGGCCATATCCGGACGGGCTGGTGGCCGCCAGTTCATCCACAGCATGTGCGACGGCGATTCCGGCAAGGTCTCGGCAATCCGGGTGATCCCAGGCCGCAACTGCTGGTAACTGGCATGTGTCCACATGTTGTCTACCGCGTAGCGGTGGGCCGAGGGATAGTGCCGCATCGCGTTGCGATAGAGCACCGAGAGCGGCACGGGGGTCGCCGGTAGGGCCAGGCGGGCGCCCCGGGGCCGAGAGTTCAGAAAAGCGGTGGCCCATCGTGCTTGGCGCCACGAGTCCGCGAAGACGACCGCTGAGACTTGAACGCCGAGTCCGCGCACCCCAACCGTCTCGCGGGAGAGCAGGAGGTCCAATTCCACGGAGGAGGCCACTTCCGGCCCAACCCGATCCGCCCAGGCGAACACCTCATCGATGCGATCCTCGGGGTAGGCGGCCGCCGCCACCCCGATGAAGCTCGACCTTGGGAAGAGGCGGAGATGGAAGGCCACGACAATCCCGAAGAAGCCCGGGCCAGCGCCCCGGGCCGCCCAGAGCATGTCGGGATCCTCCAGTTCGCTCGCGTGCCGCAGTTCCCCCTCGGCGTCGACATAGTCGATGGCAAGGACGTTCTGACAGGCCATGCCCAAGGCCCGCCCGTTCCAGCCGAATCCACCCTGGAGAAGGTAGCCACCCAGGCGCACACCCTCACAGTGCCCGACCGGGAAGAAGAGCCCGATGCGGAGCAGCTCAGCAGCCAACTGATTACCCCGCTTCCCTGGACCGACGACGGCCGTCAGAGCGGATGCGTCGATGCGCACCTCATCCAACGCCGAGACGTCGATCAGCACGGCATCCTCTCGCAGATGATTGCCGGCCCAGCTGTGACCCCCGGACTTCACGGTGACACGAAGGCCCTCGCGGACGGCATACCGGACGGCCTCTTGCACGTCGGACACGGATCGCGCGTGAACAATGCGAGCAGGGAAGCGCTCGGGGACCAGTGCATTCCACATCATCGATCCGCGAGCGATCTCATATCCGGGGTCCGTGCGACCGATGCCGGGTGCGGCGGTGGCGAGCGTCATCGTGGCTCCTCAGGTCGGGAATGTGGCACCACCATAGTTATTTAGTTATCGCTTGTCAACTAATGTCCTCATTGGAGCTACGCTCAACGTGTGAGCGCGGAAAACCGTCGTGGGCGACCCCAGGTGCTCAGCGATGACGCCCTACTCGACTACGCCCTGGACGCCTTTGGGCGCTTGGGCTTCGACGGGGTGTCGCTGCGGGCGCTGAACCGGGAGCTAGCCGCCAGCCCGGCCATGCTCGGGAAGCGATTCGGCACCAAGGAGCGCCTCTGGCTCGCTGCCGTTGATCATGGCTTTCATCGACACCGCCAACGCCTGTTGGCCGAGTGCGGCTCGCTGACGCAGGGCACGGCCGTGCAGCGATTGGAGCGCTTCATCGCGGCATTCATCCGCACCGCCGCCCAGACTCCGTCCTTGCAGAGGGTGATCACCATAGAAGGGGCCCAAGAAGGGCCTCGGCTTGAGCATCTCTACCGGGAGTTCATCGAACCTCTGATGACCGGCCTGGTGCGCCCCATCCTGGATGAGGCCATCCAGGATGGGGCTATCGATCCGATCGGCGACAGGGAAGTGTTCTTCGTGGTAGCCAATGGCGCCGCCTCGGTGGCTGCCTTGGGACCACTCAGCGCGCTCTTCGATGGCCGGGACGGTACCCTCGAGATCCGTAGTTACGCGGATAACGTGGCCCGGACGTTGGTGCGGGCCCTACGGCCCTGATGCCGACCGAAGGCCCTCAGTACCAGTGGGGGTAGCGGCTATTCCAGGCGCCAAGCGCATTGCAGGGCGTGCCATAGCTGCTCTTGATGTACTTCAGACCCCAGCGGATCTGGGTGACCGGGTTGGTCCGCCAGTCGTTCGCGATCGTGGCCATCTTGGAGCCAGGCAGCGACTGCGGAATGCCATAAGCGCCGCTACTCGCGTTCTCGGCCCGCCAGTCCCAGCCACTCTCGCCGGTCCACAGCGTCTCTAGGCAGCTCCATTGGTCGGCCGAGAAGCCGAACTCCGGCAGGAGCATCTTGGCGGCCGACTTGGGGTCAGTTTGGGCGTTCTCGAGCACCTTGCGTCGGGCAGTCTCGCGGGCCGCGTGCTCGGTCGCCGCCTTTCGTGCCTGGGCAAAGGCGAGCGCTTGCGCACGCTCGGTGGCCTGGACTTTTGCAGTCCGAGCGGCCACCGCAGTGGAGAGCGAGGTGCGCGCAGAGGCCCGGCTCGCACTGTCCTGCGCTTGGCTTCGGGCTTCCGCGACGCTCTCGGTGGCCAAGGCGCCGGAGAGGGCCAGCGGGGCGGCATTCGCGCTCTGTGGTTGGCCGACCGTGGCGAAGGCCGCAGCCGACCCCACGGCGATCACGGCCGCACCGCCCACCAGCACCGGCGACCGCAGTGCGGAGCCCGCCCGCACGCCGATCGAGCGGCGCGGGGCAGCATGCCGGGGGGCATGGCGCGGTTGATAGCGGGGCACGCAGAAGTCCTTGGGGTGGCAGGGAGCGTTATCGAATCGAGACCTAACGCTACCGGAGGGTCAGGGTCAGACCAAAACTCACGCTCAGATCTCGATGCCTTCGAGTAGGTCGGTCACCAGGGCGGCGATCGGGCTCCGCTCGCTGCGGGTCAACGTGATGTGCGCGAAAAGCGGGTGTCCCTTGAGGGCCTCAACCACGGCGACGACCCCGTCATGGCGACCGACGCGGAGGTTGTCGCGCTGGGCCACATCGTGGGTGAGGACCACCCTGGAGTTCTGACCCAGGCGCGAAAGCACGGTGAGCAGGACGTTGCGCTCCAGGCTCTGGGCCTCATCGACGATCACGAAGGCGTCATGCAAGGAGCGGCCGCGGATGTGGGTGAGCGGCAGGACTTCGAGCATCCCGCGATCGAGAATCTCCTCGACCACCTCCTGAGAGACCAGCGCTCCAAGCGTGTCGAAGACCGCCTGGCCCCACGGGTTCATCTTCTCGGCTTCGCTGCCCGGCAGGTAGCCCAATTCTTGGCCGCCGACGGCATACAAGGGCCGGAAGACGACCACCTTGCGGTGCTGGCGACGCTCCAACACGGCCTCGAGGCCGGCGCACAGGGCCAGCGCGGACTTGCCCGTGCCAGCGCGGCCACCGAGCGAGATGATGCCGACATCGGGATCGAGCAGGAGGTCGAGGGCAATGCGCTGCTCGGCCGAGCGACCGTGCAGGCCGAAGGCGTCGCGGTCGCCGCGGACAAGGCGGATCTGCTTGTCCGGGCCGACCCGGCCCAGGCCAGAACCGCGCGGCGAGTGCAGCTTCAGGCCGGTGTGGCAGGGCAACTCGGCGGCGCCGACGTGCTCGAGCCGGCCCACGTCATACAGCTGGTCCATCTCGGCGGTGGTGACATCGAGTTCAGCCATGCCCGTCCAGCCGGACTCGACGGCGAGTTCAGCGCGGTACTCCTCGGCGTCCATCCCGCAGGCCGAGGCCTTGACGCGCATCGGTAGGTCTTTGCTGACGATGGTGACGCGGCGACCCTCGTTGGCCAGATTGCGCGCCACCGCCAGGATGCGGGTGTCATTGTCACCGAGGCGGAAGCCCGCCGGTAGCGAAGAGGGGTCCGTGTGATTCAGCTCGACGTGCAACGAGCCACCCTCGTCGCCGACCGGGATCGGGGCGTCCAGGCGGCCGGCCTTGATCCTCAGGTCATCGAGGAGGCGCAGGGCCTGGCGGGCGAAGTAGCCCAGCTCCGGGTGATGCCGCTTGCCCTCGAGTTCGGAGATGACCACGACCGGTAGGACGACTTCGTGTTCCTTGAACCGGTGGATGGCCCTGGGGTCGGAGAGCAAAACCGAGGTATCCAGGACATACGTCCGGCGCTCATCGGCGCTCTGGGTGGTGCGAACTGTCACGTCATCTCCCCTGGTGGTCGACGCAGGTGCCGTGTGTTCGACGCTACGGCGATGCCCGTGATTCGCCCCGACGCCCTCAGGCGTGTCGGGCAGGTTTCCCGTTTCAGACGAAACCGAAGTGACGCAAGTGACTTCAGTGACTCTTGTGACGACCAGGGATTTCGGGGTCACCCCGAAGTCCCCGGTTCTGCGCACTTTCTAAGTCCGACGAACTGGGTTTTTCGGGGTGACCCCGAAATCCAGAGGCGGGAGGGATTAGGCGCCGAATCGGCGGTGGCGCTCCCCGTAGGCCCGCAGCGCCCGCAAGAAGTCCACCTTGCGGAAATCGGGCCAGTACGCCTCACAGAAGTAGAACTCGCTGTGCGCGCTCTGCCACAGCAAGAAGCCCGACAGACGTTGCTCCCCGGAGGTCCGAATGACCAGGTCAGGATCCGGCTGGCCCTTGGTGTACAGGTGCTCGGCGATGTGCTCCACGGTCAGCATCTCGGCGAGCTCTTCGATACTGGTGCCCTTCGAGGCGTGTTCGTGCAGGAGTGCCCGCACGGCGTCCGCGATCTCTCGACGACCGCCATAGCCCACCGCCACATTGACCGTCATGCCAGCCACCTCGCGGGTGCGCTCCTTGGCCCCTTTGAGCCGCTCCGCGGTGCCCGCGGGCAGCAGATCCAGGGCCCCGACTGCCTGCACCCGCCAGTGTCCGCTGTCCGCGAGATCGTCCACCAGGCGCTCGATGATGCCGAGCAATGGCCGCAACTCAGCCTCGGGGCGGGAGAGATTGTCGGTCGAGAGCAGCCACAGGGTCACGACCTCGACGCCGACCTCCTCGCACCACGTCAGCAAGTTGAGGATGTTGTCGGCGCCGGCCTGGTGCCCGACATCGGAGCCCGCGCCACGTTCCTTGGCCCACCGGCGATTGCCGTCCACCAGCACGCCGACATGTCGCGGAATCGCCGTCGGGTCGAGGCTGCCAACGAGGGTCCGGGCGTACGCGGCATACACGACGTCACGCAGTCCCACCGACACCTCCTTGACCAGACTCTCCAGGCCACGAGGCCGGTGTGGCCCACGCTACTCGCCCGAGCGGACGAATGCCGCCAGAGCACCAGCAAACCTACGGTTGCGTAAGTTATCCTCGGCCAGATGGACGCTGAGAGCACCCTGCACGAGATGGATCATCGCGTCGAAGCCGCGATCGAGCACGTCCGGCCCAAACTGCGCGGCTGGCTCCATGCCGCCATGGCACCGCTCGCGCTGATCGCGGCCATCGTGCTGATCACCTTGAGCCGGACCCCCATCGCCAAGGTCTCGGCGGCGGTCTTCGGCGCCACCTCCGTGCTGCTCTTCGCCACGTCCGCGGTCTATCACCGCGGCACCTGGTCACCCAAGGTCTACGGCTGGCTCAAGCGCTTCGACCACTCCAACATCTTCCTCATCATCGCGGGCAGCTACACGCCGTTCGCGCTCATGCTGCCGGCGGACCAGGCCCGATCCCTGCTGCTGATCGTCTGGACCGGAGCGATCGCCGGGGTGCTCTTCCGGGTCTTCTGGGTGGGCGCGCCACGGTGGCTATATGTCCCCGTGTACCTCTTGCTGGGGTATGTCGCGCTCTTCTACTTCGGTCCGCTGCTCAAGAGCGTGGGACCCACCGTGATGACCTGGGTCGTGGTGGGCGGCGTGTTCTACACGATCGGCGCGATCGTCTACGGCATCAAGCGCCCGAACCCGTCACCGCGCTGGTTCGGCTTCCATGAGGTGTTCCACGCCTGCACCATCGTGGCCTTCACCGCGCACTATGTCGCGGCATCGCTGGCGCTGTACGGCTCCTCGGCCTAGCTCTCGCCGCCAGTCGACTCGCCCGAAGCCGACTCGGACGAGCGCGACTCGCCCGCAGCCGACCCGCCCGTTTTCCCCTCGCCCACAGTCCCCTCGCCCACGGGCGACTCGCCTGCAGCTGACTCGGACGAGCGTGACGGCGCCGGATCGATCCCGGCGTGGCCACGCAGCCCCTCCATGGCCTCATCCTGAGTGGCTTGCGGCTGGTTCTTCGTTCGTCCGGCGGCGTCCTGGCGGTAGGACATCCGGCGCATCCGCGAGTTCATATTGCGCATCAGGAAGTACAGGATGACGGCCAGCGAAAAGAAGGCGACGAACGCCAGGAAGCCGGGGGCCACATCGGAGGACGTGACCTTGTCCTCGAGGATCAGCGAAGTCATGAGGCGGCGCGCTCCTTGCGAGTGTCATGGGACAACTCCAGCGTAGTTGAGCGAGCCAGCGCGTCCGCCGCCGGTAGCTCCGATGGCACGCCCGCAAAGAGGTCCTCCTCGGGCAGGCTGACCGGCACATAGGAGGCCGCCAACTCGAAGTCATCGGTCGGCCAGACCTGCTGCTGCAGGTCCATGGGCATCAGGAAGAAGAAGCCGTCCGGGTCGACCTGCGTGGCGTGCGCCCGCAGCGCGTCATCCCGCCGAGGGAACCAGTCGCCGCAGACCACCCGGGTGGTGACCTCACGCTCGGGGCGGTCCCACCCGGCCAGCCAGTCGGCATACGGATTCTCGATCCCGGCCTCGGTGAGCGCGGCCAGATAGGCCTCGATCCGAGCCCGACTGAAAGAGGCGTTGTAGTACAACTTCAGCGGCTGCCAGGCCGCCCCGGCGTGCGGGTATGCCGCCGGGTCGCCGGCCGCCCGGAAGGCCGCGACCGTCACGTCATGGCACATGATGTGGTCGGGGTGCGGGTAGCCGCCCTCCTCGTCATAGGTCGTGATGACGTGCGGGCGAAATCGGCGGATCTCCTCGACCAGCGCCTCGGTGGTGATCTCGAGCGGCTCGAGGGCAAAGCAGCCCTGCGGCAGCGGTGGCAGCGGGTCGCCCTCGGGCAGCCCCGAGTCCACGAAACCCAACCAGGTGTGCTGCACCCCGAGGATCTCCTGAGCAGCGCGCATCTCGTCGCGACGGACCTGGGCGAGGTCGCGCAGGATGTGCGGGTCGTCCTTGAGCCTCGGGTTCAGGACGTCGCCGCGCTCACCCCCGGTACACGAGACGACGAGCACCTCATGGCCCTGGTCGACATAGCGCGCCATCGTGGCCGCACCCTTGCTCGACTCGTCGTCCGGGTGCGCGTGGACGCACATCAGGCGCAGGCGGTCGCTCACCAGAGATTCCCTCCTCGATAATGGAAGGGCCCATTCTCGCACCGGAGGACACCTCACCATGCCACTGCCTCGACCTGCCCCCGGCACCGGACGCTGGTGGGTGGTTGGCGTGCTCGGCGTGGGTCTGATGACTGCTGTCGTGATCTGGTATGCCGTGACCTCGACTGTCGGCGCCCTCACTCCGCGCGTCACGCACTACGACATCGTCAGCGACACCTCGGCCACCATCGACTACGAAGTGCTGCTCCCGCAGGGGCAGGCCGTTCGCTGCGTGGTGGCCGCGATCGACAGCGCCAAGGGCAAGGTCGGCACCATGAGCGATGACATCCCTGCAGGCCAGGACACCCGCGTGGCGCGGCACCTGGAGTTGCGGACGGCTGCGCGAGCCACCACCGTGGTGGTTGACTCATGCGTGCGCGTGCCCTAGCCCACGGGTAGGATCGCGTTTTTGCCTCACCACACCGTCAAGGAGTGACCCATCGTGACCGAGACCGCTGGCCAGAGCTTTCTGACCCAGGCGGCATTTGACCGCCTCAAGGCCGAGCTCGATGACCTGTCCGGCCCCGGCCGTACCGAGATCGCCAAGAAGATCGAGGCAGCCCGGCTCGAGGGCGACCTGAAGGAGAATGGCGGCTACCACGCGGCCAAGGATGAGCAGGGCAAGATGGAGGCGCGTATCCGCCAGCTCACGCACCTGCTGGATCACGCGACCATCGGCGAGACCCCCGCCGACGATGGCGTCGTCGAGCCCGGCATGGTGGTCACGGTCGAGATGTTCGGCGACGAGGAGACCTTCCTGCTCGGCTCGCGTGAGATCACCGACGACTCCATGCATGTCTTCTCCGAGGCCTCACCCATCGGCGCTGCGGTCAATGGCCACGAGGTCGGCGATGTGGTCACCTATGTCGCGCCCAATGGCAAGACCATCGAGGTCAAGATCCTGCACACCAAGCCCTACGACGGCTGAGGATCACCCCCGGGCCAGCGACCCCGCCAACGCCCGGGCGGCACTGGGGTGCACCTGGCTGAGCAAGCCGACCACGAAGAGCACGTACGAGCTGTCGACGCCGACGCGCGCCCGATCCGGCACTCGCCAGCCGCCGCCATGGTCACCCGTGACCGCGGCCAGCACCGCCGCGCTGACCTCGGGGGGCGAATGCCGCAGCACCCCGCCAGATCCCAGCACCACGCTCACCTCGGCCAGGGGGCGCGGGCGCTCGCTGGGGTGCGCGGGCCGTCCGTGCCGCCGCACCGCCAGGACTGCAGCCGCGCTCGCCAGTTCCCGCTCACCGGCCCACTCATCAGGTGAGGAAGCCAGGTGGCCGGTGTCGGCCGACACTTCGGCGGCATAGGCCACCGTGCTCGGCGTCAGCGGGAGCCGCTCGCGGGCCGCGGCCTCGACGATGGTCGCGGCATTCCAGCGCATCCCCAGATCGGCCTCGACGGTGCGGGCGTGCCACAGCGGCGCGACCACATCGCGGTGCAAGCTCGCATCTTCGCCCTGGGGAGTGATCACCGAATAGACATCCGTCGTGGCGCCCCCGATATCGATGACCAGGACATCACCGCCGACAACCTCGGCGAGAACCTCGACGCCCTGCAGCACCGCGTCCGGGGTAGCTGCCCGCACCAGTTCGGCAAAGCCGCGCCCCCGAGACAGCCCCTTGCCGCCGATCACGTGGGTGAGGAAGGCCTCACGGATCGCACCCCGGGCACCATCGGGAGCGATCTGACCGATCCGGGGGACCACATTGGCCGTGACCGAAAAGCGCCGCCCGGTCGAGGCAAGGATGCCGGCGACCTCGTCAGCGACCTCAGCATTGCCGGCCAGCACGATCGGCGGCGTGATCCGCGCGGCGGCCAGCCGAGAGGCGTTATGTCGCAAGACCTCCGCATTGCCGCCGTCGGTGCCACCGACCAGGAGCACCAGATCCGGGCTCGCGCCCCGCAGCGCGCGGATCTCGGCCCCACCCAAGGCGCCCGCTGCCACATGCACGACCTTGCCTCCGGCGGACAATCCGACCCGGCGACCGGCCTCGGCGGTGACCTCGCGCTCGTACCCGACGACCGCGAGCCGCAACCCCCCGCCGGCCGAAGAGCAGACCAACCGCTCGCCGGTGGCACCCCCAGCGGTGGCGAGCTCACGGCATACCGCATCGACGCCGTCCATGACATCGGTGGCGATCGTCGTCGGGTGCGCGGCGGTGGCCACCAGGACGCCAGACGCGACATCGACCAGCGCGGCCTTGGTGAAGGTCGAACCGACATCGATGCAGGTGACCAGGCTCACCCGAGCAGCCTAGCCACGGCTGGACGAGTCCCGTCTAGCGTGGAGCCCATGAGGCGCACTGTGTTCGACGAGGACCACGAGTCCTTCCGCAAGACGTTCCGGGCCTTCCTCGAGTCTGAGGTCGTCCCTCACTTCGATGAGTGGTATGCCGCGGGCATCGTCCCGCGCGAGGTCTATCACCAGTTGGCCGAGCTGGGCATCTTCGGCATCGAGGTGCCGGAGGAGTACGGCGGCGCCGGGCTCGAGACCTTCAAGTACGAAGCGGTCCTGCTCGAGGAGACGGCGCGGGCGGGCATCTCCTTGGGCGGCTCGGGCGTGCACGTCATGCTCTGCCTGCACTACATCCTCGGCCTGGCCACGGCCGAGCAGAAGGAACGCTGGCTGCCGCCCTTCGTGGCCGCGGACGATATGTGGGCGATCGCGATGACCGAGCCGGGCACCGGATCCGACCTGGCCGGCATGCGCACCACGGCGAAGTTGTCCGAGGACGGCACACATTACGTGCTCAATGGCGCCAAGACGTTCATCACCGGTGGTGTGCACGCCGACCGCGTCATCGTCTGCGCACGGACTTCCCCGGCATCGGAAACCGACCGCCGGTTCGGCATCTCGCTGCTCGTGGTGGACACCAAGAGCCCGGGGTATGCCGTGGGTCGCAAGCTCGACAAACTCGGCTTGAAGGTGTCCGACACCGCCGAGTTGTCCTTCACCGATGTCCAGGTGCCCGTGGAGAACCTGCTGGGCGAGGAAGGTCAGGGCTTTAGCTATCTGGGGGCGAACCTGCCCCGCGAGCGCCTTGGTATTGCGATCGGGGCGTACGCCCAGGCCGCCGCCGCGGTGCGTTTCGCGCTGGAGTATGTCAAGGAGCGCAAGGTCTTCGGCCAGCCGGTGGCGGCATTCCAGAACACCAAGTTCGAGCTCGCGGCCTGCCAGGCCGAGGTTGACGCAGCCCAGGCGGTCTGCGACCGCGCCTTGGAGGCACTGGACGCCGGCGAACTCACCCCGGCCGAGGCGGCCTCCGCCAAGCTCTTCTGCACCGAGGTCGCTCACCGGGTCATCGACCGGTGCCTGCAGTTGCACGGCGGCTATGGCTTCATGAACGAGTACCCGATCGCGCGGCTCTACGCCGACAACCGGGTCAACCGCATCTACGGCGGGACCTCCGAGGTCATGAAGGTGTTGATCGCCAAAGACATGGGCCTGTAACGGGATCCCACCCGAGCCGGGGTCTGGCGCGCACCGCCGTGGTACGCCAGTCTTGGCGGTTATGGCCACCCCGACAACTGTCATCCTCTTCGGCGCAACCGGTGATCTAGCCAAGCGCAAGCTCATCCCCGGGCTATTGCACCTCTTCCAGTCTCGACTGGTCGACGACATGCGGGTCGTGGGGACGTCCCTCGACGAGTTGTCGGCTGATCAGTTCCGCGAGGTCGCCGCCCAGGCCATCCGCGAGCACTCGACGCGAGAGCTTCATGAGGAGGACTGGCAGGAGTTCTCTTCGCGGCTGGACTTTGTGCCGCTCTCGGCCGGGCCAGCGGCCTTGCGAGCGGCGGTCGAACGATCCGAGGAGCTGCTTCCCGGAACCGAGGGGCTCCGCCTGCACTACCTCTCGGTGCCTCCCAAGGCGGCCCTCTCCGCGGTGTCAACCATCGCGCAGGCCGGGCTGGTCGAGCGCTCGCGGGTGATCATGGAGAAGCCATTTGGCACGGACTACGCCTCATCGGTGAAACTCAACCGTCAACTGCACGAGGTCTTCGACGAGGACATGATCTTCCGGATCGACCACTTCCTCGGCAAGGAAGCCGCGCAGAACATCCTGGCGTTCCGCTTCGCCAACGGGCTATTCGAGCCGATCTGGCATCGCAATAACATCTCCCACGTCGAGATCGACGTCCCCGAGACTCTGGGGCTCACCCAGCGAGGTGACTTCTACGAGGCCACCGGTGCCTACCGGGACATGATCGTCACGCACCTCTTCCAGATCCTCGCCTTCACGGCGATGGAGCCGCCCACCGCGCTGGAGCCGCGCGCCATCTCCCGCGAGAAGAACAAGGTGTTCCGCTCGATGCAGCCGATCCAGCCCAGCGACGTCGTGCGGGGGCAATACCTGGGGTACCACGATGAGCCCGGGGTACGGCCGGACTCGGAGACCGAGACCTTCGTGGCGCTGAAGTGCTTCGTCGACAACTGGCGATGGGCCGGCGTGCCCTTCTATTTGCGCACCGGAAAGCGGATGGCCGAGGGAGCCCGCATCATCTCGATCGCGTTCAAGGAGCCGCCGCAGTCGATGTTCCCCGCCGGCTCAGGAGTTGGCGACCATGGACCCGACCACTTGACCTTTGACTTGGCGGACAAGTCCCGAATGTCGCTGTCCTTCTACGGCAAGCGACCAGGTCCGGGTTTCAAACTCGACAAGCTCTCGATGCAGTTCTCCATGGGTGAAACCTCCTGGGCGGGTGCGGTCTTGGAGGCCTACGAGCGGCTGATCTATGACGCCGTGCGTGGCGATCACACCCTCTTCACCTCGGCCGAGGGCATCGAACGCCTCTGGGAGATCTCGCAACCCCTGATCGACAACCCTCCGGTTGTCCGTCCCTACGCCCAAGGAACCTGGGGCCCGAACCAGATTCACCAACTCATCGCGCCGTACACCTGGCGGCTGCCCTTCGAGCGGCAGTGGCGGGACAAGCGCACCGACATCGAGAGCTAGGTATCAGCGCGGTCGGTCCGGCCTCGTGAGGGGCATGCACATGTACACGCCGACCATCGCCAGCGCGCTCACCCCGCGGGCGGAGAACATCTACCGCGCCCAGCCGCAGCATCGGGCGGCGCCGCCCCGCTCGGCGCGCCGACTGCGGGCCGTCCTGCGGCCATGGCGCGCGCGGCATACCCTTTCCGGGTGACCTCAGAGCAGCAAGGCTTCTCCACTCGCGCCATCCACGCCGGCCAGGAGCCGGACCCGTCCACGGGAGCGGTGGTCCCCCCGATCTACGCCGTCAGCACCTACAAGCAGGACGGGATCGGCGGACTGCGCCGCGGCTATGAGTACTCACGCTCGGCCAACCCGACCCGGAGTGCGCTCGAGGAGTGCCTGGCCTCGCTGGAGGGTGGCTCGCGCGGGTTCGCGTTCGCCTCGGGGTTGGCCGGTCAGGACACCGTGCTGCGCGCGCTGCTGGCGCCGGGTGACCATGTGGTGGTCCCCTCGGATGCCTATGGCGGGACATATCGGCTGTTCAATCGGGTAGCGCGCCCTTGGGGGGTCGAGCACTCGATCGCTCGGGTTGCGGATGTCGACTCGGTGCGCGCCGCGATCCGTCCGGGGTCGACGAAGATGGTGTGGCTCGAGACGCCGACCAATCCCTTGCTCGGCATCGCCGACATCGAGGCGATCGCTGAGCTCGCCCACGATGCGGGTGCCCTGCTGGTGGTGGACAACACCTTTGCGTCGCCCTACCTCCAGCAGCCGCTGGCTCTCGGCGCGGACGTGGTCACGCACTCGACGACGAAGTATGCCGGTGGGCACAGTGACGTGGTCGGGGGCGCGGTCGTCGTGCGCGCGGGGGTCCAGACGCCGTCGGGCGAGAGCGCGGAGGAGCGAATCGCGTTCCACCAGAACGCGATGGGTGCGGTCGCGGGGCCGTTCGACGCCTGGCTGGTGCTGCGCGGCCTGAAGACGCTCGCGGTCCGGATGGAGCGACACTGCGATAACGCCGAGAAGGTCGTCGACTTCCTCCTCGGCCACCCCGGGGTGAGCGCGGTGCACTACCCCGGGCTCACCGACCACCCCAATCATGAGGTGGCTGCCCGACAGATGCGGCGCTTCGGCGGGATGGTGTCCTTCCGGGTGCGCGGCGGGGAGGATGTCGCGACCAAGGTGTGCGCCGAGACCACGGTGTGGACCCTGGGCGAGTCCCTCGGTGGCGTGGAGTCGCTCATCGAGCACCCCGGCCGCATGACCCACGCTTCGGTGGCGGGAACCGAGTTGGAGGTGCCCGCCGATCTCATCCGACTCTCCGTGGGGATCGAGGATGCTGACGACCTGATCGGGGACCTCGCGCAGGCCCTCGACCGCCTCACCTGAGGGTCAGGCCAGCACCGCCTGCCACTCGCAGAGGTGCGCCGTCACGGCATACCCCAGCTCGCGATTGACCCGAAGCATCGGCTCGTTCTCGACGGCATTCCACGTCCGGACATATCGCACGCCCGGCATATGGTCTTGCAGTGCAAGGGTATTCGCGACCTTGAGAGCTAACCCCAGCCCATGACCACGGTGCTCGCGCAGCACCAGGGTGTCATGTTGGTAAGCGCGATCCGGGGTTCCTGCCGGCACTTCGACATGGGTAAAGCCCACCAATTGCCCGCTCGCCACATGCCTGGCCACGGTCTCGACACTGCGCCGACCCATCGTCGCGGTCTGGGCAATCTCAGCGGCGATGCGGTCGGCGTCCCAGTGCTCCGGTTCATGCGCCAACTCCCCCATCGGTGCATCAGTCGACATGCGCATCGAGAGCACGGCGCGATCGGCGTGCCACTCCGGCGGAATGCCGTCGACCGCCGACTCCAGGACGTATCCGGGCGCCGTGGCAGGTGGCCCAGGCATCGGCAATGGCAGGTCCGAGCGCAGCGTGAACTGAGCGGGCGTGAAGCCGTGCCGACTCCAAAACTCCGCCTCACCGTCACGCTGGCCCTCGGCCCACGACGTCAAAGCGGTCATCCGGGTGCGGCCCTCGGCCCGAGCCTGGGACCCCGCCCACGCAAGGAGCTGATCCTCGATGCCCTCGCCGCGCCGCTCCGGCAGCACAGCGAGGTGGCATTCGACCAGATCGGTGTTCTCCCGACTGGGCAGGATGAGATCTAGCCCACCGACCACCTCGCCACCCTGCTGCCACGCGTACCGGAGCCGCCCGCGAGCGGCATTGCCCTCCATCGCCCGCAACTCATCGGCCGCCCAGGCGTCATGCTCGTCGCCGAATCGAGAACGTGCCGAGGCAACAAAGACCTCCGCCCAGGCATCGAAGCGCGCACTCCCGTCAGGGTCGGCATCACTACCGTGGACCGGCACGATCGCGGATGTTGGCGGCATTTAGCGAGGGTAACGCGGAACACCGGAGGACCTGCGTGGGGTTCAATGACACATGCTCTTTGGCAACCGCGACAAGTCCACGATGCCCACCCGCGACCAGGCACTCCCAGGGCGAGACCACCGGATCTTCACGGTCCCCACGACGCATGCGGTGCTCGGCACACCTCTCGAGGGCCCGTGGCCCGAAGGCACTGAGGTGATCTACCTGGCGATGGGCTGCTTCTGGGGTGCGGAGCGGATCATGTGGCGCCTGCCAGGGGTGGTGACCACGGCGGTCGGATATCTCGGCGGCTACACCCCGAATCCCACCTACGAGGAGACCTGCACCGGTCGCACCGGCCATGCCGAGGCGGTCTTGGTCGCCTATGACCCCACCCGCATCCAGCCCGAGCACATCCTCAAGGCGTTCTGGGAGAACCACGACCCCACCCAAGGCATGCGTCAGGGCAATGACATCGGCACCGCCTATCGGTCGGCCCTGTGGTGGACTTCGCCCGAGCAGGAGGCCGCGGTGCGGGAGACCAACGCCGCCTTCCAGGGGGCCCTCACCGCGGCCGGGCGCGGGACGATCACCACGCAGTTGGGGCCGGTCAGCGAGGCCGGCACGTTTTGGTACGCCGAGGACTACCACCAGCAGTACCTCCACAAGAATCCGGGCGGCTACTGCAATCACGGGCCCAAGGGGATTACCTGCCCGATCGGCATTGCCGAGTTGCCCGCACAGACCTCGATCGTCCCGCCCCAGGGAGGCTCGACCGGGGGTTCCTGGTGACTTCGCTCATCCAGGCGGCAGGGCTCTGCGGGAGTTGTCGACACGCCCTGGTCCGGCCGACACGGCGGCGAACGACATACCTGCGCTGCGGGCGATCGGCGGCGGATGCGTCCTACCCGCGCTACCCGAGGCTTCCGGTACTGATCTGCCCGGGCCACCAGGCCCCGGCGTCACCGGGTGCATCGGATTAGCTCAGAGCATCCGGAGGGAGACCTCTGCCATGACCCCGTCCTCGCAGCCTTCTGCCACGCGGACGGCCTTCTTGACCGGCAGGATGTAAGCGCCGACGTCTTTGCTGGGGAAGAGCGAGGTGCGCCAGGTCGTCGAACCAATGGTCACCTCGACCCGGACCGAGCCAAAGCCACCCGTGCGTCCGCTGCTCAGCTCGTCGATCTCGTCGCTGACGTCCGTCGGCACGGTCAGGAAATGCCAGGCCGAGTCGCCGCGCCAAAGCCACACCGGCGCCGAGAAGTCGTATGCCGCCACGCCGGGAACCTTAGCTGGCACCGCCGACATCCCGGCCCCGCCGCCGGGCGGCCCCGCCGCCGGTCACGCCGCCGGCCGGTCAGATCCGCGCCGCCAACTCGGTGCCCTGGCGGATCGCGCGCTTGGCGTCCAATTCGGCCGCCACATCCGCGCCACCGATGACGTGCGAGGTCACGCCGCGCTCGGTCAGCGCCTCCGACAGCGTGCGCACCGACTCCTGACCAGCGCAGATGACCACCGAATCGACCGCGAGCACCCGGCGCTCCTCGCCGATCAGCAGATGCAGCCCGTCATCGTCGATCCGCTCATATGCCGTGACGCCAGTGATCTGCTCGACGCCCTTCATCTTCAGGCTCGCCCGATGCACCCAGCCCGTGGTCTTGCCCAGGCCCTTCCCGATCGAGGATGCCTTGCGCTGCAAGAGGTACACCTGGCGAGGCGAGGGCTCTGGGGCCGGTCGGGTCAGCCCACCCCGTTCGCGGTCGACATCGCCGATGCCCCATTCGGCCTTCCACGCCTGGACATCCAGCGACGTCGAGGCGGTCGAGGTGAGGAACTCACTGACGTCCACGCCGATCCCGCCGGCGCCGATGACCGCGACCCGCGCTCCGGCGACCTTCTCGCCGCGAACCAGTTCGGCATAGGTCATCACCGACGGATGATCGATCCCCGGGATCGCGGGTACCCGCGGCTCCACCCCGGTGGCGACCACCACTTCGTCGAAGCCGCCGTTCACCAACTCTTCGGGCTCGACCCGGTGCCCCAGGTGAACCTTGACCCCCGACAGGTCCAACTGGCGCCGGAAGTACCGGATGGTCTCAACGAACTCTTCCTTGCCGGGGATCTTCATGGCAATGGCGAACTGGCCGCCGATGTCCTGCGAGGCCTCAAAGAGCTCCACCGCGTGGCCGCGCTCGGCCAGCGAGGTCGCCGCGGCCAGCCCAGCCGGACCCGCCCCGACCACCGCCACCTTCTTCACCGTCCGGGTCGGCCCGAGAACCAACTCGGTCTCGTATGCCGCCCGCGGATTGACCATGCAGGTGGCCCGCTTGTTGGCGAAGGTATGGTCCAGGCAGGCCTGATTGCACGCGATGCAGGTATTGATCTCGTCCGGTCGCTCTTCGGACGCCTTGCGCACCCAGTCCGGGTCCGCCAGGAAGGGCCGGGCCAGGGACACCAGATCAGCCGAGCCGGAAGCCAGCACCGATTCGGCCACCTCAGGCATATTGATCCGGTTCGTGGCCACGACGGGCAGCGAGGTCACCGACTTCAGGCGAGCGGCATACTCCACGAACGCCGCCCGCGGCACCGAGGTGACGATGGTCGGCACCCGTGCCTCATGCCAGCCGATGCCGAGGTTGAGCATCGATGCCCCGGCGGCCTCGATCTCGGCGGCGAGGGCGGCCACTTCGTCCCAGTTCTGACCGTCCGGGACCAGGTCGAGCGCCGAGATCCGGTAGATGATGATGAAGTCCTCGCCCGCCGCCTCGCGGACGGCCTTGACGATCTCGACCGGGAATCGGCGCCGGTTCTCGGCCGAACCGCCCCACTGGTCGGTGCGCTGATTCGTGCGCGGCGCGAGGAATTGGTTGATCAGGTAGCCCTCGGACCCCATGATCTCGACGCCGTCGTACCCGGCCTTGCGGGCCAGCTGGGCGGCCCGGGCGAAGTTGTTGATCGTCCGTCGCACGCCGCGATCGCTGAGCGCGCGCGGGCGGAACTTCGAGATGGGGGACTTGATCGCGGACGCTGACACACACCACGGCGTGTAGCTGTACCGACCCGCGTGCAGGATCTGCAGCGCGATCCGGCCACCCTCGGCGTGCACGGCATCGGTGATCACCCGGTGTTGACGGGCTTCCCGGTTCGTGGTCAGTTTGCTGGCCATTGGGTAAAACGAGCCCTCGATGGAGGGGGCGAAGCCGCCGGTCACCATGAGTCCAGCGCCGCCTCGCGCGCGGGCCGCGAAGTAGGCCGCCAACTTCGGGAAGTCCCGGGCATGGTCCTCCAGCCCTGTGTGCATCGAGCCCATGACGACCCGATTGGGCAGCGTGGCGTGGCCGAGGTCGAGCGGGGCGAGCAGGTGGGGGTATGCCGTCACCGCACCACCGTGCCATGCCCAGTCAGGTCGCGGTCACCCCTGGGCACTGTGAACCCGGGCACACGGCATACCCAGCCGGCTCAATCGCTGAGGAATCCGAGCAGGTCTGCCCGGGTCAGCACGCCGACGGGCTTACCGTCCTCGATCACCAAGACGGCATCGCTGTGCTGGAGGGCGGTGCGCGCGGCGGTCACGGGCTCGCCCGCGCCGACCAGCGGCAGGCCGGCCTCCATGTGGGACTCGACCGAGTCGGTGAGCTGGGCACGCCCGGTGTAGAGCGCCTCGAGCAGCGCCCGCTCGGAGACCGCGCCGGCCACCTCACCGGACATCACCGGCGGCTCAGCCTTGACCACCGGCATCTGGGAGACCCCGAACTCGCGCAGGATGTCGATGGCATCACGCACCGTCTCGGTGGGATGCGTGTGGACCAGGGCGGGCAGGTCCCCGTCCTTGGCGTGGAAGACATCGCCGACGGTTTGGGTCGCGGTATGCCGCAGGAAGCCGTAGCTCGCCATCCACTCATCGTTGAAGATCTTGCTGAGGTAGCCACGCCCCGAGTCGGGCAGCAGGACCACGACGACGGCCTGCGCGGGCAGCTCGCGGGCGACCTCGAGCGCGGCCACGACAGCCATGCCGCACGAGCCGCCGACCAAGAGCCCCTCCTCGCGGGCCAGGCGGCGGGTCATCTCAAAGGACGCGGCATCCGAGACCGGGATGACCCGGTCGACCTGGTTCGGGTCATAGGCCGAGGGCCAGAAGTCCTCGCCGACTCCCTCAACGAGGTAAGGGCGACCGGTGCCCCCGGAGTACACCGAACCCTCCGGATCCGCGGCGATGACCTGGACCCGGCCACCCTGGGCGGCGTCACGATCGGCCGTCTGCTCGTGGAGATAGCGCCCGGCACCGGAGATCGTGCCCCCCGTGCCGGCGCCGGTGACGAAGTGCGTGACCCGGCCATCGGTGTCGGCCCAGATCTCCGGACCGGTGCTCTCGTAGTGCGAGAGCGGGCCGTTGGGATTGGCGTACTGATCGGGCTTCCAGGCCCCAGGGGTCTCGCGAACCAAACGGTCCGAGACCGAGTAGTACGAGTCCGGGTGCTCCGGAGCGACCGAGGTGGGGCACACGACGACCTCGGCGCCATACGCCCGCAACACATTGATCTTGTCGGTGGAGACCTTGTCGGGGCAGACGAAGATGCACCGATAGCCCTTGCGCTGAGCCACCAGGGCCAGGCCGACGCCGGTGTTGCCAGAGGTCGGCTCAACGATTACTCCACCCGGGCGCAGCTCGCCCGAGGCCTCGGCGGCCTCCACCATGCGCACGGCAATCCGGTCTTTCACCGACCCCCCGGGGTTGAGGTACTCCACCTTGGCCAGCACGGTGGCGGCAATTCCCTCGGTCACGCTGTGCAGCCTGACGAGAGGGGTGTTGCCTACGAGATCGATGACATGGTCGGCATACTTCACCGCGTCATCGTGCCAGATGAGGGCTTGCGCCAATGCTACCCGTCAGTAACATACGGCTATGAGCGAACATGAGCCCATGAGCGAACGGCTGAGCGGTCACGGCGGCGTCCACGCGGTCCAGGTCGCGCGCGATCACGGTGTCGAGACGATGTTCACCCTCTCCGGGGCGCACGTCTTCCCGATGTATGACGGCGCCGTCACCATGGACCCGCCCATGCGCTTGCTCGATGTGCGGCACGAGCAGACCGCCGTCTTCGCTGCCGAGGCGACCGGCAAACTCACCCGGACGCCGGGGCTGGCGGTGCTCACCGCCGGACCTGGGGTCACCAATGGCGTCTCCGCGATGGCGCAGGCGAGCTTCTCCGGCTCTCCGCTGGTCGTGATCGGCGGTCGCTCACCGGCGTTTCGCTGGGGCTCGGGGGCTTTGCAGGAGTTTGATCACCTCCCCGTGGTCTCCAGCGTGAGCCGGTATGCCGCGACCGTCACGGCTAGTACCGAGGTCGCTTCCTGCGTCGATGCGGCCTTCACGGCGGCGGCGAGCGCTCACCGGGGTCCCTCCTTCGTGGACGTGCCCATGGACCACTTCTTCGCCACCAGTGAGGTGGATCGCCCTCAACCAAGCACCGTGGACCGCCCGGAGCCGGACGGGGACGCCCTGGAGCGAATTGCCGGGCTGCTGGCGAGCGCGCAGCACCCGGTCCTGGTCTATGGCTCGGATGTCTGGGCCGATGGCGCCGAAACCGCCGCCTTGGCATTGAGCGAGGCCGGCGGCATACCCACGCTGACCAATGGGATGGGCCGCGGCATTGTGCCGGGCGGGCACCCCCTGCTGGTCACCAAAGCGCGTAAGGCGGCCTTCGCGGGGGCGGACCTGGTCATCGTGGTGGGGACGCCGCTGGACTTCCGCCTCGGATACGGCGTCTTTGGTAGCGCCCAGGTGGTGCACATCGCCGACTCGCCCGGTCAGATCAGCGCGACCGCCGCGCTGGCGGCCTCGCTCTCCGGTGACCTCAGCACGATCCTGGATGGCTTGCGCGTTGCCCTTGAGGGCCGACCGCACCCGGATTGGCGCGACTGGGCTGCGGGACTGAGCGCCGAAGTCCAGCAGGCCAACACCCGGGACAGCGCGCTCTTGGGAGCCACCGCGGACCCGATTCATCCGGCGCGGATCTACGGCGAGCTCTTGCCGCGACTGGCGCAGGACGCCGTGGTGATTGGTGATGGTGGCGACTTCGTCAGTTTCGCCGGCAAGTTCGTCGAGCCCCAGGCGCCGGGACAGTGGCTCGACCCCGGGCCTTTCGGCTGTTTGGGCGCCGGGCCGGGGGCCGCGATCGCGGCGCGGCTGGCGCGGCCGTCTTCGCAGGTGGTCCTGCTCCTCGGCGATGGCGCGGCGGGCTTCGCCCTGGCCGATATCGACACCATGGTCCGCCACCGCCTGCCGATCGTGATGGTGATGGGCAATAACGGCGCCTGGGGGCTGGAGAAGGGGCCGATGCAGATGCTCTATGGCTACGACGTCGTGGCCGATCTGACGCCGGGCACCCGGTATGACCAGGTCGCGAGCGCCCTCGGTGCCGGCGGTGAACTCGTGACCGACCCGGAGCAGATCGGCCCGGCCTTGGATCGGGCATTCGCCTCGGGAATGCCCTACTTGGTCAACGTCATCACGGACGTGTCCGCCGCCTACCCTCGCGCCACTCTCGGCATCTAGGGCCCCTTGCTCCGCACCTCGAGGCGCGAGTGGGTGGCGTCAGGAGAGCCGAGCCTTGAGGCGGGCGGCGAGCGCATTCATCTGCGCCACGTGCGCCGAGTCACCATCGGTCTGCAGCACTGCGGGACCGACATGAGCCGTGATGATGGCCACCGCGTAATCGCCGTAGATGCCCATTTGACGGGTCTCAGTGTCGGCCCGCAACCAGCCGCCCTTGATGGATGAGGCCCCGATAGTCCCCAAACCCCATCGATGCGGCTCGATCGGGTGCATGGATTCCAGGATGTAGGCGCTCGCCGCCGCCGACACCACCCGCCCACCGCCGAGCGCCGCCATAAAACGCACCTGCTCGCGCACCGTCCACTGCATGCCGCCCAGCCGGCTCGACGGCACCGAGGTCGTACTGTCCCCGATCGAGCGCAGGATGGCCCCGCCAGCTGCGGCGATACCGCCCGGGATGGCGTTCTGTAGCTGCAGGACCGCGTTCCCGTCCGAGGCCGTCAACGATCGCCGGATGAGCTCGCGCTGCCCCGCGGTCAGCCGCCCCGGATCCCCGCCGGCAACGGTCTGAATGAAGGCCGCCACGATCAGGACTTTGGAGGTCGAGTAGGCCTTGGACGATGGCACCGAACCCTCGACCACCACTGCCGACGGATTGGCCAGCGGCGCAAAGGCCCAGGAGTTGCGAGTGTCCCCGACCAGCGAACTCCCCGCGCTGGCCGGCGAAGGCACCGCGGTGGGCAGTGGCACTGCGGACACCACTGGCCGCGGCTTCGGCGAGGTCGAACGCGATGGCGCCACCACCGGGCCCACACTCCGGGGGGCTGCATCCTGGGGCGTCGACCCAGCGCAGCCCGCGAGCACCCCCGCCAGCGCAAGGCCGGTCAGCGCGGGCCGGGCCAAGCTCACGAGGACTCCCCCATGAGCCGCGCGATGAACCGATCAGCGTCAACGATGGCCCTGGCCACCTCACCTTGGGCGATCGTGGTCCCATCCGTATGCCGCGCGCGCACCGCGCACGTCACCCGGCGCCCCTCGCGCTGCAGCACCTCGGCCGAGCAGATGACCGCGGCGCCGACCGAACTGGGCGCGAGATGTTCTAACCGGACGAACGTGCCCACGGAGGTCTGCCCAGAGTCCAAAAGCTCACCCACCGCCAGGCAGGTGGCTTCCTCGAGCCAGGCCAGGAGTCGCGGCGTACCCAACACCGAGAGATCACCGGAGCCGACCGCCGCGGCAGTGTCCTGCGGGGTCACCAGGTGGCTCTGCTCGATCACGACGCCACCCTACGCGGCCGACTGCTCCGCGGGTATCGCGCCGGGAGGTGACCCCTCTTCACCCAAAAGGAACGCGCAAACCCCCCGTTGGCGTTAGCGTGTGGGACCTCATCGACGACCCAAGGAGGGCAGATGGGCAGGGCTCGACGAGCACGCAAGCTCGCTTCAGCGGCGGCCTATGGCGGTGGCGGCATCGCCGCGGCCGGCGCTGCCCTCAGCGCCTTGGGATATGGCGTGATCAAGGCCGAAGGCGCGCTCGCTCGCCATGTCATCGGCGGCCACCTCGACGAGGCCCCCGATGACGACGGGCTGTACGGCGCGGGACCGGGAACACCGGTCGAATTGGTCGTCCTGGGCGACTCGACCGCCGCCGGGCTGGGCGCCGATCATGCCCACGAGACCATCGGGGCCATCATCGCCACCGGCGTCGCCGCCCTCATGGGCCGATCCGTGCGGCTCACCAATCGTGCGGTCGTGGGTGCGGAAGCTGCCGACCTGGAGCGTCAACTAGCCAATGCGCTCGAGGAGGTCATGCGGCCCGAGGTCTGCCTGATCATGATCGGCGCCAATGACGTGACCCGCCGGATCGAGCGGGCAACCTCGGTCCGCCATCTCGAGGTCACCGTGCGTCGACTGCGTGCGCTCGGCACCGAGGTCGTCGTCGGCACGTGCCCGGATCTGGGCTCAGTGCAGCCGATCCGGCAGCCCCTGCGCACGCTGATTCGCCGTTGGTCCCGGGATCTGGCGGCCGCCCAAACCGTGGCTGTGGTCGAGGCCGGTGGGCGCACGGTGTCGCTGGGTGACCTGCTCGGCGAGGAATTCACCCGCGAGCCGGGCACCATGTTCAGCCGCGACCAGTTCCACCCCTCGGCGGCGGGCTATGCCAGAGCGGCGGCAGCTCTCCTGCCCAGCGTGTGCGCGGCCCTGGGCGTCTGGGGTTTGGACACCCGTGACCGGGCACCAGAGCCTCGCCGAGGCGAGGGCGTGGGACCGGTGGCCGTCGCGGCCGGTCACGCCGTCAAGGAAGCGGGCACCGAAGTCGCACCGACCGATGTCGCCGGCCAGTCGCGTGGTCCGCGTGGCCGATGGGCCGTGCTGCTCCGTCGACGCGGCGAACTAGTCGACGATCGCGTCGAGCTCGACCTCAACCAGCCAGCGTGAGTCGACCAGGCCAGCGACCTGCACGATCGTGCTAGCTGGACGAATCTCGCCGAACACCTCACCGTGAGCCTGCGAGATGGCCTCGACTGCGTCGATGGTGGTGATGTAGTGACGCGTGCGGATCACGTCACTCGGGGACCCACCGAGCTCCGCGAGCGCCGCCAACGCGATCTCCCAGCAGCGCCGTGCCTGCACCAACGGATCGGGTGAGCAATGTCCGTCGGGCCAGATCGGGGCGGTGCCGCTGACGACGACATGCCTACCCTCGCGAACCCCGCGGCTGAAGCCGACAGTGGCCTCATAGGGCGATCCGGACGTGGCACGGTGCTTGTGGGGTTTCATGACTCCATACTTACTCCTCCGCGCGCGTTGACGCGAGACGTATGACACATGGGATTTCCCTCGGCCCGCGCGCAGCCATCGACATACCATCGAGGGACGCACCGCAGGGTCCCCGCAGCCCGGCATCGGCGCTGCCTGCCGGGTCGGCGAGGGCACGGGCGGACCCCATTCCCACAGGAGGCATCCCATGACCGAGGCGGTAATTGTCGCCACCGCGCGCACACCGATCGGACGCGCCTTCAAGGGCTCGCTGAAGGACATCCGGCCCGATGACCTCTCGGCTCAGGTCGTGGCCGGCCTGCTGGCCAAAGTGCCCCAACTCGATCCCGCCCTGGTGGAGGACCTGTACTGGGGGTGCGCCGAACCCTCGGGCAAGCATGGCTCGAATATGGCTCGGGTGGTCGCCGTGCTTGCCGGCCTGGACCACCTCCCGGCCGCCACAGTGAACCGCTTCTGCGCGAGCTCGACGCAGACCATGCGGATGGCCTTCCACGCGATCAAGGCCGGCGAGGGTGACATCTTTATCTCGGGCGGTGTCGAGTGCGTGAGCCAGTACACGAACTGGGCCGGCGCCGGCGCAGTCCAAGCCGACACCCAGAATCCCCGCTTCGCGCCGGCCGCGGAGCGTAGTGCGGCCATGGCCGCAGACAACCGCACGTGGACCGACCCGCGCGACGAGGGGCTGCTGCCCGATATCTACATCCAGATGGGGCAGACCGCCGAGAATGTCGCCACCTCGCGAGGCGTGAGCCGGGCTCGCCAGGACGAATGGGGCGTGACCAGCCAGAACCGTGCGGAGAAGGCGATCTCCGAGGGCTTCTTCGCTCGCGAGATCCTCCCGGTGACGGTCCCGGATGGCACCCAGGTCACCACCGATGACGGTCCGCGGGCGGGGGTCACCCTTGAGGCGGTCTCCGGTCTGCAGCCGGTCTTCCGGGCCGAGGGCACCGTCACCGCCGGCAACTGCTGCCCGCTCAACGATGGCGCCTCTGGCGTGGTCATCATGAGCGACCAGCGAGCCAAGGAACTCGGCATCACTCCGCTGGCGCGGATCGTCTCCACTGGCGTCTCGGGTCTCTCACCCGAAATCATGGGCATGGGCCCGGTCGAGGCGTCCCGTCAGGCGCTGGCTCGGGCAGGGATGAGCATCGGGGACCTGGACCTCTACGAGATCAATGAGGCCTTCGCTGCGCAGGTGCTGCCCAGCGCAGATGACCTGGGTATGGATCTGGACAAGCTCAACGTTCACGGCGGCGCCATTGCGCTCGGCCACCCGTTCGGCTCCACCGGCACCCGGATCATGACCACGCTGCTCAATGGCCTTGCCTCGCGTGACGGGCAGTTTGGTCTGGAGACCATGTGTGTCGGCGGCGGCCAGGGCATGGCCATCATCGTCGAGCGACTCAGCTAAGCCGGCTCCGCAACCCGCGCAGCAGTTCCGGTATGCCGTCGCCGCGATCCGCGGCATACGCATCCCAGGTCAGCACCCGAAGTTGGTCCATCACCACTCGCGGTCCGAGGTCGGGCACGTCGGGGTTGTCGAGCCGACGGGTCAGCTCGTCCAGCAGTTCACGAACTGTTGGCAGTTGCCGTTGGGCGAGGTCCAGCGACACCTGACCCCAGCGGGTGGCCAGTCGATCGAGCTCCACAACGACCTCCGCCGGGACAGGCGAACCTGTCCCGGCGGAGGTGGATGCCGCGATCATGCGCTCAATCGCGCAGGCGAGCGAAGAGTCGGAGGAACTCGACATACAGCCAGACCAGCGTCACGATCAGGCCATGGGCCAGCAGCCAGGAGTACTGGCGCGGGGCCCCGGTCGCGATGGCGTACTCGATCTGGTCGAAGTCCAGCGCCAAGGTGAAGGCCGCGAGACCAACCGCGAAGACCGAGATGGCAATGCCAAGTCCACCGCTGCCGCCAAAACCCAGGGGCTGGCTGGTGATCATGGCATAACCGAAGTTGATCAGCGCGAAGATCGCGTACCCGGCGAGCGCCATGACCATGATCCGGCGGAACTTGTTGGTGACCTTGATCCAGCCCGCCTTGTAGGCCAGGAACATCCCGGCGAAGGTGGCCACCGTGGCCAGCACGGCCTGTCCGACCAGGCCGTCATAGCGGTCATTCCAGGACTGGCTGAGGGCACCGACGAAGAGCCCCTCGAAGACGGCATAGGTAAGGATCAGCGGAACGCTGAGCACCTTGCGGAAGGCGATGATCAGGCCGATCACCAGGGTGCCGACCACGCCGCCGCCCCAGAGCAAGAGGCCGAGGCTGGGGTTGGCAGCCGACAGCAGCCAGCCCGCGGTGCCCGTCACCAGCACGATGCCGAAGAGCGTGAGCGTGCGCATAATGACGTCGTCCATGGTCACGCGGTCGGTCTGGACCGGGCCCGCAGACGGCTGGGCGTACATCTGCTGCAACTGCTCCTGGGTGGGGTAGTCGCTCCCCACCTGTGCCGCGGCCGGGTGCCCTGGGGCCCCGGGGCTCTGGAAGCCCGCGTAGCCGCTGCGAGCGTCCTGCTCGAGCCGGTTGAATGCCGGGTTCGACATCTGATTCCTCCCTTACCGACGGGCAGCGACACTCGAGCCCGTTCACTGAACTCAATGGTGCCAGGCATCACGAATGTTCCCAAGCACGATGGCAATCTCGTGGTGCCCCCGACGGTGGGTCCTGACGGGGGAACACGCGGCAGCGAGTGCCCCCGACGGTGGGTCCTGACGGGGGAACACGCGGCAGCGAGTGCCCCCGACGGGAATCGAACCCGCACTCTGGCGATTTTAAGTCGCCTGCCTCTGCCGGTTGGGCTACGGGGGCAACGCCACTGTATGCCGCCGCCCGACCAGGCATCGCGTTCGTCCGCGCACGAGGTGGCAGATCACTACACTGGGTAGCACGACCTAGCCAACGAAAGGCTTTCGATGTCGGCTGACGGCGCGCCCGTTCGTCGCCGCGGTCCCGTGCGGGGGACCCCACGAGGTCACCGCATGTCCCGGGCAGAGCGCGAGTTGCAACTGATCGAGGTTGCCGAGAAGGTCTTTGGCGAACACGGATACCAGGCCACCACGGTCGACGATGTGGCCCGCCAGGCCGGCGTCACCAAACCAGTGATCTACGACCATTTCGGGTCTAAAGAAGGTCTGCTGTCCGCCGTTGTCCGGCGCCTGGGGGACGCGATCACCGAGGTCTTCACCCAGGCCTGGGCGGCGCTACCCGAGCGGGCCGGCCCGCAGGATCGCATTCGGGCCGTGGTGCACGCCTTCTACTCGCTCATGGATGCTCGACCGGGTCCATTCCAGGTCTGGGCTCAAGAAATCGCCGTGTCCGCCATTGCCGCGGAGGCGATCGGTGAGATGCGCCAGTTGCACGCGCAGATGATTGCCGATCAACTCGCCGAGGCCCGGGAGTTCGCCGAGATCCCCCGTGACTCGCTCGTCGCCGTCGGCGAACTCGTGGTTGCGCTCGTCGATGTCTTCGCGCTCATGCGCATCCGACGTCCCGGCACCACCGCCGACCAGGCAGCCGAGATCTTCATGGCGCTCGCTGGCCGGGGGATCCCCGACCTTCTGCTCCTCCTGCAGTCCTCGCCGCTGCCGCCCGCCCCCGAATCGTGACGGCTGGGCCGCGGCGCTAGTCCCGGAGGCTGAGCGCGATCCCGTCGAGGATGTCGTGCTCGGAGGTCACCACCCGCACGTTCGGGGAGCTGGCCTGGACCCGGGCCAACACCTCGCTCCAGATGAGCGCGCCGGCCCCGATGACGTCCACCCGACCTGGGTGCATGAATCCGAGCGACGCTCGATCGCCTCGAGCCATACCGAGCAGGTGCGCGGCGGCCCGTTGGTGTTCGGCCACGCTCAGATCGGCCAAGTGGATTGCGGAGGGGTCATAACTACGCAAGCCCAAGGCGTAGGCCGTTACCGTCGTGACACTGCCGGCCAGACCGACGACGGTCGAGATACCGGCGAGGTCGACAGCCTCCTGCGCCTGATCCAAGGCACGATTCACGTCGCCGAGGGCGGCCTCGATCTCGGCCTGCATCGGCGGGTCTCCCGGAATATCTCGTTCGGTGATCCGCACACATCCGATATCGACCGATATCGCTTGCTCAACGCTGCGGGTGCCTCGAACGAGTTCAGTCGAGCCACCGCCGATGTCGACGACCAGATATGGACCCGGCTGGCCGGCCGCGAGCAGGTCGCCGGTGGCGCCACTGAACGACAGGCTGGCCTCGGTCGCCCCCGAGATGACCTCCGGGGTCACAGCCAAATCGCCAAAGGCCTCTTCCACGCCGGCCACGAAGTCCGCGGCATTCTCGGCATCCCGAGACGCCGAGGTAGCCACGAAACGCACCTTCCGGACGTCATGGTGGCGGCAGAGGGCGGCATACGTCTGGGTGGCCCGCAGCGTGCGGGTCATGGCGGCCGGATCGATCCGCCCGGTCCGGTCGATCCCCTGCCCCAGCCGGACGATCTCCATGTCCCGGACGATGTCCATCAGGGCGCCATCCTCGGTGAGGTCAGCGATGAGGAGCCGAATGGAGTTCGTGCCGCAGTCGATGGCGCCTACCCGCATCATGCTGACTCCTCGCCTTCCGTCGCTAGCGCATGGGCCTGCGCACAAGAGTGAGTCTCCCACCATGGCTCGAGCAGCTCGAGGGCCTCATCCCCCAGCGGGTTGACCCCGGGCCCAACCCCCAGAGAATGCGCCACCAGGACATGCAGACACTTAACCCGAGAGGGCATCCCGCCGGCGGACACGCCAGCGATCTCTGGGACCTCACCCAGGGTGGAGCGTCGGGCGAGGTAGTCCTCATGGGCCCGGGCATATGCCGCTGCCAAAGCCTCGTCGCTCTCCAGTCGAGCGCTCATCTCCTTCATGACGCCGGCACTCTCCAGCGTGCTCAAGGCACCGGTAAGCCGGGGGCAGGTGGCGTAATACGAGGTGGGGAAGGGCGTGCCATCGGGCAACCGTGGAGCCGTGCGCACGACATCGGGCTCACCGCACGGGCAGCGATGAGCAATCTCGACCACTGCGCGGGGTTCACGTCCCAACTGGCGCGTGATCGCCGCACGGTCCGCCGGCGTCAGGCTCACGGGAGTGCTGCGGTCGGGGCATCGGCCACGACGGCACTTTGCAGCACGGCGGAGTACCACGGTTGGCTACCGGTTGGGGCGGCAATCGCAACCTCGACCTCGGCCACCTGCTCAGGCTTGGCGGGGTCGATGACGGTGTACGAGCGCTCCCCCGGCCTCACGAACTTCAGCCGCGCGCGCGCCTGCTGCTCGACATAGGCCGGGTCCTCCCAGCGCGTCATCTCAGCGTGCAACTCGGCGACCCGCTTCTGCTGTTCGCGGACCTGGGCCTCCATCGCGGCGATCTCGCTGCGCTGGCTGACATAGGCCGCAATGGTCGAGCCGGACACCACCACCAGGAAGCCGAGGATCGAGAGGACGATCGCGACGCGCTGGGTGCGCCGGTTGGCGGCGGCCAGCGAGATCCGCTGCCGCCACCCACCGACTCGACCCGACGACATCGACAACTGCGGCCGACCCTTGCTCGCGCTCGTGCTGGCCTGAGTAACCCGGGCACGCGCCGATACCGGCCGTCGCGGGGGACGCGATGCCGAAGAGCGCGGTGACCGGGTCGCCATGATCAGGCCTTGGCCGCCCGGAATCGGGGGAAAGCACCGGCGCCGGCATACACCGCGGCGTCGTCGAGCTCCTCCTCGATGCGCAGCAACTGGTTGTACTTGGCGACCCGCTCTGAGCGCGCCGGAGCACCGGTCTTGATCTGGCCACAGTTGGTGGCCACTGCCAGGTCGGCGATGGTCACGTCCTCGGTCTCACCGGAGCGGTGGCTCATCATGCAGCGGTAGCCCGCACGGTGCGCCATATCGACAGCGTCGAGCGTCTCGGTGAGGGAGCCGATCTGATTGACCTTGACCAGCAGCGCGTTGGCCGTGTTGCTGTCGATGCCACGCTTGAGCCGCTCCGGGTTGGTGACGAAGAGGTCATCGCCGACGAGCTGGACCTTGTCGCCGAGGGCGTCGGTGATGGCCTTCCAGCCGTCCCAGTCGTCCTCATTGAGCGGGTCCTCGATGGAAACCAGCGGGTATGCCGCGACGAGCTCGGCGTAGTACTCGATCATCTCCGCCGCGGACTTGGTCCCGCCCTCGAAGGAGTAGGAGCCGTCGGTGTGGAACTCCGACGCCGCAACGTCCAGCGCCAGGGCGATGTCGGTGCCCGGGGTGTATCCGGCAGCGGTAATCGCCTCAAGGATGAGGTCCAGCGCGGCCCGGTTGCTCGGCAGGTTGGGGGCGAAGCCGCCCTCGTCGCCCAGGCCGGTCGCCAGACCCTTGTCGTGCAGCACCTTCTTGAGCGCGTGGTAGACCTCCGCGCCCCAGCGCACGGCCTCGCGGAATGAGCCGGCGCCGATCGGGGCAATCATGAACTCCTGGATGTCGACATTGGAGTCCGCGTGGCTGCCGCCATTGAGGATGTTCATCATGGGAACCGGGAGGATGTGCGCATTCGGCCCGCCGATGTAGCGGAAGAGGGGCAGATCAGCGGAGTCGGCCGCCGCCCGAGCGACCGCCAAGGACACGCCCAGGATCGCGTTTGCGCCGAGGGAGCCCTTGTTGTCGGTGCCATCGAGGGCCAGCATCTCGGCATCGATGAGCCGCTGCTCGCTGGCCTCGAAGCCGAGCAACTTGGGACCGATCTCGTCGATGACCGCGTCCACGGCCTGCTCCACGCCCTTGCCCAGGTACCGCTTCTTGTCACCGTCTCGGCGCTCGACAGCCTCGAAGGCGCCGGTGCTTGCGCCACTGGGAACAGCGGCGCGGGCGAGGGTGCCGTCGTCGAGGGCTACCTCAACTTCGACGGTGGGGTTGCCGCGCGAATCCAGGATTTCGCGCGCGCCTACGGCTTCGATGCTGGCCACGTCTGCTCCCAAGGGTCAGGACTGAAAAGGGTTCAATCCCGAGCCTAGTCGCCGAGAGGCGATCAGCCGCTCACCGACCCACCCCGCTTACCGACCCACCCGCGCTCAGGACGTCGCTGAACTCAGGGCGGCATAGGCAACCGCGAGCGCCGCGCCCAGGCGGGCATTGGCCCGCACAAGCGCGATATTGGTCTCCAGGGACCGCCCGTCCGAGAGCTCGACCATCCGCCCCAGCAGGAATGGGGTGATGTCTTTTCCGCGGATTCCGTTGGCCTCACACTCACTCAGCGCGCGGTTGATGAGGGCGCTGATCTCGTCGGCCGGGATTTCGTCCTCGGCCGGCACGGGGTTGGCGATCGAGATCCCACCCTGAAGGCCCAGTGCCCACTTTGTTGCCATCATCGTGGCCAGTTGCTCGACGGAATCGGTTCGCATCGGCGCGGAGAATCCGCTCGACCGCGAGTAGAACGAGGGGAACTCGTCGGCGCCGTGGACGACGACCGGTACGCCCAGGGTCTCGAGCACCTCCAGCGTTCGGCCAATGTCGAGGATCGACTTCACGCCGGCCGAGATCACGGCCACCGAGGTGACGCCGAGCTCGGTGAGGTCGGCAGAGATGTCCATGGAGTCCTCACCTCCGCGGTGAACTCCACCCAAGCCACCGGTGACGAAGACGCGGATCCCAGCCAGCTGCGCCAATCTCATGGTGGATGCCACGGTCGTTGCGCCATGCCCACCGGTGGCCATGACAAATGGCAGATCGCGGATGGAGACCTTGGCGACGTTCGGGTCAGAGCCCAGCAGTTCCAACTCCTCAGCCGAGAGCCCGATGCGCGGAATGCCGTGCAGGACAGCGATGGTCGCGGGCACCGCCCCGCCCTCGCGGATGATCCCCTCCACTTCGCGCGCCATCTCGACATTGCGCGGATAGGGCATTCCGTGGCTGATGATCGTCGACTCCAGCGCGACGACCGGGCGACCGGCAGCCAACGCCTGCGATACCTCAGGAGCAAGGGCAATCAGTGGGTGAGTCATGAGGTCATCCTTCCGTGTGGATGCGCTCGTCGGCCCGACCACGGTGGGTTTCGGCGAGGCGGGCCCGGACCAGGGCGTCGGTGAGATCGGGCCGCACCGTGTGGGGCGAGGCCACCGTGAGTTCGGCGACGGCCTGCCCGTATGCCGCCGCGGTCGCCAGATCAGCGCCAGCGAGCAGGGCGCTCACCAGCCCAGCCGTCATCGAGTCGCCAGCCCCGGTGACGTCGATCGCGTTCACCGGATGGCCGACAATGTCCACTCTGCCCCCGGTCGAACTCAGCTGGCTACCCCGCGGACCGAGTCTGGTCCACACGGTCTGCACACCGTGATCGTGCAGCCATCGCAGCGGATCGGCGTCCCCGCCCGAGAGTGGCCCGAGCTCATCGACATTCGGGGTGACCACAGCGATGGGGTGCCCCTGTGCCACAACGGGAGCCAGCAGGGCAGCCTTGGGCACCGACACCGGATCGAGGACAACTCGAGCACCGCCGCTGGCCGCGCGTTCCAGAATCCACGCAACGACGCGTTGCGGCAGGTTGCCGTCCACCACTACGTAGGGGGCTTCCTCGATGGCGCTCGCCATCGCGCTCAGTCGCTCCGGGGTCAGGCCCTCGGTGCCGGTGAGATCGGAGAGGGCGATCACCAACTCCCCGTCCCGGTCGAGCACTGCTAGGTAGGTTCCGGTGGGTTCGGGCCCGGTCATCACCAGGCTGACATCCACCCCAGCTTCGGCCGTTTCCCGGAGGACCCGGTCGCCGGCATCGTCGGGCCCCACCAGAGCGACCAGCGAAACGCGCGTCCCCAGGCGGGCGAGGTTCTCGGCGATATTGCGTCCCACACCCCCTGGAGTGCTCATCATGCGCGCCGGATTGCTGGTCCCGTGGACCACGTTCGCTCGGCTACGCGCATGCACATCGAGCAGGGCAGCCCCGATCACCAGGACGTCACAGGGCAGGGCCACAGGCGAAGGATACGGGCGGATCTTGCGATTCGGCAGTTCGGCGCCGCCGGCTGTGTCACCATTGAGGTTGCGTACTACGCAGCCCGATGAAGCGGGCTGCCACATCACCATCGCGCTGGCCACGAGACTGCATCACGTATCAAGGCCAGACAACAGCTCCATTGGCCGTTCAGGGACGGTCTTCATGACAGGGGATAACTCCATGCGTAGGACGTCTGCGTTGCTGATTCCTATTGCCGCTCTCGTCGCATCGGTCGCTGTAGCGGCCGCACCGGCGTCCGCATCACCGGATACACAACCGCCGCCCAGCGTGGGCGCAATGCCATCGGAGACACCATCGGCGGTCACGCCGGGCATCACCGCCGGCACGAAGGCCATGGCCTTCGAGGAGGTGGGAGAGCGGGTGTATGCCGCCGGGACCTTCACCGAGGTTGGTGGCCAACCGCGCACGGGGATCGCGGCCTTCAACCGGCACACCGGGGCTCTGGACACCGGCTTCGCGCCCACGGTCACGGGCCAGGTGTACACGGTTGCCGCGGGGCCCACCGCATCCACGGTCTACATCGGCGGACTCCTGCGATCGGTGAACGGCAAGTCTCTCTCCCGCATCGCGCTGCTTGATGCCGCCACCGGTGCACCGGTCAAGGGCTTCAAGCCCCCGGCCTTCAACGGAGCGATCCAGGACATCAAGTTCCGGGCGGGGCGGCTTTACGTCGGCGGCCAGTTCACCACGGCTGGGGGGCTCCCGCGAGGCGGTCTGGCCAGCTTGGATCCGATGACCGGTGCGCTGAACGACTTCTTGACGGTGAACCTCACCGAGCATCACAACACCGACCCCAGCCGGTCGCAGGATCCCATTGGCGCAGCCAAGTTCGACATCACCAAGGACGGTTCCTTGATGGTCTTGGTCGGCAACTTCCGCAAGGCTGACGGGCTTGACCGCGACCAGATCGTCCAGATCTCCCTGACTGGTGCCAAGGCGGCCGTGCGCCCTGACTGGCAGACCAACCGCTATAAGCCGCTGTGCTTCAACTGGGCAACCGACACCTATGTGCGTGGCGTCTCGCTAGCGCCGGACGACAGCTACTTCGTCGTTGGCGCAAACGGCGGCCCTAACGGCGGCACCTTGTGTGACACCGCCACGCGGTGGGAAACCCGAGCGAGCGGCTCGGCGCTCGAGCCCACCTGGGTCGCTTACTCGGGTGGCGACACCGTGTGGGCCGTGGCGGCGTCGGAGCACGCCGTCTACGTCGGCGGTCACATGCGCTGGATGAACAACTCGCAGGGTTGGGACTACGCCGGTTCTGGCGCCGTTGCGCGACCTGGCCTGGCTGCACTGGACCCGCTCAATGGCGTTCCGCTGAAGTGGAACCCCGGACGAAAGCCTCGCGGCACCGCAGTCTTCGGCTTCTTGGTCAGCAAGGACGGGGTGTGGATCGGGTCGGACACCGACTACATCGGGCCTCGCGAGTTCTACCGGCCGAAGTTGGCCTTCTTCCCGTATGCCGGCGGGTACACGGCCGCGGCAACCACCACACCGACGCTGCCGGCCACTATCTATGCAGGCCGAACTGCCCCTGCAGGAGAAACCAACGTCTTGTACCGCGTGAACGCGGGTGGACCCGAGGTCATCTCGGACGACAGCGGGCCCAACTGGATGGCTGACGAGGGTGCGACCAACCCGTATCGCAATAGCGGGTCTGTCACCTACCCGACCCCCGGCGGAACCATTGACGCCACCGTCCCGGCAACCACCCCGTCATCGGTCTTTGATCTCCAGCGCTGGGATCCCGTGGGTTCAACCGAGATGCAATGGGAGTTCCCCGTACCCGCGGGCACACCGGTGCAGGTTCGGTTGTACTTTGCCGATCGTGTGGCCGGCACGGCACAGCCTGGCACGCGGGTCTTTGACGTCTCGATTGACGGGCAGATCTTCCTCAACGACTGGGACGTCTCTGGCCAGGTGGGCGCCGGCGTCGGCACCATGCGCGCCAAGACCATGGTCAGTGATGGCGTGATCGACATTGACTTCGCACACGTCAAGGACAACCCGATCATCAACGCCATCGAGATCGTTCGCACGGACGTCACTCCGACTCCCGTCGGTGTGGGTCCGTTGGAGTCGTGGACCTTCGATAGCACGACCACGGGTGCGGTCTCCGCGGTGGATACCTCCATCAACTGGAACACCACGCGTGGAGCCTTCACCGTCGGCAACAAGCTCTTCTACGGCGCTTCCACCGGCACGCTGATGGTCGCACCGTTCGACGGGAAGACCATCGGGACCCCGGTTGCGGTGAACCCCTACCATGACCCGCGCTGGATGTATGAGGCGAATGGCAGCGGCGGTTTCTATAACGGTGTGACACCGACGTTCTACTCGCGGATTCCCTCCGTGCGCGGCATGACCTACGCCTCGGGTTATCTCTGGTATACCGATGGCACCAGCACGCTCAACGGTTTGAAGTTCTCTCCCGACAGCGGCATTGTCGATGGGGCTCCCCCCACGGCCGCGACGTCGAGCACGAGTTTCTCCGACGTTGGCGGGATCGTCGTGGTCGGCGGGACGCTGTACTTCGTCCGCACGAGCACTGGTGACTTGTGGTCCATTGGCTGGACGGGCAAGGGCACTACGGGCACTGCCGTTCGGGTCTCGGGTCCCTCCACTGGTGGCCCGAACTGGTCGGGAAGGGCCCTGTTCTTGGGCAACCCGCCCGCCAACCAGGTGCCAGTCGCGGCCTTCACGACCCAATGCACGGGGCTGACCTGCCACTTCGACGGTTCAGGGTCCTCGGACGCTGACGGCACGGTTGACAGTTACACGTGGGACTTCGGTGATGGCGCCTCGGCGACCGGCGCCATTGTCGATCACACCTATGCCGCCGGCGGCCCGGTCCAGGTAACGCTGACGGTGACTGACGATCACGCGGCAACCGCGACGAAGACCGCAACCGCCGAGCCGGTGGATACCCCTGCGGGAACGGGTTTCATCGCTCTAGCCACATCCACGGACGCCTTCTCCACGACCAAGGACCTCACCGTTCCTGGCTCCGTAGTCGCGGGCGACACCTTGGTGATGGCCTGGTCCGGTGACCCGGCGTCGGCGCCGGCCGACCCGGCCGGTTGGACCAGGGTGCGATCCATCGCCTCGGGAAGCAGTTTCGCGATGGTGGTGTGGTCTCGCCAGGCCACCGGCACCGATGCCGGCACGACGGTCACGCTCACCCAGCCGGTCGCCAAGCGAACCGTGGCTGAGATGCTGGTGTACCGCGGCTTCTCAGGGGTCGCCGCCTCGGAGTTCTCCCTCGACTCGGCCACCGCTGATCACACCGCTCCGGCCATCGCGGTGAACAGCGGGGATCTGGTGATTCACCTCTTCGGGGACCGATCTGCCACCACATCGGCATGGTCCGCCGGGGCGCCCGACACCGCCCGCGGGTCCGTGGTTGGCACAGCCACCACCCGCTTCTCGGTGTTCGCCAGCGACCCAACTGTGCGTAGCTCGGCAGGCACCGCGGCTGCGTCGACGGCAACCACGGACAGTGTGTCGACCAAGGGTGCTGGGATCAGCGTGGCGTTGCGCCCCTGAGAGGCTCTGAAGGAGTTAGGGCCGGGGGTCGCGCCGAGCGCGGCCCCCGGCCTTTTCTTCGGCCTTGATCCGCGCCCATTGCGCCTCGACCTCTTGCGGGGTGGAGGCGTCGGCGTCGGCGAAGACATGCGGATGGCGGCGGACGAGTTTGTCCACGAGCATCCCCGCCACGGTGTCGATGTCGAAGGCCTGGTCAGCCGCGTCTTGGGCGATCCGTGCGTGGAAGAGCACCTGAAGGAGGACGTCGCCCAACTCCTCGGCAATGTGCTCTCGATCCGCACCGTGCTCGATAGCCTCGGCGAGCTCTTCGACTTCCTCTCGGGCGTAGCGGATCAGCGATTCATGGGTCTGCTGGGCGTCCCAAGGGCAGCCGCCTGGCGAGCGGAGCCGGTCCATGACGGCGACGGCGTCGAGTAGTCGGGCACCTTGGACATCCCAGGAACCGACCAGGATCTCGATCTCGGGGGCGGTATGCCGGGTGCCCACCTCCGTGGTGATGGCGTCACTCAACCCGGGGTCGGCATCCGCCGAGCCGAGCCAGATCACCTGCTGATCGGCGGCCACGTCGAGCAGGTGCCGGGCCACACTCGTGAGGTCTCCCGTCGGCGCCTCAAGGATGGCCACGCCGGTCTCAGACAGGGCCTGCGCCACGGGCCCTGTGGGGTCAACGGCATACACCGCGTCGGCCGCGGCCACGGCTGCCCAGGCATCTCGGGACAACAGCCCCGGAGCGACCCGGGGGGAGGTCAGGAGGAAGGTCAGCCGACCCGTCACGGGCTCGGCGCGACGATCCACGCCGGCAGCGAGCTCACCAAGCGCAGCGGGTTGGTGGCATCAAAGGAGCCATACCGCGGGTTGACGGAGACCTTGCTCTTGGCGATGACCGAAGCGAGTTCGTCCGCGGCCGCTCCCCCGGCCCCCATGACCTCCTGCACGATGGTTGCCGAACTCATCACGCGGACAGTGGAATCCGACGGGTCAGCCAGCCCGCGCGTACGTAGGAACTGCCGCGCAGCATCCATCGGGTCGCCGCCACCTTGACTGGTGGTGAAGTCGACCACGCTCGGCTCCATGATCAGATAGGGCAGCACAATTGCCGGCGTGAGCTTGTCCTGTGAGACTCCCGCGGCGTTGAGCTCCTCGACCGCTGTGGTGAGTTCGGCCTCACTGATCACCCGGTCGCCGACCGTCGCTGCGGCTCCGGGCTGAGTCGTGCCGCAGGCGGTCGTCAAGAGCGCGGCGGCGAGGACGAGGCTGGCGCCGAATGCCCGCGCAGTCGAGCGGGTGGTCCCGTGAGTCACTGAAGTGCCTTCCCAGACGAGTTCTGCCCCGCGGCGACCGCGGCGGCCTGACCAATATTGTCCATGACAACGGCCCGAATGACCTCACTGGCCCACGCTAAGACCTCACGGTCCCGCAAAGGCTGACCACCGACTCGGGCAGTCATCGGTCGCGGCACCAGAATGGCAGCGACTGCTGGCTTGACCATCGAGCCTGGATAGAGCCGCTTGAGCCGCAGCTCCTGGCTCTCGCGCAGGGTCACCGGAGCGAAGCGCACGTGCGGACCTTGGGCACTGATCTCCGTGATCCCAGCGGCTCGAGCCACCGTGCGCAACCGAGCCACCTCCACCAGGTTGGTCACCGCTTGCGGCGGAGCGCCGTAGCGGTCGGTGAGCTCGGCCACGATCTCGCTCAGGGCGGCCTCGTCGGCGACGGCGGCAAGCTTCTTGTAGGCCTCGAGGCGCAAGCGTTCGCCGGGGACATAGTCGTGCGGCAGGTGTGCGTCGACCGGGAGCTCGATGCGGATCTCCACCGGAGCGCTCTCGCCTTCGCCACGGAAGTCCGCGACGGCTTCGCCCACGAGTCGAACGTAGAGGTCAAAGCCCACCCCCGCGATATGACCAGATTGCTCGCCGCCCAGGAGGTTCCCGGCGCCCCGGATCTCCAGGTCCTTCATCGCCACCTGCATCCCCGCGCCGAGATCCGTATGCGAGGCGATGGTCTGCAGTCGGTCGTGTGCGGTGTCCGTCAGCGGCATCTCGGGCGGGTATAGGAAGTAGGCATACGCGCGTTCACGGCCGCGCCCGACCCGTCCCCGCAACTGGTGCAACTGGGATAGCCCCAGCCGGTCCGAGCGCTCGACGATGAGGGTGTTGGCATTCGAGATGTCCAGACCGGTCTCAACGATCGTGGTGCACACCAGCACGTCGAAACGCTTCTCCCAGAAGTCGAGAACGACCTGCTCCAGGCGGTGCTCGCCCATCTTGCCGTGAGCCGTGGCGATGCGCGCCTCGGGCACGAGCTCGCGGAGCCTGGCGGCCGCCTTCTCGATGGTGGAGACCTTGTTGTGCACCAGGAAGACCTGACCCTCGCGCATGAGCTCACGGCGCACGGCCGCCGTGAGTTGCTTCTCGTCGTACGGGCCAACATAGGTCAGAACCGGGTGACGCTCCTCGGGAGGCGTTGTGAGAGTAGACATTTCGCGAATGCCGGTAACCGCCATCTCGAGGGTTCGCGGGATCGGGGTGGCCGACATGGCCAAAACATCCACGCTCGTGCGCAGCGCCTTGAGCTGCTCCTTGTGCTCCACCCCGAACCGCTGCTCCTCGTCGACCACGATCAGACCGAGATCCTTGAAGCGGATCTCCTTGGAGAGCAAGCGGTGCGTCCCGATCACCAAATCCACCGACCCATCGGCCAGGCCCGCGATGGTCGCCTTGGCCTCCGCGTCGCTCTGGAAACGGGAGAGGGCCCGCACCGTTACGGGAAAGCCGGCATACCGCTCGGAGAAAGTGTTGACGTGTTGCTGGACCAGCAGGGTCGTCGGACAGAGCACGGCCGCCTGCTTGCCGTCTTGGATGGCCTTGAATGCCGCCCGCACCGCGATCTCGGTCTTGCCATAGCCGACATCGCCGCACACCAGCCGGTCCATCGGGACCGCGCGCTCCATGTCAGCCTTGACCTCGTCGATGGTCGAGAGTTGGTCCGGGGTCTCGACGAACGCGAAGGCGTCCTCCAACTCGCGTTGCCAAGGCGTGTCAGGACCGAATGCATGGCCCTGGCTGGCCATCCGGGCGCTGTACAAGCGGATCAATTCGGCAGCGATCTGCTTGACGAAGCGTCGGGCCCGACCCTTGGTCTGCTGCCAGTCGGAGCCACCCATGCGGTTAAGGGTGGGCTGCTCACCGCCCACATAGCGGGTGACCTGGTCGAGTTGGTCGGTCGGCACGTAGAGCCGATCGCCGGGTTGCCCACGTTTGGACGGGGCATACTCCAGCACCAAGTACTCGCGGGTGGCGCCCTGGACGGTTCGCTGCACCATCTCCACGAACCGGCCCACGCCATGCTGCTCGTGGACAACGTGATCGCCCGGTCGCAACTGCAGCGGGTCGACCTGGTTGCGCCGTCGCGAGGGCATTCGGCGCATGTCCTTGGTGGAGGTCCCCGAGCCGCTCGAACCGGTGAGGTCGGCCTCGGTCACCACCGCGAGGCGGTGAGCAGGCACCACGAATCCGGCGCCGAGCGCGCCGGTCAGGATGGTGACCATCCCGGCGGCTAGTTCATCACCCAGGTCGCCGTCGGGACCCCGATGCGGTATGCCGCTGTCGGAGAGTACTTCTCGAATGCGCGCAGCGAGCCCATGGCCCTCGGTCACCGCCACCACGGCGTACCGATCATCGATCCACCCGCGAAGGCTGGCCACGGCCGCTTCGGTGTCGCCACGGAAGGTTGGGGCCACCACAGTGCCGAGATCGATCGCCGCGCCGTCCTCGGTATCCGGCGGGAATGGCGTGAGCTCGATCCAGCTCAAGCCCAGCTCGTCGGCCTGCTCGTGCAACTCCGACACCGTGCGGAAGGCCGAAGCGCCGAGCAAGTCCTGGAGATCAATGGGGACCTGGTTGCCGGCCGCGGCATTGGCCCAGCCGGCCTCGAGGAACTCCGCACTCGTTGCCACCAGGTCGTGCGCACGCAAGCGCACCCGCTCGGGGTCAGCGCTGACCACGATCGTGTCCGAGGCGATGACGTCAAGCAGGGTCTCCATGCCATCGAGCAGCACGGGGGCGAAGGACTCCATGCCCTCGACCGCAATCCCGGCCGCCATCTTCTCGAGCATTTCACGCACGCCAGGGAGCCGATCAGCGAGGGCGGCTGCCCGGTCGCGCACCTCGTCGGTGAGCAGGAGTTCGCGGCATGGGGGCGCCCATAGCCCGTGCGTGGCTACCTCAAGACTTCGCTGGTCTGCGACCTTGAACCATCGGATTTCCTCCACGGTGTCGCCCCAGAACTCGATCCGCAGCGGGTGGTCCTCGGTGGGTGGGAAGACATCCAGAATCCCCCCGCGCACGGCGAATTCGCCGCGGCGCTCGACCAGATCCGTCCGGGTGTATGCCGCCGCCGCCAGCTCCTCGACCACCCGCTCCAGCGGATACTCCGCGCCGGCGTGCAGCGAGACCGGACGCAGATCGCCCAACCCACGAGCCAGCGGTTGCAGCACCGTGCGAATCGGCGCGACCAAGACCCGGATCGGACCGTGTTCCGGGTCGCTGGGGTCAGGGTGGGCCAGCCGCCGAAGGACGGCCAGTCGGGTCCCCACGGTGTCGCTGCGTGGACTCAGACGCTCATGCGGCAGGGTCTCCCACGCAGGAAGTTCGGCGATGCCGTTCGGGCCGAGGAGGTCCCGCAAGGCAGCCGTCAGGTCTTGGGACTCCCGCCCAGTCGCCGTGATGACGAGCAGCGGCCGACTCGACGTGGTTGCCAGCCCGGCGATGACGGTCGGGCGGGCACCCGGAACTGAATGCGCAACGATCCGCCCGCCCACCCCGAGGGCGCGCTCGAGTTCGTTGAATCCGGGGACTCGAACGAATGATCGCGGGAGGAGCTCAAGGCTGTGCACCGTGAGGAGTTTAGCCGCGAGCGATCCGGGCGGCGTGCCGGCGCCTCCCCTTCGGGGCACAACACGGTCTTGCGCTCTTCAGTGGGGCAGCGGAAGCGCGGACAATGGCCCCAGGCGGGCCCCGAAACGGCATAATACGAGGAGCGGTCAGGGGCACAGTGGGAATCGCCCGCCCGCGATATCCAATTCCTTGGCTCAGCGCCATGCAAAAGCACCTGCTTGGAGCAGTGATGACCTTACGTGCCGACTCCTTTGTCCTTGCGGCGGACGAGGCGATCCTTGGCGACAGCGAACTCGTCCTCCTGGGCGTGCTTGCCCGGTCCCACGTCCTGGGTGGTGGCATCCAGTCGCAGCCCGCCTCGCCGGAGATGGGCACCGGCATCGACCTCGATCCGGCCGACATCGAGGCGGCGCTGGCTTCGCGGCGGCTCACGGTTGTCGACGAGGAGCAGACGCCGGTCGTCTCGTTGACCGAGGTGCATCGGGTCGATGGAGAGCCGCCAACCCGCCTACGCGGCACCCTGGTGCCGGAGCGCCCTCGGGAGAGCGGTTGGGGCGGAGCGCAACGCCTAAGCCTGGCGGACGCCGACGAGGGTTTCGATCGGATCGTCATTCTCGCTCGCCCGGTCACCACGCAGGATCAGCCAATCCGGACCCAGCCAGGCGAACGTGTCCTCCTGCTCATCCCGGATCTCGGGGCGGCCACTGACCATATCCCGCCACCCATCCTGGTTGCCCTCGGCGCGCGCCTGACCGCCGAACTGCAAGCTCAAGGGGCAACGGTGATCCTGCGGTACGCGCCGCTGCGCTGGCGCGACGCCGAGTCGGACGCCGCCCTGATCGGTTTGCTCGCCGAACGCACCGGAGCGGGCGCGGCCTCGGCGCTCAGCCCAAACATTGACGTGGACCCGCAGGCGGCCACCTGGAGGTCCGCCCGGGAAGCTCTCAATCGGGCTGTGGATGAGCGGCCGATTGAGGGACTCGACGCCGCCACGGTCGACATCCTTCGTAGGTGGCGTGCCCCTAGACCGCGACGAGGGCTGACCCTGATGTTCACCGGGTTCTCTGGGTCCGGTAAATCCACTCTGGCGCGCGCGGTGCGCCTGGCGCTCGAGACACAGACCCAACGCACGGTCAGCATCCTCGACGGCGATGTGGTGCGTCGCTTGTTGTCATCAGGGTTGGGCTTTGACCGGGCTTCGCGGATTCTCAATGTGCGCCGCATTGGGTTCGTGGCCGCCGAGGTGACCCGCCATGGTGGCGTGGCTATCTGTGCACCCATCGCGCCATACGCCCATACCCGGGCCGAAGTGCGCACGATGGTCGAGGCGGTCGGGGACTTCATCCTCATTCACGTCAGCACCTCTCTTGAGGAGTGCGAGCGAAGGGATCTCAAGGGGCTCTATGCCGCTGCTCGCGCCGGCCGGATCCCAGAGTTCACCGGCATCTCGGACCCCTATGACGTGCCCACCGACGCCGATCTGTCCATTGACACCGAGCAGGTGAGCGTTGAGGACGGTGTCCGCCAGGTCCTTGACTTCCTCGCCCATGGTGGGTGGATCTCCCGAATCGCTGTGGGCACCGAATGAGCTCAGCTGACCGGGGGGTGCAGCCCTCCAGTTCGGGGTCATTGGATGTCGGTCGGATGGCCCGAGGTGGCGGACTCAACCTGATGGGGGCTGTCGTCGGCCAGGCCGCGCTCCTCGGCGTGATCACCCTGATCGGTCACACCTTAGGTAGCGCCGCGGTCGGTCGGTACAGCGTGCTCTACGCCATGCTGACCTTGCTCAGCCTGCTTTCACTGGCCGGTTTCCGAGCCGGGCTCACGCGGTTCGTGGCCATCTTCCTGGCGGATGACGACCCCTCCCGAGTACGCGGCACCATCCGGCTCGGGGTCGGGGTGACGATCGGGGCCTCACTGGTCATTTCCACTGCCTTGGCGCTCTTCGCTCCGACCGTAGCCCGCCTCTACGACAACCCTGCCCTGGAGAGCGGTATCCGGTGGATCGCGTTGGCACTGCCCGCGGCGTCATTCGCCGACGCAGCTCTGGCGGCCACCCAGGGATGGCGCAGCCAACGAGAGTTCGCCCTGATCGGGCGGATCGGCGACCCGCTGGGCCTGCTCGCGTTCACCGCCCTCTCTATCTCGCTGGGCTGGGGCGTGGACGGCGCCATCATCGCGTTGCCCGCGTCTGCTTGGGCCACGGCCATTGTCGCCGCGTTCGCATTGGCCCGCAGAGTGCGTCGGGTGCCTGCCGCCCGCGCGATCATGCCAGCGCGGCGGATCTTCTCCTTCTCGATGGTCAGCTGGGGGTCGGCCCTGGCTCAGACGGGGCTGGTCTGGGCCGGCACCTTGGTGCTCGGGGCGATGGCCAGCGAGGAGGACGTCGGTGTCTTTTCGATCGCGGCCCGACTGGTTTCCCTTGCGGTCTTTGTGATGGCTCCGATCATCAACTCCTTCAGCCCCCTCGTTGCTCACCTCCATCATCGAGAGGACCGCGAAGGCGTCTCTGATGCGTATGGCTCGGCTACCCGCTGGATCGTCCAACTGTCCGCACCGGCATTCGTCCTCCTGCTCCTGATCCCCGGGCCGTTGCTTCGCGCCCTGGGCGAGTCGACGGGCCGCGGCGCGTGGGTAGTCGTCATCCTCGCCCTGGGGCAGATGGTCTCGGCAGCAGCCGGACCATGCGGAGTTGTGTTGAATATGTCCGGTCGGGTCGGGCTGAGCCTGATCGACAACGTGGGCGTCCTGGCACTCAACCTGGCCTTGAATGTGGCGCTCATCCCGCAGTGGGGCATCATCGGCGCGGCGATTGCGTGGAGCACTGCCCTGATTGTTGGCAACCTGGTCAAGGTGGCCCAAGTTCGCTACATCCTGGGCGTCACTGCGCGGCGACCTGCCCTGATCCGCACGCTCGGAATTGGAGCGGTGGCCTTTGCCGTGGGCTGGGCTGCCACACACATCCAGAGTCCCTGGTGGGGGACGATCCTCTTGGTGGGCAGTGCGGTCGGCCTGACCTATCTCGTCCTGCTGTTGTGGATCGGTTTGGACCCCCAAGATCGGGCTCTCGGCCGGGCCCTTAGACGCCGAATTGCGAGGCCATCAGGTCGCTCCCGGGGGTCCGAAAACCACTCAGGCAAGGATGATGAGGCGGATATTACTCAGGATTAACATTTGGGTCGTGGGGTCGGGCGGGTCGGCTCTTAGGATCGATAAGCCCGAGGGCCGTCACCCCGTGATCGCCCCAGTCAACACCCAAGGACCTCTGATGTTCCTTCCCCGCTCAACCCTGCTGCCGCTTACCGCGATCGCCTCCTGCGCGATGCTCGCCGGCGCGTGCACCCCTCTCGATGAGCCTGCCGTGCCGATCGCCGGCAGCCCTGTCGCCACATCTTCGTCGGTGGCACCCCCTGCCGACCCGCAGCCGACGTCACCGTCGCCGAGCACATCCAAGACGACGGCGAAAGCCACGTCCACGCCACGACCGAGTGCGACCACCCCGCTCTCCCCGTCGAGCACGCCAACGGCCCCATCCCCTACTCCCCCAACTTCCGGCGCCAGCGAGGTCACCACGCCGACCGGCTCAGGGATCAAGCGCTCGGTCTCAAGCTATGCCGGCCTGCTGGCCGCGATCTCAGTCGCTCGCCCGGGCGATGTCATCTCATTGGCTCCCGGAACCTACGTGGGCACCGTGCCCATCAAGGGGATCTCTGGCACCCCCAGTGCGCCGATCACTATCGAGCCCGCAGGTACGGGGGCGGTCACCCTGCGTGCCAATCTCCCGATGCCCTCCTGCGGAGCCTCCGGCCCCGATGAGAACCGGACCATCACCTTTGCGTCCGGATCGAGTTGGTGGACCCTGAGGGGACTGAACATCCAGGGCGGCGTGATGGTCGCCGGCAAGGGTGCCAGCGCCGCGCAGCGGTGGCTCACCTCAAAGGTCAACGCCAAGGACTACACCGCTCGTCGCGCGATCCCCGGACGCGGCGTAAATGACCCAGTGGCCGCCCGGTCCGCACTAGCGTCGCTGAGCCGAATCGTCGGAGAGCAAATCGTGCCCTCTGACGGGATCACCTTCGATGGCGACGTGATCTCGGTCAAGGGGATCCACTCGCGTGCCTCGCGTTATGGCGTGATCCGACGCTCTGCCATTCGCGATATCGCCTGTGGCACCGGGCCTGCCGTGTGGCTGGGCAACTACAGCGATGGCTGGACCATCTCCGGCAACACGGTCACCAAGGTGGCCGCCTCAACTGCGAGCCATTACATGCAAGAAGGCATCCGGATCGGCGGGGCGTCCAATTACAACCTGGTCAGCGGCAATCTCATTACCGACCTTCCCGGGGATGGCCGTGCCTTCACCACCGACGTCGATAGCTCCTACAACACCTTCCGCGGAAACGCGGCCTCCGGGGTCGCGATCGGCTTCAACGAGCAGATGTCAGGTTGGGGCAACCGTTGGGAGGGCAACCGAGCCTCGGATTACCGAACCGCTGGTTTCAGTATCCGGATGATGGACGGGACGTTGTCCGCCCCCAGCCGTCATTCCTCGTCCTACGACGTGGTGATGCGCTGCAACGCGGCGATTGGTGCCAAGGACTTCCAGGCCGGCGGGATGGCAAATGGTGTGCTGGGCCCGAATTCATTCACGGAAATCGACCTGTCCAACAACCTGCGCAAGTACTTCGTAGCGGCAAACAACCTCTTCAATGGCGCGAAGGTCGTACCAGCGCCAGTGGTGAGTCCGACGCTTGCCGGGTGCTGACCCCGAACCGCTAGCCGGTCGCTGACCCCTGGACGTGCGCCCTCAGACCCCAGCCGGGCTCTGAGGGCGCACGTCTGCGCCGGGAAGGTGCAGGTCTGTGTCCGGTGATTCATTCGAGCCCGTTCGAGCAACGAATCCCGCAGCCGCGACAAAGGCCACGACGTACCAGACACTGACCACATTTGACATCACATTCGCGAAGAAGCTGCTGGCGATGAACGCCACAACGACGCCAGCCGCGCCCGCGGCAACCGCGTACTCCAGGGTTCCAGCAGTCGCCCGCCGCAGGGCCGCACGCACCGTCACCACGAGTGCCACGAGCACCGCCACGTAGGCGACGAGGCCCACCACGCCGGTCTCGACGTAGGCCCGGATAAGGTCATTGTGCGGCTGCTTCTGCTCACTCGTGAGGTACTGGGTGCCGGTCAGGCCGATCCCGGCCCACGGATTTCGGTTGGCCAATGGAAGCACTTCGGCCCAGTACTGGAAGCGCCAGGTCAGGCTGCTGCCGCTCGCGCCGCCGCCGATCTCCCGTTCGCTGTCCAAGGTCATTAGTCGACTGGCAAGCCCGGGTAGAAAGGTCAGCGCCAGCACCCCGGCTGCGACCAACGAGATCAACAAACGCGAACGCCGTTGCAGTACTGCAATGAGGACCACGGCCAGAGCCGTTCCCAGGATGGCCGTCAGCGTCACGCTGAGGGCCATGAAAACGATCGATATCAAGGTCAAGGCCGCCAGGGGTAGCCGCCAGCGACGGCCCACATACGGGAGGATCGCGATCGCGAAGACGACGAGGAAGGCCAGGTAGCGAGCGAAGATATTGGACTGATTGAACGGGCCAGAGAGTCGGGATAGTGAGGAGTGCGCCTCGGAGACCTGGTAGCCCAGCACCATCCCTCCCACGGTGTACAGCACCGGCAACAACAAGCCCACGTAGCAGGCCGCGATGACCCTCATCATCGTGGTCCGGGACGTAATGAGCTGTTCCAGGACCAAGAACATCGCAGCGACCGAAGAGATGCGCAGCCACTCCATCGCCGACGCTTGCGGCTTGATCGCAACGATGACGCTGAGCAAGCCCGCCACCAGGAAGGCCAATAGCGCCCACGACAGCGGCGACAACTGAACCCAGGCGCCAGAGGCCACCCGGGCCGCGAACCACAGCACGGCGGCGAGCAAGAAGAGGACGACGACCAGGGCGCTGGGGTCGAGCCCCCGGTCGGCCACCGTATTGCCGGCCGCAGTGCCCGAGGTCTTGCCGCTGATCTTCACCGCGTCCAGGATTGGGCGCACCCCCAAGAGCAAGAGCACGAATGCCGAGAATCTGGTGAACGCCAATGCGGCCATCGCCACCGCGACCACCGCAGCGATGGGCAATAGCGCGATCTTCGTGTCTCCCCACAGCACGCCGTAGGCAGAAGTCAGCGAAGCCGCAGCGACGACCACGGCCAGCAGCACCTCGATGACCTTCAGCCAACGGCCCGACCGACGGCCCTCCACCGTCAGTGACGCGTTCTCCGCAGGGGGGAGGTCGAGTGTCATGACTCGAGTTCGGACCCGTCGCCCTTGGATTCGGACGGCACTTCCGGGCTCTCAGAATCCAGATCGGTAGCCGCGGCCCGCCGGCGCGCGAGCAACTCCAGAATCAAGACCGCAAGTGCCGAAAGGAAGATGGCCGCGCCCACCGCGGAGGGCAACAGGGTGGCCAGGTCACCCAGCCGATCGACCTGAGATGCCTTGGTCACGTAGATGACATCGTCACCCTGGGCAGCAGCCCATTCGGCGGCAGCTCGTCGATACGACTGCTGAGCGCTCGCGAGATCGTCATTGGCTGCCTTGAGGCGCGCATCGAGACTGTTGAAGTCTGCGGTCGTCTGAGCCAGGGTGGCCAAATTCTTGCGTGCGTCGGCCAGCGGCTTCTCCAGGGTCGAGGCGGCACCCGAGTTGCCATTCGCACGGTAGTTCGTTTGCTGCTGCATCAAGGCGTTGATCTGAGAGAGTTGGGCCTGGTAGCTGGCGTTCGGGTCCACGACCCCCTTGGACTTGGTGAACTCAGTGAGCAATGCCGTGGTGGCATCGACCTGCTGCTGCGCAATAGTGCGAGCATTCTCGGCCGCCTTCGCTCGAGGTTCAAAGATCTCCCGCAGGATCTCCAAAGCGACGCCCTTGACGACTGCCTCGACGGTGTCTCGGTCCTTGGACGTGTAGCTGAT
>WBZP01000560.1_pt1 | contig 50387 bp, 44 predicted proteins | sample 5204301 | NCBI WGS metagenome assembly WBZP01 (sample SAMN12412401, study PRJNA552823) | activated sludge metagenome | isolation source: activated sludge from nitrification reactor of wastewater treatment plant... | place: USA: Pennsylvania | collected 2017
CCACTAACTTCTCCCAGTGTTTTCAACTTTTTCCAGCAGGAATACCAACCCATAGGTCCTATCGAAGAAGCAGATCTGGTAGCCCCTGAATTTCAGATTACCAACGCCCAGACCATCATGGGTTATGTCAACAGTCTTTACCGTTTTGTGATTCAGGAAAACGTAGCTGATGAATATGATTTATACACCAATGAAGATGACGCTACCTATGCCAATCAGGTTTCAACGATTGATCTCAACGATGAAGTCCTGTTGACCGACAACAACAAGCTCCATATCCTGCTGGATCGGCTCAATTTGTTGCTCGCCCAGGGTCGATTGTCGGCGGGGTCTCTCAACATCATTAAAAATGTGGTGATGGAGTTGCCCAATGGCACCACTACCGAAAAACGCGATAGGGTGAAACTGGCCATTTATTTGATCATGTCATCTCCCGAATACCTCATCAACAGATAAAAATAAAATGGGTAAAAGAAATATATCAAGACGACAATTTATAGGTGAAGCCTCCTGTGCAGCTCTTGGCTCACTCACTCTATACAATACCCTGGTCAACCTGGGCATCATGAACACCGCTGCCACTCGTCCCCACATCATCAACACGCCCAATGATTACAAGGCAGTAGTGTGTATCCTGCTGGCCGGTGGTGCAGACAGCTACAATTTTCTGGTGCCTACAGAGCCTACAGAATATGCTCAATATGTGGCTACCCGGGGTTCACTAGCATTGAGCAATACAGCCAATCCTCCTCAGTTGTTGCCTTTGAATTACAACAACAACGGCAGGACATTTTCTGTACATGCCGGATTATCTGCGGTCCAAAACCTATTCAATACCAATCAGCTTTCGTTTCTTACCAACATTGGTACCCTGATTGAGCCCATTGCCAACAAGACTGAATTCAACTCCGGCGCGAAAAAAATTCCGTTGGGTCTTTACAGTCACTCCGATCAAATCATGCAGTGGCAGACATCGGTACCTCAAAGTCGCAGTGCCGTAGGTGTTGCCGGCAGATTGGCGGATATTTTACAGGATATGAATACCATTCCCGAAGCTTCCATGAATATTTCACTGGCCGGAAAAAACCGTTGGCAATCGGGCAATGAAACCAATGAATTTTCATTGAGCAATACATCAACGGCCGCAACCATAGGTTATACCAATTATTCCTCCGGCTTATCCAATGCCGGCTATCTCAACGATCGCAAGAACAAGGCCTTAGACAGTCTGGCCACACAGCAGTATGCCAATATATTTCACCAGACCATCGGCGACCTCAACAAGTCTACATCAGAGAGTCTTGAAGTATTTAAGGTTGCCCTGGCCAACCTGGTGCCGCTCACTACCACATTTTCTGCCACCAACTTATCGAATGATTTGAAAAAGGTAGCCGAGGTTATGAAAGTCAGGTCTTTTCTGGGAGCCAAACGCCAGACGTTTTTCGTGTCTTATGGTGGCTGGGACCATCACGATGATGTGATCAACAACCAAAATGTGATGCTTCCCATCGTAAGTAATGCATTGAACGAATTCAACAATGCCATTACAGAGTTGGGCTTGCAAGACAATGTGGTAACCTTTACCATGAGTGACTTTGCCAGAACCCTTACTTCCAATGGCAATGGATCTGACCATGCATGGGGAGGTAATAGCATGATCATGGGTGGACCGATCAAAGGGGGTGATATATTTGGAGAATTCCCATCGTTGAGTCTCACCTCACCTTTGAATCTATCCAGCAGAGGCTTGTTGTTGCCCACCACATCGGTAGATGAGTTTTATGCAGAAATAGCCTTGTGGTTTGGTGTTTCGCCCAATGATTTGTCGTACATCCTGCCTAACATCTGCAACTTTTATTCACCCAATGCATGTCTGGCTCCCGTACCTTCCGGCTATATGCCCATTGGTATGTTTTCATAATTAAAAGGGATACAAAGATGAAACGAATAATAATCGCGGTTAATTTTTTAATAGCCCTTCAACTGCAGGCACAACAACCTTGTGTGGGTACGCCCGGACAACTCACCTGGCAGGTATACAGAGGACTGTATGACGACGAAATTACTGAAATGCTTACCTGGCCGGACTATCCCTATCACCCCTACGACACCAAAATTTTGTACAACACCAAGTCGGAAGTTAATTACGACAATTATATTGGCGCTTCCATTCGGGGCTTTATTAAGGTACCTCAATCGGATTCCGTGACCTTTAATATTACCGGTAATGAGCAAGCCCGGTTTTACCTAAGTACGGATTCAGTGCCAGCAAATAAGGTCTTGAGAGCCTATTTAAATGCGTACACCAATGCCGAAGAGTATACCAAGTATTCCACACAAACATCAGCCAAAATATATTTGCAGGCCGGGGTTTATTATTACTTTGAAATATTGTATGTCGACGGAACGGGCAACGACTATGCCAATCTATGGTGGAAGGCTCCCTTTGTGGATATCAACAACTGGAAGCCCATAACGGCGGAGTTTATATACAATGTAGCTTGCCTTCCGGCTGAATGTCCTGAGAAAGGTACACCCTGTGATGATGGGAATGCGCTAACCACTGATGACAGAGAGGACGGTTTTTGTCATTGTGTAGGAGTGAAACCCACTGCCAATACTTGTGTTGGAGAAAGAGCAAAACTGGAGAACTACCGCTACGACAACATAACCGGTTCTGAGTTAAATGAGTTATACATTAACCCTGCCTTTCCTGCCATGCCCACGTATTATGAAGTCTTGCCGCTGCTGGGCAGGCCCTATTCATCGACGTTGACCAACAACGGCAGATTGACCCAGGCATTTCTGCGGGTACCGCTATCGGGCAATTACAAATTCAATGTAACCGGTGATGATCAAACCGTATTTTACCTGAGTTCAGATGATGATCCGGCGAATAAACAAGCCCATCAATGTTTGGTAAGCGGGTATACCAATCCCACCCAAAACGAGAAGTACCAATGGCAGAGTACGGCGTTCATTTATTTGGATGCCAACCAGTATTACTATGTTGAGTTGAATACAAAGCAAGCTACCGGTGGTTCACATTTTGGTGTTTTTTGGCAGACCCCTTTTGGCGAGACCGGGGTATGGAAGCGACTTCCGGCAGAATTTTTATACAATTATGATTGTACCCTCGCTTGTATGCCGCAAGGTGCAGCTTGCAGTGATGGTAACGAATTTACCAACAATGACATGTATGACAATGATTGCAATTGCGTAGGTACTCCTTGCACGGGTGTTGATTGCAATAGTCCGATTGCATCTTATGTTCCCTTTGATAAATGCAATGTTACAGATCAAATAGACAACCGAACAGATAATAACTGGTTGAGTTGTAAAAAAGTAATTAGTCCCAATCCAGCCAGAGACAGTGCGCATTGGATCAAATATGACTTAGGAGAAGTACATCGGTTGTTTTCCAGCAGAATTTGGAATTTCAATGTTGCCAATGAAACCCAAAATGGATTTCAAAGTGTGGCTGTGGATGTATCTGAAGACGGTAATACATGGACTTATTTTGGTTCTTATACCTGGCCATTGGCAAGTGGTGAAGGGAACTATGCAGGATTTTCGGGACCTGATTTTCAGGGTCTTGCTGGCCGCTACGTTCTTATTACTTGCCTTGATCCCGGAAATGCCTGCAAAGGTTTGGGTAAGGTTGCTTTCAAAGCCGTTTATTGCCCCAACGAGGGCACGGCCTGCAATGATAATAATCCCAACACCACCAACGATAAGTACAATGGCGATTGCATTTGTGAGGGCGTACAATTGCTGGAGAATTTGTGTGAAGAAGACATCATGATTTTGGGTGACAGCACTTTGATTCCCAACAACTACAGTGCCATCCAGTATGTGCAATCTATGAGTCAGGTAGTCACCAACCAACGCACCAGCTTTATTGGTGGCCAATATGTAGAACTCACACCAGGTTTCAACAGCGAGGAAGGAGCCATCTTTATTGCTGCCATCGATACCTGTAGCAGCACCACCGCCAACGGTTCCAGAATTGCAGCACGACTGGCAGCCAGACAGATTAAAAAGCCGGTTGATGTGCCTGAAAAAATGTTGGAAGTTTTGCAAAGGACCGACAGCGACATAGTGGATGTTGCCTTTTATGTGCCTTCAAAAGCCAGGGTAAAACTGGAAATTTTGGATGAACAGTTGAGGGTTCAGCATGTATTGATCGACTTTGATTATCCCAACATGGGGCACTATACCAAACGATTCAGGACCAAAAAACTGGATGCCGGCTTGTACACGATGGCTTATCATTTGAATGAGCAAGTGTACTATGAAAAGTGGGTAGTAAAATAGCAGCTTAGCTATTATAAAAGATTATCTTTGGGGACAACAATAAAGTACCATGGAGAATCTTTTGTATCGGCCTTACCAAAATGAGTCGCTGGATTTCATCTACAACTTACTTTTTTGTGATTATTTGCCGAGTCCGGCAGAGGAGCAAGATGGATCTTACTTTGAAGTTTTGCTGGATTCTGAGAGCACAGATGCTGCCATCAAGACCTTGGCGGAAGATGAAAAGCTGGAAAGTCGCGTTCGCTTATTTGCCTATCGAAAATTGGCAGAGAGAGGCCTCACCGGACTTGGTCAAGAGTTGCTCGGTGTGGTAGTAGAGATAGGATTGCCGGGAGGACTTGACGTTTTGGCATGTTATAAAGATCATACCGCGAGGTACATCAATTATTCCGGGAAACTGATTATTTGGGAAACACCCGATCATCCTGAAGTCAGGGAATTTAATACCGAATTGTTTGAACACAGCAGACACATCATCAGCCAGATTGGACCCTGGGAAGAAGAGAGAAGGAGTCCGCCGCCACAGGGCATGTTGCGCATTTCATTTTTAGTTGCCGATGGACTTTATTTTGGAGAGGGTCCGGCCGATGGTATGTTTGCCGACGGCTTAGCGGGGCCGGCTTTGCATGCAGCATTGGATATAATGCAAATCATCACTTCTGATAATCCCGATAAATAAGTGAGCTTATGAAACAGAACGATGCCATTTTAGCAGAAAGAATAGGGGATGTATTGATGTCGAAAAGCATAACCTACGAGCACAAACGCATGTTTGGTGGTCATTGTTTTATGGTGGACGACAAGATGCTCATGGGAACCTATCAGGGTGGTTTGATGGTGAGGGTGGATCCGGAATCCATGGAGGATCTGTTAAAAAAAAAGGGGGTAAAACATATGATACACGGTGGAAAAACCATGAAAGCCTTCCTTATGGTTGAAGCCGGTCAGGTTGTTGGTGATAAAGATTTGGATTTTTGGATTGACCGATGTATGGAGTTTAATCCAAGGGCAAAGTCGAGTAAAAAATGATGTGTTGGCCTCTTAAAAAGGGGTCTTGGTCGAAATATGTGCCTGAAAAGAGGCGAAGTGATCGTAACTTTGCAAAACGACGGAGGAGAGTGTTGTATTTATAACAACAAATTTATTTGACAATGTACTGGACGAAAACGAAGTGGCTGCATCTGGGATTAGTGCTCACATTTTTAATGGGTTACATGGAATGGGGCAAAGATCAAAAGATGTTTATTTACGAAGCCTTTGTTGATATTTTGCAAAAAGCAGTGGCAGAACCTCTTAATTTTTTACATCCCTTTATACTCTTTCCGCTTGCGGGGTTTATAGGTATATTATATACTTTGTTCCAAAATTCACCATCCAGAACACTTACCCTGTTATCTATTGGGGGTATGGCGCTGATCATGCTCTTTATCTTTTTTATTGGGGTATTTACTGGCAATGTAAGAATGATGCTGTTTAATTTGCCTTTTGTTGTTTTTTTGGTAATTGTGGTAAGGTTGCATTGGAAGAAGAGGTAGGGCAATACGCGCTTCGCGCTTAGGGCAATGCTCGTGCTTCGCACTTTGCGCAATACGCGCTTCGCGCTTAGGGCAATACGCTCTTCGCGCTTAGGTCAATACACGCTTCGCGTTTAGGGCAATACGGCTGCGCTTTAGGTCAATAAATTGAAATTCCAAAGATGCTTAGTTGTCGCCGTGCAAGGTTTTGCACGGTTCCTTCACTTTTGATTGCCACAGGCAATCAAATTGCTACTTTGTAGCAAACGTTCAGTCATGCTCAGGGCAATGCTCGTGCTTCGCACTTTGCGCAATGCGCGCTTCGCGCTTAGGTCAATACGGCTTCGCCTCAGGGCAATGCTCGGTGCTGGGCACCTCGCGCAATACGCGCTTCGCGCTTAGGGCAATACGGCTTCGCCTCAGGGCAATACGGCTTCGCCTTAGGGCAATAAATTGAAATTACAAAGATGCTTAGTTGTCGCCGTGCAAGGTTTTGCACGGTTCCCTCGTTATCGAGTGAAATCTTTCACTCGATTTGCTCCGGAGTCGCAACCACTCGGTCATGCTTAGGTCAATACGGCTTCGCCTTAGGATGACTGAACGATTTCGGCATAGCCGAAAAAATTGATTGGCAGATCAATTTAGTGAAGGAACCTTGCGCTAATCGCAAGGCATCGACTCATGAATTTTAGAGCACCTCAGTTCATTATCGCTTTGCGCTTTTAAAGACATTTGAATATTGAATGGACAACAAAAAGTGCTTTTTTATTGGCACAGGCATTTATCTTTGTGGTAAATCAATCAGACGATGAAGATACTTACAACGGCGATTTTGTTGATGGTTACCTTGATTGTGGTGCCGGCGGTTTCATATTTTTCGGGCATGGGATTGGGCATTGATGCCAGTATACTTCTGTGGGAGTTGGTCATGATGAGTTTCGTGGCTGCGGCCTATTGTTTTTTAGTATCGGAGTTGACGAAGAATTATTCGCAGGTGGATAAGTTGTGGAGTCTTTTGCCGATTGTGTATGTGGGCTATGTGGTATGGAGAGGAGGCTTTGATTCGCGACTGGTGGTAATGGGCTTGCTCACTGCCATTTGGGGTATAAGGCTTACAGCCAATTTTGCACTGAAGGGGGCTTATAAGTTGAAATTTTGGGAAGGAGAAGAAGATTACCGTTGGAAGGTATTGAGGGCAAAGAAGGAATTTCAACCGGGATGGAAGTGGAGTTTGTTTAATTTGTTTTTTATATCGTTGTATCAAAACGGTCTGATTTTGTTGTTTACCTTGCCGGCAGTTATTGCCTTTGATCAAAGGGGAAAAGAAATGAATGGGCTGGATTATCTGGCGGCAGGACTTATGTTTTCATTTATCTTTTTTGAGATGGTGGCAGATTGGCAGCAGTGGCAGTACCAGAGCAGTAAATGGAAGGCTATTAATGAGGGACAGGCATTGACTCCCGATCAGCAACGTGGTTTTTTGAATCGTGGTTTGTGGGCATTGAGTCGTCACCCCAATTATTTTGCGGAGCAGAGCATTTGGATCAGTTTTTATCTTTTTTCGGTGGCCGCCTCGGGTGAATGGATCAACTGGAGTCTTACCGGGGCTTTGCTTCTGGTTTTGTTGTTTCAGGGTAGTGCCGATTTTAGTGAAGAGATCAGTGCCGGTAAGTATCCGGAATATGCCGAATATCAACAAAAGGTTTCTAAATTTATACCTTTACCCAAATTCAAATAGATAGCATGCAAGAGATCAAATCGATATACGTCAATTTGCCCATCAAAGACCTAGAAAAAACCAGAGAATTTTGGGAGGGCTTAGGTTTTGGATTCAATTCTCAATTCAGCGATGAAAAGGCACTTTGCCTGATTTTGCAGGAAGATAAGATGTATTCTATGCTTTTGCAAGAAGAATTTTTTAAAACCTTTACCGACCGTTCTGTAGCAGATGGCAAGTCGACCCAGGTTTTAATAGCCATTCAGGTGGAAAGCAAAGAAAGAGTCATTGAAATTGTCAACAAAGCAATAGCTTCGGGTGGAAAAAGGTATAGAGAAGCTGCAGACCATGGGTGGATGTACTATGATTCATTTGCCGACATCGACGGTCATCAATGGGAGGTAATGTATATGGGCGAGCCGCCTGCTGAATAAATGAAGACACCTATTCCTTTTAAGGGCGGTTTAGTCATAAAAGAAATGAATGTGCGATTACAATTGGTAATGGCCATTGGTGTGGTATTATTTGCCTCTTTGATATGTTTTGTAAGTGTATCGTGGATAGGCTACAAGGTAGTGGCATTGATCTTGCTCACTGTGGTGTCGTTATTGGCCATGTTTTTTTCTATTTGGCCGGTAATAGCCGCCGCCAGCCTGAGTGCATTTATATGGAATTTTTTCTTTATCCCCCCGATCTATACTTTCCATATAGACCATGCCGAGGATCTTCTCATGTTTATGGTATATTTTTTCATTGCGCTGGTAAGTGCTGTGTTACAATCACAAATCAGGAAAGAGAGGGATCGGGCGAGGGAAAAGGAAGAAAAAGTAAAATCCATCCAGTTGTATCATACTTTGCTCAATTCACTATCGCATGAAATGAAGACCCCTCTTGCAGCCATTATTTCTTCCGTTGATGGCATGAAAGATCAGATAAGTCGCAACAACCCGGACGCACTGCTGGACTTGATTTCAGAAGTTGAAATTGCAGGCAACAGACTCAACCGGCAAGTGGAGAATATGCTTAACATGAATCGTCTGGAAAGTGGCATGTTGCAAGCCAGGCCCGATTGGTGCGAAGTCGGTGAGGTAGTGCATGAGGCAATGAAGCAATGGGAAGGTAGTGAGGCAGCTGCGATAAAGGTAGTTATTCCCGATAATTTACCCCTGATCAAAATAGATATGGGCTTTACCAGTCAGGCCTTATACAACCTGTTGCACAACGCACTGACGTATGGTGGTCCACCCATTGAAATGGGTGCAGCCGTAAAGGAAGGTCGTGTTGAGTTTTATGTAAAAGACAATGGACCCGGACTCAGTGCTGAGGTTGCCGATCGGGTCTTTGACAAATTTTACAGGCCTGCAGGAAGCAAGGCAGGAGGTATCGGACTGGGTTTATCTGTGGTAAAAGGATTTTGCGAAGCACAGGGTGGCAGCGTGAGTTTAAAAACCAGTCCCGGACAAGGATGCTTATTTACCTTACATTTGCCTACTGAAACCACCTTCATCAACCAGTTGAAAAATGAATAAAACTACCGTTCTGGTAATCGACGACGAAGCTCAGATTCGAAAATTGCTGGAGCTCACGCTGAAGAGTCAGGAAATGACGGTCATTCTGGCTGAAGACGGAACAACCGGACTTGCTTTGGCTGCCAACCACAGACCCGATGTAATACTCCTCGATTTGGGTCTGCCTGATATCAATGGTCATGAAGTATTGAAATCGCTGCGACTCTGGTATGAAAATGCGATCATCATTCTTTCTGTCCAGGATGGAGAAGACGACATTGTCAAAGCCCTTGATGAAGGTGCTTCCGATTATCTCACCAAGCCCTTTAGAAACTCAGAACTGCTGGCAAGGATTCGATCGGCAATGAAACACAATCCTTCGGCCACAAAAAATACTTATATAAGTTCCGGCAATCTTTATATTGACTTTTCTGCCCGGGTCGTCAAAAAAGGCGAAGAAATTCTCAAGCTTACAGCTACAGAATACCAACTGCTGGCTTTGTTGGCATCCAATGCAGGCAGGGTACTTACCCACCAATATATACTCAAAACCATTTGGGGACTTTCTTATCAAAACGAAACACAATATCTGCGTGTATTTATAGGAACGTTGCGCAAGAAAATTGAAGAAGATGCCAATCAACCCCGTCACCTTGTGACCGAAAGCAGGGTGGGGTACCGTTTTCAATAGTCCGCCTTTTGATAATCTCTTTGTATGGCTGTTCATCTGATTTTAGTTGAGATGGATTTTGGTCTTTATAAAATCTTTATTTTTCCTGGATAAGTCTTGATTTTTTACTTACGTACGAGGATCCAACTTTGCATAAAATTTATTGAGCATGCAAAACAATCACGGATCGCTACAAAATAAAGTGACCGCAGCTTCATTGCTGGTTGCCCTCGGCATTATTTATGGTGATATAGGCACCAGTCCATTGTATGTATTAAAGGCCATCGTAGGTGAAAAAAACATTGATGAAATGTTGGTTTTTGGTGGTATATCCTGCGTTTTCTGGACACTTACCTTACAGACTACCATCAAATACATTTGGCTTACCTTAAAGGCTGATAATGATGGTGAGGGAGGGATATTTTCTTTGTATGCTCTTGTAAGAAGATATGGGAAATACCTGGCAGTACCTACCATATTGGGAGCAACTACTTTATTGGCAGATGGCATCATCACACCGCCGATTTCGGTAGCTTCTGCCATTGAAGGTCTTACCATTATAAAGGGATTGGAAGATATTCCAACTGTGCCCATTGTGATTGTGATTCTCTCAGTGCTTTTCTTTTTTCAGCGATTTGGTACCCAAAAAGTGGGTGTCGCATTTGGCCCAATAATGGTAATTTGGTTCAGCATGCTGGCCATCCTGGGTCTGGGGCAATTGGTTCATTATCCTTCTGTATTGCAAGCCATTGACCCTCGTTATGCCATCGATCTTTTGGTAAAATATCCGCACGGCTTTTGGTTATTGGGGGCTGTTTTCCTGGCTACAACAGGCGCAGAAGCCTTGTATTCTGATCTTGGGCACTGTGGTCGCAACAACATCCGAATCACCTGGGTTTTCGTAAAAATTTGTCTTTTGCTCAATTATTTTGGACAATCAGCCTGGTTGTTGCACAGTGCAGGGGCTGGACTTGAAGGCAGAAATCCATTTTTTGAAATCATGCCCGAATGGTTTTTACCTATAGGCATAGGCATTGCCACCGCAGCTGCCATCATAGCTTCCCAGGCTTTGATCAGTGGCAGTTACACGTTGATCAGTGAAGCTATCAACCTCAATTTCTGGCCCAGGGTAACCGTTAAGCAGCCCACAGAGACCAAGGGACAGATCTATATACCCAGTGTCAATACCATCTTGTGGATAGGATGTGTCATGATGATTTTGTATTTCAAAAATTCAACCCACATGGAGGCAGCCTATGGTTTTTCCATTACCATTACGATGATGATGACCACCATGCTGCTGAGTTATTTCCTGTTGTATAAGCTCAAATGGAACCGTTATTTGGTATACGCGTTTGTAATCGTATATGGCATGGTAGAGTTTTTCTTTTTTATTGCCAATGTAGCCAAGATTAAGGAAAGATGGATGTTCCTGTTTTTTGAACTTTTTATTTTTCTGGTTATGTATGTATGGTACTTCGCGAGAAAGACGAACAATCGTCTTACCAAGTTTGTAGAGCTTGGTCAATACGTACCAAAACTCAATGAATTGAGTCATGACGACAGCATACCTAAATTTTCAACCCACCTCATTTATCTGACGAAAGCTAACAGCAGGCACGAAATTGAGGATAAAATCATGAAATCCATTTTTTCCAAAAAACCAAAACGAGCCGATGTGTACTGGTTTTTGCACATCAATCGCACCGAACAACCTTATACCCTCACCTATGATGTATCTGAGCTGGTAGATGACAAGGTTATTAAGGTCAATATCAATATTGGTTTCAGGCTCCAGCCCAGAACAGAACTTTACTTTAAAAAGATCGTGCAGGAACTGGTCAACAACAAAGAACTCAACCTGCACATAAGGCCGGATGGCAGTTCTAAATACAACAGTGAACCCGACTTTAAATTCGTGGTCATAGAAAAATTCCTTTCTGTTGAAAACGAGTTTAACCTTAAAGAGGGCATGCTTTTATCTTCTTATTTTTTCCTTAAGCATTTGAGTCTTTCGGATGAAAAAGCCTTTGGCTTGGATAAGAGCGATGTTCAAACCGAATACGTGCCATTGGTTTATCAACCCATTAACAACATTGATTTAAAAAGGGTACAGGGACACAAGCACCATTAAGTAAAAATATTATATATTTAGCATGGATTATTTATGGGTTTCCCTTGATCTTCGGACATAGGAGGATTACCCCATTGCTGAATGATATAGTTGCCAAAAATTGACCGAAATCACAAATGCCATAAGGCCCAGGTCTCGCAAAGCATGGCGAAACTGGCTGAAGAAAAACCATGCCAAAGAACAAAATGTATGGTGTATCGTAGCGAAAAAAGATTCCAGGCTTCCGGGTGTATCTTATGTAGAGGCGGTGGAAGAGGCCTTGTGCTTTGGCTGGATCGACAGCAAGGCTATAAGTTGTGATGAAGATGGGTATTACCAGTATTTTGCGCAGCGAAAAGCCAAAAGTCCGTGGACGAAGTTGAATAAAACCCGGGTAGAAATGCTGACCGCAAAAGGACTGATGGCAGAAGCAGGATTTGTTTCGATAGAAGCGGCCAAGGCCAGTGGGGGTTGGTATTTTTTTGACGATGCGGAAGAGGGCATTTTACCCGATGACTTAAAGTTGTTTCTTGAAGAAAATTCTGGGGCAAAAGACACGTATGAAAAATTGAGTTCTGCCAAACAAAAGCAGCCGCTCATGGCGCTGGCTTTGAAGAAAGGAGCGCTTGCCAGGAGGAGGGTAATGGAAAGATTGTAAGGGCGCAAAACATTGCGCCCTTACAATCTTTAGGATAGACTATGGTGAAAGAAGGTCGCATCAATAGGCTTAGTTTGAAGGGGTATGTTTTATCTTTAGATCAAAAATTTGGTATGCGTATTTTGATAATAATTGTTTGGTTTTTTGGGACCTCTAAGCTTCTTGCTCAGCCACCCTCCCCCGTGGGCCCAGTACCCTCCAAAGCACAGTTGGCCTGGCATGATATGGAGCTGACGGCTTTTATACATTTTACTACCAACACTTTTACGGATAAAGAATGGGGTTTTGGTGATGAGTCGCCCTCGATTTTTAATCCATCGGCTTGCGATCCTGAGCAATGGGCCAGGGCATTGAAGGAGGCGGGATTTAAGATGATGATCCTTACCACCAAGCACCACGATGGATTTTGTCTTTGGCCCAGCCGGTACACAGAACATTCCGTAAAAAACAGTCCTTATAAGGGAGGTAAGGGAGACATAGTCAAAGAGACGCGGGATGCAGCGGCAAAGTATGGTTTGAAGTTTGGCATTTATCTTTCTCCGTGGGACCGCAATCATTATGCTTATGGCAGCCAGGAATACCTTACTTATTATCGCAATCAGCTAGAGGAATTGTTTATCCAATACGGACCCATTACCGAGATGTGGTTTGATGGTGCCAATGGGGGCGATGGTTATTATGGGGGTGCCCGGGAAGCGCGTCAAATAGAAAGAGCCAAATACTATGAATGGCCGGTGACGCTGGACCTGGTCAAAAAGATGGAGCCCAATGTTTTGTTTTTTAGCGATGCCGGTCCGCACATACGATGGGCGGGCAATGAAAAGGGCAGGGTAGCTGAGACCAATTGGAATACCCTAACACCGGATACCTTGTATGCCGGCCAAAGTGGTATTGAAGAATTGTTGGGCACCGGCAGTCCAGATGGCAGTCATTGGATTCCTGCAGAATGCGATTTTTCCATCCGACCGGGTTGGTTTTACCATGCTGCAGAGGATGAAAAGGTAAAATCGGGAGCAGAACTTTTTGAGCGATACCTTACTTCGGTGGGTCGCGGTTCCAATATGTTGCTCAATGTACCACCCGACAGAAGAGGACTGTTTCATGACAATGATTTGAAGTCGCTCGTTGATTTTAAGGCAATCTTACAAAAAGAATTGGGTCAAAACCTTGCCAAAGGTGTGAAAGTAAAATCAAGTCATAATCGCGGCAACGATGTGAGTTCTTCGGCTGCGCACCTTACCGATGGAGACAACACTACGTATTGGGCAACGGATGATGATGTAATACAAAGTCAGGTTGAATTGGATTTGGGAACCGTAAGGCAGGTGAAATATGTTGTGCTGCAGGAATATATAGCTTTGGGTCAGCGTATAGAAAATTTTGTGGTGGAAGCCATGGTGGGTGGACAATGGAAGGAGGTGGCCAGGGCTACTACGATAGGTCACAAGAGGATATTACGGATAAAGCCGGTGGAAACGCAGCAGTTGCGGATTTCGGTTGTGGAGGCGAAGGGCTGTGTGGTGTTGAGTGAGGTGGGGGTGTATTGACGGAGACGCGAGACGCGCTATCCGGGACGCGCTATCTAAGAGGGGACATGCGATAAGCGTTATCGGAGATGTGACGGAACGATTTCGACGCAGTCGAAAAAATTAAACGACAGTTTAATTTAGTGAAGGAACTGCGAGCACTGCGAGCAGCAACGACAAATCCATTTTTGAGAAGTGCTATCGGAGTCTAGACAACGGATTCGTGTTGCCTTGGATGTAGAAGGAAGATTTTAAAATGCAGAAATTACCTTCAAAATAAAATATAATTATTGGTTGTAATAGGGAGTTAAAATGTATGAAAAGGTTTACTACCTGATCGTGATTTTATGTACAGTCGCCACCTTTTTATTGTTTATCATGCCGGGTGTGAAGTTGAGACTTTGAATTAGGTCAGTAATCGCATTTAGGGTTTCTGCTTTGGTAAATCCAATTGATTTTTGGAGGTTGGCAAAGAACGAGGTGGAACCGCCCTGGTTCATGATTTCAAATCTGTTTTTCTGATCATCTAAAAAATCGTAAAACCAAAAGACTTTTTGATTGGAGTAAATGTTGGTAGCATTGCCGTTGGGTGTTATTTGAAAGTAGATGTCCAATGGCATGCCTTCTGTTTCTGCTTTGAGCTCAGCATAAAATTTTTGCTTGACCAGGGAATTAATGGCAGCGTTTATTTCAGTAGTTTGATTCAGAGTGGGAAGTGAGTCAAGTTGGTTGTATGGCTTGCCGCCCATACATTTTGCAAAATCCAGTCTTATTTTATGATCATCTCTTACCACAGCATAGATTGAATCCAATTGTCCGTGGCCAGGTTTGCCCAGGGTTTGGCTGTAGGAAAGATAAAGGATGTTGCGACTCAGTATTTGGCCCCAATGGTTGTGTTTTTCTGCTATTTCCTTGGGTTGAAAAGAGGGCAGCAAATTGAGATAGACCATATCTGTATAAGAGTTGAGCAGTGTATCTGATCCCTTTTCATCTACTTTGAACCATTTGAATACTTCCTTGTAATTGTGAGATTGGATATTGAGTGGAAACCGGAGGCTGATGTCTTTGAAAGCCATTTTATAAATGTCTGTGGTGACAGGCATGTCATGCAGACCAATGGTTTCCTTCACAATGAGTTCATCCTTGTTGCAGGAAATGGAAATGAACTTTTTGTATTCCTTTTCAGGGTAGAAGTCGTACCCTGATAATTCTTTACCGATTTGATTGATAGTGTCAATAGAGCGATCGGGATTAATTTGGGCATTGCAGGTTAAGATAGGTGCAATAAGCAGGAAAATTCCTGCAAAATATTTAAAAATGGGATAATGAGTTTTAAGCTGCATTTATCTTTCAAAGATAGGGCTAAGTTGCCAACAACCGGGTACTATTTATAAGTAAAATCTGATAGCTGACCATATTTCATTCATGGACAAATACGGTCAGCTATCAAATAGGAATCGCATATTAATCTGTAACATCCACCAGTTCCCAAAGTTCCTGGGAAACGACATCTCTGAGTTCTCTCAGTTTAGCGTTGTAAACACTGATATCTTCTTTGGGGAATATTTTTTTGTATTCATCTTTCAGATTGGTTTTGCCGCTGGCCCATGACAAGGCCTGATCAAGGGTTGAGAAGCTGAAGGTAACGGTGTAATTATTCTCTGTGCCCACATTGGTTTGGTAGGTGCGTTTCCATACGTTGAATCCTTTCAGTTCTCCATTTTTGATGCACTCCTCAACCACCGGCTTCATGCTTTCCAATAGTTTTTCGTAAGCATCATCGTTGCCTGGTTTTGTTTTAATCAAATTGAGTTGGACATACTCGCCGGGTACAATGTTTGTGCCGACTCCCATTCTGTAGGTATAAAGATCGGTTGCTACAATGGTGCGTACATTGCCCAGAGAGGTTAAAAAGTCGCTGATTTCTTTTACGCTTAGTTCTCTGACTCCGGAGTCCCAGGTGCCTTCTGCTTTCATTTCAACGCCGCTGGGAAAGACTGAAAGAGTTGCGTAGTCGTAGTCTACATTCATACCTCTGGGATAGGTTCTGCGGTACAACTGCCAGGAATTGATGGTCTTGTTTGCTTTTCGGGCATTGGCCAATCTTTTAGAGGTTTTCATGTCGATCAAAAAACTCTCATTCATGTTGGGCTTGATTTTTACAAAATTTACCTCACCATAAGGGTTTTGTGCGGCACACACATTGTAATCGGCTGAAAAGGCAGATAGTAAAACTACCATTGCTGTAAATAGAAGTGTTTTCATGTTAAGTGATTTTAGTTGTTTGAATATTAGGTAAAGCCCGGATATCCGGGAGTAAAATACAATTTTGAGCTTACTTTATTTTAATTGGCGTAAAAAAATGGGGTCATTGATATTGTTTATTTTGGGCCTGGGCGCATAGAAAAAATACAATGATCAAATGCATGTTTTTAGGTGGATGAACCTTTGTCCAACAGATTTCTTTTTACGTTTGCCTTGAAACACAGCCATATTAGCAAAACAGGTTTTCAAAAGATTACCCAACAAAGGTAGCGGCAATAGAAGGGCCTGAGATAGGATGTTTTTATCAAAAAGAGGTAAAATTCTCGCATTTGGATGGTAAAAACCGAGCAGAAAGGGTAATTTTTAACCAAATAGTGGAAAAAGTAGAGGATGATTGTTGTTTTTCTCACGGGAAGACGATCAATACCTCCCAGGGCAGAATATAAGATATCAGAATACGGACGAAGCCTGTTGCCCATTATCGATAGTATGCCGGACTGGGGTTAAGAGGGTTTTGAAAAAGAATAGTTAATTTTTTCCTTTGCCCTTAGTTTTTCGCAATCTTTAACTCATCAAACAAACGATCCATCAGCGTCAGGTCGTAGTTTTTTTGTTTGAGGTAATGGTAGTCATCCCGCATCAGGCTTTCCCCGTTATAATCTGGACGGACCCATTCCTTGCGGTGGGCCTGGTATATCTCTTTGGCTTTTTCATACTCATTGTTGAACAAATACAGGTGGGCCAGATTGATGGCCATGTTGTGGTCTTCAGGATATAAGGAAACGCCCCTTTTGAAATAAGACAACGATTGTTGAAAATTCTTTATTTCCAGCAAGTACCAGCCAATTTCTGAGATGGTGGAACTTGCCAGTTGGAGCGTATCGATATTTATTATTTTTTGAGCTGTGGGATAGGTTTTGTCACCCACAGTACGGGTATATGCTATCACATTGCCGTTTTGGTCTTTGATAAACTCTTTAACAGCTCTGAACTCTACATTGAAGAATTTTGTAGGCGTGGTAAAATGCATTTTGGCATAGGTCCAGGGCGTAAAGAAATGGTAGTCATTGTCCTTCTTTCCAACAGCGGCCCAGGTGTTTTCATAGATGTATATGCCTTCGTAGGATAACAACAATTTTTCATCAACGGCAATACTCGTTTTTCTGATGGGCTCGTTGTAAAAGTTTTTCCAAGTGTATGCTTTGGCCACGCTGTTGATCACTTCACTGAGAATCCTGCCATTGTCTGTATTGAGGAAAATTACCACCCCATAGCCATCGCTGAGGCTGCCGTAAAATTGCCCACAAAAACCATCATTACCGGCTCCATGTTGAAAATAAAGAGCACCACCATGATCTTCAATGAAGGTGCCCATGGCGGCATTTTGGTCAATATAGGGTGTCAGGTGTAATTTGACCATGTCTGCATTGAGCACTTTGGATGGCTTGCCATGATAAGCCTGTTGCATATCAATGATGTATTGACCCAGGTCGGTAGGTGTCATCCACAAACCGGCAGCAGCTTGTTCCGGATAAACGTGGAATTTACCCGAGAGCGGCACACCTTCCATGCTGTAAGCTGTGGCACATTTGCGCTGTGTTTCGGGTGAAGGAGGCTGTGCGTAGGTACTGTTGACCATACCGATCGGTTTCAAGACATTGTCGTACATCCATTTTTCGTAAGGCTGTTGTACCAGGTCGGTGAGGATCACTTGCGAGATGGAGGTACCACCACCTGAATATTGATACCTCAGTCCCGGTTCGAATTCACTCCTTACAGCAGGAGTAAATGAAGGAGGAATGCCATCCAAAACCTGGAGCAAGGTCGGCACCGGCCCTTTGATGTCGTGACCGGGAAAACCATGCACCGTAAGCCCGGCTGTATGACTCAATAAATGGGCCAGTGTGATTTGTTTGCCATTGGAAAGAGAGTCGTACGGAAATTTCCAGGACTTGAGGTAAGCATTGATGTCTGTGTATAGGTCCAGTTTTTTGTCTTGTGCCAATTTGAGGATGCCCACCGCATTGAGCGATTTGGAAATGGAGCCCGGCTCAAATAGAGTTTCGGTCGTCATGGGTCTTTTTTCTGCCTCATCTGCCCAGCCATAACCTTTGGCCCATACAACTTTGTAGTCTTCAATTACTGCCAAACTCAGGCCTTTGACATTGTATTGCGCCATTCGATCCAGGATATGCACAGGCTTTTCATCGTTTACCAGAATGGGACCGCTAATATTATTTTCAACCTCCTTTATTTTTTCGAGGGTTTCCGGGGAATAGTTTATTTGGCATGCAAGCTGGAAAGTCAGAAGCAGGAAGGCAAAAATGGGAAACACTTTTCTCATGAGGCAGTTGATTGTACTATCAAAATTAGCCAAAGAATGCAGCTTGTGTTAATATGTGGGGGAATTAACATTTATTTAGCAGATCAATTGAATTGTGCAGTAATTTAGCATATACATGGGTTAACGACGGTGCATTGCAATTTTCAAAGACCCTGGAGGCTCTTTAAAGGAAATGACTTTTATGGGGTGGGAATTGATACTACATAGGATGATTTTACCAATTTAAGGACTAACTGACATATTAAGTGTCAACAGCCTCGTGTTATTGGTTGTTTTTATCCTCTAACCGTTAAATTTCAGTGTCGTTTTGCTCAATGTGCAAGATATGTAGAAGTCTATGAATGATAGGTGCAAAGAAAACTGCTGTTATACTCAAAAACGCAACTCCGCTATATAAAGCATAAAATGATGAAAATATTTTAGCAGTTGGCGAAGTCATTTCTACAACGGGTCCCATCCCTGTTAAAATCATACAAGCCATATGGAAACTGTCAAGCCAGGAAATCCCTCCAAAATGATGATAACCGATAGTTCCAAATAAAACGGAAAAGACTATTAAACCAAAAGCAAATAATGCATAACGCCCCAGTCTGATAAAAAATTTGGGTAGTGGTGTTACTTTCTGTCTACGGTTTTCTAGTTTCATTTTTTTTATTTTGTAGATGCCGGGAATTTGGCTATTTATTGCATCAATAAAGATTCAGTTTTACTACTACTTCAAAGCTGTTCATGTTTAATGCTACTTCTTCTTAGTATTTTCTTTCAAAAGTCGTACCATTAAAACTATACACCCCATTGGGTCCACCTCCCAACCATAATTCACCGGATTTGCTTTTGTAAATTACCCAAACAATACCGCTATCCAGGCCTTGCTCTTTTGTATAATTTTTTATAGAATGTCCGTCGTAACGCCAGGCCCCTGATTCGTTGGTTCCAAACCAAATGTTGCCCGAGTTGTCTTCGCACATAGAAAAAACTTTGTCTAAAGAATTGCCTCCTGTGTCATCTGTTCTTAAATGATGTTGTTTGGTAAATTGAATGAAATTTTTACCATCATATTTTAGTACACCAATTCCACTGCGACCTCCACCACAATTGTTTCCAATCCATAGATTGCCTTTGCTGTCTTCCATTAAAGATCTGATGTGGAGATTTTCGGTGGTGCCATTTAATCCTACCGATTCATTGTTGAAACTTATTAATTGTTTGCCGTCGTACCCAATCAATTCACTATAGGCACCAAACCAAATCATTCCATTTTTACTTCTTACAAAGTCTGTTGATTTTTCCCAGGGAATCTCTTGTCCGGATTTGTCCGTAATAACAAAAGGGTGGTAATAAAGCTCTTTTCCATCATATTGATAGACCCCTGATTTTTTTTCAAGTTGGCTATTGCCAAATGATGCATCACTTTTAAACCAAAGGTCAGTATTAGACAATTTCGCTTGTTTTGGGGTATTATAATTTCTTTCATTAAACACAGCCATTTTTTCATGGGCATAGGTACTTAAACCCATGCCACATTCAAACCAAATGACGCCATTTTTGTCTTCATAAATATTTCTAACCTGATTATTACTTAAGCCGTTTTCTGTGGTGAAATAGTGGAGTTTGCCATTCTGAAGCAGACATGCTCCCTCGTTGTAGCTACCAAACCAAATATTGCCTTTGCTATCCTCTAGAATGGATCGCACACCTGTGGTGAATTTCAGTGATAGGCTGTCCGTTTTGATTTGTACTATCTTATTTTCTGGATTAAACTGACTTTTACTATGACAAGAGATGGTTGCGACTAGTAAAAATGTGCAGCAAAGGATGAAGGTATTTTGTATTTTTAATTTCATTTTATTCAAGGGGTGTGTTTTAGTATAGCGTGTAACTTCTAGACTATGTTATGGAAGAAGCGATAGCGAAATTACCATCGCAGCAATTGTTCAATCCTGTTTTTTAACGAACTGTTTCTATTAATTCCAATTCTTTCTTTATATTTTGTTTTTCTTCTTCTATGTCAAAATCGTTTTGAAGTCCAAGCCAAAACTTAGACGAAGTTCCGAAGAATTTTGCCAATCTCAATGCAGTGTCAGCTGTTATCCTTCTTCGACCTTTAAGGATTTGACTTGTTCTTGTTTGTGGTACTCCAATTGCTTGAGATAGTTTATAAGCAGTTATGCCCATGGGTTTGAGGAATTCTTCTTCAAGAATTTCACCGGGGTGTATATTTTTTAATTTACTCATGATAATCCGTTATTTCTACGTTTTCTGCATTGTTACTTTGCCAATTAAATATAACTCTCCACTGATCATGAATTCGAATGCTATAAAAGTCAGGTAGTTCACCTCTGAGTTTTTTTAGGTGGTTCGCAGGCGGTATTCTTAAATCATTTATATTTTCAGCGTTATGGATCATCCTGAGCATTCTGCGAGCCACTTGTTGAATTTCGATAGGAAGAACTTTTGATTTTTCACCTTCCCAAATCTTTTCTGTCTCCTTATCTGCAAAACTAACTATCAATTTTTTGTATTAACGTCTAAAGTTAGTAATTAGCTGCGTTACTATCAAATAGATGGGCAACTTTTTTAATTTAATGAAACAGAATTTGTTAATTCCTGGAACCTATCCTCTTAGTCGGAATTAAAAAATATAAGTTTATAAATGTGTAATTAACGTTTAATTTTTTGGTAAGCCAATAGGAACAGATTCATATACATTAAACCCTGCCTTAAACCCATTAGCAAGTTATCCGCATTTAAAACCGTATATAGATTAAAGTGCAAATAAAAATTGGATAAGGAGCGAAAAGTGCCAGTCTGACCAAATATAATATGGAGGTTTTGTTTGGCATTTAAATAGCCTGACATCTGAAATTTTTGCCATAAGCTATGGATAAATCCCAAAAGGCATTTATTTGAAGACACTTGTGCTTTCAGTTTTAGAAATGTAAAATCTAGGCTTATCTTATAGGTTATCTTTGATATGCATTTATCGTAAATGAGGATTTTTCCATGGTTGGTTCGATGACTTTAGTGCGAATAAGTTTCTGGGCCGACTGGAGCCGACTGCTCATTCTGGAATATGAGCTCAAAAGATATTGATTATTGAAATTTTTATATCAATACATCGGCACCAACAAACACAATTTAATTATATGATAAAACGTCGGACGAATCTAAATGAATCGCCCGACGCTTTACTGCTGTTTTACGCTAGATTTTTTAACTTCTTATTTCATTTTGTTAAACATATAGCGACTGATTTTCCATTGTCCATCCACTTTTTGGAGGACAAACAACTCTCTATTTTCTTCCGGAACCGTTTGACCGGTGGCGTGAATCAAGGTTGTGCCTTTTGATGTTGTACGCGCAAAAGCAAAATCACCCATAACCACAATCTCGTCGATGTAAAATTCGATGTTGAGTTGAATGGTTTTAAATACAAACTCGTAGGAAGCTTTCACTTTTTCCTGACCGATGGCCGATGGTGCGTTGGATGGCATAAACACACCGTCTGAAGTGTAAAGTGGTAAGACTTTATTTACATCGGATGCGTTCAATGCATCTCGGTAGGAGAAAAGTAGTTTTTCTATGGCTGTTTTTTCATTGTTCTGGTCCACTTCCGTGGCAGCCATATTGTTTGAAGGTTGTTTGGTTTCGTTTTGGCAAGATGCAAATGCTGTAAGCATCATTACAGAAAATATTAGTTGTTTCATTTTGTATTTTTTAAGAATTAGAAATTACACTTTTTGCTTCCCCAAGCGTTACAGTTTTCCCTAAAGCTCCAAACTGGTGAAGGTCGCCAAACACTTCAATGCGGATAGCTTTGTCTAAACCTCCTATATGAAGTGGAGCAAAGCCACTAAGGGTAATTAATTCTTCTACCACCGCATTGCTGTTGGTGCTATCGGAAGCATAAAACAGTACCTTTTTATCAGGCTGAGAAAAGGCTTCGTTTGATATGGACTCAGCACCTAATGTGCCGAAAGCTTTGATGAGTTTTGCATTTTTAGGAACGAAATCAGACAGAATTTTTGCTGCAGATTCGTTTTCCCCGATAATTTTTGTGAAACCACCCTTTCCGTCCGGGGCAATAGGATTGGACACATCAATGATTATTTTGCCATCGAGTTCTGTTGCATAAGTTGTGAAAAAATCTTTGAGGCTATTGAAATAAAGGGCCGGAATAATCACGTCTGCTTCTTTTATGGCATCAGAGGTCTCTTTTACTACCGCTAGATTGCCCAATGCTGTGGCCAATGATAGAGATTTTTCTATATCTCGAGAAGCAATCATTATGGGATGCCCTCCTTTAATGAGATTTGTGGCTACCGCTTTGCCAATATTGCCCAGCCCAATGATGGCTACTTTTGTGGTGGATGTTTCATTCATCGTTTTCTATTTAAAATTGTTTGTCGAAATTGACAACACAAAGGTGCGATGAATGCACAGCGTTTACCTATAAACTAGTTTAAGAAAGCGTCTTAACCTAGATTAAGGGTAGTTACTTAGCGACTCTTTCATTCCTTATTTTGCTTAGAAATTCGGGTGTTATGCCCAGATAGGATGCAATTTGGGTATTGGGCAATCTGTTGGCGAGATTGGGATATTGTTCCAAAAAATTCTCATATCGCTGGTAAGCCGTTGTACTAAAAGTTTGCAGCAGTCTGTTTTGCAGTTCAATGTATTTGTCTTCTATAATTACCCGGAAGTTTCTGTCAAACTTGGGATAATGGGTGTATAAGTACCAGAGATCGCCTTTTGATATTTGGAGAATGGTAGCAGGTTCCACCGCCTCAATAAACAATTGAGAAGGCCTTTCTTTGTGTAAGCTGTCGAGGTCAGTAATCCACTCGTCTTCTGCCGCGAATAAAAGATTGTGTTCTGTCCCGGAAGGATCTACCCCATACATTTTAAAGCACCCCTCTACTACATAGGTAAAATATTTACAAATGTCGCCTTCCTGTAGAATATATTGTTTGCGTTTGATCTTGCGTTCTGTCAAGCGGCTTGTCAAGGCTTCCTTCTCGGTGTCGTTTAGGGGAAGGTATTTGTCGAAGTGGGTTAGGATATTGGGCATTGGTTTTATTTGTGGTGGGACTAACGTTTAAGCTAAAAGATATACGACCGATATAGAGTATATCTCTTAGCTTATGTTATTTCAGGTTCATTCTATCTCACGTTTGGTTAAATCGCGAGCTGAGTGATGAATTGTTAGTATTGCAATTTCAGACTCACTTCTTATCTGGTAAATAATTCTATAGTTGCCCTCCACAATTTCTCTGACAATTGGAATTCCAATTTCTTCTACAACTTTTCCAATGTATTTCGAAGATTTTAATACATCGGTCTTATTCCTTATTTTGGTGACCTGTCTTTTTGCGTAAAGCTTTGAGTCTTGTGAAATGAAATCATAAATATCTTTAAGTTCTCTTATTGCAAGATCGGTCCAAATTATGCGAACCATTCCGCCATTTTTTTATCGAGCTCATCTTCAGATATGGTTTTACCAATTTCTACTTCTTTCAAACCTTGGTTTACTTTTTCAACCACAATAAGACGTTCGATTAGTTCATCCAGTGTAAATTCATTGGGCATGTCTTTTATTTGGCTGTTCACTAATTCCTTGGTTAACATTTGTATCTAATTTTAGTGCAATTTACAATTTTGTACAATATTTATTTGGATTTTTGAATGTGAGATAACTATTGTTTTCCCGCGATCCTCCCAGCAATCGAAATGCAAACAAATATACAAGTTTATGATCGTTTATAAACGCTTATTGATAGCCTTGGTCTTTTAATTATTTTAAAACAAGAAAATTCATAGTAATAGGACACAAAAAAAGTTACTAAAGAATAGAATAATGTATATTGGGTTTAATCCAAATTATAATTGGTTAACTCCAAAAATAATATCAATACTTCCAAATTATATTTTGAAAAATAGACGATATTAAGGTCACCCAATGAATGAATTCTTTGCCCCTCCTTCTAATTCACCAACTTATACTCATTGGGCGACACCCCTACCTTTTGTTTAAAAAACCTGGTGAAGTGCTGGGGGTACTTATAACCCAACTCATACGCTATTTCTGAAATGGATTTGTCGTAGCCGCAGATTTTTTCCTTGGCGAGATCGATGACTTTGGCGTGGATGTATTCCTGGGGTGACTGTCCGGTTTCTTTTTTGATGAGGTCGCCAAAATAATTGGCGGAGAGGTGGAGATTTACGGCGCACCATGCGACGGTTGGCAGACCGTTTTCCTGTGCTTTGTTACTTTCGAAATAGTTGTCGAGCAGTAGTTCAAATTTTTCGAGGATGCCTTTGTTGGCGTTGTCTCTGGTGATAAATTGTCGGTCGTAAAAGCGGGTGCAATAATTGAGCAACAATTCAATGTTGGCGGTGATCAGTTTTTTGCTGTGTTTGTCAATATTTTGATCAAGTTCATATTGTATTTTTTGGAAACAGTCTGTAATGATGACTTTTTCCTTCTCGGATAAATGCAGGGCTTCGTTTACTTCGTAGGAAAAGAAATTATAGTCTTTGATGTTTTTACCCAGAGGAGTACCTTTGATCAGATCCGGGTGGAACAGCAGTGCCCAACCCTTTGCTTCAAAAGTATTTATGCCTGGTTGGATGCTCAGCACCTGACCGGGAGCAATAAAAACCAGTGTGCCTTCCTGATAATCGTAGGTATTACGGCCATATTTTAATTCGCCACATTTGAGTTCTTTGAAAAAAACCCCATACAAACCAAAGTTAAAGGCTTTGGCCGGCATGACTTTGGCTTTGGACAAATCCAGCATAGTGACCAATGGATGGAGGGTAGGCACACCTCTCAATTGATTGTACACAGACACGTTGTCAAGTATTACGATTTCTTCCATGCTCCTTTGATATTGAAAGCCAAATCTAAGCATAAGTGTCTCATCTTTCCAAAATCGACCTTAAATCTGTAAAAATGGTAGGTAATGCAGTAAGTTGTATAAGGAGGGTGTTGCGCAGAGTGATTTCCTTTGCATTAAAATCACAGTTTAATGAAAATTACCCATCGGAGAGCTCCCAGGATTTTCAGACACTTGGCACTTTTGTTGTTTGTTTTGTGTCAATTATCAATTTCAGCACAGCAGCAGTTAGCAGATAGTACAGCCCGCGAACCCCTGGTGTTTTCAGGATCGTTGGCTATGTCATCCAATGGCTTTTCCATTGTACCTACTTTTTCTCTCAACAGTCCGGCAGCCATGATTTGGTTGTCGTGGAAAAAAGACAAGTTCAGCATTGATCCCGATATAAGACTTACGCCCAATGCGAAAAAAGGAAGTATGATATTTTGGTTTCGATACCATGCAGTGAAAACCAATAAGTACAGTCTTAGAATCGGCGCGCACCCGGCCATGAATTTTCAGATCAGGGAAATTCATGAGGGAGGTACTACTACTTCTATCTCCCAGATGCGACGGTTTTTAGCCTGGGAAGTAGCCCAAAATTTTAACCTTGGTAAAAACTGGCAGACTGGCATCTACTATTTACAAGCCAATGGGCTACAAAATGATGGAGCCAAAACATCCCACTATCTGGCACTCAACCTGGCAGTCAACGGGATAAAGCTTGGGCCGAAATTGAGACTTTCTGTAGCGCCTTCTATCTATTATTTATACCTGGATAAAGCCCACGGCGAATATTTTTCTGGTGTGGTAGCTTTGAGTCATACCGCGTGGCCCTTCTCTATACAACATGCTTTCAATAAAACGATAGTGTCTAATATTCCTGGCAACAAGGATTATATATGGAATGTTTCGGTGCATTATAATTTTAGGGTTAGTTATAGGAGGGAGTAGGTTTATTTTAATTATCAATTATCAATTATCAATTATCAATTATTAATGTTCAATTATCAATTGCTAATGATTGATTCTTCAATGCTCGATGAACGATATAGGATATTTTTTGTCATATTTTCAATATCTTAGCTACGTGAACAATCATGCTTTTCTGCCCTTTTTTGTTTTGCTGATGATGGCTCAATCGGTCGAAGGGCAAAAGGAATCATGTGTGTTTGAAGATTATATCTACCTTACAGATAGGGCTTACATAGAATATCAGGAAGGAGATTTGGCGGCAAGTCTGAAACATGGTGTGTAAGCTGTTTGTTGGCAGCAAATCAAATACCTGTATCATGACAAATATCAAGCTGTAGTAAAATATTTGGAACTATTGAAAAAGCTTTGTATATTCTCTGAATAAATAGAGTTTACCTCTTTTTGAACCCGTTATCTCGGTTATAATTTCTAATATTTCTAATTCTTCTAATAGTTTATACACAGTAGGTAGTGATAAGTTGGTAATTATTTTTGCTTTTTGTGCATCAACTATAGGATGTTGATAAAGGTAGTTCATCAGGAGGGTAGCTTTATTCGCTCTACTTCCCATTTTTTGGATTTTATTGTCCACTTCCTTTTGTAGTTTTAATATACTGTCGAAGGTGGCAATTCCTTTTTTAGCTGTTTCTATAATGCCAACCAGGAAAAACTTAAACCATTGAATGATGTCATTTTTCTCTCTGACATTTGTTAAATTTTCATAATAAAGCGTTCTGTTTCTTTCAAAGAAATCAGACAAATACAGAATTGGTTTTTTTAGAATTCCTTTTTCTACCAGGTAAAGCGTAATCATTAATCTTCCAACTCTTCCATTGCCATCTAAGAAGGGGTGAATGGTTTCAAATTGATAGTGTATCAGTGCAATTTTTAAAAGTTCTGGAAAATAATATTCTTTATTATGAGCGAAATTCTCCAAATCGCTCATGTATTCATGTATTGATGTATGAACAGGAGGTATAAAAGTAGCATCACCAATGCTCGCTCCACCTATCCAATTCTGACTGCTTCTGAATTCACCGGGTAGTTTATGTTTACCCCTTACTCCTTGCAATAGTATTTTATGTGTTTCCCTTATTAAGCGTGAAGAGAATGGAAGTCTTTCTAAGTTTACAATTGCTGAATTTAATGCCTGGATATAATTTTGTACTTCTTCCCAATCGTCTCTTTTTTCTACATTCAAATCTTCCTTGTCCAAGAGAGCATCTTCAATATTGGTTTTGGTTCCTTCGATTTTGCTGGATTGGGTAGCTTCTTTTAAAACGTGCATACTGATAAACAAATCAATATTTGGAATGTATTCAGAGTACATATCCAACCTTCCTAGTTGTCTGTCTGCCTGACTCAATAGATTTAACAGCTCCATATTTTCAAGGGTCCAGTCTTTGTTTATTTTTTCAGGTTGGAAGCTTTTATAGGACGCTTGTTTTATATATACGCCTGAGGTAAAATTTTTCATGTTTTAGTAAAATTTAATCAAAGATACTTCTTAATTAAGAAAAATGACTAAAACTTAATTACCATTATTGTTTATTTAAATAAATAAACAATTATTTAATTAAGGATGTGGCTTATTTAAATTTTGGAAGTAATCGAACCTACTTACAGCATATTCAATATCACATTATATTCTTATTTGCCTGAAAATGAAGGATTTAATTGACCTAATATTGGATTTAATTGTACTTAATTGAATGAAAAGGTATTATGATTTTTAATTGTTAACATAACCGATCTATGTCACGAAAACGACTTAAAATAATAAATGGATTTATACCTTGATTGACCAATAATATGTGGTTTGTTTTGTATAAACAGTAATTGTACCAAATATTATATTGAATATTGTACAAAGTTTTGAAATCCAATTATTTGTAACTTATGTTTCCACAATAATTTTCTGAGGACCAACCGGTTGGCAAGTAAAGCCAGTTCATGTTATTTTACGTCTATCGAGATTTATCAGGACCTGAATGTTAGGTGTTTTTTCACAACATGGGCAACATTGTCACGACTGATTCCTTTGGATTTGCAATAACTACTTACCATCCAATCTTCAAGGGTTTTAGCTCCCTTGCTTGAATTACAAGACCTGCAGCAGAGGGCAATGTTGTCGATTCCATTTTGTTTAACGTCATTGACAATATGCTCCCAGGTTGGCCGTGTTTTGTGTGTAGGATGAGGATCCAAAAATGAAGTGCTGCAATAAACGCAGCATACATCTCTTTTCCTCACCCGATCTTCAACTTCTTTTGGAATGCCCCAGCGGTTTGGCATTTGGTTGTTTTCTATTCTTCACCAAAATAATCATTGTCAATTTTCTTTAACTCATAACTTTGTTGGGGTGTGCATCCAAGGTTGTAGTCAATCATAAGCTGCGCTAATTGCTCGCCATCGATTAATACTATTTTTGTTTCATTTTTTGGGACATATTCGCTTGCTTCCCTTGTGAAATTGGATGTGGTAATGAAGATACCTTTTTTGGCTCCTTGCCCTGCCAGCGCCCCTACGAATTTTTGAATTTCTGGTCGCCCGACAGCATTTCCAGCTTTCCAGCGTTTGGCTTGAATATAAATAATGTCAAGTCCAAGTTTATCTTCCTTGATGGTCCCGTCAATGCCTTCATCACCACTTTTTCCTATTGCTTTTCCGGCATCATTTATGGACCCGCCATAACCCATTTTTACTAAGAGTTCAACTACCAGTCTTTCAAAGGCAGATGGAGTTAAGTCCATAACTTTAGTTAAAAGTTCAGAAGCCAAAGCTTTTCGTATGGTCTGGTAGGCTCTGTCTAACCGTTCTTCCGGAGTTTCTACATTCACATCCGTTGCGCTTGTCTCTTCTTCAGCAACAACAGAATTACGCGAGGCATTCTGAAATTCTAAAAATGCCGGAAACTGACGCAAAAATTTGGCATCGATCCGCTCAGGCTTTCCAGCTAACGTTTGTCTGCCAAGATCTGTAATGATGAAAATTGCCCGTTTTGAAGAATCAATAAGGCCTGCTTTCTTTAAGTATGTTTTTGCCCAACCCACACGATTATCGAAAATCGCTTGATTGCCACTTGCTAAAAACTCTTTCCGTTCATCATCTGTAACTTTAAACTCAACAGCCAATTTTTCAATCAGGTCGCGGTATCTGTGTTCTTGCCCGTCAGAGACCAGTTTCAAAAGGGGTAGCATTAGTGTTTGGTAGTCGGGGATCATATTTAAAAATTATTCATAAATTAATAGAGTTCAGATTTGTTAAGATATAGCAATACCTTGCGTTGCTGCAAACCGGTAAATTAAAATTTTACCAGTTTACAACCCTCATCACTCCCACATACCACCACACTCTTCGCATCCGGCACCGCCAGTGATCGCATATTACCATAAACGGCAAAGCCCGGCAGCTGGGCCGGAGTCTTACCTCCCTCCAACAGATAGCCCTTGCCGGCGTCATAGCGAGCGTATTCAAAGTCGGTATCATAGAAGTTGCCTATGCCGGCGAGGTAGGTCTTGCCGCCTATTGAAAGGGTGGTGAAAGCGGTAGTCATGGATAACTGTGCCTCGACAGGCAGAGTACTGCCTTTGTATGTATTGCTTTCCTTGCGGAACACCATGCTGGCCAGTTGGTATGCGTTGAAAATTTTAGCGTCTTTGAGTTGGTCGCCAAAGATGTCCTGTGGTGTCCGGTTGGCGTATTGTTTGTAGCGCAGGTATTTGCGACGCATAGTCGTCATGTGTGTTTGCAGTTCTTCGAGGTGGTGAATGGGGTAGTCCCTGCCTTCGCGATTGAGGCAGTGGATGGCATCCCATTCATCATTACCATCAAAGTCGCCACCGTATATGCGCATAGGATTTTGCTCGTTGGCTACCAAAAAACTATTGAGTCCTATATTACCTGCATAGATTTCCGGCACTTTGTCCTGATCGAGATCGGCTATGTAAAGACATTGCCACAGACCCTCAGATTTTTCGATGGTTTGATGAAGTTGCCACTGACCACTCCATTTAAAGATTCGGATGGGCTGGAAGGCTCCGGCTGTGATGAGTTCTTCTTTTTTGTCACCATCGAGATCCGCACTTGCCACCGCTTTTGTCATAGCTTCTTTGAGTTCATCGGGTACTTTGACCTGACTTAACTTTCCACCGTTGTTTTGCAGATAATACGATTGATCACCCATAGGGTATTTGCCGGGTAAGGCACCACCACCGATAAAGATATCTTTGTCGCCATCGCCATCCCAATCACCTGTACATACACTGGCTGCATTGGTAGTGATGTTGGGGAAGGAAGTGAGGTCTCGCGTAAACTGTCCTTTGCCTTGATTGATGTAATACCTCGCCTGATAGTTTCGGTCTCCGGCAGGAAACTGGTAGCCACCCGACACCACAATGAGGTCATTGTCACCGTCCTTGTCAAAATCGGCGAAGGCTGCTCCCGTATCTTCATAGACTTTGTCCTTTTCAAAATCTGCCACCGACATAGGTTTCCAATTGCTGCCTGTCTGGGTAAACAGCGCTGAGGCCTGATTATGGGCACCTCCAATATAAATTTCTGCTGACCCGTCGCCATTGACATCGGCGCTGGCCATGCACGGACCTTCACTGCTGTTTTCAAAGTGCAGCAGGGGTTCTCTTTTAAAGTCGATGTATTCGTTTTCTTTGTGGACAAACGGAAAACTTTCGATCTTAACTACCGGCTGTGTTTTGGTCGGTTCGGGATATGGCTGACCCTGACTTTTTTGCAGGGTTACAGATCCGGTTTGTGTAATGTTGTATCTTTTTAATGTGCGATCGGACCATTTTACGGTAAGGTAGCTTATCTTTTTATCATTGGATAAACCAAAATGCACGCGGGTATCTACACACGAGTAAAAGCCCCTGCCAGGTTGGCACAGTTTCTTTTGCAGGCTGCCATCAGCGAAATAAACAGTAACCTCGCTTCCTATACCGTTGGCATTGCCCTTATCACCCTGAAGTGTAATACTCAGGTAATTGGGTTTGGTTTTTTCCATGATGGTATTTTTCATCAGGAAGGCGTTGTCGTTGAGGTTGTTGACCACGATGTCGAGGTCACCGTCGTTGTCGAGATCACTATACGCGGCACCATTGGAGAACGATGGTCTTTCTTTGGCCCACACCGTACTCACATTGTCAAAGGAAAGCTGACCGTTGTTGGCGTAAAAATAATTATTGAATTTTACGGGTTTGGTGAGTTGGCTCCACGCTTTGGTCACCTGGTTGGCAGGCGTATTTTTCACCAATGAATCCATCTCGTACTTGAGGTAGTCCTGATGGAAAATATCTTTGAGGTAGCCATTGGTAATAAAGATATCCTGGTAGCCATTGTAGTCGAAATCTTCGCCGAGGACAGCCCAGCTCCAGTCGGTGGCGTAGGTACCGGTAAGCAGGGCAATATCCGCGTATTGACCATCGCCGTTGCTAAGTTGAAAGGTATTAAATCGAAACTGGTCATGGTAACCGAGCTTTCTGCCCAGCAGGTGGGCATCGTAATTTTTCACGATGCTGCGGGTTACTTTCATTCGATCGTCTTTTTCGGGCATCATGTCGTTGACAAACAAATCAAAGTTGCCATCGTTGTCGGCATCAAAGACATCGCAGCCCATTGAACTGTTGGGTGTGTGTCGAAAAGCCTGGTTGGCCTGGTTGACAAATCGTTTGCCATTTTGATTGATGTAGAGGTAGTCGGGTGCGCTGTAGTCGTTGGCTACATAGATATCAGGAAAACCATCACCATTGGCATCGTAGATGGCTGCTGCCAACCCAAAAGCAATGTTGTCTACTCCATAGGCAACGGTGCGATCTGTAAATCTGCCATTTTCATTGATGTATAATCGGTCACTGACGTTGAATCGTGTGGTATCTTCAATGGCCTTAAGGTTGCCATAGCCATCATCGCTTGCGTCGAGGTTGTGTTTTTATCCCAGCCCAGGGGGTGGTTAACCAAAAACATATCGAGGTCACCATCGGTATCGAAGTCTGCAAAGTAGGATTGGGTGGAATAACTGATGTCTTGCAAGCCATACAAAGCTCCTTCTTCTTTAAAGGTCATATTGCCTTTGTTGATGTAAAGAGCATTGGCCCTGTAGGCGGGATTGGGGAAATGCCCTGATTTGCAAACGTAAATATCGAGTAAACCATCGGCATTGACATCGGCCATAGTCACACCTGTTTTGAGTCCTGCACCACCATCAACTCCGGCTTGATCGGTGATGTCTTTGAATTTCATATTTCCGAGATTGAGGTACAATCGATTTCGGTCGAAAGTACCTGAAAAATATATATCCGGAAGTTTATCGTTGTTGATATCACCGATGGCCACCCCACCGCCATTGAAGGCGTATTCGTATTTGAAGATGTAGGCCGCGAGCGAATCGGGCATGTTGTTGATAAAATTAAGACCCGACTGGTCTGCTTCTATGTATTCAAAAAGTCCTTCTATTTGTTTTTGTTTCAGGGGCAGATTAAGCATGCCTTCTCCGGTGGTGTTGGATCCCCCTGATTTGCACGTAAGCAGGGAAAGGAAAAGAACTGTAAATAAAGCTGTGCTGTTTTTCACCGGCGACATAAAAGTTTATTTGTTTTTAGTAAGTGTGATTAGTACATGTTTGCCAATGGCGGTTCCATTTTCGAAGCCGTTGTCAACTCCAAACTTATAGTGGATGCCACCAAAGAATCGGGAATCACTAGCCTCTCTTCCTGCTTCGGTAGCCGATTTAAATGTACGGGCTTCAAAACCGAAAGGCACTTCGGTAGAGTCAGTGATAGATGTATTGGGATAAAGTGTTTCAAGAATGGCAGATGCACCGCCTGATACGGTGCTGTGCCCACTGGTATATTCGGGAAAAGGTGGTGTCTGAATAAGTGGCTTCCAGTTTTTATCTATGTGGCGATTAATGTAAGTGACAGGTCGGATTAAATTTTCTCTGTATTTGACTCCCCAACAAGTGATCATGCCATCAAACATAGCGGTTGACACAGCAGCATAGGCAGTTATTGCCTGACTAAGATCTGCCTTTGCCTGAATGAGGTAGCTTTTGGTGATGTTGATCCAGTGTGCGGGCGGACTTACTTTGTGCTTAAAGTGGGTGTTGTGACCGGTGTCGTTGAATTCATTGGGATTGTCGTCCCAGTAAAGGGCTGTCTTTCTGTGCAGGGAATCATTGCGATTTCCTTCTTCCATGACCAGACTTGCATTTTTATAAAAATCGCTGCCTTTTTCCTTGCTGAAAGGTGGACGAGCCGGCGGGAGGATTTCATTGTGGCTTTTTAATACAATAGGACGCAGTTTGTACCAATTGGGTTCCAGTGCCTGGGCATAGTCTGGTGGGGTAAGCGCCCAGGTACTGTCAACGCCGTGGATGGTATATTGGTCGCCTGATTTTACATTTTTGTAATTGTCTTTTTTGATCCAGGCTTTCATATTGTCTGCTACGGATGTTGCATATTCTTTGCAGGCGGTAATATCCTCATGCGAAAAGCCATCTTTAGCTGCTTTCTGCATGAGTCTTTGGTACAGCGTATCTATCATATATTCGCTGAACACAAGCGATTTTGAAACTTCACAAAAAGCAAAGAGCGCTGCCAGTTCGTAATTGGGACATGAAATTTTCGGAACAGCAAACAGAGAATCACCGGTATGGGCTGCCATAAAAGATTTTCCAGATTTGTGGCTGTTGACCTCAAACGCCGCCAGATTGGAATAGGCAAAAATCCGGGTGGCAATGGGAGGGTTGTAAACATCTTCCATCGATATTTCGATGAGACCGCTGTTGAGTGAGTGCAGTTCGGCAGCTGTTATTATACCGGTAAGTTGATTCTCATTTTTGCATGCTTGTATGGAATAAATCAGGCATGCTGTGACCAATCCGCTGCATGCTTTTGAAAGGGAAATTTTCATGGTTTAAGTTGGTTGCAATGTGTAAATATTATCAGCTTAAAGTATTAAATTAGAAGAATAGCTTTAGGCGGACAAATATTCTTTTTTTATTTCTTTTAATTATTGAAGTTGATGTGATTATGTATTAGATATAATTTTAATTGTTGTATTTATTTAATGTGTTTCGTGTTGTAAGGTTTAACTGTGAATGCACATAGCTCATAAGGTTTTATCACCATTTTTTGAAAGATGTGAAACATCACTCAAAGGTGTAAGAAAAACACTTGGTTGCCACATTAGTCACCCCCGACTCAGGTTATGGCGCACTGACACTGCTTTTGGGTTTTGGTATTTAATGGCGCAAGATTTGAGCAAAATGACTTACATTTAGACCAACAACTATAAAACATGGCTTTAAACAACAGCATAAGGGTGAGTTCCATCGACGTGATCAGGGGGCTTGCCATGGTGATAATGGCGCTGGATCATGTGCGCGATTACTTTCACATAACAGCCAATACCCAAGATCCTTTGGATTTGGCGACCACGAGTCCGGCTTTGTTTTTTACGCGATGGATTACCCATTTTTGTGCTCCCGTATTTGTTTTACTATCCGGCACATCGATTTTTTTGCAGGGACAAAGAAAGTCGCCCGTTGAGTTGGGAGCGTTTTTGGTAAAGCGGGGACTGTGGTTGATTTTTGTTGAATTATTCATCGTTTCGCTTGCCTGGACCTTTAATCCGGCTTATGAGTTTATTCCTTTTCAGGTAATATGGGCTATCGGTATCAGTATGGTAATAATGGGAGGACTTATTTCTTTGCGTTTGCCGATGTGGGCATTTCTTGCGGTGGGCAGTATATTGGTAGCCGGTCACAATGCCTTTGATTTTATGGAAGCAGCTCCGGGGTTCACATCGACTTTTTGGTGGGATGTGTTGCATTATGGTCAATTCACCGTGCATCAGATTTTGCCCGGTCACAACCTAATTCTTGTATATGCCTTCCCGGTGTGGTTGGGGGTAATGATGTTGGGTTATGCCATGGGTAGCTGGTATACATCAGACTTTGATTCGCTACGACGCAGAAAAAATTTGTTGAACACAGGCTTGGCACTTTTGGTATTTTTTGTGTTGCTGCGTTTCTCCAATGGGTATGGCGATCCGGTTGATTGGTCGGCACAAAGGACGCCATTCTATACATTGCTGTCATTTATCAATGTAGACAAATACCCGGCATCTTTGCTATATCTATGCCTGATGTTGGGCCCGGCATTGATCCTTTTATCAGTCACGGAAAAGATAGAAAACAGCCTGACATCGGCCTTGACCGTTTTTGGGAGGACGGCATTTTTTTATTACATAGTGCATTTGTATCTGATTCACACCATTGCGGTTGTTGTCTTTTTTATGCGTGGCCACACCCTTTCAGAGGCCTATGATCCTGAAAGTCATTTTCCTTTCCTATATGTAGTGCCGGGAGAAGGATTTAATTTGCCTGGAGTATATCTAATATGGTTGCTGGTGGTAGCTACCTTGTATCCAGTTTGCAGTTGGTATAATAAGTACAAATCACAAAACAAAGAAAAATGGTGGTTGAGTTATTTGTAGGATAAATTTGTATCTTCATTTTAAATCTATTTTCATGTGGAAGTATTTGTTGACCTACAGCGTCCCATTGGCAGTGTTTCTGTCGTTGAAAGGAGAGGGCTGGCAAACGTATCTGGCGCTTATTTACCTGTTTGGACTCGTTCCTTTCCTTGAATTAATTTTTCAGGGAAGTACAGAAAATCTTGATGAAGAAGCTGAAAATAAAGAGGCCAACAACAAAATGTACGATTGGATTTTGTACAGCCTGGTGCCTATGCAATACCTGTTATGGTACTATTTTTTGCAGCAAATGGCAGATCCCTCAATATTGTGGTGGGAACGCATGGGCATGATTGTAGCCTTTGGTTTATCTTGTGGCATTCTGGGCATCAACGCAGCACATGAATTGGGCCATCGTACCAAAGCATACGAGCGGTGGATGAGCAAAATTTTATTGGCATCAACGCTTTACCTTCATTTTTTTATTGAACACAATAAGGGGCATCATCTCAGGGTAGCTACTCCGGATGATCCCGCCTCCGCGCGCAGGGGTGAAAATGTATATGCATTTTATCTTCGCTCTATCCGCGATTCATGGTTTTCTGCCTGGGAAATTCAGAACAAGGAATTAAAAAAGACAGGCCATCGTTTTTGGAGTTTGCAAAATGAAATGTTGCTTTTTCAGATAGTGCAAGTGTTGATATGTGTTGCCATCGGTCTTGTTTGGGGATATGCGGTTCTGATCTGGTATTTTGTTGCAGCTGTCATAGGCATCCATTTATTGGAAACGGTCAATTACATCGAACATTATGGCTTGCAAAGAAAGGTGGGAGCCTCCGGATTTTTTGAAAGAACCATGCCTGTCCATTCGTGGAACAGCAATCATCCGCTGGGTCGAATGGTCTTGCTGGAACTTACCCGACATTCAGATCATCACTACCAGGCCACCAGAAAATACCAGGTATTGAGGCACTTTGACGAGAGTCCACAGATGCCTACCGGTTATCCGGGCATGATGCTGCTATCGCTCATACCACCGCTTTGGTTTGCGGTCATGCACAAAGCTATACAGGATTATAAAAACAATTACCAACAAGGAGTCGATCTGGTCTGACTTATCCGTTTTTGGAGTAGTTGGGCGATTCTTTGGTAATGGTAATGTTGTGGGGATGGCTTTCCCTCATTCCGGAATTCGTGATTTTCACCATTTTACTTTTTTGCAAGTCTGCGATGGTGGGTGCACCACAGTAGCCCATGCTGGCCCGAAGTCCGCCGATGTACTGTACCATCACTTCTGATACAGATCCTTTAAAAGGAACCCTTCCTTCAATACCTTCAGGAACCAGTTTTTTGATATCGTCTTCTACATCCTGGAAGTAACGATCTTTGGATCCCCCTTCCATCGCTCCCAAAGAACCCATACCCCGGTAAACTTTAAACTTCCTTCCCTCTAGCAGGATGGTTTCACCGGGAGCTTCTTCAGTGCCGGCAAAAAGGGATCCGGCCATGATGGAATTGGCACCTGCCACCAGGGCTTTGGCGATGTCGCCTGTATATCGAATACCTCCGTCGCCAATGATGGGCACTCCTGTGCCTTTGAGTCCGGTATGGGCGTGCATGATGGCTGAAAGCTGAGGAACACCAACACCAGCTACAATGCGCGTGGTACATATACTTCCGGGACCAACACCCACTTTAACCCCATTGGCACCTGCTTCGGCGAGAGCGCGGGCACCTTCACCGGTAGCCACGTTGCCTCCCACAATTTGAAGGTAGGGAAACGCTTTGCGCAAATTGTAAACGGCGTCCAGAACCCCTTTGCTGTGACCATGTGCTGTATCTACACAAACCACATCCACATCTACTTCCACGAGGGCAGAAACCCTGTCGATCATATCCCGGGTGACACCTACCGCGGCGCCAACCAAAAGACGACCGTGATTGTCTTTGCTGGAGTTGGGGTAGTTTTCAATTTTCATGATGTCTTTATAGGTGATCAGACCTACCAGCTTGCTGTTGGCATCGATGACGGGCAACTTTTCGATTTTGTATTGCTGCAATATTTCTTTCGCCTGCATAAGGGTTGTACCCTGTGGAGCAGTGATCAGTTTCTCGCGGGTCATGATTTCGCTAACCGGCTTGTCCATATCGGTCTCAAATCGGAGGTCGCGATTGGTGAGAATGCCCACCAGGGTATTTTGGCTATCTGTCACCGGAATGCCCCCAATTTTGTGCACTTTCATTTGCTGATGGGCGTCGCGCACCAGGGACTCGGGTTTGAGTGTAACCGGATCGAGGATCATGCCGCTTTCCGATCTTTTTACCTTGCGCACCTGTTCGGCTTGCGCCTGGATAGACATATTTTTATGAATGATACCGATACCCCCTTCTCTGGCAATGGCGATGGCCAGCTGGTATTCCGTTACCGAGTCCATAGCTGCCGAAACGATAGGCGCATTGAGACGAATGTCGGTTGTAAATTGGGTGGTAATGTTTACTTCTCTGGGAAGTACCTCGGAATAGCTTGGAATAAGCAGCACATCGTCAAAAGTGAGTGCCTCCTCGAGGATTTTGATGCTATTGGTATTGAATGATTCCATGTGCAAAAATACGGACAAAAATGTAATTGCCAAAATGATGCCGAAAAAAGAGCTATATCCAAATTCTGAGTCTTTCCTTACTTTTGGCGAAAATTTGGGCATGGAAGGTATTTTCACCGATGAATATTTTATGCGGATGGCCTATAATGAGGCTTTACAGGCCTTTGACGCCGACGAAGTACCGGTTGGGGCGGTCATAGCCTGTGGCAATAAAATCGTCGCCAGGGCCCATAATCAAACGGAATTGCTCAATGATGTCACTGCCCACGCCGAAATCATGGCCATTACCTCGGCAGCCTCTTACCTCAACCACAAGTACCTCAATGAATGCACTCTTTTCGTGACACTCGAACCCTGCGTGATGTGCGCCGGAGCTCTCTATTGGAGCCAGATCGGCAGAATCGTCTACGCCGCCCAGGACGATAAACGGGGCTTCATGAGGTATGGCAGGGAATTATTGCACCCCAATACCCAAGTCAGTTTTGGTGTAATGATGGAAGAGTGTTCTAGCCTTGTCAAGGATTTTTTCAAACAGAAAAGATGATTTCGGAGCATCGGGGCAACAGAGGTGTCGGAGCATCGGGGCAACAGAGGTATCGGAGCATCGGAGCAACAGAGGTATCGGAGCATCGGGGCAACAGAGGTATCGGAGCATCGGAGCAACAGAGGTATCGGAGCATCGGGGCATCAAATGTATCGGAGCAACGGAGGTATCGAGGAATCCTTACCCTTCCGTAATGTTGTTTACTGAAGTATGGCTTGGATGTTCCGAAACCGGATGCTCCGAAACCGGATGCTCCGTTCCCTACGACGGCTTCGCCATCATAGGGACAGGTGCCGGATGCTCCGAAACCGGACTAAATCCTTTCAAACAAATACACCTTGCCTTTGTCGACGCGGACCTTGCCACCGGTGACCTTGTGTATTTTGCCTGAGTAGGCGTCTCTTACCCTGCCGTTGGTGGTGAGGATGGAAACGTCGGCCATGCCATAATCTTTGGTCACATCCAGGGCAATGACCACAGCATCATCTATGTTGTCGGTTTTGAGGGTACGGCTGAAAACGTAGGGCACATCAGAAATCTTGTTGTGCTGGCCGGCACCGATGGCGGGGTGTCGTTTTCTGAATTGACCTAGTTTTTGCCAATGGTTGAGGATAAATTTTTTACCGGCATCGTTGAGTTCATCCCAGTTCATGTAAGAACGGAGGGTGGCGTCGCCGTCGGCTTTGGCAGTGAGGGTGCGGGCGGTTTCGTCGCCGTAGTAGATCTGAGCGGCTCCCTGGGTGAGCAGCAATTTGGTACCTGCGTCCAGTGCCATTTTTCTTTCTTTGTCAAAAGGGCCTCCGTCGTCGTGGCTGCTGATGTAGTTGAGTACGGATTTACCCTGAAGGGGTCCATGGAGGGCTACGTTGTATTTCGTAAAGAGTTTTTCATAAGGCATGTGGGCATCCGATTTGAAGTCGAAATTGATCAGGGCATGGAAGCCATAATTGAAGTAATCGACCTGTTTATCGCCAAAATCGTAGAGTCTACCCCCTCCAATGAAGTAGTTATACACCTCGCCAACCATGTAAAAATCGGTTGACCCCTTTAATTCACCGGGGTGCGCTTTTTTCCATAATTCGTAAGCTTTGGCAGCTTCTTTGTATAAATCATTCCAAACCTGCTCTTCAGTGTGTTTGGCGGTGTCAACGCGATAACCATCGATGCCATAGTCTTTTACAAGGTCAACCAGCCATTTGATGATGTAGAAATAAGGTCGCCTTGGATAACCGGTAGTTTTGAAAAACTCGTCGAGTTCTTTTACTTCCTGCTCATATCTGCCTTCACTTTTCCATTTTTCTACTAAGGCAGGGGGCAGGCTCACTTCTGTGGTTGATTCTGTTCGGATATCCGGCAAATTCTCTACCAGGGTACAATTCACGGTGGATGCATAATCTTTGTAAACACAACGTGGACCGGTTTTCACCCATTCATCCGGCCATTTTGTATCCATGGGGGTTACCGGGCCTGTATGGTTGATTACCGCATCCATGATGACCCTAATGCCATGTGCGTGGGCGGTTTTTACCATTTCAGCTACTTCTGCCGGGGTGCCCACCCGCTTATCGATGGCGGTCCAGTCTTTGGTCCAGTAGCCATGAAAACCGTATGATCGGCCGGTACCCTCATCTACACTACCGGAAATATTTTCAACCAGTGGCGTCATCCACAAAACATCAACGCCAAGAGAATCGAAGTAACCTTCCCTGATTTTTTGAGTAATGCCTTTTACATCACCACCCATATAACCCCTTAGAGGAGCCGGTGAGGCATCGGCGGGATGTTTAAAGTCATTGCTTTTATCGCCATTGTTAAAACGGTCGGTCAGCATAAAATACACGGTGGCATTGTCCCACGAAAATTCCTTGCTGGAAAAGTTACTACCCGGCATTTTTGCTGTTTTACAACCGGCAATCACCAAAAAAGCAGTGGCCAGTACCCAAATCCTATACATTGATCAGTGTTTTAATGAAAAACAGGGGCGAATTTCATGCCAAAAGCCCCCATCAAGCCATTCTTTTGCCATGATAGGCCGAAAGTCCGAGTAATTCATGGTGCTGCTCCACATTTTCCCGGGTAATTTTTCCTGCACCAATGAGGGTAATACCGGTTGGAGCAATGGCAAACATTTCTTTTAATTTTGCTGCTCCTTCTATGGCTGTGGCGGCTCCACCTGAAGAAAGCACCTCATGGATACCCTGAATCTCGCCTAACAACTGAAGGTCTTCTATAAGGTGTACAGATACATCTATGGCCTTATGAATACAAATGTGGGCCGGTGCCAAAGCAGCAGCTACCGCGTTGATGGCATCCACATCCAATCGATCGTGTCGGATAGCGCCAAAAACGAAACGGTCGAAGCCCAGTTCCCGAAACCTGAGTCCGGTTTCGATCATCTCATCAACCTCTTTTTTACTATAGACAAAATCTCCTGCCCGATTGCGCAGCATGATCTTGACGGGTACGGGACTGTTATTAAAAACTTGGGAAGCGAGAGCCAGATCGGGGGTGAGTCCATCCATATCCAGCCTGGAACACCACTCTACCTGATCTACTTTGTGGAAATGGGGGAGAGAGGCGATGGCATCGTCGATGCACCATTCCAGGAGGTATTTATTGTTTTTCAACATGGTTGCAAATTAGGAAAAAAAGCGGAGTTACCGGGAAACGGAGCATCGGAGGAAACGGAGCATCGGAAGTATCGGAGATATTCGGTTGCCGGATGCTCCGCTCCCTACGACGGCTTCGCCATCATAGGGACAGGTGCCGGATGCTCCGTTGCCGGATACCCCGCCATGGCAACTTTGCCGTTGGTTGCGGATGCCGTATCTTTGAGGGATGGTAGGTTTACAGAACGACATCATCATTGCGCTGGCGACACCGCCGGGGGTGGGGGCCATTGGCGTGATCCGATTATCGGGAAAGGGCTGCATTGCTCTCGTGAATCGATTTTTTAAAGGGAAAGACCTGGAAAAGTGTGATAGCCATACCATCCATTTGGGTAAAATTGTGGATGAAAAGGGTGGAGTACTGGACGAGGTTTTGGCCAGTATTTTCATTGCACCTAAGAGTTATACCAAAGAAGATGTGGTGGAGTTGTCGTGCCATGGATCTGCCTACATTTTAGGACAGGTTATCAATTTGTTTTTGAGGCATGGTGCTCGTGCAGCGGGTAGGGGAGAGTTTACCTTAAGGGCTTTTCTGCATGGGCAGCTGGATTTGAGTCAGGCCGAGGCGGTAGCAGATCTGATTGCTTCCGATTCGGAGGCCAGTCATGAGTTGGCCATGAAACAGATGAAGGGTGGTTTTTCACAGACCATTGCTGCGCTTAGGCAGGAGTTGATCGATTTTGCGGCTCTGATCGAACTGGAGCTCGACTTTGGTGAAGAAGATGTGGAATTTGCAGATCGCGAGCGACTTCGCACTTTGGTCAATGAAATTCAAAAAGTAATCGCGGATCTTATCCAGTCTTTTTATTTGGGCAATGTCATGAAAAACGGTGTGGCTACGGCCATTGTGGGCAGGCCAAATGCAGGCAAGTCGACCCTGCTCAATGCCTTGCTCAATGAAGAGCGCGCCATAGTGTCCAACATACCCGGCACCACACGCGATACTATTGAAGAAACTATGAATATTAACGGACTGGTCTTTCGATTTATCGATACCGCCGGCATCCGCCATGCCCAGGATGAAATTGAAAAAATCGGCATCGAAAGGTCGATGGAAAAAATATCCCGGGCTGACCTGGTTTTGTTTGTTGTGGATGTCACCGACACCAGTCCTGAGGATTTGTCGGCCGATCTCCAAAAATATCTGAGTGGTACCGAGCAGTTTTTTGTTTTGCTCAATAAGATGGATTTAAACCCATACGTCAATGCAGCCCAATACCATGTAGATGGCGTGAGTGAATCGCACATCATCACCACCTCTGCCCTGCACAAGATGAACATAGAATACCTCAAGACCAGATTATACGAAGCCGTGGTGAGTGACGCCTCTTTGCAAGACCGCACCCTGGTGTCCAATGCCCGCCATTACGATGCCCTTCACAAAAGCCACGAGGCCCTTCAGCGTGTCCTTTATGGTCTTGACAATCGCGTTACCGGTGATTTTATAGCCATGGATATAAGGCAGGCGTTACACCATTTGGGAGAGATCACGGGAGAGATATCGAGTGAGGACTTGTTGGATTCGATCTTTTCTAGGTTTTGTATAGGGAAGTAAAAACCTTATATCAATGTAGAGCACTGGTGTAGTTTAATCATCAAGAATAGTGTAACAAACTTCAAAACTGCATTTGTTCTTTTCATAACTAACGAAAGCACAATATTCACCAGGTTTTAAATTTTTTATTGAAAATGAATGATTTGAAGACCCTACAGGGGGTAGCCAATCAATTACAGGGCTTTCACCATTCAACGATTTACAAAAAAGTTCAATTTTTCCTCCTTGATTTTGAGTCCTTGAGAAATGTTCAATTTTTTTTAATTGGACCAATTGAGTTTCTGGTGTTACCTTAAATGAGCATTCTAAAGAGCAATCATTCTCATCTCTGATCTCAAGTGAGTAATTCCCAATGTCAATATTCATTAATGAAGCTTGAATAGAATTATTTGACCAATAATAATAGTAGGGTGGTGTACCTCCTTCAATACTTGTACTATCAAGTAGGATAGAGGCAGCATTTTCCTTGCAACCATTGGTAATAATTTCCGCATTAATAAATTTCATTTCTTTATAAAGGCCATTAATGAATATGGAATCAGTAATACTACAAAAAGATTTCCTGGATGCTAATTTGTAATAATAGAATCTATTGTTTTCCATATCAACTGCCTCAACATTGCTTTTCATTTTGACCAAACCATCTTTCATGGCTCTGTCTTTAAATAGTAGCAATTGAAACTCATTGGTATCGAAACCTATAAATTTCAACTTGTTATTTTTACAATTTCCTTCAGGGTATTCAATGGAATAATCTAATGTTCCGAAAAAATTAACACCAATACCAGCAAAGCAACAATATTTTTTGCTTTCAATTCGTAAAGCATTTGGCAGCAGTACAGAATCAATTCTGGTTTGAGAACTTGTGATACTGTCCTTCCCAAAAATCCATATGAATTTAAAATTTAATGTATCGTCAAAAGTCGTATAAGTTTTATAACCACAATTTATAGGATTTAAAATGGCAGTACAGTTTATGGCTTCCGGCTGAAATAATTTGTCACAAATAGATTCCTGACAATAGCAGATGGCGAATTCAAAAAGTAAAAAAACAACAATCAGTTTCTTTTTCATTAGTGATTATCATATTGCATCAACCAATAATCCAGATTGTTTTTTTGGAAATAATCTGGATATTTATCTTTGATTAACTTGCAGAATTTAATTATTTCTGCTTTATTTTCTTCATTTTCTGCATCGAGATCAAGCATAGATTGATGGTAATCTATTAGTTGATGAGCAATTATAGGATAATATATTGAATTTGGCCACCTTTTTAAGAAGTTTTCAAAAGCCTTTCTGTCTTTTTCAGTATACGATCCTTCAAATGAATAGTTTTCAAAAGTCAGAAAATAATATTCAAGTTTATCTTTGTATTTCCGATGCGAGTAATAATATTTTTTTAATTTATTTAGAATCTCTCTTGTTTCACATCCGCCGCAACCTTCATGGCAAAACATGCTGCTGTAATAGATGATGTCTAACTTGAGTATTTTTTCCAACTCCAATGAATCCTTATCAACAATATTTTTTTCAAGCTCTTTTTCAAGTTCCAAATAAACCCTGACGCTATCAAGGGTCGAATTTATTCTTACTTGATCGTCGATATGTAATCGATTATTGTACTTTGTTTTTAAATACTGGTCGAGCGATATTAACTCTTTAAGTTGACCACGTTCAATCAAATCTCTCGTAACTAAATAATAATTTGCGTCTATGAATCTGGGATCAACTTCATTATTGAATAAATATTCTTTCAGATCGTTCATAAATAATATAGAACTTGTGCAAGTGTTGCAAATTCTAAAATGTTCAGTGGATTTCGTCTGGGTTATCAGATTGGCGTAACTATTATCAATTTGCATTATGGTGCTATAATAAGACCCAAAGTTGTAACTTGTATCACTCGTCAGGCTGTTGACATTAAGGTTGAAATTGTCCAAGTCAGCCACAAATTGATCAGCATTGTAGTTTGAAAGGGATTGATCAAATGATTTTCTTTTAATTTTTAATAGTGAGTTTTCGGTTAAGATGTAAAAATTTAAATCATCTGCGAATATTCCCTTTATATACTGATCAAACATGTATTTATCAGATTTCTGAACATCTCCATGCTGAACATTTATATGAAAACTGTTCTTTCCAAAGAAATAATAACCAGTTGAAGAGTTTGCAAAATTGTTTGTATTAGTTGGTAAACTTAAATTAATGCTTGTCACCTTAACGGTATTCAAGTTTAATTTAATATAATTTCCATTATCCAAAATGTAAAGATTTGTGTCTAATACAATGGCAGAATTTATTCTTCCCAGATAATATTCATTCACAAAGGTTCCATTGTTAATTATATAGTTACAATTGGCACATAAGCCAAGTTTGAATAATACAATATTACTCAAGGTTTGAAATGAATGTGCATCAAGATAATAAATGCTGTCTTTCTGAAAATTCAGAGCTGGAGAAATTTTGGGTTCATTAATTGCTGCAGGTCGGGCGGAAGAAATATGCTCCAATTTGTCATTTAAAATGGTAAAAAAATTTAAGTCGCCATTTATTTTTGTTAGATTGTTAGTAGCTATTGACTGGAGATAAATCAGCCCATTTTTCAAAAATATTTTATAAAGATCTTCTTCCGGCCAGTAGGATACATTTTTCCATTTTTTTGTTAAGTTGATGTCGGTTTTAATAATGGTATTTTTATTGTTTTTCAAATATAATTCGTTGACAACAACTTTTATATCTTTTAGATAAAGATTTGCACTTATAAATGAATCAGGTAAGGTGACTTTTTTAACATTGTCAAATTCTGAATTTATTACTTCTATGTAGTTTTTATTGTTAAAGTGGACTAGTACTCCAGGTTTAGCTTGAATCAAAATTGAATTTGAATTTATGTTGACGGGTAAGGTATCAACCATGCTATTTGACACCTGTGCATATATAATCTTAGGAGCATAAAAAATTAAAAAAAAGGAAATAATTCCATTCAAAACAGTTAAACTCTTCTCAATGTTAAGATAGTTTATATTGGTGACTGTATTTTCAGTATCTCCTTTGTTTTGAAAATTTTTCATTTTCAGTTCATGTATTATTGAAGTATTTCTGGAATAAGATTTCGTTGGTGTTACAAGGTATATATTTTTAAGTAAAATATGCTTTTTAAGTAAAGTAATTTTAGCTTGTAACTACTTAGTTTAACTATTTCAGGTTATTGGGTTGAATTTTAAAACCGAACATTGAGCAATAAGTGCTTTGAGCGTTGGGCCGAACGTTACAAAGTAAAATCTGGTTCATCAATGAGTTTTGGAGGATGATGCACAAACGATTATTTCCCGTTTTTTGGGCTAGGGAGGGTGAGTTTCGCAAGACCAATAAAAACATAGGTGTTGATTTTTGGCAAATACCTGTGGGGCAGAGAGGTTTATTGGAGTACGCAAAGTACTGACATGTACACAATATCTTCTCTCCTGATGAAACTGCCCTGCGTTTCAAACACCCGGTGGTGAGTATTCATTTTTTTGCCAATGGCAACGGCAGACATAGCCGGTTGATGGCTGATATCATCATTGAAAAAATATATCAACAACCAGTGTTTACCTCGGGAATTGAAAAAGGGGAGGCTCGATCAAAATACCTTCAAGCACTAAAAGCGGTCGATGAAGGTGACTTCAGTTTGTTGCTAGAGTTTGGGAGGTCATGAAATCGCAGGTAATTTACCAAAACTTAATTTTTATTTGAAATGTGATTCCATAATGTCAATTCCGTCAATCCCTGAATTTTAAAGTTTCTTATTTTGCTAATCTTAAGGGATGCTATACACCTGAATTTTCAATATTAGACTAAAATTGGTGATAACAAGTAGATACATATAATAATTAATTGTATGTCACTTATAATTTTTCTTAGTCTTTAAATTCCTTATTTTTGGCGATTTTCAGGAATTAATTATTCCGTCAAAACCTTTAAACGATGTCGACCAACCCTGTTTTCTTTAGGAAACTGTGCCTTGCAGTTTTTGCCATTATTTTGTGTAGTGCCCATCTTTTGGCACAAAGGAGCAACGAAAATTTTTATTATACTGCCACCGGTGAGAAGGTATTTATGGAGGCTTCACCTGACAGGTTGGTTGTGAAATTTAAAGCGGGTACTTCATCTGCGGACAAAAGAAATATCCTTTCGGCCAATCGTAACAATGCTGAGATGGAGGAGGAATCTTACATAGAGCCATTGGATGTTTATGTAATGAAAATAAAGAATGCAGGTAATGGCCTTACATCAGAAAATACCATATCCTCTCTCAATGCGGACCAGAATATTGTCTACGCTTCTTCCATTTTGAATGTAAAGGGAGGAAAAGACCAGGCTTGCATCCATAGAGTATTGGTGAGACTAAAATCACCGGCAGACCAAAGTTTAATGTTGCAATATGCAGCTGAATACAGCTTGATCAACATTCGTCAAAATGAGTTTGACCCATTGATGTACCATCTTGAATTGCCGGAAAATGCTAGTGTAGATGCAATGGAGGTGGCCAATGGCTTATTTGAAAAGGGCGTCTTTGAATTTTCGCAACCCGACTTTTTGTATTTGAATTTATTGGAGACAACCAACGATCCTTTGGTCAATTTGCAATGGGCTTTGAACAATACCGGAAGCAATTCTACGCCCGCAGGTACCGCTGACGCCGATATGGATGTATTTGAGGCCTGGGGCATAAGCACAGGATCCGCATCCATCAAAGTAGCCATTATAGACTCCGGTGTAGATCTGGCGCATCCGGATTTGTCACCCAATTTATTGCCCGGTTATGGAGCTTCAGGCAATGGATCTAATGGTAATTCAGTTGGATTTGGCAATGAACCACACGGTACCAGTTGTGCTGGCATTGTGGCTGCAGCCGGTAACAATAGCATCGGTGTGGCAGGGGTAGCTTATTCCTGTAAAATCATTCCGGTTCAGGTGTTCGTTGGTAATTCAACAACAGATGCTTGGTTGGCTAATGGAATCAACTGGGCGTGGATGAATGGAGCCGATGTACTCAGTAACTCCTGAGGTGGAGGTGGTAATAGTGCTGCGATCAATTCTGCGATCAATGGAGCTGTAACCAGCGGTAGAGGTGGACTGGGTTCGGTTGTATTATTCTCATCGGCCAATGATAATGGTGCTGTGGCTTATCCCGCTTCCAACAATCAAACCATAGCAGTGGGGGCCAGCAGCATGTGTGATCAAAGAAAGTCACCTACATCTTGTGATGGTGAAAATTGGTGGGGTGGTAATTATGGGACCAACCTTGATGTAACAGCACCGGGTGTAAAAATACAAACTACGGATATGTTGGGTGCAGCAGGTTACGAACCGGGTGACTATGTGCCGGACTTTAACGGTACTTCAAGTTCATGTCCAAATGCAGCGGGTGTAGTGGCGCTCATTTTATCCGTCAATCCAGGTTTGACCCTGGCTCAGGTGAGGAAAATATTAGAAGGTACTTGTGACAAAGTAGGAGGTTACACCTATGTAAACAATACACCAGGACAACCCAATGGAACCTGGTCAATATCGATGGGACATGGCAGAATTAACGCCCACAAAGCACTATTGTCAGCCTTATCTCCTGATGATGTAGATTTGGATGGATATACGGTGAATGCAGGAGATTGTGATGATTTCAACGCCGCCATCAATCCAATGGCTATTGAAGTCTGTGATTTAATAGACAACAACTGTGATGGCCAGATTGATGAAGGCTTTGATTTGGATAATGACGGATACACAACCTGCTCAGGAGACTGTGACGACAGTGATAATAGCATCAATCCAGGCACAGCCGAGACATGTAATGGCATTGATGATAACTGCGACGGAATCGTTGATGTTTCAACACAATCCTTATATGCCTCTACCAATGTACCTGTAGCCATATCTGCAACTCAGCCTAATACCGTAACATCTACAATGACAATATCCGGGCATATAACATCTATTGTGGATGTAAATGTAGTAAACCTAAACATTTCTCATACATTTATTGATGACCTGATTATCAGTTTAAAAAGCCCTTCAGGTACAGAGGTAGTATTGATGGAACGACCTTGCACCAATCAGGATAATATTATCATTAATTTTGATTCTGAATCACCCAATGCATATGGTAGTTTTCCATGTCCTCCCACCAACAACGGTACCTATAAAGCCTATGAATCTTTAACCGCATTTAATGGTGAGAACCCTAATGGGGTATGGACCCTTACAGTTACAGATGTTTTTAGCCAGGATGGTGGTGCGCTTAATTCATGGTCACTGGTAATACCAGACCAGGCTATGAGTCCGGTTTATTATGCAGACACTGACAATGATGGATTTGGTGATCCAATGGGGGATACCCGTTATTGCTCTGCCACCGGATTTGTACTGAACAATACGGATTGTGATGATTCAAATCCAGCCATTAATCCCAATACGGTTTGGTATCTGGATAACGACAACGACAATTACCATGCGGGTATGACAGTGACACAATGCAATATTCCCGGACCAGGATATAAATACATCGGCATCCTCGGCATCGATTGTGATGATACAAACAGCAATGTTCATCCCGGGGCACCAGAGATTTGCAATAGTATAGATGATGATTGTGATGGTTTTACAGACAATAATGTATCGTATTTTACCACCATCAATCCAGGTCCCTACGACCAGCCTTCAACCTGGCAGGGAGGATGTGTTCCACCAAGCACAATACCAGCTAATTTCATGGTAGTAATTAATGTAAATCACAATGTTACCAATCCAATTGGAAATGTAATTACCAATTTGGGTACTATTCAATGCAGTGCAACCTTCATTAATAATGGCACTATTAAAGGTAGTGGTGTTTTTGACGGCAACCTCATTAACAATGGAGTTGTTAGCCCCGGTAATTAAATTGCCATCAAGGCTCGAATTTTCCGCTTAATAAGCCCAAATGACCACCTGCTAAGCAACACTGGCATTCTTGAAATGGGTCGTTTACATTTGCTTTCGTAATTAAAAAAGCAATACA
>WBZP01000563.1_pt1 | contig 50142 bp, 47 predicted proteins | sample 5204301 | NCBI WGS metagenome assembly WBZP01 (sample SAMN12412401, study PRJNA552823) | activated sludge metagenome | isolation source: activated sludge from nitrification reactor of wastewater treatment plant... | place: USA: Pennsylvania | collected 2017
AATCTGCGGATCAGTTCTCTTATAATCTGTGAAATCTGTGTAATCTGTGGACTCTCCTCCTATGTTCGAACAAGAGCGATTCATTGGCCGTTTGCAGCGCCACGTCATGACCGAGGCGCGCATTCTGACTTGCTTTCTGTCCGGCTCCTTCGGCCGACGGGCCGACGACGCCTTCTCCGACGTGGACATCGCCCTGGTCTATGGCAGCGCCGCCGAGCGCGACGCGGCCTGGGCCGAGCGGCGGGAGTTTGTCCGGGCGGTGATGCCCTACGTGGCCGTGCGCTCCTTCGACGCCGGCCACGTCCGCCCCTATCTGCACGTGGCCCTCTATAGCAACGGGGCCAAGGCCGACTACCGCTTCGAGACGACCGACAGCCTGGCCCCCAACCCGGCCGACCGCGAGTTGCGCGTGCTGAAGGACACCGGCCGCTGGGCGGAGACGTTCCAGGCCGCCTCGTCGCGCCTGGCCCCGGCCCAACCCTACATCAGCCCGGCCGACCTGACCATCCTCGACGACCGCTTCTGGGTGATGTTCTGGGACGTGCTGCGCCTGTTGAAGCGCGGCGACACCGACAAGCCCTTCCCGGTCTACCTGCAACTGCTCTACTTCACCCTGCCGCCGCTGCTGGCCGCGCTGCCGCCGGAAGAGCCGGCGCGGGCGGCGCTGCTGCAAGCCCACTTCGGCGGCGACGGGGCGGCCTCGTTGCGCGGCCTGGGCGAGCTGCTCGACGCCTACCTGGCCGCCCGCAGCGCCGTCATCCGGCGGCAGAACCTGGTCTTTCCGATCAATACGGCGTTTGAGGGGGAGATGCGACGGTTGGTGGAGCGGTTGGTGAGGTAGAAGAAGCTAACGCAAAGGCGCGAAGGGGCAAAGGCGCAAAGGGAGAAGCATGAAAACGTTGTGGCGCTATCTTCGCCCGCTGCGCAAGTGGGTGTTCCTCTCTCTGCTCCTCGCCGGCGTGGGCCAGATACTCGACCTGGTAGACCCGCTCATCCTCGGCCGCATTATTGACGACTACGCCCTGAACCCCGCCGGGCGGCCGGAGAGCGAGCTGGTGCGCGGCGCGCTGGGCTGGCTGGCCCTGGCCGTGGGCGTGGCCCTCGTCGCCCGGCTGGCCAAGTCGTTCCAGGACTACGTGCTGACCTACGTGGTGCAGTCGTCGGGGATGCAGCTCTTCAACGACGGCCTGCGCCAGACGTTGCGCCTGACCTATCAGGAGTACGAAGACAGCAGCAGCGGCGAGACGGTGGCCCTGTTGCAAAAGGTGCGCAACGACACCGAGCGCTTCATCAACGCCGCGGTCAACATCCTCTTCTCGACCGTCGTCGGCATGGCCTTCCTGATCTGGTACGCCGTCACGCGCCACTGGCTGCTCATCCCAGTGTTCATCATCGGCGTGCTGGTGCTGGGCGGGCTGACGGGGCTGCTGAGCCAGAAGATTCGCACTACGCAGCGGACGATCGTGCGCCAGACGCGGACGATGTACGGCACGATGACCGAGTCGCTGCGCAATATCGAACTGGTCAAGAGCCTGGGGCTGACCTTCCCGGAGATTCGCCGGATGCAGGGGTACACGCAGCAGATTTTCGACCTGGAGATGGAGAAGGTGCGGCGAATGCGGTCGCTGTCCTACCTGCAAGGGGCGATCATCAACGTCCTGAAGCAGTCCATCCTGTTCATCCTGCTGTGGCTCATCTTCCGCGACGTGCTGTCGGCCGGGGAACTGGTGTCGCTGCAAGTGATCATCAACACCATCTTCGGCCCGCTGCAACAGATGGGCGGCTTCATCCTGCAATACCGCGAGGCCGAGGCGTCGCTGCAACTGTTCGAGCAGTTGATGCAGAAGCCGGTCGAGCGCCGGCCGGACGAGCCGGTGGAGATCGGCGCGCTGGAGAGCCTGCGCTTCGAGAACGTCGTCTTCCGGCACAGGGCGGCCGAGCAGAACGCCATTGACGGCATCAGCTTCCGCGCCGCGCTGGGCGACACCATCGCCTTCGTCGGGCCGTCCGGCTCCGGCAAATCCACGCTGGTGAAGCTGCTGGTGGGGCTATACCGGCCCATCGAGGGGACGATCACCATTGACGACGTGCCGGCCAACGAACTGCGCTACAACCGCGTGCGGCGGCAGATCGGCTTCGTGACCCAGGACCCGCAACTCTTCTCCGGCAGCATTCGCGAGAACCTGCAATTTGTGAAACCCGACGCCAGCGACGAAGAGATGCTGGCCGCCCTGGCCAAGGCGTCGGCGATGGGGATTGTGGAGCGCGCGCCGAAGGGTCTGGATAGCCGGCTGGGGGAGGGGGGCACGCGCGTGTCGGGCGGCGAGCGCCAGCGCATCTCCATCGCCCGCGCCCTGTTGCGCGACCCGCGGCTGCTCATCTTCGACGAGGCCACCTCGGCCCTCGACTCGCTGACGGAGAAGGACATCACCGCCGTCATCCGCTCCATCTCGCAGGGGCACCAGCGCATCGTCATCCTCATCGCCCACCGCCTGAGCACCATCGCCCACGCCGGCACCATCTACGTCCTGGAAAAGGGGCGCATCACCGAGACGGGGACGCACGAAGAGCTACTCGATCGGTTGGGACTGTATTATGCCATGTGGCGGCAGCAGGTGGGGGAGAGGGAGGCGAGCGAGTTTATGCCGGAGAGAGCATCAGCATTAGAGGAGGCTTTGACTGAAAAACTCGGGGATACTGTCGAACCTTTGATTTAAGTCCTTTTCATGAGTCATATTCGTATTTGAAGGAGGCTGGGAAATGGTTCTCAATCTGAATGAATTTCAAAACTGGGCATTTGGCGATAGTTTGGACAACACATTACGGGCAATCATTGGAGAGTTTATTGTTCTGAAAGCAGTTGAAGCAGAGGCGGTACATCGTCTGAACTGGGATGGCTACGACATCTTAATGAGAGATGGCACCAAAGTCGAAGTCAAGGTTTCAGGTTACGTCCAAAGTTGGAATCAGAACGGCTTAAGTACACTGTGTTTCGACATCAGTAAGAAAGACCCGTGGATAGCGAAGGAAAATCGTAATCTGGGACACAAGTGCCGCTTTGCTGACATCTGGGTGTTTGCTGTTCACCGAGAGAAGGATCGCGAAAGAGCCAACCCATTCGATACAGATCAGTGGGAGTTCCTGGTTACTTCAACCGCTTGGCTTGACAAGGTGTTTAACGATCAGAAGAGTGTAAGACACTCGGTTTTAAGAGAGAAGGGACTAGAAACAATCGGCTTTGAGGCTTTAGCTAAGGCTGTTGAGGAAGCTAAGACCTCCACTTGATGTAAGGTCTCTCTGTAAAATACAAGCAGGGTTTTCTGTGAACCCTGCTTATACCGTTTCCAAGTCTGTCAGCGCCGGTCTATAGTGTAATCACCTGATCGGGCATATTCCCCGCCAGCGCCGTATACAAATCGGGGAAGCAGCCCACCTGCACCCCCTCAACCACGTCCACCACGTGGCACTCGCCCGGCTCCGTCCGGCCGAGGCCGTCGGCGTCGCACCAGCGCGGCTCGCCGGCGGCCAGGCCGCGTTCCAAGGCGCACATGTCGCACATCATCAGCAAGATGCCCTTTTCGGCGGCCACTTTGGCCAGCCGCTCGCCGACGGGGTCGCCGCGGCGCAGGACGAAGGTGTTGTCATCGAAGAAGAACATACCCGCCACCTCGACGCCGTGGGTGCCGGCTTCGAGCTGGGGGAGGATCATGCGGCCGAGCTTGTAGCTGGCCGAACGGGGGAGGGCGAATACGTAGGCTACTTTCATGGTGGGGAATTATAAAGCGTGAACGGCAAAAAGACCTGCTGATCCAGGACAAGTTCGCTGCGGCGGGCGTAGAGCAGCCGGTCGCTCTCGTTGAAGCCGAGGCGCGGCTGGTCGTCGCTGCCCACGGCCAGGGCGGCGGCGTAGGCGATTTGCCCCGGCGCATTGCCGCCGACAAGCTCCCGCCGCCACTGGTCATCCGACCGGTAGAAGGTGTAGACCTGAGGCTCGATCTCCGAGACGGCGGCCACGTGCAGCTTGTCCAGCGAGTCGAACGCCGCCGACAGCGTCGTGAAGCCGAACACCCAGCCGTTGGGGTTTGTCTTGTAGATTAGCTCCTCCGTATCCCAGCCGGCAGCCGAACGCGAGGCCAGCATCAGACGATAGTCCACGTGCAGCGGCTTGATGCTGATCGGCGCGGCCACGTGGAAGACGATGACCGGCCGGCCAGAGCTATCGAGGGCCAGCGCCCGCGGCGAGTTGGGGATGCCTCCCTCGGCCACCGGCTCGATGGCCCAATCATCCGCGCCGGCACGGGTAGCCAGCCGCAGGTGGCCGGTGGGATTGTCGCCCAGGTAGTAGGCGATGTGGGCCGCGCCGCTGCTGTCCAGCGCCAGCGACGTGCCTATGACCCACAGGAAGCCAGGTAGGTTGACCTCCTCTGTCTGCCAAGCGCCGCCGGCCCGATAAGCGTAATAAAGCTGGGATTCGACGCTATAGCTGACGCGCGGCTGGTTGTCGGGGCCGACGACGAGGGAGGCGTAGTTGCCGCCCGCGGCGACGGTCTCCACCGTCCAGAGGCCGCCGTCGAGAAAAGCGACCTTGAGGGCGTCACCGGCGCTGTCGTAGTAGCTGACGTAGGGGCGGCCGGCGCTGTCCAGGTCAATAGAGACGTAGCGGCCGGCGTCGCCACTGTCAATCACATCGTAGCGCCACTCGTCGCCGCCCGGCCCGGCGACCAGATGGGCGTAGGCCAGCGCGCCGGTGTTGGCGTCGAAGTAGGCGATGTGGGGGCGGTCGTCGCTGTCCAGGGCCAGGGCCAGATGGGCGTCTAAACCCGAGAGGCTGGGTTGGGCGTCAACGTTAGTCGTTTCCCAACGGGGTAACACAGGGTACTCCTGCGCCGCCGCGGCGGCGACAAGCAGGAGCACAACGGCAACCAGGAACCAAACCGGTCTTTTCATGCGAACCCTCCTGGGCTGAATGGCACGAGCGTGACGGCGATGCCACGAGGACGGGGACGTGCTATGGCCCGATTGGGTTCAATGTAGATCGGAACTGGTGCGGAGTCTGTAACGTCGGCTACACCTGTTGCACTCAGACCCCGATCTCATCAAGGACTTCGCGCAGAGTGGGTGCCTTATAGCTCTGGAAGCTCATACCGAGCCTGCTCTAGTTCGGCCAGTTCCGTCTCCAGGCTGCCCAGTAACTTGGCCTCGCCCGCCCACTCGACGTACTCCACATCCCCGCCGGTCAGGTCTTCGGCGGCCATGTGGGTCAGAAAGTGATCCGTGCTGACACCGTAACGCTCCTCGAAGAGCGCCAACTGGCGGCGGCCGCGAGCGATGCCTGCCTTGAGCCGCTGTTTATAGGCGTCAATGGCCGACAAAACGGAGCGGTAGGCCTGTGCTTCGTCGAACTCGATTACCATTCGCGTCGTCATGGTCAGCCCATTATAGCATCGTTCCGAGACTGCGATACGCTGTCAACCGATAATCGGTAGTTCGATGGCCTGCCTCCCCCGCCGCTCCGCCACACTCGTCACCGGCGGGCACTCCCACGCCTCCGGCGGCGTCTCGCGACGCAGGTCTTTGAGCTTGGGCAGGATGCCGCAGGCGAAGCAGTGGTGGCGGCAGTCAATGCGCGTCTCCTGCTGTTGGCTCATCAGGTAGTCGCCGGTCAGGAAGCGGCGGGTGACGGCCACGTCAATGTGCTCCCAGGGGAAGAGTTCGTCAATCGGCCGCCGCCGGTGGCTATAGAAGGCCGGCTCCAGCCCCTCTTCGGCCATCGCCTCCTGCCAGGCGTCGCGCCGGAAGTGGTCTTGCCAGGCGTCGAACTTGGCCCCCTTGCGCCACGCCCGTTCGACCACGGCCGCCAGGCGCCGGTCGCCGCGGGTCAGCACGCCCTCGAAAACGGATTCGTGGGGGTCGTTCCAGCGCAGCTTCAGCCCCGGCCGGCGGAACTCGGCGATCAGGTAGTCGAGCTTGGCGCGGATGTCGGCCATGTCGCCCATCGGCTCCCACTGGAAGGGGGTGTGGGGCTTGGGGATGAAGGTGCTGACGCCGACGTTGACCGCCGCCTTGTTGCCGTGGAAGCGCCGCCCCTCGGCCAGCACCTGCCGCGACAGATCGGCGATGGCCGCCACGTCGCTCATCTCCTCCTGCGGGTGGCCGATCATGAAGTAGAGCTTGATCGTCCGCCAGTCGCGGCGGTAAATCTCCCGCGCCGTTTCCAGCAGTTGCGCGTGGCTGACGCTCTTGTTGATAATGTTGCGCATCTTCTCCGTGGCCGCTTCGGGGGCCAGGGTGAAGCCGGTGCGGCGGCCGTCGCCTAGATTGTCCATCAGTTGCGTGCTGACCGTCTCGATACGCAGTGAGGGCAGGGAGATGTTGAGGCCCAGACCGCCGAAGCGCTCGCCAATGCGCTGTGTCAACTCCAGCACGTGGGTATAGTCGCTGGACGACAGCGACATCAGGGCGATCTCCTCGTAGCCGGTGGCGTCGAGGATGCGCTCCATCGCCGCCAGCACCTCGTCAACCGGCCGCTCGCGCACCGGCCGCGTGACCATGCCGGCGTGGCAGAAGCGGCAGCCGCGAGTGCAGCCGCGCATGATCTCGATGGGCGCGCGATTGTGGACCGTCTCGACGAAGGGGACGATGAAGTCGGTGACGGGCGGCGGCAGGATGGGGACGATGGCCTTCAGCACCCGGCGCGGCGCTTCGGGCACGTTGGGGGTGATGGCCGCCACCGTGCCGTCGGGGTGGTAGGCCACATCGTAGAAGCGGGGCACGTAGCAGCCGGTGATGCCGGCCACGTGGCGCAACTGCGTCTCGCGGTCGAGGTGGGCGGCGGCGCGCATGGTGGCGATAATCTCCAGCAGCACCTCTTCCCCCTCGCCGATGACGAAGACGTCAATGAATGGGGCCATCGGCTCCGGGTTGTAGCAGGCGTGGCCACCGGCGACGACGAGGGGGTAGGTCGCGTCGCGGTCGGCCGCGCGCACCGGCAGCCCGGCCAGGTCGAGCAGGTTCAGGGCGTTGGTAAACAACTGCTCATAGGGCAGCGTCATGGCCAGCATGTCGAAGTCGCGGATGGGGCGCTTCGTCTCCAGCGAGAAGAGGGGCAGGCCGCCGCCGCGCATTGCCGCTTCCATGTCGTCCCAGGGGCAGAAGACGCGCTCGGCCAGCAGATTGCGGTGCTTGTTGATGATGTCGTAGTGGATCATCCAGCCCAGGTTCGACATGCCGATGTCGTAGAGGTCGGGGAAGGCCATGGCCACGCGGTAGCCGACGCTGTCCCACGGCTTGACGACCTGGTTCAGTTCGCCGCCGGTGTAGCGGCCGGGCTTGAGGACGCGGGGGAGGATGCGCTCGAGGGCGGTTTCGATTTGGTGTGGGGTCATGAGAGCCTCACGTTGTGGAGAAAAGTATCTCACGCAAAGACGCCAAGTCCGCCAAGCTCAGGAAGCTTTCTGACTTGGCGGGCTTGGCGTCTTTGCGTGAGATATTCTTCTCCATATGGTCTCTAAGAAATCTGCCGAATCTGCCCCATCTGCGGATGAATCTGCGTTGGCGGCGTTGCGCGGGATGGTGGCGGGTAGTATAGCGCAAGGCTGGGCATCAGGCCGTTATTGATTGGTTACCCATTCCAGTTACAATATAGACAAAACACCCTGATAGGTTGGGATGCGTTCCATGAACAAGCAATACGTTGAACAACGCGATCAAGGATACTGGGTCTCTGATTCCCGTATTTCGCTTGAATCCATCATCTTTGCTTTTTTAGATGGCCTATCGCCTGAAACAATTGCGGCCGAGTGTTTTCCCATTCTTACCCTTGAGCAGGTCTATGGCGCTATTACATACTACCTGAGCCATCGCGATGAAGTCGGCGTTTACCTGCAACAAGTCGAGCCTGACTTCCAGGTATTTCGCAAAACCACCAGCGACCCTGTTTTTTCTCGTAAGCTGGCCCAGGCGCGCCGGGAGTTAAGGCCGGCCCAATCATGAAAGTTCGGTTTCAGGCCGACGCCGACCTAAACCAGATCATTGTCAAAGCGACCCTGCGTCTGGAACCGGCAATTGATTTTCAAACGGCGCAAGTTGCTGGTCTGGCAAGCCTGGATGATTCTGCTGTGCTGCGGTTGGCCGCTGAACAGGGCCGGGTTTTAGTGACGCACGATCGAAAAACAATGCCCAAACAATTTGGTGGGTTTATTGGCGCCGAAACCAGTCCCGGTGTCATCATTGTTTCCCAAAGGTTGCCAGTTGCCCAGGTAGCAGAAGAGATACTTCTTATTTGGTTGGCCAGCGAGCCAAAAGATTGGGTAAACAAGATTCGTTCTTTGCCACTGTAAGCTACCGAAAAGCCCTGTATCGCGCCTACAATGGAGTGCGTTCATGGGAGGCGAGCCTTGGCCAGGAAAGCGATTCAAATCATCGTTGTCATCATTGGGATCATGGTGGGGCTGCTCATCCTGCTTATCGGCGCGCTTATGGCGTTTGTATGGGTAGGCAGCATCATGGCCTGCGACAACGACACGTTTCAAGAAGTCTATTCGCCCGATCATGAGCATAAGGTTGTCGTCTTCCAGCGCGATTGTGGAATGACCACGGGTTTCTCCACACAAATTTCCATTTTAGACGGTGATGCCACACTGCCTCGGCAGCCAGGAAATATCTTCCATGCTGACGGCTACCCCGACTGGTTCAACATCAAGGTTAGTTGGGAAGACGACACTTACGTAGTCATCGAACACAACGGCAAACCTATTCCTCACGAGGTCAAGACCGCTTTCCGCGGCATCGCCATCCGCTACGAGGAGAACCGCGCGGGCATCATGCCGCCTCGTTCGTTTATGCCCAACGAACTACTGTTGCCGGTGTCGTTCTTCCCGCCTGGCTGGACCGGTGAGGAGATGCGTCCGCTGGGGCCGGAAGAAATCAAGGGATCGCACGATAACAACCCTTACATGCTATATGACTCACCATCGCAGAAGGTTAATGCCAGCCACGATGTGTCCAGATACGATAACGTCGAACAGGCATTACAACGATTTCAGCAGGAACGCGATGCCTTACTTGCCCACTATTCCAAGCATTGCGCGCCGCCCGGCAATCCACTACCCGAAGATCTGATCGTTGTTAGCAATTACACCGATAACTTCTACGTTGGTTACGCCGAGCACAAGTACTCTGATGGATCGGGTGAGCCGATCTGCCGGATGATCGCTCAATACGAAGAGTTCTTTATCGAGTTCTGGGCAACCATCGGTGAAGACGGCCTGACCTACGAGCAATTCAACGATCTCGCTAGAATCATTGACGAGAACACAACCCAACATCTGGAGCAGGACAACGCCCAATGACCCACCCCCTCTGGCCCCACCCCCACCACGACGGCTCCGAACTCTACGTTCCCGACCCGACGCCGGCGCTGGGCGGCAAGGTGGTCGTGCGGCTGCGCGTGCCGCGCGGCAGCGACGTGACCGCCGCCTGGGTGCGCGTGCTGGCCGACGGCGAGCCGGAGTTGGTGCGGGCCATCGTTGAGCGGCAGGACGGCCGCGACACTTGGCTGCGGGCCGAGTTGCGTGTCGTCAACCCGGTGGTCAGCTACCGCTGGCTGCTGGACGGCGGGCCACATGGCTACCAGTGGCTCAACGGCACGGGGCTGCACGGCCACGACGTGGCCGACGCGGCCGACTTCCGCATCACGACCTTCGACAAGCCGCCCCATTGGGCCACGGGCACGATGTATCAGATCTTCCCCGACCGCTTCGCCAAGTCGGTTGACCGGCCCGCGCCGGAGTGGGCCAGGCCGGCGGCGTGGGACGACCCGGTCATCGGCGAGGGGCCGGACACGCCGCGCCAGTTCTACGGCGGCGACCTGGACGGCATCACCGCGCGGCTGGACTATCTGGCCGCGCTGGGCGTGGGCACGATCTACCTGACGCCGTTCTTCCCCGCCGCGTCGAACCACCGCTACAACGCCTCGACCTTCAACTGCGTTGACCCGCTGCTGGGTGGCGACGAGGCCATGGCCCGGCTGGCCGCCGCTGCCCACGCCCGCGGCCTGCGCCTGATGGGCGACCTGACCACCAACCACTGCGGCGACAGCCACGAGTGGTTTCAGGCGGCGCTGGCCGACGCCAACGCGCCGGAGGTGGAGTTCTTCTTCTTCACCGACCACCCCCACCACTACGACGCCTGGTGGGGGCTGCGCGACATGCCCATCTTCGACCACCGCAGCCGGGAACTGCGCCGCCGGCTCTACGACGGGCCGGAGTCGGTCGTGGCCCGCTGGCTGGGGCCGCACGCGCTGGACGCCTGGCGCATTGACGTGGCCAACATGACCGGCATCCACGGCGACATCAACCTGAGCCACGAAGTGGCCACGACCATTCGCCGCACGATGGCCCAGACGGTGGCGGAGTCGTTCCTGCAAGCCGAGTCGAACCACGACACCAGCCGCGACCTGCTGGGCGACGGCTACCAGGGCACGATGAACTACGCCGCCTTCACCCGGCCGCTGTGGCAGTGGTTGCTGCCGCCGCAGTCGCGCCCCTACGCCCACACCAAGTACCCCCTGCTGCCCAACCTGCCCGGCCCGCTGGTCGTCGCCGCCATGCGCGAGCTGTCGGGCGTCACCCCCTGGCAGGGCACGCTGCACGCCATGAACCTCATCGGCTCCCACGACACCCACCGCATCGCCTCGCTGTTGGGCGATCCCGGCCTGGTGGATGTGGCCTTCGGCCTGTTGGCCGCCTACCCTGGCGTGCCGATGATCTACGCCGGCGACGAGATCGGCCTGGCGACGATGGGGCCGGAGTACGCCCGCATCCCCATGCCCTGGGCGCGCCCGGAGCGTTGGGACGAGCGGCGGCTGGCGCTGACGCGGGCGCTATTCACCACCCGCCGCGACAGCGACGCCCTGCGCCGCGGCGGGCTGCGCTGGCTGGCCGTGGGCGACGACGCGCTGACCTTCCTGCGCGAGGCCCCAACGGAGACGGTGCTCGTCCACGCCGCGCGGGCCGATCATGCGCCGGTGCGACTGCCGGCGGCCGTCGTTGGCGCGGAACTGGCGGGGCTGGCGGGGAGCGATGACTTGCGGGCTGGGGCTGACGGATGGGTGACGTTGCCTGCCAATGGGCCGGCGTTTGGGATGTGGCGGTTGATTGATTCACTTTAGAGGAGTGACCAATGAGCATTCCAAACATAACCGGCATGCAGCGCCGACCGACGCATCCGGGCGAAATGCTGCGAGATGACTTTCTGCCCGACTATGGCCTGACAATCTCCAATCTGGCCGCGGCCATTGGCGTGTCGCGCCAGTCCGTCAACGAACTCCTGCGCGAGCGGCGCGGAGTTAGCCCGGAGATGGCGCTGCGGCTGGCGCGCCTCTTTGGTAACTCGCCCGCGTTCTGGCTCAACGCTCAAAGGGCAGTTGATCTGTGGGATGCGGCGCGAGCCATTGAACAGGACATAGCTCGCATCAGGCCGCTTAATCCCGTATTCGGCGAGCCGTAAAAACCTATCCGGCCCTAAGCTCGTGCAAGCTATGGTGGCCGACCAAATCCCCATACCACCCATCGCCCACGTCATCCCCATAATCGGCGTGGCGCACCAAGATATGACATTCCTCACCACAGAAAGGTGACATTCGGCAGTGGCTCGCCTGCTACAAAAGTGACATTAATATAGAGTCAAAAACCGCGATGAGTCGCGCGGGAACTCATCGCCGCTACTGTTTGCGACCATCGGCCGGGCTTGACGACTCTGTTGTCCCGTAATCCTAATCGTTGCTTTAAATCAGGAGAAGTAACAATGAGACGAACATCACTGCTCTTCTTAATGGCTGCGCTTGCATGCGCATTGTTCATGCTGGCCGCGTGCAGTATCGAACCGGAAGCGGAAGAAGTCACCGTCCAGGTGACGCCGGTGACGGCCGATCAGCTCAAGATCTTCGGCACCCTGCCCGAAGCAGCCCCGGCGGCCGACTTCGAGAGGACTGAGGAGCTTATCAACCTGGGCCGTATGCTGTATTACGAGCCGCGCATGTCGGCCACCGGCAACATGTCGTGCAATACCTGCCACGGCCTCAACAACTATGGCATGGACGGCTTGCGCTTCTCCTTCGGCCACACCGGCAATCCTGTCGGCCGCAATTCACCCACCGTCTACAACGCCGCCTTCCACGTCGCCCAGTTCTGGGACGGACGCGCCGCGAATGTTGAGGAACAGGCCAAAGGGCCCATCCTGGCTTCCGGCGAAATGGGCATGCCCAGTGGTGACGAGGTCGTCGCCGTGCTCAAGTCAATCTCCGGCTATCTGCCTTACTTTGAAGCCGCTTTCCCGGGCGAGGATGACCCCATCACCTACGACCACGTCGGCGCGGCCATCGGCGCGTTCGAGCGTGGTTTGGTGACACCGGGACGGTTTGACGCCTTCCTGGCCGGCGACACGACGGCCCTGACGGAACGGGAGCAGGAGGGGCTGGCGCTGTTCGTTCAGACCGGCTGCACCGCCTGCCATTATGGCCCGACACTGGGTGGCAACAGCTTCGCCACCCTCGGCGCGCAAGAACCCTACGTGACCAACGACGTGGGGCGTTATGCCGTGACCGGCGAAGATGCTGACATGCACGTCTTTAAAGTGCCAAGCCTGCGCAACGTCGCCCTCACCGGCCCCTATCTCCATGACGGCAGCATTCCCACCCTGGAGTCAATGGTGCAACTGATGGTGCGCCACCAGCTTGGCCGCGAACTCAGCAGCGACCAGGTTGACACCATGGTCATCTTCCTGCGCTCGCTGACCGGCGAATTGCCGTCGGACTATACGGCTGCGCCGGAGCTGCCGCTGGCCGACTAACCTGTCGCCAGTCCTAGATTTGCCTGACGAAGCGGCCCCGGATTGTTCACAATCCGGGGCCGCTTGTCGTTGGCGCGCGGTTGGGTGTGGGGGATAATGGCGAAAGGTAGGCACTCCATGAAGAACATGTCTGGTCTTGAACTCATGCAGGCGATGGTGGCGGGCCAAATCCCCATGCCCCCCATCGCCCACGTTATCCCCATGAAAGGCATGGCCGCCGAACACGGCCGCGTCGTCTTCGAGGCCCAGGCCGACGACCGCCACCTGAACCCACTGGGCGGCGTGCATGGCGGCTTTGCCGCCACGGTGCTGGACTCGGTGACGGCCTGCGCCGTCCATACAGTTCTGGAAGCGGGTGTGGGCTATGGCACCATTGATCTGAACGTCAAGATGGTAAAGGCCGTGCCGCGCGGCGTGCCCCTCATCGCCGAGGGGAAGGTGCTCTCTGTCTCCCGGTCGCTGGGCATCGCCGAGGGCACGCTGAAGGACGCCGACGGCAACCTCTACGCCCACGCCACGGCGACGTGTCTCATCATTCGCCCATCGTCAAAGCCATCGCTGGAGCGGTAAACGACGCGGTCGCGGAACGCCATAGGCAACATCAACGTCTCCTTAAAAGCCTGGTCAAAACGGTGTATTGACCGACAGCTTACTGAAGTGTATCGTTAAGAGGATTATTCTGTAAAGGGCTGAGATGTACCCTATGGACAAGCACTACGTGGAGCAGCACGATGGGGGCTATTGGGTTGCCGATTCTCGCGTTTCTCTAGAATCGGTCGTCTTTGCTTTTCTAGATGGTGTATCGCCTGAGACAATAGCCGCCGAATACTTCCCCGTTCTCACTCTTGAGCAAGTCTACGGAGCCATCACCTACTATTTGAGCCACCGGGATGAGATCAATGCCTACTTGCGAGAAGTCGAGGCCGAGACCCGAAGCTTTCAACAGGCCACCATTGATCCAGTCTTCTCGCGCAAAGTGGCTAAGGCGCGTCGGGAGTTGAAACCGGCTCAACCATGAAAGTGCGGTTCCAGGCCGATGCCGACCTAAATCAGATCATTGTCAAGGCCACACTGCGCCTTGAACCCAGCATTGATTTTCAGACAGCACAAGGAGCCGGCCTGGCTGGTTTGCATGATCCCGATGTGCTGCGTTTTTGACCGCCGAACAGGGCAGAATCCTGGTATCGCACGATAGGAAGACAATGCCCCAGCATTTTGGTCAATTCATCTTGTCGCAGAACAGTTCTGGAATTCTCATCGTTTCACAACGACTCCCCGTCTCTCAAATAGCGGAAGACTTGCTGCTTATCTGGCTTGTCAGTAAGCCGGAAGAGTGGGTCAACCGCATCCGCTCCTTGCCTCTGTAGACTGCACACTCAGCACGCGCTCAGGATGGTAGGGCGCAATCGGGATGCTGACCTTCTCTCCTACTGCCTCAACTCCGTCGCCAATTTGATACTGGGTACTTGACAGCACTGTGCGTCATATGGTATCCTATTACTGTGTTACATACAGTAATAGAAGATGCACAGTACTGGTGACGACACAGCACCAGAAGGTACACAGCTTATGACCGAAAAAGAGCTAGACGAACAGTTCGACAACCTGCGCCTGGAGCTGCGGCGCGGCGTGGTGGTGCTGGCCGTCCTCAGTCAGATGGACACCGCCCGCTATGGCTACAGCCTCATCCAACGGCTGGCCGAGCGGGGGCTGGACGTGGAGGAGGGCACGCTCTACCCGCTGCTACGGCGGCTGGAGAAGCAGGGGCTACTGGAAAGCGAATGGGAGATCGGCGAGGCCCGGCCGCGCAAGTACTACCGCATCAGCCCCCTGGGGCGCAAGGTGCTGGCCGCGCTGACGACGGAGTGGAACAACACGGTCGAGGTGATGCACCTCATTCTATATGGAGAGAAACATGTCTGAGTTAATTGAGCGCTACGTTCATCAAGTCGGGCGCTACTTGCCCAATAAAGAGCGCGAGGAGATTCAGGCCGAGTTGCGGTCGCAGATTCAGGACCAGTTGGACGACCGCTACGAAGGCGCGCCGACGCAGGCCGACGTGGCCGCGGTGCTGAAGGAGTTGGGCGACCCCCGCCGCATGGCCGCTTCCTATGGCGGAGAGCAATACCTTGTCGGCCCCAACCTCTACCCGGTCATGATGATGGTACTGCGGCGCGGCTGGGTCATTGTGCCGCCGGTGGCTATCCTCGTTCACGTTCTGGCCGCACTGCTTGGCGATGAGGCCGGCAACTTCATCAACCTGCTACTGGGAGCAGCCGCCGGCGCATTCCAGGCCACAGCCATCTTCACCGGCATCGTCGTGCTCATCTTCGCCATCTTGCAGCACTCCGGCGAAGACCTGGACGAGATCACCGGCAACGACAAGGGCTTCGATCCGCTGGCCCTGCCGGAAGTCAACGACCCGGCCGAGGTTGACCGCTTCGAGTCCATCCTCAGCATGTCCTTCGGCGTGTTCGCCTTGATGGTCATGATCTACTTCCTGCGTGTCGGTGGCTTGACGCTGCAATTCAACCTGGGCCAGCCGGTAGACGTCATCCCGGTGCCTATCCCCTGGCTGGTGGGGCTTATCGCCATCGGGGCCACCCAGATGGTGCTGCAACTGGTGGCGCTGCTGCGCGGGCGGTGGAACGTGGCTCTGTGGCTGGTCAGCGTGGCTCTGGACATCGTCGGCGCGGTGGCGCTGTACTTCGTCCTGTGGCTGCCGCTGGCGGAGCAGCTCTACGCCGCCGTGCCGGCGCTGGCCGGCGTGCCGCTCATCGGCCGCGGCGCGGAAGCGATTCTGGTTCTGTCCATCATCATGGCGGTGATCGAGGGCGTCAGTAAGCTGGTCAAGATGGTCAGCCACCGCCCTACCCCCGCGCCGTCCTATAACGTCAAAGCGAACTAGAAGAAGTCCACTGATTACACAGATTTCACTGATTACTCTTTGAATCTGCGAAATCTGTGTAATCTGTGGACTCTTTTTCTGTAGAAGGAGAGTAGATCATGCAAGCGATTGTTTACACCCAGTTCGGTTCGCCGGACGAGTTGCACCTGAAAGAGGTGGCCACGCCTCAGCCGGCCGACGGCGAAGTGCTGGTCAGGGTTCACGCCACGAGTCTCAACGCCGCCGATCGCTATAAACTAAGCGGCACGCCGTTCATCGTCCGGCTCATGACCGGCGGCGCGCGCCGGCCGAAGCACGCCATCCTGGGGGCCGACGTGGCCGGGGTGGTGGAGGCGGTGGGGCGCGGCGCGGCGCGGTTCCGGCCGGGCGATGCCGTCCTTGGCGATCTGTCCGGCAGCGGCTGGGGCGGGCTGGCCGAGTACGTCGCCGCCCCGGAGAATGCCTGGGCGCTGAAGCCGGCGGGCATCTCCTTCGAGCAGGCGGCGGCTGTGCCCATGGCCGCCGTCACCGCCCTGCAAGGGCTGCGCGACAAAGGGCAGCTTCGCGCCGGGCAGCACGTGCTCGTCCACGGCGCGTCGGGCGGCGTTGGCTCCTTCGCGGTGCAGATCGCCAAAGCGCTGGGCGGTGAGGTGACGGCCGTGTGCAGCCCGCGCAACGTAGACATGGCCCGCGCGCTGGGGGCCGACCACGTTGTTGATTACACGCGCGAGGACTTTGCGCAAAACGAGCAGCGCTATGATGTGATTTTCGTCGCCAATGGAAGCCGGCCGCTGGGTGATTACCAGCGGGCGCTGGCCCCCGGCGGTGTTGGCGTCGTCGCCGGCGGGGCGTTGGGCCAGATCTTTCAGGCCATGCTGTTGGGGCCATTTGTCTCCGGCCGGGGCAAGATAACCAGTCTGTCGGCCAAGCCCAACAGCGCCGACCTGGCCGCCGTGGGCGAGCTGCTGCAAGCGGGGCAGGTGCGGCCGGTGATTGACCGCTGCTACCCATTGGCCGAGACGGCCGAGGCGTTTCGCTATTTGGAAAAAGAGCACGCGCGGGGTAAGGTGGTCATCACAGTCTGAGCTAGAGCGTGTCGCGGAACGGAAGCGAATATGGAACACGACGACGACCTCATCCACTTTGAAGCCGAAGGCGCGGCCCCGCTGCCGGCTACGCCGGAGCAGGGCCACGTGGAACACGACGGCGCGCGCATCTGGTATGCCGCCTACGGGGCCGGGCCGCCGGTGGTGTTGCTGCACGGCGGGCTGGGCCACAGCGGCAACTGGGGCTATCAGGTATTGGCGCTGGTCGCCGGCGGCTATCGCGTCGTGGTCATTGACAGCCGCGGCCACGGGAGCAGCACGCGCGACGAGCGGCCGTTCGCCTATGAGTTGATGGCCGCCGACGTATTGGCGGTACTGGATCATTTGGGTATTGAGCGGCCGGCGTTCGTCGGCTGGAGCGACGGGGCATGTATCGCCCTGGTTCTGGCGGCGCGAAAGCCCGACCGCGCCGCCGGCGTCCTCTTTTTCGGCTGCAATATGGACCCCAGTGGGGCGAAGGAGTTCGTGTTCACGCCGATTCTGGGGCGGTGCATCGGCCGCCACATCGCCGACTACGCCCGCCTCTCGGCCACGCCCGACCAGTTCGAGGCGCTCTCCGAAGCGGTTGGGCTGATGCAGCGCACGCAGCCCAACTACTCGGCCGATGACCTGGTGCAAATCATTGTGCCGGTGACCGTTGTCCATAGCGAGCACGACGAGTTCATCCGGCGCGAACACGCCGTTTACCTGGCGCGGACGATCCCCAACGCGGAGCTTGTTGACCTGCACGGCGTCAGCCACTTCGCGCCACTACAGAGGCCGGAGCTTTTCAACCAGGCCGTGCTGGCTTTCTTGAAAACGGTAGTGTGGACCGACGACGAACAATCGCGGCGGGAGGAGCAGGACGCGCACGACCTGGCAACTCTCAATCGTCGCGCCGATGCCCTCAACGCCGAAACATCCGACGCTTTATCCTATCAAGTCTGGCCAGAAGACGTGTTGTTCTAGCTCTGCTCTATGCGGATAGTTGACATGAACCGTATAGCCCTGTTGCGTTGCGACAAACTCCCCAGCTTCGTCACCTGGGACGTGCCCAACCTGGAGGAGTTGTTCGGCGAGGATGAGTTGCTGCGCGACGGTTTCGCGGCGCAGGGGATGGCCGCCGAGTCGGTGGTCTGGAGCCGGGCCGATGTGGACTGGAACGGCTACGACGCGGCGCTGATCCGCAGTACATGGGACTATCTGGACGACCGCGACAACTTCCTGCGCGTCCTGGCCCAGATCGAGGCGTCGTCGTGCCGCCTCTTCAACCCGCTGGCCGCCGTGCGCTGGAACATGGACAAGCGCTATCTGTTCGATCTGGCAGAGTGGGGTGTGCCCATCATCCCCACCTTCTCGGCCGCCAACCTGGACATGGCTGCACTGCGTCAGGCGCTGGCAGCCACCGGGGCAACCACTGTGGTGTTGAAGCCCACGGTCGGCCTGGGGGCGGCCTACGTCCACCGCGTCCCGCTGGACGAACTCGAAGGCACGCTGGCCAGACTCAGCGCCGAGCGACCGCGCCACGACACTCTGATCCAGCCGTTCGTCGAAGACGTGATTAACGAAGGGGAGTGGTCGTTCGTCTACTTCGACCGGCAGTTGAGCCACGTGCTGCTGAAGAAGCCCGCGCCGGACGACTTCCGTGTGCAGGGCATCTATGGCGGGACGATCCAGCCGGCCGCGCCGAGCGACGAGGATCGCCGGCAGGCCGAGGCGGTCTTGGCCAAGCTGCCGTTCGACCTGCTCTACACGCGGCTGGACTTCGTGCGCCTGGGCGGCGGTCTGGCGGTGATCGAGGTCGAACTGATCGAGCCGATCTTCTCGTTCAACCTGGTTCCGGAGAGCATCGCCCGGCTGGTGGCGACCACGCGCCGCGCGTTGGCAAGATAGACAGTCTGACGCCGGGCTTTTCCAATACCGGCGGTGCGGATGAAGACCTGACAGGTAGGCGGCCTGAAGTTAGTTTCCCATTGGAGAGAGTTTGGCCGCCCACCTGTCAAATCTGCGCTCGGCTGTTGCCCTGGCGCGGGCAATTAGGATACAGTACCCCCCGACCGTCACGAATCCGGCCGCCGTGGTTCGAGCGCTCCCGCCGTACCATCCCGACAGGTCAAGAACGGAGTTGAGATGACACCCAATCAAGAAGCGCCCCAAACGATTGACGCCTACATCGCCGGCTATCCCGAAGAGGTGCAGGCCATCCTGCAACAGATTCGCCGCGCCATCCACGAAACCGCCCCGGAGGCGACCGAGGCCATCAGCTACGGCATGCCGACCTTCAAACTGCACGGCAACCTCGTCCACTTCGCCGCGTTCAAGAACCACATCGGCTTCTATCCCGTGCCGTCGGGCATGGAGGCGTTCAAAGACGAACTGGCCGCCTACAAGCAGGGCAAGGGGTCGGTGCAGTTCCCGCTGGACAAGCCGATGCCGCTCGACCTGATCCGGCGTATCGTGGATTTCCGGGTGCAGGAGAGCAAGGGCAAGGCGGCCAACCGGGGCAGCCGGGCCTAGCCCCGTTGAAGTGAGATGAAACCCATTCACTATGCGGCCCTGCTGCTCCTGGGGGCGGTCTGGGGCGCTTCGTTCCTGTTCATCGGCGTGGCCGCGCCCGAATTCGGCCCGCTGTCGCTGATGTTCGCGCGGGTGCTCGTCGCCGGGCTGCTCATGCTGGGCGTCGCCAGCCTGACCCAACGCGGGGCCGGGCTGCGGGCGACGCTGCGGCTGCGCCAGAACTGGCGCACCTATCTAATCGTCGGTCTATTCAACTCCGCCCTGCCGTTCACCCTGATCGCCTTCTCCGAGCTACGGCTGACCGCCTCGCTGGCGGCCATCCTGAACTCGACGACGCCCCTGTTCACAGCCCTTGTCGCCGCCGTCTGGGGCAGCGAACGGCTGACTGGCCGCAAGGTGTGGGGAGTGCTGCTGGGCGTTGTGGGCGTGGCCGTGCTGGTGGGCGGCGCGCCGCTGGCTATCAATGGCGGGATCATCCTGGCCGTGCTGGCCTCGCTGCTGGCGGCGCTCAGCTACGGCACGGGCACGGTCTACGCCGCGCGGCACATCATCGGCCTGCCGGCGGCCACCGCCTCGACGGTGCAGTTGTTGGGCGCGGCGGTCATCCTGGCCGCGCCCGGCGCGCTGGCCCTGCCGCCGCAGCGGCCGTCATCGGCGGCCATCGGCGCGCTAGCCGCGCTCATCCTGCTTTCGACGACCTTCGCCTACCTGCTCTACTTCTTCCTTCTGAAGAACGTCGGGCCGACGCGCACGGCCAGCGTGACCTTTCTGGTGCCCATCTTCGGCTCCGTGTGGGCCATCCTCTTCCTGCGCGAGCCGTTCAGCGTGTGGATGCTGCTGGGCATGGCCATTATCCTGACCAGCGTCGGCCTGGTGACCAGCCGCCGAGCGGATCAGGTTCGCCCGCTGCCGGCCGGCCAACTGCCGGACACGACGCCGCCTTGAGCGGGGACTCAGTGGGGCGTGGTGGGTAGAAACCGGGTTTCTTCTGAGAAACTCGGTTTCTGCTACGTGAGGGAGGTGAAGTGGAGTGGTTAAGATAGTGCATTCGGTTGATTTGGAACTGCGCCCGGGTGGCACGGTGCGCTTTGAGGGGGAGCCTCATGGCTCCGAACTCTCCTTCTTCCACGTCAAAAACGCGCCCGGCGCGGGAGCCGCGCGCCACGTCCACCCCTACCCGGAGACGTGGCTCGTGTTGGCCGGGCGCGTGCGTTTCACGGTGGGCGGGGAGCCGGTGGAGGCCGGGCCGGGCGACATCGTCGTGGCCCCGGGGCAAGTACCTCACGGCTTTGTCAGCCTGGGGCCGGAGATGTTGGAGATGGTCTGTATGCACCCGTCGCCGAGGTTCATCCAGGAAGACCTGGAGCAAGGGAACCAGGAGCCACGTTCGCCGGCCTGAACCCGGTGTACACATGATTGCCGCCAAGATGCATCAGGACGAGGTAGATACCAGCACGGCGCTGGTGCGCCATCTGCTGGCCGAGCAGTTCCCGCAGTGGGCGCACTTAGCCATTGTCCCCGTCCCGTCGGCGGGAACGGACAACGCCCTCTTCCGGCTGGGCGACGCGCTGGCCGTGCGGCTGCCGCGCATCCATTGGGCGGTGGGGCAGGCGGACAAGGAAGATACCTGGCTGCCGCGGCTGGCCCCGGCGCTGCCGCTGGCCGTGCCGGCTGTAGTGGTCCATGGCGCGCCGGGCGCGGGCTACCCCTACCCGTGGGCCGTCTACCGCTGGTTGGGCGGCGCGAACGCCGCCGAATCGCCGCCGGCCGACATGGTCGAGGCGGCGGGCAATCTGGCCCACTTCCTGCTGGCCTTGCAGCGACGCGACACGAGCGGCGGGCCGTCGGCGCTTGACCACGGCCTGCGCGGCGCGCCGCTGGCCGGGCGCGACGCGGCCACGCGCCAGGCTATCGCCGCATTAGGCGACACCATTGACGCCGCGGCGGCCACGGCCGTCTGGGAAGAGGCGCTGAGCGCCGGGGAGTGGGATCGGCCGCCGGTCTGGTTCCACGGCGACCTGCTGCCGGGCAACCTGCTCGTCGCCGGTGGCCGGTTGAGCGCGGTCATTGACTGGAACGGGCTAGGCGTGGGCGATCCCGCCTGCGACCTGGTCGTCGCCTGGGCGCTCTTCGCCGGCGACAGCCGCGCCGCCTTTCGCGCCGCGCTGGGGGTGGACGACGCCACCTGGGCGCGCGGCCGCGGCCACGCGTTGTCGCAGGCGCTCATCTTCATCCCCTACTATCTGCATACGAATCCCGTGGGCGTGGCCTACCACCGGCGGACGCTGGCCGCGGTGTTGGCGGAGACGTAACGCGATTTGGCAAATCGCGCTACAGGCGGACGCTGGCCGCGGTGTTGGCGGAGACGTAACGCGATTTGGCAAATCGCGCTACAGGCGGACGCTGGCCGCGGTGTTGGCGGAGACGTAACGCGATTTGGCAAATCGCGCTACAGGCGGATGCTGGCCGCGGTGTTGGCGGAGACGTAACGCGATTTGGCAAATCGCGCTACAGGCGGATGCTGGCGGTGGTGTTGGCGGAGACGTAACGCGATTTGGCAAATCGCGCTACAGGCGGACGCTGGCCGCGGTGTTGGCGGAGACGTAACGCGATTTGCCAAATCGCGCTACAGTATGGTCATGATCACGATCATGTCCTTCAACATCCGCTACGGCCTGGCTGACGACGGGCCGCAGCGCTGGCAGCAGCGCCGTGAGCTGGTCATCGAGCGGATTCGCGCCGCCGCCCCCGACCTGATCGGCTTGCAGGAGTGCCGCGACGATGAGCAGGCCGCCACCATCCGCGCCGCCCTGCCCGACTACGACTTCTACGGTGTGCCGCGCGGCGGCGATGGGCCGACGGCGCTGGAGATGGCCCCCATTCTGGTGCGGCGCGCCGCCTTCGACATCGGCCGCCGCGGCTGCTTCTGGCTCAGCGACACGCCCGATCTGCCCGGCAGCGTGGGCTGGGACGCGCTGTTCCCGCGCACCGCCACCTGGGTTGAGTTGGTTCACCGGCCGAGCGGCGGCGTGCTGGCCTGTCTCAATACCCACTTCGACCTGATGCCGCAGGCCATCGTCAACTCCGCCCGCCTGGTGCGCGGCTGGGTGGAGCGGACGGCGGCGCGGTTGCCGCTGGTCGTCTGTGGCGACTTCAACGCCGACAAAAGCTCGGCCGCCTATGAGATGCTGGCCGACGGCCACACGCTGGCCGACGCCTGGCGGCAGGCGAACGGGGCCGGCGCAGACGAGACGACCTTCCACGGCTTCGGCCAACCCGGCGTGGCCACGGCGATAGACTGGGTGCTCGTTTCGCCGTCGCTGGCGGTCGCGGAAGCCACTACAGACCGCGTGCAACAGGCGGGCCTCTATCCGTCCGATCACTATCCGGTCGTCGTGACGTTGCGGCCCCCGCCAACGCCGGTTACAGTGTTCTGACAGTTTCTTCACACTTCCTGAACCTCTTTGCCCTATAACGAAAGAGCGATCGGCCGATCGCCGCGTCTACCGCGGCGCGGCGTGGGCTACGTGCCGCGCCGCGCCGTCGGCCGCGCTTGTCCAAGCAGCCCACTGGGCTTTCTATCAAAATAGGTGCAAGAGCATGAACAAAATAGCGATCAGAGTTGTGTTCCTATGCGTCCTGGCCTTGCTGGCTTTGGGCGTCTTTCGTAGCGGAGTGGCGTTGGCCCGCGAGAGCAGCGCCGACGACGCGCCCGGCAGCACGCCCTACACCGTGCGCCTGCCGTTTGTCGTCACCGAGACGGCGGGCACGGCCGGCCAGACGACGATCACCCTCAACGGCGACGCCATCGCCGTCAGCGGTAGCGGTGTGACGGTCGAGGGCACGGTGGCGACCATCACCGCCGCCGGCAGCTACACCATCAGCGGTACGCTGGCCGACGGGCAGATCCTCGTGGACAGCGAGGATGAAGAAGCGGTGGAGATCACCCTCAACGGCGTGGCCATCACCAGTGCTACCAGCGCCCCGCTGGCCATCCTCAGCGCCGAGGAGACGCTCATCACCCTGGCCGGCGGCAGCACCAACACACTGACCGACGCGGCAACCTACGTCTTCCCCGACGAGGAGACGGACGAGCCTAACGCGGCGCTATTCAGCAACGACGACCTGACCATTAGCGGCAGCGGCGCACTGACCGTGGTCGGCAACTACAACGATGCCATCTCGACCGACGACAATCTGACCATCGAAGGCGGGACGATTACCGTCAGCGCCGTGGACGACGGACTTCGCGGCAAGGACGCTCTGGTTATCACCGGCGGCGACATCACCGTAGGCGCCGGAGGCGACGGCCTGAGGTCCGACAACGAGGATGACACCACCCTGGGCACAATCACCATCAGCGGCGGCGCGTTCGACATCACCGCCGCGGGCGACGGCATTGCCGCCGAGACGATGGTGACGATCAGCGGCGGCGACTTCACCCTGCTGACCGGCGGCGGCAGCGGCGCGACGTTGGCTGACGACGCCTCGGCCAAGGGTGTCAAGGGGTTGGTCAACGTTCTGATCAGCGGCGGAACGTTCAACGTTGACGCCGCCGACGACGCCATCCACTCCAACAACGCCATCACCATTGACGGCGGCGCGCTGACGTTGGCCACCGGCGACGACGCCATCCACGCCGACCTCAGCATCACCATCAACGACGGCACGATTGACATCACCCGGTCGGTGGAGGGCATCGAGAGTATCCTGATCACCCTCAACGGCGGCGACATCGGCATCGTCTCCAGCGACGACGGCATCAACGTTGCCGGCGACGTGGCTGGGGCCTACCACCTCACCATCCACGGCGGCGCAATCGCCGTCTATGCCGGGGGCGATGGCATTGACGCCAACGGTTCGATCACGATGACCGGCGGCGTTGTGCTGGTCCACGGGCCGACGAACCAGGGCAACGGGGCGATTGACTACGACGGCACATTCAACATCAGCGGCGGTCTGCTCGTCGCCGCCGGCAGCGCGGGCATGGCCCAGGCCCCCAGCGCCTCCTCGACGCAGAACTCGGTGCTGATTCGCTTCAGCGGTGGGCAATCGGCGGGCACGCTGGTGCATATCCAGAATAGCGCCGGCGAGGACGTGCTGACCTTTGCGCCGTCGAAGACCTACCAATCGCTCGTCTTCTCCTCGGCTGACTTGCTACTGGGCAGCAGCTATACCGTCTACCTGGGCGGCAGCTCGACCGGCACGGCCGGCGACGGCCTGTATAGCGGCGGGACGTATACGCCGGGCGCGCAATACACCAACTTTACGGTCAGTAGCAGCGTCACGATCATTGGCGGTGGCGGCCCGCCCATGCCGTAGGCCGCGCACATGTGGCCTCTAGCGACGGGTTGAAGAACCCGCCGCCAGCGTGGAAGTGCGTTCAAACGCACTTTCAGAGGGCGACGCGCTTCTTTAGTGCGTTTGAACGCACTTTCGCGCTAGCAGCGGATTTCAATCCGCTGCGACCAGTTAGCGCGATATGCCGATTTAATTGTTAATCTCCTACAATCCACCGCGACCGGACAGATTGCTGATAGCGCCCCGTGTTTCACGGGGCGCGTGTTTCTGGTATAGTGGTCTTAACCACTCATCGCCGTCGCGGAGGTACCGTCCCATGCACTATCTACTCTTCTACGACTATGCGCCCGACTATCTGGAGCGGCGCGGCCCGCTGCGCGGCGAGCACCTGGCGCTGGCCTGGGCAGCCCACGAGCGCGGCGAGTTGCTGCTGGCCGGTGTGCTGGCCGAGCCGATTGACGCGGCCGTGTTTTTCTTCCAGGGGGATTCGGCCGAGGTCGCCGAGCGCTTCGTCGCCGCCGACCCCTACGTGCGCGAGGGGCTGGTCGTCACCTGGCGCGTGCGGCGTTGGGATACGGTGGTGGGCGAGGGCGCGGCCAACCCGGTTGCGCGCGGCTCTTAATCTGTGGAATCTGTGAAATCTGTGGTTGCTTTTTCTAAGTAACCGATGCCAGAGCAGACGGAGGTGCACAATGACTCTGAAAGTGCTTGTGATCTACGATTCGCAGTACGGCAACACGGAGAAGATCGCCTGGGCCATCCGCGACGCGCTGAGCGACGGGGCCGAGACTCGCCTGGTACGGGCCAGCAACGTGGCTCCAAGCGACATGTCGGCCGTTGACCTGCTCATCGTCGGCTCGCCCACCCAGCGGTTTCACGCTACCGAGCCGATTGACCACTTACTGAAAGGTGTCTCATTGCGCGGTGTGCAGGCGGCGGCCTTCGATACGCGCTTCGACATGCACGAGGTGGATTCGCGCGCGCTGCGCCTGGCGGTCAAGGTCGCCGGCGACGAGGCCGCCTACGCCGCGCCGCGCATCTCGGCCGCGCTGGAAAAGGTGGGCGCGACCATCGCCGCCCCGCCGGAGGGGTTTATCGTCACCGGCACCGAAGGGCCGCTGCGCGACGACGAACTCCAGCGCGCCGGCGAGTGGGCCAAAGGCATTCTGGCCAACCTCTAGCGCCCGTCGTCGGGCGTGGCCGGGCAGTTGGCATCTATTAATAGCCGCGCGGCGTCGGCCAGATGCTCGGCCGGGTTGCCCGCGCCGCCGTTGTAGAGTCGCGCCGCGGCGTAGGCCCCATCCATCAGCAGGTGCAGCGCCGCGGCCAGCGCCTCCGGCTGCGTCGCCCCCGCTTCGGCCGCCAGTTGCCGGAAGCGCGCCCGCACGCCGGCCTTGTGCTCCAGCGCTACCCGATGGCCGGGATGATCCGGCTCCGGGTACTCGGTGGCCACGTTGAGGAAGGGGCAGCCGTAGCAGGCCGGCGTCTGCGCATAGGCCTGGAGGGCGGCAAAGAAGGCCAGCAGTTTACCCCGCGCTGTCGCCTCGCCGCCGGTGATCTGCTGGAACCCGGCCCAGAACTCCTCGTCGCTGTCGCGCAGGTAGGCCACGATCAGGTCGTCCTTCGATGGGTAGTGGCGGTAGAGGGTCATCTTGCCGATGCCCGACGCGGCGGCGATGGTGTCCACCCCCGTGGCGCGATACCCTTGCCGGTAGAACAGGCCGGCGGCCGTCTGGAATAGCTTCTCTTTGGCCGTTGATTCGCTTTTCATGCCGATTGCCTCTTGACACGATACAGGTCTGTATTGTATCATGCTGTGTGACGATACAAGTCTGTATCGTACACGAAAGATTCAGGGAATGCAATCGCCAATCTGGCGGTGAGGAGCGAAGAGAGATGGACGGTCTACAACCTTTGGGCGGTAGCGAACTGCGCGTGCCGAGGCTGGGGCTGGGGGTAATGACCTGGGGCGAGGCGGCGGGCCTGTCGCGCTTCCACCCGGCCAAGATGGCCTATGGCGGCGCGGAAGGGCGCGAGGAGGAGCAGCGCGCCTTCGCGACGAGCCTGGCCGCGGGCGTGACGCTGTTCGACACGGCGGCCATGTACAGCGGCGGCGCGTCGGAGCGGCGGCTGGGCGAATTGAGTCGCGGCACGCCGGCGCTCATCGCCACCAAGTTCCCCGGTTCCATGCGCGCCCGCGCCGAGGACATGCCGGCCGAGCTGGACGCCAGCCTGAAGCGCCTCGGCCGCCAGTCGGTTGACCTCTACCAGCACCACTTCCCATCCGACCGCGTAGACATCCCGCGCCTGATGAACCTGATGGCCGACGCCGTGGCCGCCGGCAAGGCGCGCGCCGTGGGCGTCAGCAACTACTCGGCCGAACAGATGCGCCTGGCCCAGCGCGTGCTGGCCGAGCGGGGCGTGGCGCTGGCCTCCAACCAGGTCGAGTACTCGCTGCTGCACCGCCAGCCGGAGACGAACGGTGTGCTCGACGCCTGCCGCGAGCTGGGCGTGACGCTCATTGCCTACACGCCGCTGGCCGGCGGGGCGCTGACCGGCAAGTACGCCGCCGGCGACCGGCCCAAGGGGCTGCGGCGCTTCATGATGAAGCAGTTTCGCCGCGGCGGGCTGGAGGCGGTGGCGCCAGTAGTGGCCCTGCTGCGCGAGATCGGCGCGGCCCACGACGCCAAACCGGCCCAGGTGGCCATCCGCTGGCTGATCGAGAATGAGTGCGTGCTGCCCATTCCCGGCGCGAAGAACGGCCGGCAGGCGACCGACAACGCCGGGGCGCTGGCCTTCCGCCTGTCGCCGGCCGAGGTCGAGGCGCTCGACCGGGCCACGGTTGCCTGGCGCGCCTGAGGCTTGATCGGGTGGCACGTTGGCGGCCAACGCGCCACCCGATCCACCTTACACACTTCTGACACCTTCTTCACAATTTCTGAACACCCTTGCCCTATAAATGAGATAACGGATAGACGGACGAGGCCACGTAACCAGGGCCTCATCCGGCCGCCGCGGAATCTGTTTATTCACCGGTTAAAGACCGGAAGAGGTGCAAGGTCATGATTCAGAAGAGATTTTATATTTATTTGATGTCCGTCCTGATGCTGCTGGCCCTGGTGGCGTGCAGCGGGACGGCGACCACGGTCGAGGTGACGAGCGAGAGCATTAGCACGGCCGTCGAGAGTAGCAGCGCTACGGCGGCCGAGGTTGTCGTCGTCAGCGAAGCGGTGGCCACGGCCCCGGCCAGCGCCGCCGAAGTGTTGGCCGAGACGGACACCACGCCAGAGACGGTCACCGTGGCTGTCGCCGACGCCGCCGCCGCCGTGGCCGACAACTCGGCCGTGGCCATCACCCTGAGCGGCGACGCCATCGCCGCCGACGGCGCGGGCGTCACGGTGGACGGCAAAGTGGCGACCATCACCGCCGCCGGAACCTACACCATCACCGGCGCGCTGAGCGACGGGCAGATCGTCGTGGATACCGAGGACGAAGCCGTCGTGACGCTCGTCCTGAACGGCGTGGACATCAGCAACTCGACCACCGCGCCCATCGCCATCCTCAACGCTGAGGACGCGGTCATCGTGCTGGCCGATGGCACGGCCAACAACGTCACCGACGCCACCAGCTACGTCTTCCCCAGCGCCGAAGAGGACGAGCCGAACGCGGCCATCTTCAGCAACGCCGGCCTGACCGTCAGCGGCAACGGTTCGCTGACTGTGACCGGCAACTACAACGATGCCATCTCCAGCGACGACGCCCTCACCATCACCGGCGGCGCGATCACCGTCAACGCCGTTGACGACGGCCTGCGCGGCAAGGACACCCTGCTCATCCAGGGCGGCACGATCAACGTGGCCGCCGGTGGCGACGGCCTGAAGTCCGACAACGAGGACGACGCCACGCTGGGCTACGTGGCCATCGAGGGCGGGGTCATCAACGTGGCCGCCCAGGGCGACGCCATCGCCGCCCAGACCGACGTGCTCATCACCGGCGGCGAGTTCAACCTGAGCGCCGGCGGCGGCAGCGGGGCGCAGATCGCCACGGACGCTTCGGCCAAGGGCATCAAGGGGCTGGTCAACGTGCTCATTGACAACGGGACGTTCGTCATTGACTCGGCCGACGACGCCATCCACTCCAACGGTAACGTCACTATCAACGGCGGCACGTTCACCCTGAACACCGGCGACGACGGCATGCACGCCGACGCCACGCTGACCATCAACGGCGGCAGCATCACCATCCCCACGTCCTACGAGGGGCTGGAAAGCGCGGTCATCACCATCAACGCCGGTGACATCAACCTGACTTCCAGCGACGACGGCATCAACGTGGCCGGCGGCGTAGACGGTTCGGGCCAGATGGCCGGGCCGGGGCGCGGCGGGCGCGGCCAGGGTGGGCAGACGGGTGAGGCTGTCACTTACACCGGCAGCTACTACCTGTACATCAACGGTGGCACCATCCTTGTCAACGCTCAGGGCGACGGCCTGGACGCCAATGGGGCCATCGAGATGACCGGCGGCGTGGTCGTGGTCAACGGCCCGACGGAGCAGATGAACGGCGCGCTGGACTACGACGCCACGTTCAACATCACTGGCGGCACGCTCATCGCCGTGGGCAGCAGCGGCATGGCCCAGGCCCCGACGACAAGCTCGACGCAGGCCTCGGTGCTACTGAACATCAGCGGCCAGTCGGCGGGCACGCTGGTCAACATCCAGAACGCGGCCGGCGAGAGTGTGCTGACCTTCGCCCCGGCCAAGGCTTACTCCTCCATCCTCTTCTCCTCGCCCGACCTGGCGCAGGGGACGGAGTACACGCTCTACGTGGGCGGCAGCGCCACGGGCACGGAAGTCGGCGGTCTGTACACCGACGGGACCTACTCCGGCGGCAGCGAGTACGGCAGCTTCACCCAGTCGAGCATGGTGACGATGCTCGGCGGGCAAAGTCGCTAGACAATCGAATAGAAATGGGGCGGGCCGCCGGCCCGCCCCGGCACGGTCGTTTTGTAGGGGCGGATGGTGCAATCTGCCCCTTTTCTGTTTCGTCACTTCTGTCGTTAATACTTATGCCGTTGTAATGTACTTTTTAACGTTTCGCCGCTATTATAAGTAGCACTTCAACAATCACCCCGACAGCCTCCATCGAATTGGGTCGCCCCCCACCGCTGCCGAAGCCTTATCCACTATAGAGACGCATTTGCCTGCCAAGTGAATCTCATCCTAGCTCAGCCGAGTGGCGATGGCCTGTCCCTACCCGAGGAGGAACTCGCGTTGTTTCATTTTCGCACCGGTAGCCCCAGGGCCAACGTTTTGTTAGCCGTTATCCCTGTGGTGCTCCTGTTCTTGTTGTTGGTCGGCACTCTGACCGCTCAGGACTCCACCACGCTCGAAGCCACACCGCCGGCCGAAGAAACCGGGACCGAGGGCGAGCTGTCCGCCGATGCGCTATTTACCAAGCAGGTGCTGGCCACCAACGTCAAGCAAGCCCACGACGTGGTAGCCTACGACTTCGACAACGACGGCGATAATGACTTCGCCGCTACCGACTACGTCAATGATGACATCGTCTACTTCCGCCAGGGGCCGGCCAATCAGTACACGCGGACGGTTCTGGATGGCAACCTGAATGGCGCTTATCCGATCGATCTGGCCGACGTGAATAAGGACGGTAAGCCCGACATTCTGGCCGGCGGCTATCTGGGCGACGACTTCATCTGGTATCGCAGCAACGGCGACGGCAACTTTGCCCGGGTGGTCATTGACGCCAGCGCCAACGGGGCGCACTCCCTGGTTGCCGGCGACGTGGACGGCGACGGCGACAACGACCTGCTAAGCGCGTGGCAGGACGGCAATACCATCGCCTGGTATGAGAACAGCGGCAACAATAACTTCACCCGGCGCGTCGTTGACACCCACGCCACGGGCGCCAAGCGGGCGGAGATGGCCGACATGGACAATGACGGCGACGTGGACATCGTGGCCGCCAGCTTTAAGAACCACCAGGTCGTCTGGTACGAAAACAACGGCAACGAGAACTTCACCAAGCACGTGCTGGACACCGCGGCGCGCGGGGCCTACTACGTCTCGCCGGCCGACGTGGACAAGGACGGCGACATGGACCTCTATGCCGCCAGCCGACGCGACAGCACCATCGCCTGGTATGAGAACAAGGGCAACGACAACTTCACCTGGCACGCCATTGACACCAATGCCAGGGGCGCGCGCGCTGTCATTGCCACTGACCTGGACAAGGACGGCGACATGGACGCGCTGGCCGCCAGTGTGGACAATGACTCTGTCGTCTGGCATCGCAACGACGGCAAGGGCAACTTCAGCCGGGTTGTGGTAGATAACAAGCTCGACGGAGCCTATGGGCTGTTCGTCGTGGACATGAACAAGGACGGCAAGCTCGACATCCTGGCCACGGCCCGCATGGGCCACCAGGTCGTCCTCTACCGCCGCAACTAAACGAGTAGCATAGAAGCTCACGCAAAGGCGCGAAGGGGCAAAGACGCTAAGAAGAAAATTCTTCTTTGCGCCTTTGCCTCTTCGCGCCTTTGCGTGAGCTCTCCTCTCTTAATCCAATTCGACGACGCCGTTGGACAGCACAACCTCATCCCGTTCGGCGACCTTGCTCTGGAAGAGGACGCGCCCGCCCTCATCGGCCCACATGTCGGTGACAATCGTCTCGCCGGGGAAGACGTGGCGGGCGAAGCGGGCCTTGATGCTCTTGAAGCGCGCCGGGTCGTTGCCGGCGAAGGCGCGCAGCACGGCCCGCCCGGCGAAGCCAAAGCTGCACAGCCCGTGCAGAATGGGGCGCGGGAAGCCGCCGGCGGCGGCAAAGGCCGGGTCGGCGTGCAGCGGGTTGCCGTCGCCCGACGATAGGCGATAGAGCAGGGCCTGGTTGTCGGTCGTGGCCTGGCGGTGCGTGGCGTCGGGGGCGCGGTCGGGCAGGGTGATGCCGCCGCCCGAAGGCCCGCGTTCGCCGCCGAAGCCGCCCAGGCCGCGGATGAACAGCGACGAGCGGTTGAAGGCCACTTCCCGGTCGGCCTCGTCGTAGCTGTGTACGTCGAGCAGCACCAGCGCCGCCGAGCCTTTGTCATAGATGTCGGCGATTCGCGCCCGGTGGGTCAGCGTCGCCTTGGTCGGCAGCGGCCGGCGCAGTTCCAGGAACTGCTCGCCGTGCAGCAGCAGCGCCGGGTTGAAGCGCAGCCCGGGCACGGCGGTGATCTGCCACAGCAGGGCGAACGGGAAGGTGACGGCAAACGTCGGCAGCGGCCGGAAGCCGTCGCCCGACAGTTCGTAGACGAAGGGCAACTCGGCCGCGTCCAGCGCGTCGGCCGCCGCCCCCACCGACAGGGCGTAGAGGCTGACGTCCTTCTCGGCGTAGCTCGTCGTCACGGGGGCGAATTCGTAGCCGATGGCGTCGAGAGGACCGCCGACGGCCGACGGCCGACCGCCGCTAGAAGTTGCGATTGCCGGTGCCGCCTCTGTTGGTCTGTCGGCGGTCGGCGGTCGGCTGTCCGCGGTCTGGTGCTGTTCTGCCTTGCGCTGCAAGTTCGCCACCACCGGCGCAAACGAATCCGTCGGCGTCTCCGGGTAGGTCGGTTCGTCGAAGTTGTCAATCTCCGCCCAGCGCGCGGCGATGGCCTCCGGCGTCAGTTCGTCGCCCAGGGGGAAGAACGCGCCGCGGCCGCGCTGCCAGCGCACCCGCGCCACCCAGCCCGCGCCGACCTCGAACGTGTGGCCGGTCTCGATGCTGCTTTCGTGGCAGAGGTAGGCGACAAGGGGGGCGACATACTCCGGCCGCAGCGCGGACACCAGTTCCGGCGGCAGGATCGTCTCCGTCATGCGCGAACCGGCCAGCGGGGCGATGGCGTTGACCAGCACGTTGCGCTTCTGCCCCTCCACGGCCAACGTCTGGGCCAGCCCCAGCAGGCCGAGCTTGGCGGCGCTGTAGTTGGCCTGGCCGAAGTTGCCATAGAGGCCGGCGGCCGAACTGGTCATGATGATGCGCCCGTACCCCTGCTCGCGCAGGATGGGCCAGGCGGCGCGCGTCACCTGGTAAGCGCCGTAGAGGTGGACGCGGTAGATCTTGTCCCAGTCGTCGGCGCTCATCTTCTGGAAGCTGACGTCGCGCAAGATGCCGGCGTTGTTGATGACGATGTCGAGCTGGCCGAAGGCGTCGAGCGCGGCCTGGACGATGCGCGGGCCGTCCTCGACCGAGTCGTAGTTAGCCACGGCCTCGCCACCGGCGGCGCGAATCTCTTCCACGACGCGGTCGGCGGCCGAGGTGCCCGCGCCCTCGCCGCGCATACTGCCGCCCAGGTCATTGACGACGACGCTGGCCCCGCGCGCGGCCAGCAGCCGGGCGTAGGCCCGCCCCAGCCCGCCGCCCGCGCCGGTGATGAGGGCCACTCGTCGGTCGAAGCGTAGTTGGTTGGTCATTGGTTCGTTCTCCTGTGAGTTTAAAGGTGGGGCCAGGTTCCAGGTTCCAGGGGCCAGGGAAGAGCGCTCTTCCCTGGCCCCTGGAACCTGGAACCTAGTCCCTACTCTCCTGCTTCAGCTTAGGGTTATTGGCATGCCGCGCGGCGTCGCGAGTGGTCTTCTTGACCATCGTGGCCTGGAAGGCGGCCGTCAGGTCAACGCCGGTCTGGTTGGCCAGGCAGATGAGGACGAAGAGGACATCGGCGAACTCGTCGCCCAGGTCGCGCCCTTCGTCGGACGGCTTGAAGCTCTGGTCGCCGTAGAGCCGCGACATGAGCCGGGCCACCTCGCCGACCTCTTCGACCAGGACGGCCAGGTTGGTCAACTCCGAGTAGTAGCGCACGCCGACGGTCTTGATCCAGTCGTCTACCTGCTGTTGGCACTGACTAAGGGTTAGGTCCATAAAATGTTCCCAAGAGGATTGATCCGCAGATTGGGCAGATTGGGCAGATTTCAGAAAGAAAGAAATTATCTGTACCACTACCTATTGATTGGCGTTTGCCTCCTCGATTTTCGGGCTGCTTCTGCTGAACGGATGAAAGAGAGGGAGAAACGTTCGTATTCAAGCGAATCCGCGCCGAAATTTAGAAGCAGCCCAATCTCGTAGTTGGTAGCCTTGAGATAGTTGATTATCTGCGATCGCTCTATTCCGCCAAGACAGGCGAGTGCCTTCAACTCGACGATGATAGAAGAATAGCAGACAAAATCGGCGCGATAATGAACTGTTAGCGGGCTACCTTTGTAAAAGATGGGTAAGTCGACCTCACGCAGAAATGGAATGTTAGCGATGTTCATTTCACGCATGAGCGCCTCTTGGTAGACCGCTTCCAGAAAACCGCGCCCCAACTCCTGATGGACAGCCATGGCCGCGCCGATAATGGCATAAGTGCGCGGATCACGTTCCGACATCGGTTGCCTCCATGTGTGATGCGTTAACCAGCAAGAGGTTTATCTCTCTTTCTTAAAATCTGCCGAATCTGCCCAATCTGCGGATCAATCCTCTTAATTGCTCTCAGCGACTTGTGTCTTTTAGCAGGTCATAGAACGTCGGTGGCCGGCGGCGGGCGAGGACGAGTTCGGCGGCCGAGGCCACGCGCAGCAGCGTGTGCTCCGCCCACGGCCGGGCCATCGCCTGCATCCCCGTCGGCAGCCCCCGCGGGTCATAGCCCACCGGGAAGGCGATGGCCGGCAGCCCGGTCAGATTGCCCGGCATGGCGAAGCGCATCAACTCCGTCACCGTGCTCAAGTCCGACCAGCCATCGGCCTCGCAGTTGTCGGGCACAACGGGCGCGGTGACGGCCGTTGCCGGGGTCAGAATCACGTCGCACTCGGCGAAGGCGCGCCGGAAGTGGCCGATGGCCCGCGTGCGCATGCGCTGCGCTTGCAGGTAGTCGCCCGCCGTCGCCGCCCGGCCGAGGCTCAGATTCACGCGCGTCGAGGGGCTTAGCTCCTTCCAGTGCGCCTCGTGGGCCGCCATGTTGGCCGCCATCTCGGCCAGAATGGTGATCACCTGGGCCACGCGCATCTCGTCCAATTCGGGTATCTCGATGTCGCGCACCGTCGCCCCCATCTCCACCAGCCGCTCGACCATCGCCGTGCAGTCCTCGACGATGCACGCCTCGGCGTGGTCGAACCACGGCCGGTAGATGCCCAACCGCAGGCCGCGCAGATCGGAGTGATCCCAGCCGTCGAGCGTCACTGCTGGCTGATAGAGGGTGTTGGGATCGAGCGGATCCGGCCCGGCGATGCAGGCGTAGACAAGGGCCACGTCGGCCACCGTCGCGCCGATGGGGCCGAGGTGGCCCATAGACCAGGTCAGCGGCGCGGCCCCATGTTCACTGACGCGGCCGAAGGTCGCCTTCAGCCCCACCAGCCCGGTCAGCGCCGCCGGGATGCGGATGGAGCCGCCGCCATCGGCGCCGATGGCCACCGGGCAGAAGCCGGCGGCCACGGCCGCGGCCGAGCCGTTGGAGCTGCCCCCGGCGTGGCATTGCAGGCTGTATGGGTTGCGGACGATGCCGTAGTGCTCGTTGAAGCCGTCGGGGTTGATGCCGATCTCGTGCATGTTGGTCTTGCCGATGAGCAGCGCCCCGGCGGCGCGCAGGCGGGCGACGACGGTGGCGTCCTCGGCCGCCGGCGACTGGCCCAGGAAGCTGGTGCCGACCGTCGTGCCGTAGGGCGTCTGGTCTACCTCGTCCTTGACGGCCACGGGCACGCCGTCGAGCAGACTCAGCGGCCGGCCGGCGCGGTGGCGTTCGGCCGACGCGCGGGCCTGGGTCAGGGCGTCGGCGCGGTTGACGGCGCGGAAGGCGCGCAACGGCCGCGGGTCGTCGTCGGCGTCGGCGATGGCCGCCAGCGCGGCTTCGGCCACGGCCTCGGGTGTCGTCGCGCCGTCGCGGTAGGCGCGGGCGTAGTCGGCGACGCCGGCGAACGGCTCGCGGTTGGCCCGCGCCAGCAGGTGGCTTTGCAGCGCATCCCAGTCGAGCGTCGCCGCGTGTCCGGCCTCGCCCGGGGCCAGCGGGTAGAAGGTCGGCGCGTCGCCATACGTCTTCTCGCGCAGGCCGGTGACGCCGCCCTGCTTGAGCAGTTGGCTGACCAGCGGCCCGTTGAGCGGCCCGCTGTCAACCGCGGCGGCGAAAAGGCGCAGCGTCCGGCCGCGCAGGGTGGGGAGAGAGAGGGAGGAAAGGTTGTAGGTCATTTGGTGTGTCCGTGTGGAGAAGGGGCGGGGGAACAGGGGGGCGGGGGAGCAGGGGAGAGAAGACGCTGTTCTCCCCTGCTCCCCTGCACCCCTGCTCCCCTGCGGCAATCACAACAATCTTGGCCGAGGAGCACTCAACGCCGGTAATACCAAATCGTCACCCCCAGCGCGACGCCGCCGAGGACGATCCAGTTGAACGGCCGGGGCACGAGCGCGGCCACGGCCAGCCCGCCGAACATGCCCAGCCCGACGCCCAGGAACATGCCGATGACGCGCCGTTGCAGTGGGTCGAGCCGGTTGCCGCTCTGGAAGCTGGCCGCCGGCAGCGTCCACAGCGCCAGGGCGAAGAGGAAGAAGAGCGAGCCGACCATGACCGCGGTCAGCCCGCCATAGGTGCCTTGCAGCGCATACATGACGCCGATGCCGATGGCGACGAGAAGCAGCGTCAGCGCGATGCGGATGTTCACCTGGGGCGGCTCCTCATAGACGGCGCGGTCAGGGCAGGGGTGAGTCGGATGGCAGCGGCTCATCGCTGGTGGCCTGGGCGCTGTCGCGAACAAACCACAACACGACCAGCACGATGAACCCGGCGTAGAAGCCCAGCAGGACGCCCCCGCCAATGACCAGCGCCGGGCCGAGGCTGCCGGTTAGCACCAGCGACGTGATGAGGGCGATGAGGCCGGCCAGGATGAGGCCGCCGATGGTATAGACGAGACAGCCGGGCACGCCCGGATTCGGCCCGCGGCGGCGGCGCAGGTGCAGAGCAAAATCAACCACCCCACCCAGCACGGCCGTGGCCGCGCCAATGGCCAGACCGATCAGAAACAGCGTCAGATTACTGCTTTGGTCCATTTTGCCTTTGCGCCAATGGGCGCTCGCTGGGAGTGACTTGTCCTTATTGTAGGCCTGCCGGCTTCGGTAGGCAAGTGCAGGGCAGGGGCCGGACGCCCGTCCGGCTCCTGCCCTGCACTTAATTTAACTCGCCCTGCCCCGTCGCCAACAACACGTTGTTCCACAGCCACCCCTGCGGCTCAATCCGCTTGCGCTTGTGGACGGCCAGGGGGATGGGCACGTGGGTGTACTCGTTGCTCCAGTAGCCGACGACCATGTTGGTGCGGCCGCTCATGGCGGCGTGGACGGCGTTGTAGCCCAGCAGCAGCCCGTAGGCCGAGTCGTAGGCGTTGGCCGGCAGGCTGCGGATGATGTAGCTGGGGTCAATGTACTTGAGGCTGACGGGCAGGCCGATCTCTTTGAAGTAAAGGTTGATCGCCTGGCGCAGGAAGAGACCGATGTCGCCCAGCTTGGCGTTGCCGGAGGCGTCGTGGCCCAACTGGCCGGCGAACAACTCCTGCCCCGCGCCCTCGGCCACGGCGATGACGGCGTGGCGGCGCGCGGCCAGCCGGTCGCGCAGGGCGGGCAGGAACGCCTCCAGCGTGAATGGCTGTTCGGGCACCAGGCAGAAGTTGACCTGACTATCGGCCAGGGCGGCGTGGGCGGCGATGAAGCCCGATTCGCGCCCCATCAGCTTGACCAGGCCTATGCCGTTGTGGGCGGCAATGGCTTCGCTGTGAGCGCCGGCGATGGCCCGCCGCGCCTCGGCCGCCGCGGTCACGAAGCCGAAGGAGCGCTCGATGAAGCCAATGTCGTTGTCAATCGTCTTGGGCACGCCGACGACGGCGATGGACAGGCCGCGCCGGGCGACCTCGGCGGCGATGGCCCCCGCGCCGCGCAACGTGCCGTCGCCGCCGATGGTGAACAGGATGCTGATGCCGCGCGTCACCAGGGTGTCCACCATGCGGCCGACGTCCTGATTGCCGCGCGACGTGCCCAGCGCCGTGCCGCCCAACTCGCCGATGTGATCAACCCAGGCCGGGGTCAGGGCGATTGGCTCGTGGCCGAACTCCGGGATCAGCCCTTCGTAGCCGTAGCGGAAGCCGTCAATCTCTGTCACGCCGTAGTGGTAGTAGAGGCACAGGACGATGGCCCGGATGACATCGTTGATGCCGGGGCACAGGCCGCCGCAAGTGACGATGCCGGCCCGCAGCCCGGCCGGGTCGAAGAAGAGACGTTCGCGCGGCCCGGCGCGCTCGAAGGCGGGCAGATCGCGCCCCGCGTCCAGCAGGCGGCGGACGATGGCCGCGTCGGTATGGTAGAGGATGCGGTCGTCGTCGGACGTCAGGCAGGTGACGCGCATGGGCGTCGGCCCCGTCGCCGGGCCGAGCCGGTCAATGCCAAAGCCGAGGCACAGATCATCGAGGAAAGACAGGTCTTCATTTTCAGACATGCAGAAGCTCCTTGATAGTACAGAGAAAGAGTCCACAGATTTCACAGATTAAGAGGATTGATCCGCAGATTGGGCAGATTATTCAGAACAATCATCTCTTTTCTGGAAATCTGCCCAATCTGCTTAATCTGCGGATCATTTCTCTTAATCCGTGGAATCCGTGGAATCTGTGGACGCTTTTACGCTACCGGCAGCGGTTCGTCGTTGGCCAGGGCCGCGTCGGCGCGGGGGTCGGCGTCGGCGATGAGGTCAATGGGCGTGGCGGCGAAGCGCAGGGCGGCGGCCCGCGCCCGGCCGTCGTGCTCATTGGCCAGCGACCACGCCGCCGCCTCGACCAGCAGAGCCAGGGCCAGCGCCCGCCCCAACGTCAATCCAAAGCGGCGCGCCCCGGCCTCCAGCAGCGTCCGCTCGCCGGCCGTGGCCCGCAGCCAGCGCAGGGCGTGGTCAACGGCCACCTCGGCCTGCCGTGCCGCGCCGGCCAGCGCGGCGTCGCTCGTCGTCGCGGCGCTATTGGCCACCTTTTCGCGCAGCGTCAACAGCCCGCCGTCTCCGTGGGCCAGCGCCCGCAGCGCGTCGAGGGCCAGCACGTTGGTCGTGCCCTCCCAGATGGGCATCACCTGGCTGTCGCGCAGCAGCAGCGGCAGGCCGGTATCCTCGACGTAGCCCGCGCCGCCGTGGGCCTCCAGCACTTCACTGGCCACGGCCACCGCCTGCCGCCCGGTGGTCAGCTTGGCGATGGAGGTCAGCAGGCGCAGCAGGTCGGCGTCGGCGGGGGAGATGTCGCCCGTCTCATCCCGTCCGATGAGTTCGACGAGGAAGAAGCTGAGGTGGAAGGCGGCCTCGGTCTCGGCCTGGAGCCAGGCCAGGGTGTCGGCGTGGAGGGGCTGGCGGGCCAGGAGCGCGCCAAACGCCTCGCGCCGCCTCGCATAGTCGCGGGCCAGGGCCAGGCCGCGCCGCATCGTGGCCGCGGCCATGACGCTATTCCACGTCCGCGTCAGGTGCAGCATGGGGATGATGTGGCGCACGCCGTTGTCGAGGCCCATGAGCGGCGTGGCCGGCGCGCCGTCGAGCAGCAGTTCGGCCGTTGGCACCTTGCGCGTGCCCAGCTTGTCCTTGAGGCGGTTGACGGTGATGGCGTTGAGCCGCCCGCCAGCGTCGCGCAGTTCCAGGTAGAACAGGGCCAGCCCGCGCCCGCCGGGGCCGTTGCCCTGTGGCCGGGCCAGCGTCAGCGTCATCTGCGACGTGGTGGCCGAGGTGAACCACTTGCGGCCGTAGAGCCGCCAGTCGTTCCCCTCGCGACAGGCCACAGTCTCGGAGCGGCCCACGTCGCTGCCGCCGGTGGACTCGGTCATCCACTGGCCGCTGGTCCAGAACGTCGCCGGGTCGCGGCTGGTCAGGTGGGGCAGGGCGCGCTCGATGAGCGGCCTGTTGCCGCTCAGTTGCAGCGTGCGGGCCGCGCCGTCGGTCATGGCCAGCGGGCAGGTGTAGACGTCGGTCGAGGGGTGGAAGAGGTAGGCCAGGGCGAACTGGACGGGGCGCGAGAGGGAGCCGTAGTCGCGTTCATAGGCCGTGGCCACGACGCCGAACTCGGCCGCCAGCCGTTCGGCCCGTTGCCAGAGGGGTGTGACGGCGATGCGATCCACGCGCTCGCCCCAGGCGTCCCACTGTGTCAGCGTTGGCTCGTTGAGCCGGTCGGCCAGTTGCAGCGCGTACAGCTCGCCGCCGGCCAGCGCGCCCATCTCGCGCAGCGCCGGCTCCACCGCGGCCAGCGCTTCGGGCGGCAGGCGGCGGCGCAAGTAAGAGCGCAGCACCCGGTCTTCGTCGTACTGGTTGCCCAACTGGGGGGCGGGTTGGTTGAAGGGTTGGAAGTGCATGGTGTCCTCCATCATGTAGCGCGGGTTGGCAACCCGCGTCTCCAGCGGTTGAAATTGAGGGCGGGTTGCCAACCCGCGCTACAACGCCTCGATCTCAGCCTCCGAAAATCCCACCTCGCGTAAGACCTCGGCCGTGTGCTGCCCCAGCGGCGCGCCAACGTGGCGATACTCGGCCGCGCCCTCGCCGAAGCGCCACGGGCTGGCGATCTGCCGCTGCGCGCTGCCGCCCGGCCGCGGCACTTCGACGACCAGCCCGCGGGCGGCCGTCTGCGGCGCGGCCAGCATCTCCGGCACGGTCAGCACCGGCTCGACGCATACGTCTAGCGGGGCGAAGACGGCCAGCCACTCGTCCAGCGGGCGGGCGGCGATGGCCTGGCGCACGGCGGCCTTGACCCGCGCCTGCGCCTCCGGGTCGAGGCTCAGTCCCGGCGCGACGAGGTCGGCCCGGCCGATGGCGGCGCAGAACCCCTCCCAGAACTTCGGCTCCAGGCTGCCGACGGACAGCCAGCGGCCGTCTTGGGTCTCATACAGGTCGTAGGCCCGGCCGCCGTTGAGGGCCATCGCTTCCGGCGCAGGCGTCTCCTCGGCGACGAGGCAGTGGGCGATCAGGTGGGCCTGCCAGGCGACCATCAGGTCGTACATGCTGACGTCCACGGTGTCGCCGCGGCCGGTGGCGGCGCGCTGGACGACGGCCGCCAGCAGCCCCACCAGCGCCCCCAGCGCCCCACCGCCGATGTCGGCCACCTGGATGCCCAGCGGCGGCGGGCCAGCGGCGGCGCGGCCGCTGTAGCTGAGCGCGCCGGAGAGGGCCAGGTAGTTATTGTCGTGCCCGGCGCGGTCGCGCAGGGGGCCGGTCTGGCCATAGCCGGTCAGGGCGACGGTGATGAGGGCCGGGTTGAGCGCCCGCAGCGCCTCGTAGCCCAGCCCCAGCCGATCCATGACGCCCGGCCGGAACTGCTCGATGACGATGTCGTAACCGCCGTCGGTGATCAATCGTTTGACGGCGGCGACCGCTTCCGGTCGCTTCAGGTCGAGGGCCAGCGAGCGCTTGTTGCGGTTGAGGACGCCGTGCCAGGCAGAGGTGTCGCCGTCGTAAGGGGGCAGGAAGCGCACCATGTCGGGCCGCGTGGGCGACTCGACGCGCACCACGTCCGCGCCCAGGTCGGCCAGCACCATCGTGGCGTAGGGGCCGGGGAGAAGGGCGGTGAAGTCGAGGACCTTGAGTGATGTCAGCGGGCCGGACATTGGCTCTACCTCCATCTAGGGGGCCATGATCCCACTCAACGGTGCCCCCCACGCCAGCGCCGCGTGCTCGGCCAGCATCTCCTCCAACTGCGCCAGCAGCGGCGGCGGGAACGGGGCGATGCGCCGCACGCGCAGGTCGGCGTGGCCCACCAGCGCCTCGATGGTCGAGGCCAGCCGGTCGTGGGTCTCGTTGAGCATAAAGCCCATCCAGTGGAACCGTTTAGGCCCCAACCCGATCAGCCGCCCATGAATGGCGATCGTGTCGCCGGCCATCACCTCGGCCAGATAGCGGATGTGGTGTTGCAGGGCGAAGACGCCGCTCTGGTGGGCCTGGAAGTAGGCCACGTCCATGCCCAGCGCTTCGGCCAGGCCCCAGGCCGTCTCGTCGTATAGGGCCATGTACCAGCGGATGTTCATGTGGCCCATCGTGTCGAGGTACTCCGGGCCGATGGTGGCGTGGCGGAAGCGGGGCAGTTGCCGCACCTGGGCCGGCGTGGGCAGCGGCAATGCGCTGGGCAGCGCGCTATGCGGCAAGGTAGTGCCAGGCATCGTCGTGTTCCTCCTGAATGACCAGGCCGTCCTCGATGAGCAGATCGAGGTAGCCGATGAGCATCCACAGCCCGGCCAGGCGCGTGGCCGGCGGCTGGTGGGCATACATGGCGTCGAGCAGTGCGGGGATGCGCCCCAGCCCGGCGCGAACGAAGTCGAGGCACTCGCCGCGGCGTTGGGCGATGCGCTCTCGCTGGCGATTGATAACCCGGCGCGGGTCGCCAAACGGCCGCCCGTGGCCGGGGTAGACCATCGTCGCCTCCAGCGCCTCGACCACGTCGAGCGAGCGCACGAAGAGCGGCAGCGCGGGCACGCGGCGGCCCACGCCCGGCGGCGGCTGCTCCACCACCGGCGTCGGCGTGACGGCCAGCAGCATGTCGGCCGACAGCAGTTGCCCCGTCTGCGGCTGGTGGAAGACGGTCTGCATACTGGCGTGGCCGGGGGTGTGGACGACCTGCCACGGCGTGCCGCCCATCTGCAAGACGCCGTCGAGGTGGAAGGGCACGATGCGCTCGGCGGGCACGGGGTCTACCAGAGTGGTCAGGCGGGTCATGTCGCCCAGCAGCTTGGCCACCATGTTGGCCGGCAGGCCCAGGTGGAGCAGGAAGTCGTCGCGGTAGTAGACGAGGCGCTCCTGCCACTTGTCGTCGGCGGCCAGCAGCCACGGCGCGCCCAACTCCGACACCCAGACGGTGGCGTCGCTCTCGGCCACCAGACGCCCAGCCAGGCCGTAGTGGTCAACGTGGGTGTGGGTGATGACGACGCGGGCCACGTCGGACGGGGCCAGGCCGTAGGCGGCCAGGCCATCCACCAGCGCCTCCCAGCAGGCGTCGGTCTTGATGCCGGCGTCCACCAGGACGACCTCCGGCTGCGTAAACAGATAGGCGTTCACCGGGCCGACGCCGAGGTCGGTGGGGAGTTCTAGACGATAAGGCTCCATGTGCGTCTATTATCTACTAGTTTTGGGTTCTTGGGCAGGGGAGTGGCGGAGTGCGCATCCTCAGATGCGCCGCCTTTGGCCCTGCCCGTCCGCATCTGAGGATGCGCACTCCGCCACTTGGGCAGGGGAACGGGGGGGCGGGGGAGCGGGAGTGAAAGCCCTCTCCCCAACCCTCTCCCAAGGGGCGAGGGAGCCTTCTCACCTGCCCCCCCGCTCCCCCGCGCTTTAGCCGGTGTTCTTCAACCCCGACGCAATCCCATTGATCGTCAGGAAGATCGTATCCCGGATCGCCTCAGCCTCCGGGCTATCGAGGTTGGGCAGGGCGCGCAGGCGGCGCAGCAGGCTGACTTGGATGAAGTTCAGCGGGTCAATGTACGGGTTGCGCTGGCGGACGGCGCGTTGCAGCACCGGGTCGTGGTCGAGCAGTTGGCGCTCGCCGGTCACTTGCAGCACGGCGTCGCGCGTCGTCTCGAAGGCGGCCGACACCTGGCCGAAGATGAGTTCGCGCACGCGCTCATTCTCCACCAGGTCGGCGTAGAGCCGGGCGATGCCCATATCGGCCTGGGCCATGCTGACCTGCGAGTTGTCCAGCACGTTGCGGAAGAAGGGCCAGTCGCGGTACATGCGGCGCAGCAACTCCATCTGCGCCGGGGAGCGGCCGAATTCGGTCAGCGCCGCGCCGACGCCCAACCAGCCGGGCAGCACGTGGCGGCACTGCATCCAGCTAAAGCCCCAGGGGATGGCCCGTAGGCTGGTGAAGGTCGCCGCCGCCGTCCGGCGCGACGGGCGGGAGCCGATACGCATCTGACTGATCTCGTCCATCGGCGTGGCCTGGCTCCAGTAGACCAGCAACTCCGGCGTTTCGTAGATGAGGTCGCGGTAGGCGCGATAGGACAGGGCGGCCAGTTCGTCCATCGCCGCCGTCCACTCCGGCAGGGGGCGCACCTGGAGGCGGTAGTGCTCCGGCGCGCTGGCGATGAGCACGGCGTGGACGACCTGCTGCAAGTGGCGGGCGGCGATGGCCGGGTGGCTATAGCGGTCGGAGATGACCTCGCCCTGCTCGGTGATGCGGATGCGGCCGGCCACCGAGCCGGGCGGCTGGGCCAGGATGGCGCGGTTGGCCGGGCCGCCGCCGCGAGCGATGGTGCCGCCGCGGCCGTGGAAGAGAGCCATGACCACGTTGTGTTCGCGGCACGAGGCGGCCAGCACTTCCTGGGCCTGATACAGCTCCCAGTTGGCGGCCAGGTAGCCGGCGTCCTTGTTGCTGTCGGAGTAGCCGATCATGATCGTCTGGCGGCGGCCGACGCGCTCCAGATGGGGGGCGTAGCCGGGGTGGGCGAAGAGGGCGGCCATGACCTCCGGCGCGGCGCGCAGGTCGTCGCGCGTCTCGAACAGGGGGGCGAAGCGCAGCCCCTCCGCGCCGTCTTCGCCCGGCGACAGACCGTGCCAGCGGGCCAGCAGCAGCGGGGCCAGGATGTCCTCCGGGCCGTGGGTCATGCTGACGATGTAGGGGCCGAACAGCTCCGGGCCGTAGTAGTCCACGGCGCGCTTGAGTACCTGGAACAGGTCGAGCGTCTCGCGCGTCTCCGGCGAAAGGTGGTCAAAGCCGGTCAGGTCGGGCGCGGGGCGGGCCAGCGCCTCGGTCAGCACGGCGGCGCGGCCGGGGCCGTCGAGCGCGCCGAAGCCGGCGCACCAGTCGAGGTGGCCGAGCAGTTCGTCGAGGACGGCCGTGTTGTACTCGCTGTACTGGCGCAGGTCGAGCCGGGCGGCGTGGAGGCCGAAAATGCGCGCCTGGTTGAGGCTGCGGTCGAGGCCGGCGTGGGCGATGTCGGCCATGCCGCCGTCGCGCAAGGAGCGATCCATCAGTGCCAGCGGCTCCAGCAGGTTGTCCTTGCGGCGCATGCGCAGGGCGGGAACCGGCTTGCCGCGCAGGCGGCCGACCATGTCGCCGGCCGACGCCTCGGCGAGGTCGGCCCCCAGTTGCGCGGCGTGGAGGCGGTAGGTCTCGTTGGGGTAGCGGTCGCGCAGATAGGCCAGGTGGGCGTTCAACTCGCCGTAGGAACGCACCGCCCCGGCCAGCTCTTCGGAGACGGGGGCCAGGTCGTCGGAGATGCTCAGCGAGCGGTCGAGGCGGCGGGTATTGACGCGGTGCTTCTCCAGCGCCAGACCGCGATGCAGGCGCAACGTCTCGATGGTCACGTCGGTGGTGACGTTGGGGTTGCCGTCGCGGTCGCCGCCGATCCACGAGGCGAAGGTCAGGAAGTTGTCGGACGCGCGCAGGGCGGGGTAGTGTTGGGCCAGGGCGGCGGCCATGTCGTCGTAGACGGCCGGCAGCGCGTCCCACAGGGTGTTGTCGAAGTAGAACAGGCCGGTGCGCACTTCGTCGGTGACGGTTGGGCGGGTGGTGCGGCTGCGGTCGGTGACCCAGAGGAGGGTGACTTCGGCCGTCAGCCGTTCGACCAGGGCGGCGCGTTCGGCCGGCAGCAGGTCGCGCACGTCGAAATCGGTCAGGGCGGCGGCGATGCGGCGTAGCTTGGCCAGGATGGTGCGGCGCTTGGCCTGGGTGGGGTGGGCGGTGAAGACGAGTTCGATGCGCAGGCGGTCGAGCAGTTGGCGCATCTCGATCTCGTCTACGCCGGCGCGGTAGAGCGCGCCCACGGCGTCGGCGACGGATTCGGGCAGGGGCTGGGGGTGGGCGTCGCGCTCGCGCTCGCGCAACACGCGGACGCGGTGCTGCTCTTCGGCCAGGTTGACCAGCTCGAAGTAGGTGGTGAAGCTGCGGGCGACGAGTTCGGCTTCGGCCGGGTCGAGCTGGCCGACGACGGTGGTCAGGCGGCGGTCTACTGCCGGGTCGGCCTCGACGCGGCGGGTCTTGGCCAGGGCGCGGATACGCTCTTCCAACTCGAAGATCTCGATTCCCGCCTGCCGCCGGATGACGTGGCCGAGGATGTCGCCCAGGAGGTGGATGTCTTCACTTAGTCGTTCTTGTTTCTCTCTAGTTAGTGGCATAAGACGCTCACGCAAAGGCGCTAAGGGGCAAAGGCGCTAAGGGTTTCGTTGTTGAGTCCATTGTAGATTCTTGCCGTTGATAGAAAGGCTCACGCAAAGGCGCTAAGGGGCAAAGGCGCAAAGGAAGAGAAAAGGGTTTAAGTTGGCAGACCGTTGGCTACTCGTTTGATTCCTTCTTTCATCGTCTCCATCCCGAAGTTGAGAATCAGGCCGAGTCGCTTGTCAGTCAGCTTCAGATAAGTCAATAGTTGCTTAGGGAAAACGGAGTGCATAACTTCCGTAGACTTTAGCTCAATGATGACCAGGTCTTCAACTAACAGGTCAAGGCGATAAGCTGCCCCGACGTGAAGCGAATCATAGGTGATGGGAACCACTAGCTGGCGCTGAACCTTCAAGCCGCGTTTTTCTAGTTCATGGGCTAGAATCGCTTCGTAAGCGGACTCAAGCAAGCCGGGGCCAAGTCGCTTATGGATGTGGTATGCAGCGTCAACAATGTGCTTGGCGATGTCGTTCTCCGGAACGCTGCCGGTAAAGGTAATCGGCTGCTTGACCTCTTTTTGCGCCCTTTGCTCCCTTGGCGTCCTTTGCGTGAGCTTGCCGCGCCCTTCATATAGCCCCAAATAGTAAAAGGCGGTGATTGTCAACGAGTGCGTGATCGCCCCGCTGCGGATGAGGTCGGGGATGGCCGCCAGGGGGATCTCCTCGAAGGTGATGTCCTCCGCCCCGTCGAGGGCCACGGCGTGCGCCGGACGAACGCCCAGGGCCAGATAAGAATGGCACTGGTTATTGAGGAAGGCCGGGTTGGGGGCCACGCTGCCCAGGTGGATGATCGCCTCCACCTCGTAGCCCGTCTCCTCGCGCAACTCGCGCGCGGCCGAGACAGACGGATCGCCGTCGGCCGCGTCCACCATCCCGCCCGGCACTTCCAGCGTCACGTCCTCCGTGCCGTGGCGGTACTGGCGGATCATGATGACGTTGCCCTCCGGCGTCAGAGGGATGACGTTCACCCAGTCGGGCGACTCCAGCACAAAGAAGCGGTGCGCCGCGCCCGTGCGCGGCGAGAGGCTGGTGTCCTGGCGGATGCGAAAGATGCGAAAATCGCCGAGGTATTGGCTGTCGAGTTTCTCCCAGGGTTCGATCATTCCGGGAGTTTAGGCGGGAGGGCGCGAAAAACCAAGGGGATGCAGAATGGCACGCAGATAAACGCTGATTTGGACGCTGATTTTCGCTGAGCCTGATTGTTCAGGACAGCGAAAATTAGCGTCTTCCTCAGTGTTCATCAGCGTGCCATTCTGCTAGACACGTTCACTCGCCCCGCGGCGCGCCCACCAGGCCAGCCACGCCCCGCCGATGCCCCAGGCCGTCACCAGAATGGTGAGAACCCAGCCCAGCGTGGGAATACCCCGCAGCATGATGAACACTAGCAGGCCGAGCAGCAGCAACAGCCAGCGAGTGCCCCCGGCGCGCGGCACGAAGCGACCCACCAGGTAGGTGGCCACGGCGTAGGTGGCGATGACGAGCGTGCCGTGGTTGAGGAATGCCAGCAGGACAGCGAAGGCCAGGGTGCTCAGCGGGTAGGCGATGGACCAGAACAGCCAGCCGACGTTCCACAAGTCAATCCGCCCCAGCCAGATGCCGATCATCAGAATGAGGATGAAGACGAGGATGAAGGCGGCGATGGTGGCCCAGACGAGGATCAGCCCCACCAGGCCGATGCCCATCGCCACCAGCGGCCGCCCCTTGATGGCCGCCGCCGACGCCTCCAGCGCCCGGCGCAGGAACCAGTAGGCGAACAGGCCGACGACGAGCAGCGGCAAGTAGTCGCGCACGCGGAAGCGGAACCAGTTCCACACGTCGCGGCCGGTGGTTTGCGCCTCCGGTTCGGTCTGGCCGGGGCGGGTGGACGTGCCGATTAGGTCAATGAAGACGTCATCGCCCAACGTCACCTGCCCCAGGCCGGGGGCGCGGCCGATCAACCGGGCCGCGGCCGTCGGCGTCGGGCCGAGGGTGGAGTCCATGAACAGGTTGAGGAACTGCACCAGCCCGGCGATGAGGCGCGTGTTGCGGCCGACGCCGCCTTGCAGATGCGCCCCCAGGCTGAGGGCGACCAGGTCGCGGCCGATTTGCGCGCCGCGCGTCGAAGAGAGGCTGACGCCCAGGAAGTAGAAGTTCTGGCCGACGGCCGCCTCGCTGCCCAGTTGGGCCACAAGACCCAGGGTGTAGGCCCCGCCGTCCACCGCGCCGTTGATGGTGATGCGCTGGGCGATGGCGAACAGGCTGCCCTCCACGTGGCCGTCAACGACCACTTCGCGCCCGGCGACGAAGGCGTTGCCCCGCACCGTGCCCGCCAGATGAACCACGTCGCCGGACAGGATGACGTCGTTGTCCACGACTTCGCCGGCAGGGATGGTGTCGCCGCGAATGATGGCCTGGGCCAGAGCGGCCCGCGGTGCCCAGGCCAGGGCGATCAGGCTGAGCAGGAGAAGGAGAGCGATGCGTCTCAGAGTTGTGCGACGGGATGATGGTTGCATAATGCGCTCCTGGGGCAGGGCGATGGGATGATGAGCGCCCTCTGTAGAGGACGATCCTACTATACCCGCGCGCCCACTTCCGTGCTAATGTAGGAGAGAAGAAGAGAGATGGCACGCTGATGAACGCTGAATTCAGCGCTGATTTTCGCTGCCTTTCCGGGAGGTTCATATGCTAAATAACGTCGGGAAGGGCTTCGACCGCCTGGTGTTGCGCTCGATGCACATGCGGATGCCGCTGTCGTTCCGCGACATCGCCACAGACACGCCGGCGCTCGACGAGGTGCTGGCGCAGACGTCCGTGGACGAACGGCGCACCCCACCCGACAGCGTATACGCCCCCGGCCCGCGCACCGTCTGGCTGCGCTCCGGCGACGAATCGCTGTTGACCCACGTGCGCGTCAAGCTCAGCCCCTACCCCAACGCGCCGCTGCTCATCTTCCACCACGGCTTCAGCGAAATTCCTTACTACAACGCCTGGCAGCGCATCTTTCGCCACCCGGTGGCCTTCCCGCTGACCACTGTCTGCATCCAGGCTCCGTTCCACAACCACTGGCGCGAGCCGTTCCGCGAGGCGTTTCGCTCGGTGCGGCGCGTCTATCAGACGTTCGCCGGGTCGTTGCGGCTCATCGAGTTGGTGCAGCGCGAGTTCGAGAGCGCCGGCGCGGCCTACAGCGTTCTGGCCGGCGTCAGTTGGGGCGGGGTGACGAGTATGCTCTATGCCGGGACGTTCGGCGGCGTGCGCGCCGTCGCGCCGATGCTCTCTTCGCCCAACTTGGCCCAGGTGTTGTGGGACGGCGCGGAACTGGTCGGGCAGGAGATGCCGGTCAGCAAGGTCGAACTGGACGACCTGCTCGACTTCACGCCACGCTGCGCCTATGACCCGGCGCGCGTCTTCCCGCTGCTGGGCGAGACAGACGTGTTCTTCAAGCTGGAGAAGCACGCCGGCCACTTCGCCAGCGAGCCGGTCGTCGTGCCGCGCGCCCACATCTTCAGCCTCTATGGGGTGCGGCCGTTGCGCGAGCACATTTTGCGGGTGATGGCGTGGGCGGAGGAGAACCCACTTTAGCATGGGTTCGCGGCTGACGCGCGGGGGAGCGGGGGAGCAGGGGAGCAGGGGAGAACGCTCGACACTGCACCCTCTCCCCAACCCTCTCCCGGGGGGCGAGGGAGTCCACATCCCTGCTCCCGTGCAGGCCGCCGCGGTCGCCCTTATCGCCTTCTGGCTCTACCACGCCGCGCTCCCCCTGGCCTACTTCAACGATGACCCGACCGGCCACTTCGCCTGGATGGAGGGGCGGTCGGTGGTTGACTTCTTCAGCGGCTCGGCGGCCTACGGCTACTACCGGCCGGTGGTCTTCGCCGCCCTGCGCCTGTTCGAGACGCTCTTCGGCGGCGGCGACTGGCCCCACAACCCGTTCGCCGACCACGCCCTGCTGGTGTTGCTCCATGCCGTCAACACGGCCTTCGTCTGGGCGCTGGCCTGGCGGCTGGCCGGGCGCGGTCGGGGGCGCAGCGCCTTCGCCTGGGTCGCCGCCCTGGTCTTCGCCGCCCTGCCCTTCAGCTACGAAGCCGTGGCCTACGTCGCCTCGCTCACCCATCCGCTGGTGACGTTCTTTGTCCTGTCAGTACTTCTGCTCTACAGCCGACCGCCGACCGCTGACCGCCGACCGCCGACCGCCGGCGACCGATTACGACCTACTGACCTACTGACCACTGACCTACTGAATACTGCCCCACTGACCTACTGGCCCCTGGCCCCTTTCTTCATGACTCTGCTGACTCACGAAACCGGCCTCCTCGCCCTGCCCGCGCTGGTGGGGGTGGATTGGCTGCGGCGGCCGGGCGATCCGGCGCGGGCGCGGCTACGGCGGTTGTGGCCCTATGGCG
>WBZP01000564.1_pt1 | contig 50097 bp, 51 predicted proteins | sample 5204301 | NCBI WGS metagenome assembly WBZP01 (sample SAMN12412401, study PRJNA552823) | activated sludge metagenome | isolation source: activated sludge from nitrification reactor of wastewater treatment plant... | place: USA: Pennsylvania | collected 2017
CGCGAGCCCGCATGGAGCGGCTCCAGAACCGGATGCGCCGCGCCTCGGCGGCGCTCGCCCAGAACCTCGTCAGCCGCTACCAGAACGCCCCGCCCGACCTCGTCAGCGTGATCGTCCGTGCGCGATCGTTCAGCGACCTCGTCGATGCCGCGGGCTTCACGCGTCGCGTCGCCGACCACAACGCCCGCGTCCTCAAGGGCGCGCGCAAGACCAAGGTGCAGGTGGCCGCGGAGGCCGACCGGCTCGTCGTGCTCCAGAAGTCGCTTGCGAAGACGACGAAGGTCGTCGAGGCGCGCGCCGAAAAGGCGACGACGATCCGCGACGCGCTCTTGCGCGTGCAGAACCGGCAGCTCGCCCGGCGCAACAGCTCGCAGCGGAGCCTCTCCGACCTGCGCGCGACGATCCGCCGCCTTCAGGCACAGCGTGAACGCGAGGGCCGCGTTCCCGCCGCCGCGGTCGGCACCACGACGACACCGGCCAACGCGCCTGCCGTCGTCGCGCGGGTGATCGCCGCCGCGAACTCGATCGCCGGCCTGCCCTACATCTACGGCGGCGGTCACGGTTCGTTCCGTGCCGCCGGATATGACTGCTCCGGCTCGATCTCCTACGCCCTTGCTGCCGGCGGACTGCTCGACAGCCCGCTCGACTCGTCGGCGTTCATGAGCTGGGGTGAGCCCGGCCCCGGCAAGTGGATCACCGTCTACACGAACCCCGGCCACGCGTACATGGTCGTCAAGGGCCGCCGTTTCGACACGTCGGCGCTGCGCGAGGGCGGCACGCGCTGGACGAACGAGATGCGCTCGTCGGCCGGGTTCGTCGCACGCCACCCGCCCGGCCTCTGAGAGGCTGCAGCTAATGGAGCACCGGCCGCCCGCCCATCCGCCTCGATCGACCGACGAGGAGATCCTCGGTACCAAGCGGCGGACCGCCAAGCAGGAGCTGACCGAGGATCAGCGGCTCGACCGGATCGAGAACGAGATGCGCCGCGCGTTCACCGCGCTCAAGGATCTCGGGCCGGCGGCGACGATCTTCGGGTCGGCCCGCACGCATGAAGGCCACCCGGTCTACGGCCAGGCGCGGACGATCGGCCGGCTGCTCGGCGAGGCCGGGTTCGCGATCATCACCGGCGGCGGGCCGGGAGCGATGGAGGCCGGCAACCTCGGCGCCCGCGACGCCGGCGTCACGTCGGTCGGGCTCAACATCGAGCTGCCGTTCGAGCAGCAGCCGAACCCGTACCAGGACATCGCGCTCGACTTCCACTACTTCTTCACGCGCAAGCTGATGTTCATCCGGTACTCGACCGCGTTCGTCGTGATGCCGGGTGGATACGGCACGCTCGACGAGCTGTTCGAGGCGCTCGTGCTCGAGCAGACCGACAAGATCCACGACTTCCCCGTCGTCCTCTTCGGCACCGACTACTGGCAGGGACTCGTCGACTGGCTCCACGCGGAGGTCGTGACCGCGGCGATGATCGCGCCCGCCGACCTCAGCCTGCTGCGGATCACCGACGACCCCGAGGAGGTCGTCGAGGTGATCTGCCGCGCGCGCGACAAGGTCGAACGCGGGCAGTGAATCGGCTGCGCATCTGGCGACGATGCCGCACTCGCGGCGGCGGTCACGTGCACAAGCACGCTCCCTAGCCGCTCGCTCGCATCCTCACCACCTGCTTTGCCGATTCACTGCTCGGAAAAGCTGCCTAAGCGGTCACCGGCACCGGCAGCTCGATCGGCCCCGAGTAGACCTCGAAGAAGCGTGCGACCATCTCCGCCGGCACGGCGAGGTTGGCGTCGTGGTCGGAGCGGATGCAGACGAGGCTCGGGCCGTCGTGCGCCTGCGCGGCGCGCAGGGCGGCATCGAGGTCCTCGATCCGCTCGACGTACTCGCCGTGGCAGCCGAGGCCCTGGGCGACGATGTCCCAGCGGATCTCGCCCTGCTCGGTGCCGAACGTGCGCCCATAGATCATCAGCTCGTTCGGCTCCTCCATCGTCCACGTGCCCTCGGCGAAGACGACCGTCGTGATCGCGAGGCCCTCACGGGCCGCGGTCTGCATCTCCATGATGTTGAACCCGGCAGCGCCGTCGCCGGTGATGCAGACGACGTCGCGATCGGGTGCGCCGAGCTTCGCTCCGATCGCCGACGGGATCCCGGTTCCGAGCATCCCCAGCTCGAGGATCGAGTGGTAAGAGCGCGGCGCCGTCGGAGGCAGCACCGAGTACGCCCAGAGCGAGGTGTTGCCGCCGTCGACCGTGTACACGGCGTCCTCGCCGAAGACCGCGCCGATCGCCCCAATCGCATGGGCCGGATGGATGCCCGGGCCGGTCCATTCGAGGATCGGCGTCGCGAGCGCAACCCGCGCCTGCTCGTCGATCTCGCGGTAGCGCGCGAGCGTCGCCACATCGCCGCGTTGGACGGTGCCGGCTCGCAGCCGTTCGAGCAGCCCTTCGAGCGCATCGCGGACCTCGCCGACGATCCCGAGCGCGACCGGCCGCGTCACGCCGATGTTGCGCGGGTCGATGTCGATCTGGATCAGCCGCTGACCGGCCGGGTCGCCCCAGTACTTGTCGAAGGGAACGTCGAGGTTGCCGACGCGCGACCCGAGCACGACTATGACGTCGGCCTCGGAACGGGCGGCGTCGCCGGCCGGCCCGAAGCCGAAGATCGCGTTCGGGTGATCGCTGCGGAGCGCCGCGCGGCCGGCCATCGACGTCATCCCCGGGCAGCCGAGCAGCTCGATCAGCTCCGTGACCAGCTCCTGCGCTCCGGCCCGGTCGACGCCGGTGCCGGCGATCACGACCGGGCGCTCGGCTGCTGCGAGCATCGCGGCGGCCTCGTCGAGCTGAGCGGCACAGGCGCGCGGCGCCGGGGCGCGCGTCGTCGCCGGTGGCAGGACCGGCGCACTGCCCTCGTCGCCCTCGGCGTACAGGAACGGGGCGGGCAGGTCGATGTGGACGGGGCCGGGGCGCCCGTTCCACATCTCGCGGAACGCGGTCCGGACGATCTCCGCCATACGCGTCCAGTCGAGCACGGCACCGCCCCACTTGACCGCCGGCCGGAAAAGCTCGACCTGGTCCTGGCCCTGGAACGTCGCCGGCGTCGACGGGTAGACGATCCCGAGCCGGTGCTGCGACGTGATCGCGAGCAGCGGCACGCCCTCGTGGAGCGCGGTCACGACGCCGGGCAGCAGGTTCGCCGACCCCGGGCCCGGGTTTCCGAGCACGGCCGCGACGCGCCCGGTCGTCTTGTAGAGGCCCTCGGCCATGTGCGCAGCCGCAGCCTCGTGGCGGATCGGCACGAGCCGGATCCCGTGATCCTCGAGCACGGCGAGCAGCGGGTCGATCTCGGGCGAAGGGAGCCCGAACAGGAACTCGATGCCTTCGGCCTGCAGGGCGCGAGCGAACAGCTCGCCACCGGTGATCTCGGACATGCCGCCTCCTGGAGTCTGGGTTGCCTCAGCCTCTCAAGCTGCCGACGCGCCGACTGTGATCTGTGCACGGGCGCCGGAAGCCCGGTGGCTCTCGCGCGTAAGCTCGCGCTGTGGCGGCAGATCGAGCCGGCGAGCTTCATCCGATGCGCGGGGTCGTGATCCCTGCGGCCGACGTCCGCATCCGCGCGTCGCGGTCGTCGGGACCGGGCGGGCAGCATGCGAACGTGACCGCGTCGCGGATCACGGTGACGGTCGACCTGCGGCGCTGTGGCGGGCTGACCGGCGCCCAGCGCGAGCGCGCACTCGGGCGGCTCGGCCCGGTCGTCAGCGCAGTCGCGCAGGATGCGCGCAGCCAGTCGCGCAACCGCGAGCTCGCGCTCGCGCGGCTGGAGCAGAAGCTGCGCGATGCGCTGCTTGTCCGCGCGCCGCGCACCGCCACGCGCCCGACGCGCGCATCCAAGCAGCGGCGGCTCGAGAGCAAGTCGCGCCGGGCTGACGTGAAGAAGGCGCGACGCAGGCCACCGCTCGACGGTTAGGCTCGCGCCATGAACCTCGCGCAGAACCTGGCGGCGTCCGCTGCCGAGCATCCCGACGCACCGGCGATCAAGCTCGACGACCTCGTCCTGACGTACTCGCAGCTGGACGCAGCGAGCGCACGCGTCGCCGGGATGCTCGCCGCCCGCGGGATCGGCGCCGGCGACCGCGTCGGGATCATGCTGCCGAACGTCCCGTACTTCCCGATCGCCTACTACGGCGTGCTGCGGCTCGGGGCGGTCGTCGTGCCGATGAACGTGCTGCTCAAGGAGCGTGAGACCGGCTTCTACCTGAGCGACTCGGGCGCAAAGGCCGTGATCGCTTGGCACGACTTCCTCGACGCTGCCGAGCATGGCGCAGACGAGGCCGGGGCGGAGACGATCTCCGTCGTGCCCGGTGAGTTCGAGCAGCTGCTCGCGGCCGCCGAGCCGCGTGCCGAGGTCGTTGAGCGCTCAGACAGCGACCCGGCCGTGATCCTCTACACCTCCGGAACCACCGGCACGCCGAAGGGCGCAGATCTCACCCACGGCAACCTCCGCTCGAACGTCGGCACGATGGCGCCGCTCGAAGTCGTGAGCGGTGACGTGATCCTCGGTGCTCTGCCGCTGTTCCACTCCTTCGGACAGACCTGTGCCATGAACACGTGCATCGAGGCCGGCGCCTGCCTGACGTTGCTGCCGCGGTTCGAGCCGGCGAAGGCGCTCGAGATGTTCGCGCGCGACCGGGTGACCGTGTTCATGGGCGTGCCGACGATGTACTCGGCGATGCTCCACGACCCTGCCGCCGCCACTGCCGACACGAGCACGCTGCGCCTGGCGATCTCCGGTGGGGCGTCGCTGCCCGGCGAGCTGATGCGCGCGTTCGAGGGGCAGTTCGGTTGTGTGATCCTCGAGGGGTACGGGCTGTCGGAGACCTCGCCGGTCGCTTCCTTCAACCAGCCCGGCGCGCGCAAGGTCGGTTCGATCGGCAGGCCGGTCGCCGGCGTCGAGATGAAGATCGTCGGCGACGATGGCGAGGACATGCCGCAGGGGGAGACCGGCGAGATCGCGATCAAGGGCCCGAACGTGATGGCCGGCTACTGGAACCGCCCGGACGCGACCGCCGAGGTCATGCGCGGCGACTGGTTCCTCTCGGGAGATGTCGGCCGGATGGACGAGGACGGCTACTACTTCATCGTCGACCGCAAGAAGGACCTGATCATCCGCGGCGGGTACAACGTCTACCCGCGCGAGGTCGAGGAGGTGCTCTACGAGCATCCGGCCGTCCGTGAGGCCGCTGTGATCGCGCTCCCGCACGACGAGCTCGGCGAGGAGGTCGGTGCCGCGATCTCATTGAAGGAGGGCGCCGACGCGACGCCCGAACAGGTCCAGGCGTACGTCAAGGAACAGGTCGCCGCCTACAAGTACCCGCGGCAGGTCTGGGTGCTCGACGACCTGCCGAAGGGGCCGACCGGGAAGATCCTCAAGCGGGAGATTGCGGTCCCGGAGGAATAGCCTCCGGGACCGTCTGGGCGAAGGGCTGCGCCCTTCGCCCAGATCGAGTTAGTGGCCGGCCACGCCGGCGCCGGGCGGGTCCAGCGGCAGGCCGGCGTCGTCCCAGGCTTCGAGCCCGCCGGCCAGCGAGTAGGCCTCGAGGCCCGAGGCGCGGAACGCCTGCGCGGCCATCGTCGAGCGGCCGCCGACCTTGCACTGGAAGATCACCGGCAGCGACGTGTCGATCGTCGGCGCCTGCTCCTGGAGCTGACCGAGCGGGATGTGGCGGACCGCTCCGTCGATCCGGCTGTGATCCCACTCGTCCTGCTCGCGCACGTCGATGATCTGCGCCTCGCCGGCCTGCATCCGGCGCAGCGCTTCGGCGGGGTCGACGTCGATCGGCGCGAAATCGGTCATCGCCGCAGAGGCTAGAGCGACGGCGCGTGCTTCGGCGCGACCGGCTGCTCGACCGGCCCGCCCCGCTGAAGCGCCCAGTACATCGACGGGCTGATCAGGCGGCCGGCGACCTTGAAGATCTCCCAGCCGAGCAGGAGCTCGGAGCTGCCCTCGTTGACGGCGACGAGCGGCGTGAACGTCCAGCGGTCGCCGATCCCGTTGCCGGCGACCTTGTAGTCGAGGTACTGCTCGCCGTGCCAGCCGCGCGGCCAGCGCTGCGTTCGCGCGTCACGCACGCGGTAGTGGGCGAACGTCTTGTCGCTGCCGTCGCGCCGCAGCATCGGCACCTGGGCGCCGTGGATGCCGCGCTGCTCCATCCGCGTGTTCCAGCCGCGCACGTCGCCGTGCTGCTCGTCGCGGACGAACGACTTGCGAAACGTCTGCCAGAGCAGCTTGTGGCCGAGCGCCGGCATGCTGAGGTCAGCCCCGACGAAGTGGTGGCCGGCGACGGCGTCCTCGTCGAACGGGTGCGCGGCATCGAGGATCCGGTGGAGCTGCCGGCCGGTCAGGCTCATCAGGTCATCGAGGGTCAGGGCTTCGGTGGAGATCGCGTTCATCGGGTGGCCGCTTTGGTCGTGGACGGGACGCCCGCGACGTGGCGGGCGCAGAGCTGGGCAACCGCCATGATGGCGATCTGCGGGTTGACGCCGGTGTTCGACGGGAACACGCTCGAGTCGCAGACGAACAGCCGCGCGACGTTGTGGTGCTCGAAGCGGGGCGAGACGACGCTCGTGCGCGGGTCGCTGCCGATCCGCGTCGCGCCGAACATGTGCGTGACCGCGGCCGAGAACGCCGCCGGCGAGCGCGGGCCGTCGTGTTCGAGCGCGGCGAGCTCGCTTGCGTCGCGGATCTCAGCCGGAAACCCGCGCACGCCCGGCTCGACCGACTCGGCGCCGGCAGCGAACAGCAGCTCGCCGAGCACTCGCAACCCGCGCCGGAACAGGCGCAGGTCGTCGGCGGCCGGTTCGTAGCGGACGACCGGCGTGCCGCGCACGAGCACGACGCGGCCCTCCGCGCGCGCCTTGACCGCCGCGCCCCACTCGACCTGGTGGGCGAGGTCGCGCAGACGCGCGGCGAACCCGGCACCGGTGCCCGGCATCCGCGAGGCGAGCACGTCGAGGCCGAACCCGAGCGCCTCGAACTTGAGTCCCTCGCGGCGCAGCCCGATCACCTCGTGGCCCTGCGTCGCGCCCTCCCAGGCGCGCACCGACTCGGCGAACCGCCCGGCCATCGCGACCCCCGGATGGCCCTGGAAGTGCCGGCCGACCGGCCCCTGTGTGATGCCGCTCGCCAGCAGCAGCGCCGGCGTCTGGACCGCGCTCGCCGCGAGCACGACCGCTTCTGAGGCGCTGATCGACACCGGCGCGCCGGAGGCCGCGCGCGCAGCGACGGCGGTCGCGCGGCCCTGCTTGTGGACGACGCGGTTCACGGTCACCGAGCTGAGCACCGTCGTGCCGGTGCTTATCGCGTCGGCGAGCACGGTCCGGTCGGCCGACAGCTTGTGTCCCTCGGGGCAGCCCTGAATGCAGCGCCCGAGCCCGCGGCACCCGCTCGTGTTGCGCCGGATCGGGCGGTGCTCGATCCCGAGCGCTTCGGCACCCTTGGCCATCAGCAGGTTCTTCGGCCCCGCGACGGACGGGTCGGTCGGCGCGACCGACAGTCGCTGCTCGATCCGGTCGGTCGCAGCCTCGACCGATTCCCACGACAGGCACTCGTCGAGGCCGGGGTCGGCGTCGAGCCACTGGTCGTGGACGTCGCGCGGGAGCCGCCAGCAGATCGCGCCGTTGATCGGCGAGCTGCCGCCGACCATCCGGCCCTGCACGTACGGCATCGGGGTCCGTCCGGCGACGATCGAGGCGCCCATCTGCCGGTACCAGCCGGACATCGCCGTGAAGCCGGACGGCGGCGCCTCCTCGGGCGTGAACCACGGGCCCTCCTCGACGACGACGACCGACAGCCCCTGTGCCGACGCCTCGGCCGCGAACGCCGAGCCAGCCGGCCCGCTGCCGACGACGACGACGTCGCAGCGCAGCTCGAGCTGGCGGTCGATCGTGCGACCGTCGATCAGCGTCACGGCGCCGCCTGCCGGAACGCGGCGTCGGTCTCGGGGTCCGAGAAGTAGGCGAAGCTTGCGACGACGCGGACGAGCTCGACGAGCCGGTCGGGGCCGGGCAGCCGGTCGGCGCGCTCGAGCACGGTGGCCCGCGTGCCCGGTGGCAGCGAGAGCAGCGCGGTCGCGAGCGTGAAGCCGGCCCGCAGGTGCAGCGGGGCGGTGTCGTCGAACCGGCGCCAGAACGCCGCGAGGTGCGCGTCGGTCAGCGGCGGCAGGTCGGGCGGAGGACCGCCGAGCATCGCGCGGACGAACGCGCTGCGCCGGTCGGTTGGTGTGCGGCGAGCTCCCACCTCGCCCGAGTCTAAGTGCGGGCACCGTCTCGGAGCTCTGAAGCGTTCTGCGGCCCAGCGCAGCAAAACGCTTCAGAGCTCGAGCGTCAGCCCCAGAACAGGTTGAAGGTCGCGAACTGACCCTCGGGCCGCCGCGGTGGCGGCGTGCCGAGGTGCATCCGCAGCGCGTCGTTGAGTCTCCCGAGTCGCCAGGAGGCGACCGCCTCCAGCGCCGCCGCGTTGCCTTCGGGAACGATCAGCGTGCCGCCGCCGGGCTGAGCGGCGACCGCGGCGAGCAGCGCGACGCCGGCGTCGCGGGAGCCGGCGATCACGGGGCAGGCTGCGCCCCACGGCGTCTTCAGCGCGAAGCCGAGAGGGTCGCCCGCGTCGCCGGTCGCGATCCAGCCGCGAAGCGGCTCCAGCATCGCGATCAGCGGCTCGCGATCCTCGCCGGCCTGTGCCCGGTCAAGCGCGAGCACGGCCGCGCGGTCGCCCTCGTTCAGTGAACGGATCACGACCCCGACCGGCACCGCCGGCGCGACGATTGCGCCGCGCCATGCGACGGCACGGTCGGCGGGCTCGAAGCCGAGCCCGTCGTAGACGCCTCGGCCGGCGTCGGTCGCGAACAGGCCGATCGTTCCGGCGCCGCGCGAGCGGAGCCAGGTGATCGCAGCCTCTGTGAGCGCGCGCCCGGTGCCTCTGCCGCGCCCGTGCGGGCGGACGCCGAGTGCGCCGATCCAGCCCGAGTTGCTCCCTGGGAATGAGAGCGCGGCGACCACCCCCTCGGGGTCGTCCTCTGCTCCTGCGAGCAGGATCGTGCCGTCAGCCGATGCGAGCGGGAGCGACAGCAGCGCGCCGACCTGGGCGCCGAACCCGGACGCTCTCAATACCGACTGGACTCTGGGCAGCTCGTCTGCGCCGGCTGGTCTGATCGGCGGCGCTGTGCCCACCCCGCGAGGGTAGACGTCAACGGACGAGCGGCGGCTCGTCGCGGTCGTCGACCACGACCGTGCCGCGGCGTCCGGCACCGAGCAGCAGCGTCAGCAGCAGGCCCAGAGCACCGACCGCCATCAGGATCAGCCCCACGACGGAGAGGTCGACCTCGTCGATCGAGTCGGCGACCGCGAAGCGGAGGATCGCGCCGGCGGCGAGCAGGAAGAGCGACGTGCCGAGAGACATGGAGGCGCTGTTCCCTCGCCTGCCCACGGCGAAACGCGGGCGGCCGTAGGCTTGCGGCATGTCCGCGACCGACACCGCCCCCTACGCCCTGCCGTCCGAGTACACGGACTTCCGCGAGATGGTCCGCCAGATCGCGACCGAACGGATCGCGCCTCGTGCAGCCGAGATCGACGCCACCGACGAGTACCCGAACGACATCCGCGAGCTCCTCGCCCAGCAGGAGCTCCTCGGTCTGGCGATCCCGCAGGAGTACGGCGGCAGCCACGAGTCGACGCTGATGGGGCAGATGGCCGTAGAGGAGATCGCGAAGGCGAGCGCAGTCTGCGGGTTGGTCCTGATGATCCAGGAGCTCGGGACGCTCCCGATCACGCTGTTCGGGTCCGACGAGCTGAAGGCGCGCTTTCTGCCGAAGGTCGCGACCGGGGAGTGGACACCGGCGTTCTGCCTGTCCGAGGCGGATGCGGGCTCGGACGCCGCCGCGATGCGGACCCGAGCCGTCCAGGACGGCGACGAGTGGGTCATCAACGGCTCGAAAGCCTGGATCTCGAACGCGTCGATCGCCGACTTCTACGTCGTCTTTGCCGTCACCGACGTCGAGCAGCGGCGCGTGACCGCCTTCGTCGTGCCGGCCGACACGCCGGGGCTGTCGGTCCCGAAGCACGAGCACAAGCTCGGGATCAAGGGGATGCCGACCGGGACCCCGGTCTTCGAGGACGTCCGTGTCCCGGCCGAGAACGTGATCGGCGAGGTCGGCCGCGGGATGCGCGTCGCGCTCGGCACGCTCGAGCGCACCCGTCTCGGCGCCGCCGCCCAGGCCGTAGGTATCGCGCAGGGCGCGATCGACTTCGCCGTCGGCTACGCCAAGGAACGGATCGCCTACGGCAAGCCGATCCTCGACCTGCAGGGGATCCAGTTCAAGCTCGCCGACATGCAGACGCAGACGGCTGCGGCACGCGAGCTGCTCTACACCGCCTGCGCCAAGATCGATCGCGGCGACGCCGACAAGGCGATGTACAGCTCAATGGCGAAGCTGTTCGCCTCCGACACCGCGATGGCGGTCACCGTCGACGCGATCCAGGTGCTCGGCGGCTACGGCTACACGACGGAGTACCCGGTCGAGCGCATGCTCCGTGACGCGAAGATCACGCAGATCTATGAGGGGACGAACGAGGTGCAGCGGGTTGTGATCGCCAAGCACCTGTAGCGCCCGCTGCCCGATCTCTCGCCCTGGCAAGACGGGAAGGGAGTCGGGACGGCTTCGCCGTCCCGTCCTGGCGGGGGCCGTTACTTGTGCGTCACCCGGTCGATCTCGCGGTAGTTCTTGTCGAAGCGGACCGCCTCGAAGGTGAGGTGGCCGCCCGGGAAGCTGAACGTCCCGCAGGGCGTGGTGTTCCGTGCGGCGAAGATGTCCAGCCCGCTCGTGCCCCAGCACTGCGTTGTGGTGCGCGTCGATGACGTGCTAAGTGCGAGTCCCCACTTGCTGAAGCGTTTCTCCAGTGGGTCGGCGCGGCCGCCGACGCTCATCTTCGCGATCGGCTGGACCTCGAGAAACCCGCCGCCGGAGCCTCGGCGCACTTCCAACTTGACGTTGCTGACCCGGTTCGCGCCGTCCTTGTCGTAGAAGATGCAGACCTCGATCTGCTGGCTCGCGCCCTTGTTCATCGATTCGCAGCCGGGTGTCGCTCCAGCGACCGGTGGTGTCGCGAGTGCCGCGGCTCCGAGACCGAGCGCGAGCGCAATCTTCGATCTCCGGCTGTCTCCCCCCGTGCGGCATCGCGACCGTACCGGGATGCAGAGGAGCGATGCAAACGCGCCTGCCCGGGACCGCTGCGGATACCCTGACGCACGTGTCGTCGGGCCCTCAGCGAACGCTGATTGCCGCGGCCGCCGCGATCAGCGTCGGCCTGGCGGCGGTCGTCGTCATGCGTGGTGGCTTCAGCCCGTCGGGCCCGCTCCGACTGCTCGAGCTACTCGCTGTGATCGTCGTCGGCGCCGGCTTCCTGCTCGGGCTGATGGCGATCATCGGCGTGCGGCTCGCCGGCTGGGAGGCGCCGGAGTCCGAGGAGGAGTTCGACCGGGTCGTCGAGGAGGCCGAGCGGATCGCGGCCGAGGGAACGGCGGCCGAGCCGGACGAGGTCGACTTCATGGACCTCGACCCGTACAGCGACGAGGACTTCGAAGAGCTCGTCCGTGACGCGCTCGACGACCTCCCCGACCTTCTCCGGAATCTGATCGAGAACCACAACGTCGCCGTGACGATCTCCGACAAGGGGCGTCGCCACAACGCGTACGGCCTTTACCGGGGAGACGGCGCGACGCGCGACAACGTCGCCGACCAGATCATCGTCTTCCGCGACACCCTCCGCCGGGATTTCGGCCACGATCCCGACACGCTCCGTGAGCAGGTGACGATTACCGTGCGCCACGAGCTCGCGCACCACGTCGGCTTCGACGAGCTCGGAGTGCGGGACCTCGGGCTCTGATCAGGCTTTGAAGCTGCTCGCGTCGAGCCCGTCGATCGTCTTCGACCAGGACTGGTCGGTGCGCACGGCCGCGAAGTTCGCGCGGGTCGGCTCCGGGTAGCCCGCAGACGCGGTGTCCGGCCCTGGGTAGAAGCCGCAGGGCGAGTTCGTGTTGACGGCGATCTGGCCGCTGTAGGACCTGCATGCGTAGACCGTCGTCTGGCCGATGCCGAGGTTCGCCGTCACGTACGGGAAGTACTTCTGGATCCCGCTCGGCGGCTTGGCCTTGGGCGTGAAGTAGATGAGCCCGCGACCGACCCCTTTGCCCGGCTCGAGCGCGTGGACCTCGAACCGCACCTCTCTGACCCGTCCGTACGGCGTGCCCGAGACGTAGACGAAGTACATGCAGACTTCGATCTTCGGGTAGTAGGTGCCCGCGTAGGTCTGAGCCCGCATCGATTCGCACCCGTCGGCGTGAGCGGCCGGTGCTCCTGCCAGCGCGGCCCCTGTCACGGCCGTGGCGACTGCCAGCTTCCTGTTCATGCGTCCCCCTGCGTTGATTGCCAGGTAAACGGTACACCGGCCGGGCGGTTGGGGTCTCCTAGGCTCAGGGCCATGATGATCGTGATGAGCCCGCAGGCGACGGGCGAGCAGAAGCAGTTCGTCATCGACAAGGTCTCGAAGGCCGGCCTCCACGTCGCCACCATCGACGGCGAGATGAACTTCGTGATCGGCGCCGTCGGTGATCCCGACCTCGTGATCGAGATGGGCCTCGAGGGGCTCCCCGGCGTCGACAAGGTGCTGCCGATCTCGCGGCCCTACAAGCTGGCCTCGAACGAGCTGACCCACCACGAGCCGACGGTGATCGATGTCGGCGGGCGCACGATCGGCGGCGGCTCGACCTTCTGCCTGATCGCCGGGCCGTGCACGGTCGAGTCGCGCGAGCAGACGCTCGGCGTCGCCCATGCGGTCAAGGACGCCGGCGCCTCGCTGCTGCGCGGCGGGGCGTTCAAGCCGCGGACCTCGCCGTTCGCGTTCCGCGGCCTCGGCGAGCCGGCGCTCGAGATCCTCGCCGAGGCGCGCGAGGAAACCGGTTTGCCGATCGTCACCGAGCTACTCGACTCAGAGCACGCCTCAGTGATCGAGAAGTACGCCGACCTCGTCCAGATCGGCGCTCGCAACATGCAGAACTACGCGTTGCTCGAGGTCGCCGGCAAGCTCGGCAAGCCTGTGCTGCTGAAGCGCGGGCTCTCGAGCTCGCTCGACGAGCTGCTGATGGCCGCCGACTACATCCTGCGCGAGGGCAACGAGGACGTGATGCTCTGCGAGCGCGGGATCCGCACGTTCGAAACGGCGACGCGCTTCACGCTCGATCTCGGCGCGGTGCCGTGGCTGAAGCTGCACACGCACCTGCCGGTGATCGTCGATCCGTCGCACGCCGCCGGTGACCGGCGGCTCGTCCAGCCGCTGTCGCGCGCCGCGGCCGCGGTCGGCGCGGACGGCATCATCGTCGAGGTCCACGAGGATCCCGACGCCGCGATGTGCGATGGCCCGCAGGCGCTCGTCGCCTCGCAGTTCGCTGCGTTCGCGGAAGAAGTCGCGGCTCACGCGCGGCTGCTCGGCCGGGAACTCGCCTGACCGGCTTGACCCGCGCGTGGCGGCGTGCTCAACTCTGGCGCTCAAGGGGACGGTCAGGGGGACCGATGGCTTCACTGAGGAACGCGGGCGCCGCGACAGGCGGCCTTGTGGTGCTGGTGCTTCCGGCGAGCGCGGCTGCAGCCGATGACGTCAAGACGAGCTGCGACCCGGCCGGGTCGCCGTGCATGTCGGTCTACTACGACTCGGCCACGCACACGAAGGTCTCCCAGGTCGACTTCGCGTGGCATACGAACTGGGGCGCGATCGACGCCAACAAGCCGTACCGAGCTACGCCGGTGATGTTGAAACCGGACGGGTCGGTGGTGCAGTGGTTCCGCGAGAAGAGCACGACGCCTGCGACGCAGAGCAGTCGCATCACCAGCTGCGACTCCTACAACTCGTCGGCGACGCTGCCCAAGCTCGGGCTGCTCCATCCGTGCTACCGCTGGTCGCGGATCGAGAACAAGGTGCCCTACCGGCTTTCGGCGCGCGTGACCTGGACGAACAGGGACGGCAAGCAGCAGCAGACCCTGATCCCGCCGATGGACATCGGCTTCAAGGCGTGAGAGGCACGACGGTGGGCAAGACAAGCGTTCTCGAGAAGGTTCCGCTCTTGCTGGTCACGGTGCTCGCCGCGGGCGCGGTGCTTGCTCCGGGCGCCGGCGCGGTCCTCCCGCTGTCGCAGACGTCGTTGACGGTCGTGGGCACGAATGGAGCCTTGCCGTGCGGGCTGGGCGACATGCGGATCCGCCTGCAGGCCAGTGGCCGGAAGGTTCGCGGCTACGGCGACGTGTGGTGCGTCAACCCGAACACGTCCACGTACCGGATAAACACCTACTTGTACCGGGACAACCAGCAGGTCGGCTTCGGCACGGCTGTCAACTCGGGGCTCAACCAGGCACTCGGTGTGGGCGTTCCCACCGCGTACGTGAGCGCCGACAAGGGCCACGAGTACCACTCCTGCTCGATCGCGTACTCAGGCTCGGTGATCTTCGGAGGCGGATGCAGCAAGCAGTTCTGGCCGACCGGCGTGCCAATCCCCTGAGCGTCCGAGGGGTCGGCGCTCGGGCTGACCTAAGCTCCGGTGATGATCGAGGACCGCAGGCAGCCGGGCCGCCAGCTCTCGATGCGGGTGGTCGACTCGGTCGAGAGCGCGATGCGGGCGATCCTTCCGGCCGGCGGTCAACGCCTCGCCTACCGGGCCGGGTACCTCGCGCTCCGGCCCTATTGGAAGATCGCCTCGCCGCGCTCTGTCGGCACCAAGGTCGTCGTCCGCTTCGGCGATGAGGTGCTGCTGCTCAAGCACAGCTACGCCCGGCGCAGGGTCTGGGACCTGCCGGGTGGGTTCGTGCAGGCGGACGAGCGTGCCGTCGACGCGGTCTGCCGCGAGCTCGACGAGGAGCTCGGCGTCGCGCCGCGCTCCGTGCGCTGCATCTCGCGCCAGCTCGGCGCCGGTGAGAACAAGAACGAGACGCTGCTGACCTTCGTCGCCGAGCTCGAGGGGCGTGACGTCACCCCGAGCCCGGTCGAGATCGACGAGGCGCGCTGGTTCCCGGTCGGCGACCTGCCCGAGCAGGCAACTCCGTTAGTCCGCCGGATGGTCGCCCGGGCTAGCTGGGAGTCGCCGATGCACAGCGAGCTGCCGACGCGATGAGATCCGCAGTGCTGCTCGCTGCGGCCACCGTGGCGCTCGTGACCGCGCCCGCGGCCCCGGCCGAGGTTCGGTCCGGTGTCAGCGACGGCTCTGGCGCGGTGTCCCTGCTCTACAACGGCGACGGCGGCGCGCTCACGATAACCGTCGCGGGCGCCGCCCCGCTGCTCGACGCCAGGCTCGCCACCTACTGCAGCGCGTATCCGGCCCCGTCCACGTCGGCAGGAGCCGAGCAGGTCGTCCTTCTGTCGGTCGGTCCGGGAGGCGCCACGGCGACCGGCGGCGAGGGCGTCTCGGCGTCAGCCACGCCCGCGGCCGACGGCACGGCCCTGCGCGTGACGTTGTCGGACCCTGCGCTGGCGGGCAGGGACTTCCGCTGCCTGGAGGGCACTGTCGACGGCGTTCCGGTGCTCCTCTACTTCAACGGTCAGCGCTTCGTGAAGATGACGGCCGCGAGCGCCGAGGAGGCGCTCGCCGCCGAGCTGACGAGTGTCTACGGGCCGCCGGCCGAGCTGCAGACCGTCTACCGCCGCTGCCCGGCCGCACGGCTCGCGGAGACTGCGCTCTGCCGCTACCAGATGGGCCGCGGCGGGCAGGTGCGCGTCGGGACGGCGGTCGTCGACGAGACCGAGGCCGGGCTCTCGGTGACGCTCGTCAGGACGCTCGAGTACTCGCAGGTCGCCGTCCGCTGCAAGAGCCGGCAGTTCTCCGGGGACCGCCAGTTCGGCTCGGTCGTGCTGCGAGGGATGCGGCTCGTCGCGCCGAAACCGTTGTGCGACGCGGCCCTGCCCGCAACGCTCCGGCGTCGGTCGATCGACGCTGTCCCCGGCCGGGCGGGCACCGTCGTGCTCAATCAGACACCGGCAAAAGGGTTTGAGCCGCTTTCTCGCTACCGCTGCGTCCCGCGTGCGGTGGTGCGGGACAGCTCGGTCCAGTACCGCTGGCGCTGCGCCAACAGCCTCGGCGACGTGGTGACGTTCGCGTTCACCGCCGAGCGCGCCTCCTGACAGACTGACGCCCATGGACGCCCAGCAGATCGTGATTCCCAAGGCCGGCGGCCCCGACGTGCTCGACGTCCGCACGAACGCCGTTGCGGCGCCGGGGCAGGGCGAGATCCAGGTCGAGGTTCACGCGGCCGGAATCAACTTCGCCGACATCCTCGCCAGGCAGGGGCTCTACCCGGACGCGCCGCCGCTGCCGGCCGTGGTCGGCTACGAGGTGTCGGGCGTCGTGGTCGCGCAGGGGTCCGGTGTCGAGGAGGATCGCGTCGGCAGCGAGGTCGTCGGCATGACGCGCTTCGGCGGCTACAGCAGCGTCGTCAACGCTCCGGGGGCGCAGCTGTTCGAGAAGCCGGCGGCTCTGAGCCACGCGGAGGCCGCTTCGATCCCGGTCGCCTACCTGACCGCATGGCAGATGATCGTCGTCCAGGGTGGGCTGCGCTCTGGAGACACGATCCTGATCCAGAATGCCGGCAGCGGCGTCGGGCTCGCCGCGCTCGACATCGCACGCCACGTCGGCGCGCGCACGATCGGGACCGCGAGCGCCGGCAAGCACGAGTTCCTCACCGCTCGCGGGCTCGATCACGCCGTCGACTACCGAAGCGGTGACTGGACGAACGAGGTCCGGAGCCTCACCGGTGGTCATGGCGTCGACCTCGTGATCGATCCGCTCGGCGGCGAGAGCTTTCGGCAGTCGCTGCGCGTCCTGCGCCCGACCGGACGGCTCGGGATGTACGGCGTCTCCGCGGCGTCGAACAACCGTGGCCTGCTCGGCAAGACGCAGCTCGCGAAGACGGCACTGCGGATGCCGTTCTTCCACCCGGTCGGGCTGATGAACGACAACCGCGGCGTCTTCGGGACGAACCTCGGGCACATGTGGAGCGAGGTCGACCGGATGCGCGACTGGATGGCCGAGGTGCTTGCCGGCGTCGAGTCCGGCTGGGCGCGCCCGCACGTCGATTCGACCTTCCCGTTCAGCCGCGTCGCCGAGGCGCACGCGCACATCGAGGCGCGCAAGTCGATCGGCAAGGTCGTGCTCGTGCCGGACGCCGTCGCCGACTGAGGCCAGCGGTGCGTCGAGTGGTCGGTTAGTCCCAAACGGTTGGGACTAACCGACCACTCGACGCATGGGGTGGTCAGCCGAGCGGCGTCAGCCGGGCGGCGATCGCGGCGCGCTGGGGCTCGAGGAACGGCGCGAGGACGAGTGTCTCGCCGAGGTGCTCGGCGTCCTCGTCGACCGTGAAGCCCGGGCCGTCGGTCGCGATCTCGAACAGCACGCCGCTCGGCTCGCGGAAGTAGAGCGAGCGGAACCAGAAGCGGTCGACCTCGCCGCTGTGGTGGATGCGGAACTCGCTGAGGCGCTCGGTCCAGGCGTGGTAGGCGTCGTCGTCCGGTGTACGGAAGGCGACGTGGTGGACGGCGCCGGCGCCGAGCCGCGCCGGGCGCTGAGACGGATCGACGGCGACGTGAAGCTCGGCGTGCGCGCCACCGCCGGCCATCGCGAAGACGTGGACGCTCGTGCCCGCGTCGTCGTAGACGCGTTCCTCGGTCATTCCCATCAGCCGCTCGAGCGTCGGCCGCGTGCGGTCGAGGTCGGCGACCGTCATCGTGATCGGACCGAGCCCGCGGAGCTGCTCGGCGGCAGGCACCAGCGACGATTCCCACACGGCCGGCTCGTCACCGGCGCCCCCGTCGACGACGATCGCGAGCCGTTGGCCCTCAGGGTCCTCGAACCGGATCTCCGGCCGCTCGCCGCCTTCGAACGGCGCCGTCTCGACGCCCGCAGCGGACAGCCGCCGCTCCCAGGCGGCGAGCACGTCACCGTCGCCGACCCGAAACGCCGTCCGCGTGACGCTGTGCGCACCACGTCGCTCCGGCGGCAGCGGCCACTCGAAGAACGTGATGTCGGTCCCCGGTGAGCCGAGTGCGTCGGCGTAGAACAGGTGGTAAGCGCCCGGGTCGTCCTGGTTGACGGTCCGTTTGACGAGCCGCAGGCCGAGGACACCCTCATAGAACGCGCGGTTGCCGCGCACATCAGCCGAGACGGCCGTCAGGTGGTGGATGCCGGTGAGCGGGGGAGCGGCCATCGCCGCAACCGTACCGCCGGAAGCAAGCCGGTACGGTGCCTCGGCAATGCACGAACTCGAGCCGGTCACCGACAAGTTCCTGATCGAGGCGCCGCTGATCATCACAGCGTCCGTGATGCTCCCCGACCACTCGCCCGAGCAGGTCTGGGAGGCGCTCGGCAGCGAGCGGATGTGGTCGTGGTTCCCGGTGATCGACCAGCTTCGCTGGGTCACGCCCGAGCCACGCGAGGCCGGCTGCGTCCGCGAGCTGCGGATCGGCCGGGCCGTCACCGTGCGCGAGGAGTTCTACCGCTGGGACGTGAACAAGCGCGCGACCTTCCGCGTCACGCACCAGAGCCGCAAGCTGTTGAAAGGACTCGCCGAGGACTTCCTGCTCGACCCGCAGCCCGGCGGCGGCACCTACCTGACCTGGACGATGTGCGTCGCCCCGATCGGCCCGAAGCCGCCGCGCGCTCTGGCCGGATTGGCCGGCCCCGGCAACAAGCGCGCGATTGCGGGGATCCGCAAGATCCTTCCCTAGCTCCAGCGGTGTCTGCGCAAAGCAGGTCGCGGGGAGGCGAGGGAGTCGCGAGGGAGCGCACTTCTGTGCGTGACCGACGCGGCGAGCGAAGCATCGTCGCGAGATGCGAAGCGCAGGCGCCGCTGGTCAGACCACCAAGCCGTGGCGGACGGTGTTCTCCGTCACCGCCCGTCCTTCGACGAACGGCAGCAGGTAGTCGGGGCCGCCGGCCTTCGGGCCGGTTCCCGACAGCTGGCCGCCGCCGAACGGCTGGCGGCCGACGATCGCGCCGGTGATCTCGCGATTGACGTAGAGGTTCCCGACCGGCGTCATCGCACGGACTCGAGCGATCGTCGCCGGTGAGCGCGAGAACAGCCCTCCGGTCAGCGCGAACGGCGATGCCGCGACGATCGCGAGTGCTTCATCGACGTCTGTGACCGCGGTGATCGCCAGCAGCGGACCGAAGATCTCCTCGGTGAGGACCGGCGAACCCGGTGCCAGCCCGGAGACGACCGCCGGCGGCACGTAGTTGCCGGTCGCCGGCACAGAATCCTGGGCGGCGAACGCGGAACCGTCGCGGCGCGCGACGTCGAGATAGCGCGTGACCCGCTCGACCGAATCGCCGTCGATCACCGGCCCCACGTCGGTCGCGAAGTCGGCCGGGTCGCCGACGAGGAGCGTTCCGACGGCGCCGGTCAGGCGCTCGGTCAACTCGCCGGCGGCGGGCCCGGAGACGAGCACGCGTGAGGCCGCCGAGCACTTCTGACCGGCAAACGCGAACGCCGAGGCGAGTATCGCCGGGATCGCGTCGTCGAGGTCGGCGTCGGAGTCGACGATGATCGCGTTCTTGCCGCCCATCTCGGCCACGACGCGTTTGAGATGGAGCTGCCCCGGTGCCGGGTCGGCTGCCTGGCGGATGATCGCGAGCCCTGCCGCGCAGGAACCGGTGAACGCGATCTGCCTCACGCGGTGATCGGCGACGAGCGCCTTGCCGGGCTCGTCGGCGCCTGGCAGCAGCGCAAGCGCGTCGCCGGGGACGCCGGCCTCGTGCAGCGCCCGGACGACTGCGTGAGCACAGGCCGGCGCCTGCTCGGCCGGCTTGAGCACGACGGCATTGCCGGCGGCGAGCGGGGCGGCCGTCATCCCGGTCGCGATCGCGAACGGGAAGTTCCAGGGCGCGATCACAGCCGTGATCCCGCGCGGCACGTAGCGCAGCTCGTTGCGCTCGCCCGGCATCTGCAGCAGCGTTCGCGGCTCGGCGAGCTCCAGCGCCTCACGTGCGTAGTAGCGGAGGAAGTCGATCGCCTCGCAGATGTCGGCATCGGCCTCGAGCCATGGCTTGCCGCACTCACGGACGGCCAGCGCAGCGAGCCGGTCGCGGTCTGCCGCGAGCAGGCCGGCGGCTCGCTCCAGGACCTCAGCGCGTTCGGCCACCGGACGCGAGGACCACTCGAGCTGGCCGCGTTCGGCCGCCGCGAGCGCCTGCTCGACGTCTTCGCCGGCCGCCGCCTGAGCGATCGCGACGAGATCGCCGGAGTGCGGGTCGGTCGACCTGAGCTCGGCGCCGCGGACCTCGATGCCGCCGATCAGCATCGGCACGCTGATCGGGAGCTCTGCGGCGAGCGCGCCGTGGGCGGCGATCGCGGCCGCTCGCACAGCCCCGCGCCTGAACTCCCTGACGGGCTCGTTGGCGAACGCCTCGCTGAGCGAGCTGCCATTGCTCATGGCGACGCCAGCAGCTGGTCGATGTCCGCCCCGGCCGAACGGGCCGCAAGGAACGAGTCGTTGGCCGTGTTCTCGAGCAGGCGCCTGACGAGGTAGGCCATGCCGGACACGAGGTCGCCGATCGGGCAGTAGACGCGGACCCGCCTGCCGGCGGAGGCGAGCGCGACGAGCGTGTCGTCGCCGAGTCCTCGCAGCACCTGGAACTCGACATCGCCGGCGCGTCCGGCGGCGTCCGCGTAGGCGGCCGCGTGGGCGATCGACCGCAGGTTGTGCGATGCGATCGCCGGCCGAAGCAGACCGGCGCGGTCGATCAGCGCCCGGCTCAGCTCTTCGTAGTTGCGATCGCAGCTGTGGCGGTCCGTGAAGACCGGAGCCGTCCAGCCGTGCTGCTCGGACTCGACGACCTCGTGATCCCAGTAGGCGCCCTTGACGAGCCTGACTGTGAGTGGGTCGGCGCGAGGGTTCGCCTCGGCCCACGATGTGATCGCGCGCAGGTGCTCGGGCGACTCGACGAGGTAGGCCTGGAGGACGATTCCCGCAGAGGGGCCGTCCTCGAACTCGTCCGTGGAGAGCAGTTCGAGCGTCAGCTCCTGGATCGCCTCGCGGGTGTCGAAGGACTCCATGTCGACGTGCAGGTGGGCGCCGAGCTCGCGGGCCTCTCGCATCAGTGAGCGCAGGCGCTCGCGCGCGCCCTCGATCCCGCGCTCCGGCGCGCTCGGGCGTAGGTGCGGCGTCAGCGCCGAGACCTTGACGGAGAGGTTGACCCGCGGCAGCCGGCCGGCGCCGTCGTGCTCGAGCAGCGGCCGCCGGGGCCAGGAGGCCGCCCGTGCCGACAGCGATCTGAGCGCATGCGAGCAGCGGGCCGCGTAGCGGTCGGCCTCCGCCTCGCTGACCGTCGCCTCGCCGAGCAGGTCGACCGTGCTCGCTGAGTTCCGCTCCCAGAAGCGGGCGATCACCGGCGCGGCGGCCTCCGGGTCCGCGCCGACGATGAATCGCTCGGCCATGTGGGTCACGGCCGCTCCTGCCGCCGCGGCGGCCGGCCTCACCGCCATCCGCGAGTCGAGCGCCCGGGCGGCACGCTGCGCGGCTGCGGACCCGTCGGCTTCGGCCAGCAGCTCCTGCAGATGGCGGACGACATCCGCCGGCGTGGTGCAGGCCGGGCGTACGTCGACGAAGCGGAACAGCGCGGCGCGCAGCGCGTCGTCCTGCATCATCAAATCGGTCAGGTGCTGCTCTGCCGCAGCCGCCGAGAGCTTCCGCGGCGCGGGCATCCGGGCCGCCAGGTCGCGGCCGATCTGCTGGATCGCGGGCTCGAGTTCGGCGATGGCTCGATCTTCTCGCCGCGGCGGCGGCGAGCGCAAGCGATCAGCTCGCTCAGGCGCCGGGGTGAGCTGCGCGGTCGGCGAGGATCGTCAGCCGCTCGCGGTCGAGCAGTGAAGCCGGCGTCTCTGCGTCTTCGGGGCCGAGCGTCCTGCCAAGCGCCTCGAACTTGCCCTCGCCGGTGACGAGCAGGACGATCCGGCGGCTGCCGTTGATCTTCGGCAGGCTGAGCGTGATCCGGTTCGGCGGCGGCTTCGGCGACTCGGTCACGCCGACCGCGACGCTCGTCGCCATCAGCGCGGGCGCGTGCGGGAACAGCGAGGCGGTGTGCCCGTCCGGGCCCATGCCGAGGTGGCAGACATCGAGAACGGTCGCGCCGAGCTCGCGGCCGTATTCGATCGCGCCCTCGGCGGGGCCCATGGTTCCCGGCATCGGATGCCAGGTCGCACCCGGCGCGCGCAGCCGCTCCTTGACCTGACCGTGGTTCGAGTCCGGGTCGTCGAACGGCACGCAACGCTCATCTCCGTACCAGAGATGCACTCCCGTCCAGTCACGGAGCGCGCCGTCCATCAGCTCGTAGCAGCGCATCGGCGTCGTCCCGCCGGCGAGCGCCACGTGTGCCACGCCGCGCTCGGCACGCGCCTGCGCGATCGAACGCGCGAGATCGCGCGCCGCGTGGTGCGCCAGCGCCTCGGCATCTTCGAAGACGATCAGCTCGGCCGGCATCGTTTCAGCAGCCGGTCGAGTCGCGGAGGGTCCGGCACACGTCTCGCAGTCGCAGCTCGCTGAGCTGGGCGACCGGTCGGCGAAAGCGATCACGCGGGAGGGTGTGGATGTTGTCGAAGTTGACGACGCACCCTGTCGGGACTCCGTCCGTCGCAGGCGTCAGTTCGAGTTCGGAGATCAAGCCGCGGCGCGTCCTCGTCAGGCCCGCGACCACGATCGCGCCGATCCGGTCTGCAACGGGGTCACGAGTCAGGACCAGCACCGGGCGGTCTCCGCCGGGCGTCTCGGCGAACCAGATCTCACCGCGCCGCATCGGCCCACTCCGACCAGTCCTCGGCAGGACCCCAATCGGCGCTGTCTGCCAGCGAGCGCTCTGCCTCCGACGACGGCGTGGCGATCCAGCGGTCCGCGTCGCCGGCACCGCGGAGTGCGGCGAGGTGCCGATGCAACGCCTCACGCAGGAGCTCGGAGCGATCGACCCCGAGCGACTCGGTCCAGCGCTGGAGCTCGTTCGCATCGTCGTCCGGAACGCGGAAGCTCAGCATCGTCATACGGCGATGGTAGACCGTATGACGGATGCATTACACCGCCAGCAACGTGGACGCAGCGTCGAGCGCGGGGAAGAACGTGCGGTCCCGCAGCATCGCCTGGCGCAGGCCCTCACCGAGGATGCCTGGCTCGCCGCGCGACGCGCCGAGGATCGTCCAGCGGCGGTCCGCTCCCTCCGGGCTCGTGTAATGCGCGGCCATCCCGCCCTCGCCGCGGCCGAGCGACAGGCAACGGCCGGCGGCCGTCTCGAGCGTGAGGCCGGACAGCCCGCGGACCGGCATCGCCGAGTCGGGCACGACCGCGAGCTCGATGTCTCGATCCGCGCTCTTCGCGATGCCGCTCAGCCGATCGCCGTCGCGCCGCATCGGCGCCGTCTGCCAGCGCAGCCGCGAGGCGAGCCAGCCGATCAAGAGCAGCGCGGCGCCGGTCGACTCGGGGTGGACGCGCACTTCCAACCGCGAGAACTGCTCCAGCTGGCCGCGCAGCGGCGGCGGGTCGAACGTCGCGGCGATCCGCTCGCGCCACGGCGTAGTCCGCAGCCAGGCGAGGTCGACGAGGTACGCCTGCTGCGAGAGCCGCATCGCCTTGCGAATCCCGTCGCGGACCTCGGTCTCGTCGGCGCTGTCGAACAGCACCACGTCGGCGGTCGCCATCAGCGACGCGAGGCCATCGTCGTGGCCGTGCGGCGACCAGACGCAGACCGGCAGGTCGGCGATCGCGAGCGGCTCGACGAGCCGGTCGAGCCGTGGCAGGTGCTTGGTCCCGCAGCTGACGACGATCAGCTCGCGCATCAGCTGGATCCCGGCGCTGTCGGCGAGGTCGGGCGCGCTCAGCGTCGCGACCGCGTCGATCTGCTCGCGGCCCTCCTCGATCGAGCAGACGATCGTGCGCGACGCATGGAAACGGCCGACGCCGCGCAGTCGGTTCGCGATCTCGCCGCTGTACTCGGCATCGACGACGCAGACGAGGTTGAGGACGCGGGCCGGGACGACGTCGGTGTCGTCGCGGTGGAGATCGGCGAGCATCGCGCGCAGCGCGTCGTCGATCCGCGCCGGCGTCGTGTCCTCTTCGCGCCAGACCCGGTCCATCAGCCGGCACCCACGGAGAAACGGAGGCCGGACGAAGGGCATCGCCCTTCGTCCAATGCCATGTGCGAGCGAAGCGAGTACATGGCACTCAGAGCTGACGGAACTTCGCTCCGTCGCGCAGCAGCGTCCGCACCTCGGCCGGCCCTTGCGCGCCGGCCGCGTATTGCGGCAGCGGCCCCGGCCGCTCGGCCCAGGCAGAGACGATCGGGTCGCAGATCTCCCACTGCGCCTCGACCTCGTCGTTACGCGTGAACAGCATCGCGTCGCCGCGCATCGCGTCCATGATCAGCCGCTCGTACGCCTCCGGCGACTGCGACATGAACGTCGTCCCGTAGAGGAACTCCATGTTCACCGGCCGGATTCGCATCCGCGAGCCGGGGATCTTCGCGCCGAGCGACAGCGAGACGCCCTCGTTCGGCTGCAGGGTCATGATCAGCTGGTTCGGCCGGATCCCGACCGCGCCCTCCTGCTCGAACGCGACGTGCGGGACCGGCTTCAGCGTGATCGCGACCTCGGTCACCTTGCGCGCGAGCCGCTTGCCGGTGCGCAGGTAGAACTCGACGCCCGACCAGCGCCAGTTGTCGATCTCGAGCCGCAGCGCCGCGTACGTCTCGGTGTGGGAGTCCGGCGGCACGCCTTCCTCCTGGAGGTAGCCGGGCACCTCCTCGCCGCCGATCGCGCCCGGCCCGTACTGCGCCCGGAACGCCATCTGGTCGACGGTGTGCTCGGTCGGCAGCACGACCGACTTCAAGACCTTGACCTTCTCGTCGCGGATCTCGTCGGCCGTGAAGTGGACCGGTGGCTCCATCGCCACGTTGCAGAGCAGCTGCAGCATGTGGTTCTGGACGAGGTCGCGGAGCGCGCCGGAGCGGTCGTAGTAGCCGGCGCGCGAGCCGATCCCGAGATCCTCGGCGGCGGTGATCTCGACGCGGTCGATGTAGTTGCGGTTCCAGACCGGCTCGAAGAGGCCGTTCGCGAACCGGAACGCCATCATGTTCTGCACCGTCTCCTTGCCGAGGTAGTGGTCGATGCGGAAGATCTGTTTCTCGCGGAAGACCGCGAGCACCCGAGCGTTGAGGTCCTTGGCTTCGGCCAGCGACGTGCCGAACGGCTTCTCGATGATGATCCGCACGTCCGCCGTCTCGTGGCGGTTGAGGCCGTGGGCGCCGAGCTGCTCGGAGATGATCGGGAAGAACATCGGCGCGGTCGAGAGGTAGAACGTGCGCGCAAGGGGGTGACCGGCCTGCTCCTCGAACTGGGTGATCTTCGCGGCGATGCCCTCGTAGGTGGCGGGCTGGTCGAAGGCGCCGGCGGCGTAGCCGACGCTCTCGAGCAGTGCGGCGAGCACCTGCTCGTTCGGCTCGCGGCGGCTGAACTGGCGGATCGCGTCTTCGACCTGGGCGGCGAACTCGGCGTCGCTCATCGGGTCGCGCGCCGTGCCGATCAGGCAGAACCGCTCGGGCAGCGCGCCGTCGTGCGCGAGGTTGTAGATCGCCGGCAGGAGCTTGCGGCGGGCGAGGTCCCCGGTGGCGCCGAAGATCGTCAGCACGGTGGGGTGGACCGGGAGCCGTTCGAGACCTTCGACCAATGGGTTGTCGGGGGCGTCCACGCCCTAGCCCTTGCGCTGGACCGCGTGGCCACCGAACTGTGCGCGCAGCGCGGCGTTGACCTTCGCCGCGAAGTCGCCCTTCGACTGTGAGTCGTAGCGCGCGAAGAGCGAGGCGGTGATCACCGGCACCGGGATCTTCTTCTCGAGCGCGTCCTCGATCGTCCACTTGCCCTCGCCCGATTCCTGCACGACCGGCTCCAGCGCCGCGAGGTCGTTGCCTTCCTGGTCGAAGGCGTTCGCGGCGAGCTCGCACAGCCACGAGCGGACAACCGACCCGCGCATCCAGAGGTGGGCGATCTTCGCGTTGTCGAGCTCGAAGTCGGAGGCGTCGAAGAGGCCGAAACCCTCGGCGTACGCCTGCATCATCCCGTACTCGATCCCGTTGTGGACCATCTTCACGTAGTGCCCAGAACCGACCCCACCCATGTGCCCCCAACCGGGTCCGTGCTCGTCGTCGGGCGGCGGCGCGAGCACATCGAGGAACGGGGCGAGCCGTTCGATCGCCTCGTCGGGGCCGCCGACCATCATGCAGTAGCCGACCTCGAGCCCCCACACGCCGCCGCTCGTGCCGACGTCGACGTAGTGGATGCCTTCGAGCGCGAGCGCTTCACCGCGGGCGACGTCATCGGTCCACTTCGAGTTGCCGCCGTCGACGATCGTGTCACCTGGTTCGAGCAGCGCGGCGAGTTGGTCGACGGTCTGCTGCGTCGGCTCGCCGGCCGGCACCATCACCCAGACGGTGCGCGGGGCGTCGAGCTGGGAGACGAGTTCCTCGAGCGACGAAGCGCCGCTGGCGCCGTGTTCGACCGCCTTCGCGACCGCCTCGGCGCCCATGTCGAACGCGACGACCTCGTGCTCGGAGTCACGTTTGATCCGGGCGACCATGTTGCCGCCCATGCGGCCGAGTCCGACGAAGCCGATCTGTGGCATGGGCGCAACGTAACCGAGGGCCCGGCGGCGGGGCGAAGGCCTCGGTTCGTCGTGTGATGCTCTGACGATGCGGGTGACGGTCACGATCGATGAGCAGCTCCACGCCGAGGTCAAAATCGCCGCAGCTCAACGTGGGCAGTCGGTGTCCTCGTTCGTGGAAGACGCGTTGCGAGCGTGGCTCCGCGAGTGGAACGAAGAGAACAGTCTCGTTACGCGCAGCACGGTCAACGGTGTTGACTGACGTTGAACGTGCCTGAATAACCCTCAGCCCACGAGCGCCGCGACCGCTCGCAACGCGGCGGCGGCGTCCGGTCCGCACGCGGCGCGCTCGGCCGGCAGCCCGTGCTCGCGCAGGACGAGCAGGTCGCCGTCGGCCTGCGCGTGCTTGAGCCGCTCGAAGCCGCCGGCCGGCGCCGGCGCGCCGACCTCCGGCGTGCCGTCGGCCACCACCTGCAAGAAGCGGCCGGTCTTCGGTCCGCCCTTGTGAAGCTGGCCTGTCGAGTGCAGGTAGCGCGGGCCGTAGCCGAACGTTGTCGCCATGCCGGTTCGCGCCCGCACCGCCGCCCGCAGCTCGGCCGCGGCCTGCTCGACCGCCGCCGACGGCGCGCAGAACGCCTGAATCGCGAGATAGGACGGCGCCGCGCCGCCGAGCAGCGCACGGAGGTCGCCCTCGCTGGCCGCTGCGATCTGCGGCGGCGCCGACGCGAGCACCTCGCTGGTCTTGTCCTTTGCCGACTGCACGTTCGGCTGGTCGAACGGGTTGACGCCGAGCACCCAGCCGGCGGTCGCGACCGCGAACTCCCACAGCACCATCAGCGCGCCGAGGTCGGCGGCGCCCTCGACCGTCAGCGTCAGCACGGGCAGGCCGGCGTCGCGCAGTGCGCTGACCGCGGCGGTGTGGTCGCCGCCCGGCCCCTCGATCGCGACGATCACGCGGTCGGACCCGTAGTCGCCGGGCCCGCCGACCGGCTCGCCCGCGACCGGCAGGATGCCGCGCCCGTGCTTTCCGAGCGACTCGGCGACGAGCTGCTCGGCCCACAGACCGAACGACGAAACCGGCTCGTCGACGAGGAACGTCAGCTTGTCGCGGCCGGCGAGCGCGAGCTCGCCGATCACGCAGCCGAGGTTGACCCCCGGGTTGACGGTCGCGTCGGGCTCTGCGCACTGCTCGGCGATCGCCGAGCCGCCGGCCATCAGCGCGGCGATGTCGAACCCGGCGAAGGCGGCCGGGACGATCCCGAACGGCGACAGCGCGCTGTAGCGCCCGCCGATCTCCGGGTCGCCCGAGAAGACGCGCCGGAATCCGCGCTCGGCCGCAAGCGCCTCGAGGCCGCTGCCGGGGTCGGTGATCGCGCAGAAGCGACTGCCGTCGCCGCCGGTGCGGTCCCAGAAGTGCTGGAGCGCGGACAGCGTCTCGATCGTTCCGCCGGACTTCGAGCTGGCGATGAACAGCGTCCGCTCGGGATCGATCGTCGCTTCGAGGTCGCGCAGCGCCTGGGCGTCGGTCGAGTCGAAGACGTGGAGGCGCATCGCCTCGGGGTCCGGCGAGAACGACTGCCGGAAGACCTCGGGCGCGAGCGATGAGCCGCCCATCCCGAGCACGACAACGTCGGTCAGGCCGTCGACCTGCGCCTGCGCCGCCTCGGCGAGCAGGCTGACGCTGTTGTCCGCAAGGCGGTCGTGGACGTCGATCCAACCGAGCCGATCGGCGACCTCCGGCTGGCCGGCCGGGCCCCACAGGGTGTCGTCCTTCGCGAGGATCCGCTCGGCGACGCGCTCGTCGGTCGCGCGCTGGAGGCGGACGGCGATCTGCTCTCCGACCTCGGGCGGGATCGTGCTGTGGCGGCCGCTCATGCCGACACCAGCTCGGCGCTGCGGGCCTCGATCGCCGCTAGCAGGGCGTCCATCGGCTCGACGAACTTGTCGACCCCCTGGGTCAGAAGGGTCGCCGTCACGTCGGCCATGTCGATCCCGGCCGCCGCGAGCGCGCTCAGCGTCTCGCTCGGGTCGATCGTGCAGCGGGCCTCGGTCACCTCGCTGTGGTCGGCGGCCGCGTGGAGCGTGTCGAGCGGCATCGTGTTGACCGTGTCGGGGCCGGCCAGCTCGTCGACGTAGAGCACGTCCGAGTAGGCGGGGTTCTTGACGCCGGTCGACGCCCAGAGCGGGCGCTGGACCGGGGCGCCGGCGGCGCGCAGCCGCGCGAACTGCTCGCCGCCGATCACGCGCTCGTATGCCGCGTACGCGGCGCGGGCGTTGGCCACGCCTGCTTGGCCGAGCAGCTCGGGATGCGCGTCGCCGAGCCGTTCGTCGACCTCGGTGTCGACGCGCGAGACGAAGAACGAGGCGACCGAGTGGACGTCGAGCGGCTGTCCGGCGTCGAGGCGGCGCTCCATCCCGGCGATGAACGCGTGCATGACCTTCTCGTACTGCTCGACGGCGAACAGCAGCGTGACGTTGACGTTGATCCCTGCGGCGAGCGCCTCGGTGATCGCCGGCAGACCCTCGTCGGTGCCGGGGATCTTGATCATCAGGTTCGGCCGGTCGACGCGCGCCCAATACTCCTTCGCCTGCGTGAGCGTCTGCGCCGTGTCGAACGCGAGGTCGGGGTCGACCTCGAAGCTGACGAAGCCGTCGGCGTGGCCGGTGGCCTCCCAGACCCCGAGCAGCGCGTCGCACGCGCCCTGGATGTCCTCGATCGCCAGTGCGCGATAGATCTCGCGGGGGTCGGCCCCGGAGCGCGCGAGTCCGGCGAGCTGCTCGTCGTAGGCGTCGTTGCCGACGATCGCGGCTTTGAAGATCGCCGGGTTCGAGGTGACGCCGCGGAGGCACACCTCGGTGGTCATCCGGGCCAGATCGCCGCTCGTGATCAGGCCGCGGTGGAGCTGGTCGAGCCAGATGCTCGTCCCCAGTTCGGTCAGGCGCGCGAGGCGCGGGTTCGGCTCGGACACGGGGTTGCTCTCTCCTGTCGGTAGGACGAGCGCGACCCTACTCCTCGGTGCCGCCGGATCGTGCGGTTCTAGGCGCGACGGGCGAGCAGCGCGGCGCCGCGGGCGCCCGCGTAGGTGCCGTGACGGGCGAGCCGGATCGTGGTGCGCGTTCCTAGGCCGGGTGCCGCGAACCGCCGGCCGATGCGGGCGGCCGGCTCGAGCAGCATGTTCCCGGCAGCGCTGACGCCGCCGCCGATCACGATCTCGCGCGGATCGAACATGTTGATCGCGTTCGCGATGCCGAGGCCGAGCCGGCGGCCGAGCCGCTCGATCGCATCGGCCGCGCCGGGCTCACCGGCCTTCGCGGCGGCGACGAGGGCGCGCCCGTCCTCGAGGCCGATGGCACGGGCGAGCTCGTCGAGCTCCCGGCCGGCCGCGATCGACTCGAGTGTTCCGGGCTGCGGGTATCCGGGCGTGTGCGGCGGGTCGTCGCGTGACATGTCGACGGCAACGAGCTGGTGCCCAAAGTGGCCCGCGCCACCGCCGGCGCCGTGGTAGATCTCGCCGCCCAGGACGATCGCACCGCCGACGCCGGTGCCGACGGTGAACATGATCAGGCTGTCGGAAACGAGGTGCAGGTCGTCGTCCCAGGCCTCGCCGAGCCCGGCGAGCTGCGCGTCGTTGGCGACCGCGACCGGGACGCCGCCGAGCCGCTCCGACAAGAGGTCGCGGATCGCGACGTCCGCCAGCGGGATGTTGACCGAGTCGCGGACCGTGCCGGTCTCGTGGTCGACCGCCGACGGCAGCCCGATGCCGACGGCGTCGGCGGGGCCGAGCGAAGTGATCATGCGCGTGAGCTGGGCGAGCAGCTCCTCGGTGCTTGTCAGGACCGTCGGCTCGGTGACCGGCTCGGACAGCGTCGTGCCGTCGAGCCGCGCGACCGCGACCTTCGTGCCCCCGACGTCGACGCCGATCGTGGCCGTGTTGCTACTCATCGCCGTGCAGCTTCCCAGACGGCTCGCGGGTACGCTCGCGCCGATGGCGCCGAAGATCCCCAGGGACCGTTCCGACGATTACACGCGCGAGGCCGCAGCGGCGCGGCGCAGGTTCGCTGCGGAGCAGGCCGGTGCGTCGCTGGAGCACGTCGGCTCGTTCTCGCTCGATCCGGCGTCGCTGCCCGGCAACATCGAGCACTTCACCGGCGTCGCGCAGGTTCCGATCGGCCTCGCCGGGCCGCTGCTCGTCGACGGTGAGCATGCGCGCGGCGAGTTCTACGTGCCGCTCGCGACGACCGAGGGCACGCTGGTCGCCTCGTACAACCGCGGGATGAAGCTGCTGCACGCCGCGGGCGGCGTTCGCGTCACGGTCGTCGAGGACCACATGCAGCGGGCGCCGGCGTTCCTGTGCGAGGACGCGCGGCAGGCGCGGGCGCTGTCGGAGTGGCTCGGCGAGCGGTTCGCCGACGTGGCGGCGGCAGCCGAAGCAACGTCGTCGGTCGCTTCGTTGGTGGAGATCGAGCGCTACATCGCCGGACGCTTCCTCTACTGCCGGTTCGACTACCGGACCGGGGACGCGGCCGGGCAGAACATGACCGGCAAGTCGACGCGCGCGGCCTGCGAGTGGATCGTGCGCGAGAACCCGTGCGGGGTGCGCGAGTACCAGCTCGAGGCGCAGCTCGCGTCCGACAAGAAGCACTCGCACATCAACACGCTGATGACGCGTGGCAAGCGGGTCGTCGCCGAGGCGGAGATCCCGGACGCGCTGCTGCGCGAGCACCTGAACACGAGCGCGGAGGCGCTGCTGCGCCAGCGCCGGATCTCGCACCTCGGCGCCCGGCTGTCGCTCACGACGAACAACGGCTCGCACTCGGCGAACGGGCTGACGGCGATGTTCATCGCCACGGGGCAGGACGTGGCGAACATCGCCGAGTCGCACGCGGCCCTGGTCTTCGCCGAGCCCGGCGCGGACGGGGCCTACCGCTACTCGATCACCCTCACGTCGCTGATCATCGCCACGCACGGCGGCGGGACAGGCCTGGCGACACAGCGCGAGTGCCTCGAGCTGCTCGGGTGCACCGGGCCGGGGAGCGCCGTGAAGCTCGCGGAGATCATGGCCGCGACGGTGCTGTGCGGCGAGCTGTCGCTCGGCGCGGCGATCGCGGCCGACGAGTGGGTCGACGCCCACGACCGGCACGGGCGCAACCGGTAGCCCCGGACCCGCCAATGCTGGTCACCGATCGTCGAACTGTTCGACGATCCGTGACCAAGGTCGCGACGGGGCGGCTACTTGCCAAAGTGGAAAGTTCGTGATTCACTTTCCGGTATGGAAAGTGTGAAGCAGGCGGATCAGGCGGCGGCGGGGCTGGCAGGGGAGCTCGTGGTGCCGCGCGGGTACGACGCGGCGATGGCGGCCGCGCTCGCGGTGGTGATCGTCATGGGGGCGGTGAACAGCCGGTACCAGACCGGCCTCACCCTGGTGCTGTTCGGGATCTCGATCGCCGCGCTGTTCGGCGCGGCGGCGTGGGCGATCCGCCGGTTCAAGGAGGTCAACGGCGTGTGGGTCAGCGGCTTTCGCCGCGGAACGACGGTGCCGGCGTCGATCGGCGCCGGACTCGCCTACCTCCTCGGGCTCTCGGCGGCGATGGGCGCGGCCGCCGAGGGCTGGTGGTGGCTCGTGGGGCTGATCGCGTTGGCTGCCGCGGCCGGGTATGTCGCCGCCAGCCGGTGGTGGATGCGGTTGTACCGCCGGGAGAAGGGGAGCCCACGGTGACCGCGGTCCGCACCCCGCCCGGCAGCGACGAGGCGATTGCCGCTGCGTTCGGCGCGCTGACGTTCACGGGCGCGTGGGTGGGCTTCGGCTCGGGCCCGTGGCCCGCCGTGGCCTTCGTCGCGTCCGCGGTCCTCCTGTTCGCCACCGCCTACCACCAGCAGCGCCGGTTCCGCGACGCGAACGGCGTCTGGATCGCCGGCGCCGTCTGGGCAAGCGGCCCGCATCCTGGCCGCCGTCCCCGCCGCGCCCGTGCCGCGCTGATCGCCGGCTGGCTGGCGCTCTTCCTCGCGGCGAACGCGCTCGCCGGTCACGGCGCATGGTGGCTCACCGCCGCCTGCGCGATCGCCGCGGCGCTCTGGGTCTGGTGGACGAGCCGCTGGTGGATGCGGCTGTGGCGCGAGGAGCACGGTGGCGGCTGACCTCGACCCCGTCATCCACGCCCCCGCCCGGCTGACGCTGATGACGATGCTGAACGCGGTCAGCGAGGCGGAGTTCGCGACCCTCCGCGACCGGCTCGAGGTCAGCGACTCCGTGCTCTCGAAGCACGTCTCCGCGCTCGTCGATGCGGGGTACGTGAAGACGAAGAAGGGCACCCACCAGGGCCGGCGGACGACGTGGATCGCGCTGACCCGCCGCGGGCGCAAGGCACTCGAACGCCACGTCGCCGCGCTGCGCGAGCTGATCGACGGCGTCTGAGCGCAACGTTGGTCACCGATCGTCGAACTGTTCGACGATCCATGACCAGCGTTGGATCCCGGGTGTCGCCGGCGCGCCCGGCACCCGCGAGCGTTTGCGCCCGCGCGCGCCCGGGCACACCACCAGGCACCGTGCCCTCGCTGCTGCCCGACCTGCGCGCGCGCCTGCCGCGCCCCCTGCGCGCCGACGCCGGCGCACGGCAGGGCCTGCCAGAGCGCCCGGTCGCGGTCGTTGTCGGCGGCTCGCGCGGCCTCGGCCTGCTCGTGGCAAAGGAGCTGGTGGAACGCGGCTGCCGCGTCGCGATCTGCGGACGCGACCGGGCGACGCTGACGATCGCGCAGGAGCTGCTCGCAGACGAGGGCCACGACGTCCGCGCCGACGTCTGCGACGTCGCGGACGCGCAAGCGGTCACGACCTGGGTCGAGGCCGTCGAGCAGGACCTCGGCCCGGTCGACGTCGCGATCCACGTCGCCGGCGTGATCCAGGTCGGCCCGGTCGAGGCGATGACCCACGAGCACTTCGGGGAGGCGATCGGGACGATGCTGTGGGGGCCCGTCAACCTCGCACTCGCCGTCCTGCCGGGGATGCGCCAACGCCGCCGGGGCCGGATCGGCGTCGTCTCGTCGATCGCCGGCCGGGTGGCGGTCCCGCACCTCGTGCCCTACACGGCGGCGAAGTTCGGGGCCGCCGGCTTCACAGACGCGCTTCGGACCGAGCTCGCGGGCACCGGGATCACCGCCACGACCGTCACACCCGGCCTGATGCGCACCGGTTCGCACCTGCGGGCCGAGTTCACCGGTGACGTCCCCGCCGAGTACGCGTGGTTCAGCTCCGGGATGGTCCCGCTCGTCTCGATCGACGCCGGCAGGGCCGCGGCCCGGATAACCGACGGCGTGCTTCGCGGTGACGCAACCGTCGTCCTGACGCCACTCGCCCAGGTTGCGATCCGTGCGAACGGACTCGCGCCCGGGCTCACGAGCCTCGTCGCGCGGCAGGCCGCGCGGCTGCTGCCGGCGGCGCCGTCCGGCCTGGACGAGACCGTCGACGGGACGGTCGCGCGGACCCGCCTCGACTCCCGCCTCGTCGACACCCTCACCACGCTCGCCGACCGGGCCGCGCGGCGCACCAACGAACTCGCCCGCTGACGCGCGCCGTACCATCGCCGGCGCGATGCCGACGACCCCGCCGCCAGACCCTGCAGCGCGCCTGCGCGGCGTCGTCAGCTCGCCGGTTCGGGAGATCCTCGCGCTGACGCAACGGCCCGGCGTGATCAGCTTCGCCGGCGGTCTGCCTGCGCCCGAGCTGCTCGATCACGAGGGGATGCGGCGTGCTTTCGCCGCGGTGCTCGACCCCGAGCGTGCGCCGGAGACGCTCCAGTACTCGACGACCGAGGGCGACCCGCGGCTACGCGAGCGGCTCGCCTGGCTGCACGCCGCGCGCGGGCTGCCGACGAGCGCCGACCACGTGCTCGTCTGCGCCGGCTCGCAGCAGGCGCTGACGCTCGTCACAACCGCACTGCTCGACCCCGGCGACGTCGTGCTCGTCGAGGAGCCGTCCTACCTGGCGGCGCTGCAGGCGTTCGGGCTCGCCGGTGCGCGCGTCGTGCCGGTGGCGTGCGACGACGGCGGGCTCGACCCCGACGCCCTGGCCGCGGCCGCGCGTGAACACGGCGCGACCGCGCTCTACACGATCCCGAACTTCCAGAACCCGACCGGCAGGACGCTCGACCACGAGCGCCGCGCCGCGATCGCCCTCGCGGCGGCCGAGCACGGCTTCTGGATCATCGAGGACGACCCCTACGGCGAGCTCCGCTACGGCGACGCGCCCGCGCCGCGCCCGATCGGCTCCTACCCGGGCGCCGAGGACCGGACGATCGCGCTCAGCTCACTGTCGAAGGTGCTCGCGCCCGGCCTGCGGATCGGCTGGGTGCGGATGCCGGAGCAGCTCAAGGCCGCGCTCGTCGTCGCCAAGCAGGCATCGGACCTGCACACCGCGACCGTCACCCAGGCGGCGGCCGCCCAGTGGCTCACCCACGCCGACTGGGACGAGAACCTCGAGCGGCTCCGCACCGCTTACGGCGCCCGGCGCGACGCGCTGCTCGCCGGGATCGCCGGCGCGCTGCCGGAGGGCTCTACGTGGAACGAGCCGTCGGGCGGGATGTTCGTCTGGGCGCGGCTGCCGGAGGGCCAGGACTCCGACCGCGCACTCGAACGGGCGCTGCAACAGGACGTGGCGTTCGTTCCCGGCTGGCCGTTCTACGCCGGCGAGGCCGACCGCCGAACGCTGAGGCTCTCGTTCACCACGCACACGCCCGAGGAAATCGCCGACGGGCTCGTGCGCTTGGGCACGGCTCTCCGCTAGCGCAACGAGTGGCTCAGAGGTTTTCCAATCCGATTACCGAATGCTCCCTAGGTTGCCGCCCGTCCCCCGACCTGGAAGGCGCTGAGCGTCATGGAAATCGACAAGATCTTCGGGCTACCGGCCCACCCGCTGTTCGTCCACCTGCCGATCGTCCTGATCCCACTGCTGACGATCTGGGCGCTTGCGCTCGCGGTCAAGCCCGAGTGGCGCGAGCGCCATGCGACGCCGTTCGCGATCGCCGTCGTGCTCGTCGCGATCGCGACCGTGATGGCGGCCGGCGCCGGTGAGCAGCTCGAGAAGCGCGTCGGCGAGGACGACCTGATCGAGAAGCACGCCGAGCTCGGCGAGCAGACCCGACTGCTGGCGCTGATCTTCGCCGCGGCCGCGATCGCGCTGGCGGTCGCCGTGAGGCGCAACGCCCAGCGCCTGCTGGCCGGCCTCGCCGTCACCGTCGCCGTGCTCGGCATCGCCTCGACCGTATGGGTGACCCGCACCGGGCACGCCGGGGCGAAGTCGGTCTGGCACGAGACCGGCGACGCGCCGGTCTCCGGGGAAGGCGACGGCGACTGAGCGAGTCGCCCGTCGCAGTCATCCGGCGATGAGGAGCAGGATGAACCCTGCGATCACGATCGCGAGCGACGGGCCGAGCGCGGCTCGGAGCCATCCACGCTGCGCGTGCGTCAGTGCCCAGAATGGCGCCCACGCGAACAGCAGGTGTCCGAGCAGGAGAAGTGGCCCGTCACCGGTGCTGTAGTTGCCGGCTAGCACGCCGTGGACCCCAATCACCCAGATCGCGAGCGCGCTTGCTATGCACACCGGGATCACAACTAAGGGCTGCGTGGTGCCGGACCTCAGTGCACGCGCTAGGCCCGTCAGGAGGACCGCGCCGGTGCCGATCAGAACGGCGGCTCCAAGGACGAACTGCACTTGGGCCTGCTGCCAGGCGTCGAAGGCCAGCGTCAGTTGACGGCGATCGTGGCGGACTCTGGCCGGTCGTCACCAGACGGACGGAACACGATCTTTGCCCTAGTCGGTCGCAAGAGCTTGCCCTTGCTTTGCAGTTTGACCAGGCGCGACCGTGGCCCACGCCCACTGAGTTTCAGACGTTGCGTTCTTGCGCGGCCACCCCGGCGGACGACAATCGTTGCGGTTCCCGGAACCGGCACGCTTACTGTCACGCGTGTCCCGCGGCGGCTGTGGGTCGCCGCGGCCTTGAGGTAGCCCGGCGGGAGAGTCAGCTGTTCGGTGGTCTCCCGTCCACTTGGCCGCCGGATTGTGAGCGTTCCGCCGAGTGCGTCGGCTGCTGCCGTGAGTACGCCTTCACCGTCGAGGCCGAGCTGGTCTACCCGAAGCTCCCGGATAACGCCTGCAGAATCCTGCGCCCGGATCGAGAGCACCGCGCTGCCGGACGCCTCGCCTGCAACTGTGACGACGCCCGAGGGCTGCAGCGGTTTGTCGGCGATCGTCTGCGCGATCCCGCCCGATGTACCGGTGCGCGCGCCCGGGGCAGTCGTGGCGACGGCAAGCGTCGTTGGTATTTCGGGCTCGTTCTCGAGATTCAAATAGGCGTCGAGAGTCGGCTGATCGCAAACGGTCGCGACGATGCCGAGTCCGAACCAGCCGTCATCGCAAAGGACTTGTTCGTCTTGCGACGGGTTGCCAGCGGGCTTGACTTGCGTCCCGGCGCTGGCAGCCGCCGACTTTCCAGTGAAATCCTGCGTGACCTTCCACGGCCTCTTGAAACGATCCTGGTTGCCGGGTGACCCAGGACCGCAAGCGAAGACCGGCACGACGGAGCTGGCGGCCTCGGTGCCGGTACAGACCTTGCCGCCTTTGCCCCAGGCTCCTTTCCAGGACGAGAATCGACCAGGGGTGGCTTCTGCAGGTCTTCCGATCTCAACGTTCTCGGCTGGCAAGATCGCTAGACAGCTGCCGGAAGGGCATTCCGAGTCTTCGTTTTGGGCCCACGGGGCGGATCCATCGTGTGGTGTTTCCTGATTACGGCCGACCGATAGTCGAGTAGCTCGCATTCGCAGGTGTTCGGTAGGGGATCACCGTTGAAGCCAAGAAACCCGGGCGGGGGGCTGCTTGCCGGGAGGCTGATGTATGTCGATCCGGGGGTTACAGGCGCCCAAGCCGTTGTCTTGCCGTGACCATCCACCGACTGAGTGCAGCCAATGGTTCCGCCGGTGACAGAGCCGTAGGCCCGCACTCCTCCGTACGGCGAGAAACAGTTCATCCCCCGATAGACAACGACGGCGCGAGGGACTCCGGACCCGTTGGTGACTCGCAACTCGGTCTTGTAGGTGTTGTCCCCTGCGGTGTAGACGTCGGTCTGACTGAACTCGACACCGCTGTCGCCGGCGCGCGTGCGTGTGACTACGGAGAACGGATTGAGCCTGGTCCCGTTGCCCGTCACCGATGACTGGTCGATTGGCGCGAGAATCGCATGGTTCATCCCGCCGCTTCCGGTCGCAAAGGCCGACGTGAATGCGTTGCCGTCGACATACACGGCAAGCCCGCACGCGTGCATCCAATCGAGTCCGCCGTCATCCGCGACATCAACATCGCAGTCGAGCGCAGATCCGAGGTCGACGCGTGTCAACGGCCCGGCACTCGTGATCGTCGCCGCGGAAGCTCCCCAGAGTTCGCTACGAGAAGCGCACAGAGCAACATCCAGAACACCGATCGCCGGTTCATCGCGGCAACGTATCCCGTTTATCCCACGCCGCGCCCGCCCGCCGCGAACCCATACGCTGCCGGACATGGCTCCCGGTCCCGATCGCAACCTCGCACTCGAGCTCGTCCGCACGACCGAGGCAGCGGCGCTCTCCGCCGCCCGCCTCGTCGGCAAGGGCGACAAGATCGCCGCCGACCAGGCGGCGGTCGATGCGATGCGGCTCGTCCTCGGCACCGTCTCGATGGACGGCCTCGTCGTCATCGGCGAGGGCGAGAAGGACGAGGCGCCGATGCTCTACAACGGCGAGCAGATCGGTGACGGCGAGCCGCCCGAGGTCGACATTGCCGTCGATCCGCTCGAGGGGACGACGCTCGCCGCCAAGGGCCAGCCGAACGCGCTCGCGGTGATCGCGCTGAGCCCGCGCGGAACGATGTTCGACCCAGGCCCGTGCGTCTACATGGAGAAGCTCGCCGGCGCCGAGGACATCGCCGACCTGCTCGACCTGGACCGTCCGCTGACGAAGACGATCGAGCTCGTCGCCGAGCGCCGCGGCGTCGGTGTCGGCGACATCATGGTCGTGACGCTCGACCGGCCCCGCCACGAGGAGCAGATCAAGGAGATCGTCGCCTGCGGCGCCCGTGTCCGGCTGATCGACCACGGTGACGTCTCGGCCTCGATGCTCGCGGTCTCCGACCGCTCGCCGGTCGACCTGCTCTGGGGCATCGGTGGCACGCCGGAGGGCGTGATCAGCGCCGCGGCGATCAAGTCGCTCGGCGGCGGATTCGTCGGCAAGCTCTGGCCGCGCGACGACGCAGAGCGCCAGGATGCCGAGAGCGCCGGCTACGACCTCGGCAGGCAGCTCGACCAGGACGAGCTCGTGCGAGGCGACGACTGCTTCTTCGCCGCGACCGGCGTCACCGACGGTGACGTGCTCCAGGGCGTCCGCTACATCGGCACCAACGCGGCTACGACCGAGTCGCTGGTGATGCGTTCACGCTCGGGCACCGTCCGCCGCGTGCACGCCCGCCACGACCGGGCGAAGCTGCGCGAGCTGTCTGCCGAGCGCTACGGCTAGCTCGGCCCGACCGCCCAGCGATGAACTCGATCGCGCTGTACCTCGCAGCGGCGCTGGCCGCCGGCGGCGCGGCTGCGCTCTGCCGGCTGCCGCCGCTGGTCGGGTACCTCGTCGCCGGCTTCGTCCTCGCCGCCGCCGGGGCCGAGCCGCCCGCGAACCTCGGCGACGCGGCCGACGCGGGCGTTGCGCTGCTGTTGTTCGCGATCGGACTGAAGCTCGACCCGCGGGTGCTCGGCCAGCGCCAGGTGTGGCTGACGGCGTCGGTCCACCTCGTCGCGACAGTCCTGTTCGCGGCGCTGCTGCTGCGGGTCGCCGCCGCGGCTGGCGTGTCGCTGCTCGACGGCGCGCCGACCGGCGCGCTGCTGCTGCTCGGTCTCGCGCTCTCGTTCTCGAGCACCGTGCTCGTCGTCAAGATCCTCGAGGACCGCAACGAGACGAAGTCGTTCTACGGCCAGGTCGCGATCGGCATCCTGATCCTCCAGGACATCGCGGCGGTCGCCTACCTCGTCGCGACCGGGGACGGCCGGCCGAGTCCGTGGGCGGCGGCGCTGCTGCTGCTGCCGGCCGGAGCGTGGGCGGTGCGCCGTGCCTGGGACAGGCTCGGTCATGGCGAGCTCCAGCTCCTGTTCGCGGTCGCGATGGCGTTCGTCCCGGGCTACGCGCTGTTCGATGCCGTCGGGCTCAAGGGCGAGCTCGGGGCGCTCGTGGTCGGCGTGTTGCTCGCCTCGCATCGCCGGTCGGACGAGCTCTCGAAGGCGATCTTCGGCCTCAAGGAGCTGCTGCTCGTCGCGTTCTTCCTGTCGATCGGGATGACCGGGACGCTGACCACGGAGGCCGTCCTCGTCGGAGCGACGCTTGCGCTCGTCGTCGTCCCGCTAAAGGCGGTCGGCTTCGCCGTCCTGTTCGATTCGCAGCGGCTCCGCCACCGGACCTCGTTGCTCGGCGGCGCCGCGCTCGCGAACCTGTCGGAGTTCGGGCTGATCGTCGTCGCCGCGGCGGCCGAGGAAGGGTCGCTCGGCGACCGCTGGACCGTCACGCTCGCCGTCGCGGTCGCCGTCAGCTTCGTCGCCTCGTCGTTGCTCAACCGGCGCGGCGTCGAGCTCGCCGATCGCATCAGCCGCAGGCTGCCCGCGCGGGCACCGGGCGAGCTGCGCGCCGACGACCGCCCGATCGACGTCGGCCACGCGCATGCCGTCGTGCTCGGCATGGGCCGCGTCGGCCGCGCCGCATACGACCGTCTCAGCGGCCGCCACGGGCTCGACGTGATCGGCGTAGACAGTGACGGCCGGCGCGTCCGGGAGCTCGTGCGCCATGGCCGCAACGTCGTCGAGGCGGATGCGACCGACGCCGACTTCTGGGACCGGATCTCGCGTGCGCACGAGGTCGAGGTCGCGATTCTCGCGATGCCGTTCCACGGCTCGAACCTCGAGGCGATCGAGCGGCTCCGCGAGAGCGGGTTCACAGGACGAGTCGCGGTGCTCGCGAAGTGGGACGACGAGCTCGAGCAGGCGCGCGCCCATGGCGCGACGACCGCTCTACAGCTCTACGACGGCGCCGGCGGCGAGCTCGCCGACCGGGCGATGGCGCTGGACCGATGATCGACCTTCCGGAGCGCGCCGGGTAGTCTCTCGCGCCCTATGGGGAGAGGAACGACGATCCGGGCCGCGCTGGCGGCGACGGTACTGCTGGCCTGGCCGGCCGGAGCACAGGGGCAGGAGGCCGATCCGGCTCCGCTGCCGCCGGAGCCGCCGACCGCCGAAACGATCCACGGACAGCTCGATGCTGCGCTCAAGGCGCAGCCGCTCGTGGGCGTCGAGCTGGACGTCGAGGACAGCGAGCTCGGCGACATGACGAACCTCAAGGGCGTCTACGACCTCCAGGGCAAGCGCTTTGCCGGGTCGATGTCGTTCCTGTTCGTCAAGGTCTCGATCTACGCAACCCCGAAACGGACGCTGATGCGCGTCTTCGGGACCAGCTGCTGGGAGGTCGACAAGACCGGCGAGACGAAGCTCGACTTCTCGCAGGCGCTGCTCACCTCGCCGGTCGACCTGATCGACAAGACGACGCTCGGCCCGCCGGTGTTCTCGGTGCTGAGCGGGTCGGAGATCAAATGGACGCTCGGCGGCAAGGCGCCTGCCGAGGTGATCGAGACCTACGACCCGACGACGATGCTTCCGATCAGGCAGCGGATCGCGATCAAGATGCCGAAGACCAAGGAGTCGGCGGCGAGCACACTCGAGATGAACAGCGACTACACGTTCACGGGAGTCACGCTCAAGGCGCCGAAGAACGCGAAGATCTGCAAGACCAAGAAGAAGAAGGAGCGGTAACAGCCCCTGCTAGGACAGAACTGGCCTACGGCCAGTTCTGATTTCGTGCCGCACGGAGGAGGTCCGCCATGTGGCGGACCGACGATGTGGGCACACCTAGGACAGAACTGGCCTACGGCCAGTTCTGATTTCGTGCCGCACGGAGGAGGTCCGCCATGTGGCGGACCGACGATGTGGGCACACCTAGGACAGAACTGGCCGAAGGCCGGTTCTGTTTCGTGCCGCACGGACACTGAGGCGTCAGCTCGCCTCGGAAAACCGTCCGGTCACCGACTCCTCGAGGTCGCGCTGCGCGAGCCTGCGCAGGAAGCCGTAACAGAGCAGCACGTGGATCCGCGACTGCGTGTTGCGGTAGAGCCACGGCGAGATGCGCTGGAACAGCGGGTAGAAGTTCTGGATCTCGACCTCGACGTGGACGCGCTCGCGCCCGTCCGGCAGCGGCTCGAGCGCCCAGACCTCGATCTCCAGGTGGGCGACCGACCGCTTCTGCATCGCCCGCGAGACGAGCAGGCCGCCGCCGATCCGCCAGCTGATCCGCCCTCCGGTGTCGGTCGCCGCGTAGTCGGGCGCGTCGAACGTGATCAGCTTGATCGGCCTGAACAGCAGCGACATCGAACGCTCGGTCTCCGTGTAGAAGACCCGCACCAAATGGAGCGTGAAGGTCGACATGTAGGCCCAGTACGTGCGCCCGAGCCGTTCGAGCATCTGCGGCGTCCACAGCACCGGCATCGCTCCGTGCTGGAACGTCACCGTCGCCGACTGGACCGAACGGCACGCGCCCTCGGGCCCGACCGTCGTGTCGTCCTCGGGTGTGTCGACCTCCACGCCGTCGAGTTGCGGCGTGCCCTTGATCACGCGGACCAGCGCGACGGTCAGCACGGTGAGCGCGACGAGCGCGATCGCGCCGGCCGCGATGGCGACCCAGGTCGTCACGGTCCGTTCAGCGCGTCGGGATCCGGCTGAGCAGCGACTTCGCGGTGCCGGTGACGTTCGCGACGCCGATCTGGACGATCTGCGAGACGGCGGTCAGTGCTGTCCCGGCGAGGTCGTCGGTGTTGAAGCCGCCCGAGGACGCCGGGGTCGGCTCCGGCGAGGCCCAGCCGGCGGGCGGCACTTCGCCGGGCACGTGCTCGCGCGCCGGCGCCGGCGCCTTCGCCTTCGGGGCGACCTGGCCGCGGGCCGCCTTGACCTTGCCGCCGCCGGCCTTCGCGGCCGCCTTCGGCGCGGCGGGCTTCTTCGCGGCCGGCTTCGCCTTGGCGGGTGCCTTGGCCTTCGCCACAGGTGCCTTCGCGGCCGTGGCCTTCGGTTTCGCCGGGCTCTTCTTGGTGGCGCCTGCCCCCGTGCTCGCCGCCCCATCGCCGGCGCTGCGGCGCTTGGCGCTGCGCTGCGTCGGGCGCGCGTTCGGAAGGTGGGTCAGCACGTCGCGATCTGCCATCCCACCATCCTGACACGAGCTTGCAGGTTGCGCCTCCGGACGGGCTACATTGGACCTCGGCCTCCGGTGCTGCGCGCCGACCATCGAGCGAGACCGGACGAGCCGCCAGCCCTCTCGTTGCCCTGATGCGCCTGGCGTCCAGGCGTCCTGACCCCGAAGGACCTCCATGTCAGCAGTGGAACTGCATGAGCTCGAAGAGATCAAGGGCCTGCTCGCGCGCGGGCAGGTCACCGGCGTCCTGACCTTCGCCGAGATCGCACAGGCGGTCTCCGAGCTCGACCTCGACGAATCGGACGTCGAGGAGATGCACGGCTTCTTCGAGAAGAACGAGATCGAACTCGTCGAGGAGATCGACCCGGCGACCGCCGCAGCCAACGAGGTCGAGCGCGCGCCGGACAAGCGCGGCGCGCGTCGCAAGAAGTCCGCGCTGGACCTACGCGCGGACATGACGACCGACTCGCTCCAGCTCTTCCTCAAGGACATCGGCAAGGTCAGGCTGCTGACCGCCCAAGAGGAGATCGACCTCGCCCAGCGGATCGAGCGCGGAGACCTCGCGGCCAAGGAGAAGATGGTCGAGTCGAACCTGCGGCTCGTCGTCTCGATCGCGAAGAACTACCGCAACCAGGGGCTGCCGTTCCTCGACCTGATCCAGGAGGGCACGCTCGGCCTCGTGCGCGCCGCCGAGAAGTTCGACTACCGCAAGGGCTTCAAGTTCTCGACCTACGCGACCTGGTGGATCCGCCAGGCGATCGCCCGCGCGCTCGCAGACAAGGCGCGCACGATCCGCATCCCCGTCCACGTTGTCGAGAAGCTCAACAAGATCGGCCGCGCCGAGCGCAAGCTCGTCACCGAGCTCGGCCGTGAGCCGACCGCGGAGGAGATCGCCGACGTCACCGGCATCGAGCCCGACGAGGTCGAGTCGATCAAGCGCTCCGCGCAGGCCCCGGTCTCGCTCGAGAAGCCGGTCGGTGACGAGGAGGAGTCTGAGTTCGGCCAGTTCATCGCCGACGAGCGCGCCGAGTCCCCGTACGAGCGCGCCGCCGAGATCCTCACCAAGGAAGCGCTGCGCGAGGCGCTCGAGAACCTCAGCTACCGCGAGCGCCGCGTGCTCGAGCTGCGCTACGGGCTCGGCGGCGAGCACCCGCGGACGCTCGATGAGGTTGGGCGGACGTTCAACGTGACGCGTGAGCGCATCCGGCAGATCGAGAACCAGTCGCTCAAGAAGCTCCAGTCGCTGGCTGAGGCGCAGAAGCTGCGCGACGTCGCCTGAGGCGCTTGTGGTTCGGCGGGGGCGGGGGTGTGACATCCCCTCTCCAGAACGTCGCTCCGCCTCCGGCTCCGCTCCAGATGTTCTTGCGAGGTGACGTCACACCCCCGCCCCCGCCACCCCAGCGCCGGCGGTCGCGCGGCTGTGCGCCCTCGAGCGTCTGGGCTTCGCTCGCTCCTCAGCGAACCCCTTTAGCTACACGGCAGAGGCAGACGCACGCCGTTGGCGGCTCGCTGGTTCTCCGGGTTGTTGGAGGGGTTCGCCTGGCGCTGGTGGTGGGCGGGAGGTTGTGGGGCTTGGGAACGGTTCTCGAGCGCAGCGAGGTTGAGTGACCAAGCCCCACAACCTTCCGCCCTGGCCACAAGCGCCAAGAAGCGCAACCCGTCCAACAACCCTTGAGATAACCAGCGAACTAGCCGATCATCACGAGCGTGTCGTTTGATCTCCACCGTGCCCTGCAGACGCTGATCGAACAGGACGGTTCCGACCTGCACCTCAAGGTGCCCTCGCAGCCGCTCTGCCGTATCAACGGCGAGCTGCGGCCGATCGCCGGGACCGAGCCGCTGATTCCCGACGACACCGAGTCGACGCTGATGCAGATCCTCGCCGGCGACGAGCGCAAGCTCGAGGAGTTCCGCCGTGACGGCGAGGTCGACCTCTCCTACGCGGTGCCCGGACTGGCTCGTTTCCGCGTCAACGGCTTCCGCCAGCGTGGCGTGATCTCGATCGTGATGCGCGCGATCCCGTTCGGGATCAAGACGATCGAGGAGCTGCAGCTGCCGCCGGTGATCCAGGCGCTTGCCGAGGAGGAGCGCGGGATCGTTCTTGTCACCGGCACGACCGGATCCGGCAAGTCGACAACGCTCGCGGCGATGGTCGACCACATCAACTCGACCCGCTCGCGCCACATCGTGACGATCGAGGATCCGATCGAGTTCCTGCACGTCGACAAGCGCTCGGTGATCAACCAGCGCGAGATCGGGATGGACACCGCGGACTTCAAGTCGGCGCTGCGGCGCGTCCTGCGCCAGGACCCGGACGCGATCCTGATCGGCGAGATGCGTGACGAGGAGACGGTCCAGACCGCGCTGTCCGCCGCGGAGACCGGCCACCTCGTCTTCTCGACCGTCCACACCGTCGACGCGGCGGAGACGGTGAATCGCCTGATCGAGTTCTTTCCGCCGCACATGCACAACCAGGTGCGCGCGATGATCGCCGGCACGCTCAAGGGCATCATCTCCCAGCGGCTCGTGCCGACGGCAGACGGCCGCGGCCGGATCGCGACCTGCGAGATCCTGCGCTCGACCGGCCGCGTCAAGGACCTGATCCTCGACCAGAAGCAGACCGGCCGCCTGCCCGACGTGATCGCCGACGGTGAGTACTACGGGATGCAGACCTTCGACCAGGCGCTCTTTCACCACCTCAAGGCGGGGAAGATCTCGATGGAGGACGCGCTCGAGTTCGCGTCGAGCCCGCACGACTTCCGCCTGCTTGTCGCCGCCGACGGCCGCCGCGGCACGACGATGGAGGACCTCGGCGAGGCCGAGGACGAGCGCGGCAAGCCGCAGATCAGCTCGATTCTTCGCTAGCGGCAATGGCGCTTCGCATCTGACGACGACGCAGCTCGTTGTTGCTCGGTCACGACCCGTAGGTCGCTCCCGCGCACTCCTCGCGCGTCCCCGCCACCTGCTCGCTCCATTGGCCGCTAGGGTTCGCGCATGCAGACTTCCCTGGGCCAGTTCAACGAGACGCAGTCGACCGATGATTTCGCGCTGCAGAACTCCAAGCTGCTGAAGGTGCGCCTCAGCGGCGGCACGATTCAGGCGAAGGCCGGTTCGATGGTCGCCTATCAGGGTGAGGTGCGCTTCGAGCACGCCGGGTCCGGGGGCATGGGGCGGATGATGAAGAAGGCGTTCACCGGCGAGGGCACGACGCTGATGAAGATGAGCGGCACCGGCGAGGTCTTCCTCGCCGACACCGCCCAGGACGTCCATCTCCTCTACCTCGAGGGCGAGAAGATCACCGTCAACGGACCCAACCTGCTCGCGTTCGACGCGGACATCGACTGGGACATCGAGCGCGTCAAGGGCGGCAGCGGGATGATGGCCGGCGGCCTCTACAACACGTCGCTGCGCGGCACCGGCTGGGTCGCGATCCTCTCCGACGGGCCGCCGGTGCTGCTCAACGTCGCGTCGGCACCGACCTTCGCCGACGCTCAGGCTGCGATCACCTGGTCCGAGGGCGTCTCGACCGCGATCAAGACCGACATCAACATGAAGACGCTGATCGGCCGCGGCTCCGGCGAGTCGATTCAGATGGCGTTCGGCGGCCAGGGCTGGGTGCTCGTCCAGCCGTCCGAAGGACGGATCGCCTTCCCGTCGTCAGGTGGCGGCGGTGGCGGGATCGCCAGCATGCTGAACGGATAGTGGCGCGCCGGCCACGGGGCCGGCTCTACCCTGAGGCGCGTGCGGGAACACCGTATGACACGGCGCCGCGCCGCCTTGCTTGGGGCCGCCGCGGGGCCGGCGGCGGCGCTGCTGCCTGCCGCTGTCCGAGCGGCCGCGTCGCCCGCGATCGCCCGTGTCTCCGTGACGCCGGGGGACATCGCGAGCGGCCGCACGTTCGCGGCCGGCGGCCGGTTCGTCCTTGCCGGCGCCGAAGGTGCGATCCCGCGCGGGCTTGAGATCCGTGCCCGTGATGCGGGCGGGGCGTGGGGGCCGTGGCTCGCGCTCGTGCCGCAGGGCCACGGACCGGATGGTGGTCGTGTCGCCCACCGCAGCGAGCCGGCGTGGACGGGGCCGGCGAGCGAGTTCCAACTGCGTGCGGCCGGAAGCGTGCGCGGCCGTCTGACCGTGCTGCTCGTGCCCGAGGACGAGCGCGCGCCGCGGCGGGTCCTCGCGACCGCCGCGCAGACCGTTATCGCGGCACCGGAGATCGTGCCCCGCGCCGCCTGGGGTGGTGACGGCGTCAAGCCGCGCACGTCGCCGGCCTACGGGTCGGTGCAGATCGCGTTCGTCCATCACACCGTCAACGCGAACACCTACACCGAGGCCGACGCACCCGGGATCGTGCTCGCGATTGCCCGCTACCACCGTGACGGCAACCGCTGGAACGACATCGGCTACAACTTCCTCGTCGATCGCTTCGGCCGGATCTACGAGGGGCGGGCCGGCGGCATCGATCTCGCGGTGACAGGAGCGCAGGCCGGCGGCTGGAACTCGGTCTCGACCGGCGTCTCGATCATCGGCACCTTCGACTCCGAGCAGGCGCCTGCGGCCGCGACAGAAGCGGTCGCCCGGCTGCTTGCATGGAAGTTGCCGCTCCACGGCGCCCCTGTGATCGGCGAGCTGGCGATGACCTCGTCGGGTGGCTCTGCGAACCGCTGGCGCGCCGGGACGAAGGTGACCTTCGAGCGGATCTCCGGGCATCGCGACGGCTGCAGCACGACCTGTCCCGGCAACGCGCTCTACGGCCAGCTCGAGGAGATCCGGGCACGGGCGCTCGTGCTCGCCGGTAGCGCGGGCATCACGCCGCCCGAGCGTCCCGCGGTCGCGCTGACGCCGCCGCCGGCGGCGGTCCGCTACGGCCTGCCGCTCACGATCGCCGGGAACGTGCGCGATGGCTCCGGGGCCGCGATCACCGGCCGGCCGGTCGCGATCCAGAAGCGCGGCTCGAACGGCTGGGTGACGATCGCCCGCGCGACAACCGACGAGCAGGGCCTTTTCGGGGCGGTGATGGACTGGAAGCGCGGCGGCGACGTTCGCGTGGCGGTCAGGGCCACCGACGGTGCGCTCGTGCGGTCGACGGTCTCGACGGTGCGCTGCACCCGGGAGGTGACGGCGGTCGCCAAGACCAAGCGTGTGCGGTTCGGCCGTCGTGCCGTCGTCACCGGCACGCTGACTCCGGCGACGAAGGCGCGGCTCGTCGTCGAGCGTCAGGGGCGCGATGGCCGTTACCGGCGGATCGCGAGCGTCGCGGTGAAGCCCGGCGCAGGCGGTGCCTACCGCGCGGTCGCTCGCCTGTCGCGGCCGGCGCTCCACCGCATGCGCGTCGTCGCCGACGCCGGTGCCGGGGTCGACGCTGGCGCCTCAGCGCAGATGTTCGTTCGTGCGATCCGGTAACGGCCCCTGCCAGGACAGTTCGTGGCCGAAGGCCACGAACCGATTTCAGGACACACTGAGGAGGGCTGCCACATGGCAGCCCGACGACGTGGTCCTACGTCACTTAGGGCGCCCTAACTCTCGTGCTAGGGTTCGCGCGTGTTCGCGAACTACCTGATCGGTCTACGCGAGGGCCTCGAGGCCACGCTCGTCGTGTCAATCCTCGTCGCCTACCTGGTTCAGACCGGCCGGCGTGACCGGTTGACGCCGGTCTGGGCCGGCGTCGCGGCGGCGGTGCTGCTGTCGGTCGCTGTCGGCGCGATGCTCACGTTCACCTCGGCCCGCCTCAGCTTCGAGCAGCAGGAGGTCTTCGGTGGCGTCACGTCGATCATCGCCGTCGGCTTCGTCACGTGGATGATCTTCTGGATGCGGCGCACGGCGCGCGGCATGCGTGCGGATCTCGACGGCAAGATGGCGGCGGCGATCGAGGTCGGGACGCTCGCGCTGCTGGCGACCGCGTTCCTCGCCGTCGCCCGCGAGGGCCTCGAGACGGCGCTGTTCTTCTGGAGCGCCGCGCAGGCTTCGTCGAGCGCGACCGAGCCGCTGATCGGCTTCCTGCTCGGGATCGCCACCGCCGTAACGCTCGGTTGGCTGCTCTACCGCCGCGCGATCACGCTGAACCTCCACCGTTTCTTCACATGGACCGGCGCCGGCCTCGTGCTCGTCGCCGCCGGCGTCCTCGCCTACGGGGTCCACGATCTGCAGGAGGCCGGCGTGCTGCCGGGCCTGAACACGCTCGCGTTCGACGTTTCCGCCCAGGTCCCCGCGGACTCGTGGTACGGGGCGCTGCTGAAGGGGATCTTCAACTTCTCGCCGCAGACGACGGTGCTCGAGGCGATCGTCTGGCTCGCCTACGTCCTGATCGTGATGCCGGCGTTCCTCTGGGGGCCCGAGATCTTGGCCTTCCTGCGGCGCAACAGCACCCAAGGCGCGAGCGCGGCGACGATCCTGCTGCTGCTCGTGCTCGGCGGCTGCGGCGGCGAGTCCGGCAAGAGCGGTGGCATCACCGTCGCCGCATCCGATAAGGAGTGCGAAGTCGACCCCGGCAAGCTGCCCGCCGGAACCCACATCGTTACGGTTGAGAACAAGGGTTCGAAGGTGACCGAGGTCTACGTCTACGCCGTCGGCGACCGGATCATGGGAGAGGTCGAGAACGTGACGCCGGGAGTGACGCGCGACTTCAAGGTGACGCTGACGCCCGGTGCCTACGAGGTCGCCTGCAAGCCGGGCATGGTCGGTGACGGAATCCGCAAGCCGCTCGAGGTCACCGGCAAGGTTGTTGCGCGGTCCGAGAACGAGCAGCTCGCGGAAGGCGTCGCGAGCTACCGCCGCTACGTGCTCGGGCAGGCCGAGGAGCTGCGGGAGGAGACCGAGAAGTTCACCGGCGCGTTGCGCGCGGGCGACACCGAGAAGGCCAAGCAGCTGTACACCGAGGCCCGCCAGCACTACGAGCGGATCGAGCCGATTGCCGAGAGCTTCACCGACCTCGACGTCAAGATCGACATCCGCGAGGGCGGCAACCCGGAAGGGACCGCGTGGACGGGGTTCCACCGGATCGAGAAGGAGCTCTGGAAGAACGACGACGTCAAGGCGGCGGCGAGGTTCGCGGACCGGCTCGAGGCCGACATCGCCGAGCTGGAGAAGACCCTCGAGACCACCAAGATCACG
>WBZP01000566.1_pt1 | contig 49834 bp, 45 predicted proteins | sample 5204301 | NCBI WGS metagenome assembly WBZP01 (sample SAMN12412401, study PRJNA552823) | activated sludge metagenome | isolation source: activated sludge from nitrification reactor of wastewater treatment plant... | place: USA: Pennsylvania | collected 2017
CGGGCCGTCCTCACCGTCCTGCTCCTGCGCGGCCCGCAGACCCCCGGCGAGCTGAAGTCCCGGACCGACCGGCTGCACCGCTTCGCCGACCGGGACGAGACCGAGGCCGTGCTGCACCGGCTCGCCGGACGCACCGAGCCCCTGGTCAGCGAGCTGCCGCGCCGCCCCGGGCAGCACGAGAACCGGTGGGTCCACCTCCTCGGCCCGGTCGAGGGCCCCGACGCCACCGCCGACCTGGCGCCTCAGGTCGACCGCGAGAGCGTCCTCGCCGAGGGGCCGGCAGCGCGCGACGCCGCCGTGGCCACCCTCTGGGACGCCGTCGCCGAGCCGTACACGCAGCGCTACGGCGGACCCGTCGACCCCGACTCCTTCGACGCCTGGCTGCTCACCCAGGTCGCGGCCCTGGCCGGTGCGGACCCGATCCTCGACGTCGGCTGCGGCCCCGGTGACATCACGGCCTTCCTCGCAGACGCGGTCGAGGACCTCGGCGGGGTCGGCGGGGAGGGCGCCGTCCTCGGCGTGGACATCTCGTCCCAGATGGTGACCACCGCGCGGGACCGGTACCCGCACCTGACCTTCGAGGTCGGCGACCTGCGCTCGGTCGTCAAGCCGAGGGCCGCGGCCGCCTGGGGAGCGGTCACCGCCTGGCACGCGCTGATCCACCTTGCGCCCTCCGAGCTCACCGCCGCGGTCGCGGCCCTGGCTCGGGTGCTGCGCCCCGGCGGGTGGCTGGCGCTCGCGCTGCCCGCCGGCACCGGGCTGCAGCAGCTCGACAGCTGGCTGGGCAGCCAAGGCAGCGCCGTCGTCGTCGAGCACGATCTCGACGAGGTCCGCGCCGCCGTCCAGGCCGCCGGACTCGTCGTCGACCACTGGTACCTCCGCAGCGCCGAGCCGGACACCGAGGACCGTCCGCGGCTCTACGTCCTGGCCCGCACCCCCGGCTGACCCCGGGCCTCCCAGCTCGACTCAGGCCTCGGAAATGTGCGTTGGGCCGTGGAAATATCCAAGGCCACACAGCATTTCCGAGGCTGAACCGCGCGCGCCGGCTCAGATCGCTGACGCCGACGCGCGCGAGGCCGCTTAGCCGTCAGACTTGCGGCGGGAGGACGTCCTGCTGCGCGGGAGTGCTGTCCCCGCTGAGCAGCCCGACCGGGCAGGTCAACCCGTTGGGTCCGTGGTTGCAGTACCCGCCGGGGTTCTTGTGCAGGTACTGCTGGTGGTAGTCCTCGCCCAGGTAGAACGCCCCGGCCTCGGTCGCCGGGCGCACCTCAGTCGTGATGGCGCCATACCCGTGGCTGGTCAGCTCACGCTGGAAGGCGAGCCGGGTCGCCTCGGCGGCGGCCCGCTGACCGTCCGTGGTCCAGTAGATCGCCGAGCGGTATGCCGTCCCGATGTCGTTGCCCTGGCGCATCCCCTGGGTCGGGTCGTGGTTCTCCCAGAACACCTTGAGCAGCGCCTCGGCCGAGGTCACAGTCGGGTCGTAGACGACCTGGACGGTCTCGGCGTGCCCGGTCCGGCCGGTGCACGACTCCTCGTAGGTCGGGTTCGGGGTCAGCCCGCCCATGTACCCCACGGCCGTGTTCACCACGCCTGGCTGGCGCCAGAAGATCCGCTCGACCCCCCAGAAGCAGCCCATCGCCAGGTAGAGCACCTCGGAGCCCTCCGGCCAGGGCCCCTCGTGCGGGGTCCCCAGGACGATATTGACCGGGTTGACGGCATACGGGCGGGTGGCGCGGCCGGGGAGGGCATCGGCGGGGGCCACCATGGTCGTCTTGGCGCGGGAGCTGAACATGTCCTGAAGAACACCGCAGGGTGCCGTAGCGTTCCCTCCCATGCCCCGCCGACTCTTACAGTTGTATGTCGGCCTGGTGGTCTTCTCCATCGGGGAGGCGATGATCGTCCAGGCCCGACTGGGCGTCATCCCTTGGGACGTCCTCCATCAGGGCCTCGTCCGGGTCTTCGGGCTGACCATCGGCCAGTGGTCGATCATCGTCGGCGCGCTCGTCCTGCTGCTCTGGATCCCGATGCGGGAGCGCCCGGGACTGGGGACGGTGAGCAATGTCTTCGTCATCGGCGCCGCCCTCGACTGGGCGCTGCGCTGGATCCCCGCGCCGACCGCTCTCGGCTGGCGGGTCGCGCTTCTGCTCGGCGGCATCCTCGTCAACGGCGTCGCGACCGCGGCCTATATCGGGGCGCGCTTGGGGCCGGGGCCGCGGGACGGGCTGATGACCGGGATGGTCCGGCGGACCGGCCGCCCGGTCGCCGTGGTCCGCACCGCCATCGAGGTCGTCGTCGTCACGGTCGGCTGGCTGCTCGGTGGCAACCTCGCGATCGGCACGGTCGTCTTCGCCCTGACGATCGGGCCGGTCGCCCACGTCTTCCTGCCGCTGCTCACCGCGCCCGCCGGGGCCGCGCCGGGCGAGGAGATCGCTGAGGAGATCGGTGAGGGAACTTAGTCGGTTGGCGCGCCGAAAAACCTACGGTGCCGGCGGCGCGCTGGCGACCTGACGGGCCAGGGCGGCCGCGGTGTCGGCATACCCTTCGCCGGCGAGCAGGCCGACGGCGAACAGGAGGTACCTGCGGTCGACGACCGTCGTCGCCGCGGAAGGCGTGCGCCACCCGCCCGCATAGTCGGTGACCACGGCGTCGAGCACCGCGCTCGCGGCCTGCGGCTGGGCGTGCCGCAGCACCCCACCGGAGCCGATGACCCAACGCAGCTCGGCGAGCGGCCGACCGTTCTCACCAGGTGCCGCTGGGCGAGCGTGGCGACGCACCGCGACCAGCGCAGCGATCGTCGCGAGGTCACGGTCCAGCGCGGCCTCCTCGGCCCGCTCGGGCAGCCGGCCGGGCTCCTCATGAACCTGGCGGGCCCACTGCTGCAGCGGCTCGGCCACCGGTAGCGCCTCGCGCTGGGCGGCCTCGACGACATTCTCGGCGTTCCATCGCATCCCCAGGTCCGCCTCGACGGTGCGGGCGTGCCATATCGTCGCGACGACGTCTTTGCGCAGCTCGGCCTCCTCACCCTGCGGCTCCAGGCACGAGTACACGTCCGTCGTCGCGCCCCCGACGTCGACGACAAGGACGTCGGCGGCCAGCTCGGCGGCGAGGACCTCGATGCCGGTGAGCATCGCGTCCGGGGTCGCGGCCCGGACCAGCCGAGCGAACCGCGTGCCCCGGCTCAGCCCCTTGCCGCCGATGACATGCCGGAGGAAGACCTCGCGGATCGCCGCGCGCGCCGGCTCGGGGTGGATCACCCCGATCTGGGGCAGCACATTGTCGGTGACGGTGACGGGCACCTTCCCGGCGGCGAGCACCGACCGGGCCCGGCTCGCCGCCCGCGCATTGCCGGCAAGGACCACCGGTATGCCGAGCCGGGCCCCGGCGAGCGCTCGGGCGTTGTGGAGCAGGACGGTCGCATTGCCGCCATCGGTGCCACCGACGAGCAGGACGATGTCGGGCCGACTGGCCGCCAGCTCGGCGAGCTGCGCCGGTCCGAGCTCGCCGGCGGCGACGTGGACGACCTTCGCGCCGGCAGAGAGCCCGACCCGAAAACCCGCCTCGGCGGTGACGAGCCGTTCGTAGCCGGCGACGGCCAGCCGCAGCCCACCGCCCGCGCTGGAGCAGAGCATCGTCGTCGCCGAGCCGGGCACCTCCAGGCGGGCGCTGAGCGCGGCGACGCCGTCGAGGACGTCGGTGTCGAGGGTGGTCGGGGTGGCGCCGGTCCCGCGGACCTCGCCGGTCGCGAGGTCGACCAGGGCCGCCTTGGTGAACGTCGAGCCGACGTCGACGCAGAAGGCGCTGGTCGGGGGGCGGCTCATGGCCGGGCGTGGGCCGACGCGCTCGCCTGGTCGTGGGCCTGGTCGAGGGCCTGGTCGAGGTCGGCGATGAGGTCGGCGACATCCTCGATGCCGACCGAGAGGCGGACCAGGTCCGCGGGGACCTCCAAGGCGGTGCCGCGCACCGAGCTGTGCGTCATCCGGGCCGGGTGCTCGATGAGCGACTCGACCCCGCCGAGGGACTCCCCGAGGGTCCACAGCCGGGTCGCCCCGCACACCGCGACCGCCGCGGCCTCGCCGGCGTGCAGCCGGAAGGAGACCATCCCGCCGAAGCGGCGCATCTGGCGGGCCGCGACGACGTGGTTCGGGTGGTTCGGCAGTCCGGGGTAGAGCACCTGGCTCACCGCCGGGTGGCGCAGCAGGTGCTCGACGACCTCCTCGGCGTTGTCGCAGTGCCGTTCCATCCGCACCGCGAGGGTTTTCAGGCCGCGCAGGACCAGCCAGGCGTCGAAGGGTCCGGCGACCCCGCCGATGGCGTTCTGGTGGAAGCCGATCCGCTCGGCGGCGTCCTCGGCATACGCCGTCGTCGTCCCGTCCTTGACCACGACGATGCCGCCGACGACATCGCTGTGACCCCCGGAGTACTTCGTCGTCGAGTGGGTGACGATATCCGCGCCGAGGGCGAGCGGCTGCTGGAGGTAGGCGCTGGCGAAGGTGTTGTCGACGACGAGCAAGGCCCCGGCGGCGTGGGTGACCTCGGCGATCGCGGCGATATCGGCGATGCCGAGCAGCGGGTTCGTCGGGGTCTCCAGCCACACCAGCTTCGTCGCGCCCGGCCGGATCGCCTGGCGGACCGCGTCGACATCGGCGACCGCGGCGATGTCGTGCTCCAGGCCCCACGGCGCGGCGACCTTGCTGATGTAGCGGTAGGTGCCGCCGTAGGCGTCGCTCGGCACGACGACATGGTCCCCGGGCCGCAGCAGCGACCGGATGACGCAGTCCTGCCCGGCCAGGCCGCTGGCGAAGGCGAACGCCCGGGAGCCGCCTTCGAGCGCGGCGAAGCACTCCTCGAGCGCGGTGCGGGTCGGGTTGGCCGAACGGGAGTACTCGTAGCCCTCGCGGAAACCGCCGATGCCGTCCTGCTTGTAGGTGCTCGTCGCGTAGATCGCCGGCGCGACCGCACCGGTGCGCGGGTCAGGATCCTGGCCCGCGTGGATCGCTCGGGTGGAGAAGCCGTGGGGCTGGGCGTCGCTGGCCGTCATACGGCGAAGACTAAGGGAGCCGGCGACTACTCGGTGTAGGGAGTGGTGTGCACGATGGTGACCTCGATGGTCTTGCCGGTCGGGGCGACATAGGAGACCGAGTCACCGACCCGCTTGCCGTTGACCGCGGCGCCGAGCGGCGAGCGCTCGGAGAAGACGTGCATGTCGACGCCGTCCTTGATCTCGCGGTGACCCAGAAGGAAGACCTCCTCCTCGCCGAACATCTCCACGGTGACGACCATGCCGGGCTCGACGATGCCGTCGTCCGGCGGGGTCTCGCCGACGATGGCGTTCTCCAGGAGGGCGCTGATCTGGCGGATGCGCGACTCCATCTTGCCCTGCTCCTCCTTGGCCGCGTGGTAGCCGCCGTTCTCGCGCAGGTCACCCTCGAGGCGCGCGGCCTCGATGCGCTTGGCGATCTCGACCCGTCCGGGCCCACTCAGCTGGGCCAGCTCGGCGGTGAGGCGGTCGTACGCCTCCACGGTGAGGTAGCTCTGGTGCGCGGTCTCGGACATCGGGCTGCTCTCCTTGGCGTGCGCCCAGCGCCGGCGTGGCGAGGGGGCGTGTCGGCGGCGGTCAGTCGGCGTCAGCCACCTCTGCGATGAGGTGAGGGACCGTCGACCAGCGCTCCTTGGCGCGGGCGTGACCACCCGCGTAAGTCATCCAGACTACCAAAGGTCCCGGTCAGGGGGCGCGTCGACAGCCGTAGACGATGCCGGTGACGGCCAGGCTCGCGGTGCGCACGGTCGCCTCGTGGGAGGTCGTCAGCTCGGTGCTCGCCGGCACCGGGACCTCGACCGAGCCGACGACGGCGAAGTTCGCGGCCATCGCCCGGATCTCGCAGACCAGCGGCGTCCCCGGCTCCACCGTCACGTCGAAGTCGACGACGACGCTGCGGTTGTCGACCACCTGGTAGGACACCGTCGTCGAGGTGATCCGGCCGGCGTTCGAGGCCAGCGCGATCCAGACAATGGCGATGACCGCCAGGCCGCACCCGATGACCCCGACCGCCCACCACTTGCCCGTCCCCGGTGCCGGCCGCGGCAGTCGCATGGGGGTGTCAGGCTCCTCCCCGGACGCGGCCCGACCGAGGGGGTCGGGCGCTGGTGACATGATGGTCCACGCTATCGCGGCAGATCCTCGACACCTGGACGGAGCCCTCGTGCCCAGCGCCACACCTCCCCCCGCAGGGATGCGCCTCATGGCCGTCCACGCGCACCCCGACGACGAGTCGAGCAAGGGCGCCGCGGTGATGGCGAGGTATGTCGCCGAGGGGGCCCGGGTCCGGGTGGTCTCGTGCACCGGGGGCGAGCGCGGCGACGTCCTCAACGCCACGCTGAAGAACGACCCGCACATCGCCCGCGATATCGCCCAGGTCCGCCGCGACGAGATGGCCGCCGCGGCCGCCATCCTCGGGGTCGAGCACACCTGGCTCGGCTTCGTCGACTCCGGGTTGCCCGAGGGTGACCCGCTCCCGCCGCTGCCGGACGGCTGCTTCGCCCTCGAGCCCGTGGAGGTCGCCGCCGAGGCCCTGGTCCGGGTCATCCGCGAGTTCCGTCCCCATGTCATGACGACGTATGACGAGATCGGCGGCTACCCCCACCCCGACCACGTCATGACGCACACCGTCTCGATGGCCGCCTTCCTCGCCGCAGGCGACCCCGCGGCCTTCCCGCATGCCGGAGCGCCCTGGCAGCCGCTCAAGCTCTACTACAACCAGACCTTCAGCCGCACCCGGATCCTCGCCTTCCACGAGGCGCTGCTGGCCGAGGGCCTGGAGTCGCCATACGGGGAGTGGATGACGCGCTGGCCGGACCGGCCGGAGCGCACGGTGACCACCCAGGTGGAGTGCGCCGACTACTTCCCGGCCCGCGACGCCGCACTGCGCGCGCACGCGACCCAGATCGACGCCGACAGCACCTTCTTCGCCGTCCCGCACGAGCTGCAGCGGCGGATCTGGCCGCACGAGGACTACGAGCTCGCCCTGGCGTATGTGCCCGTCGAGCTGCCCGAGTCCGAGCTTTTCGCCGGGCTCGGTTCGGTGGCAGCCGCCGACGCTGCGGCGACCCGTGGGCCGTGGCAGGCTGAGTATGACGGCCGGACGATGATGGAAGGTGCGCGATGACCACCCTGACCGCGACAGTGCCGATGGCGCCCTCGAACGACATCGGGCCGGGGCTGTGGGCGTTCATCGCCTTCTTCGCCCTCGCCGTCGCGCTGTGGCTGCTGATGCGGAACATGAACACCCGGGTCCGCAATATCTCCTACCGCGCCAGGGCGGACGAGGAGGCCGCTGCGGCGGCTCGGGCCGCCCGGGAGCAGGGCCAGGCTGCCGGGACGTCGAGCGATGCCCCGGAGGCGCAGCCCACCCAGGGCGCCGAGCGTCCTGACGCCTGAACCCCTGAACGCGTGAACCCCGAACGCCTGAGTGCCTAGGCCGGATGCGGGCCGTAGATAGCCATCGACGCCGCGATGTAGTGGACGACGAAGGCGGCGACGGTCAGTGAGTGGAAGACCTCGTGGAAGCCGAAGTACCGCGGGGACGGGTTCGGCCGACGGATCCCGTAGACCACCGCACCGGCGGTGTAGAGCAACCCGCCGGTGACCAGAAGGATCATCAGTGGCCAGCCGCCGTAGCGCAGCAGCGGGCCGAAGTAGAAGACCGCGACCCAGCCGAGGGCGACATACAGGGGGGTGTAGAGCCAGCGCGGCGCATGGATCCACAGCACCCGGAAGGCGACCCCGAGCAGGGCTCCGGTCCACACGACCGCGAGCAGCGTGCGGGCCTGGTCGGCGGGGAGCAGGCAGACCGCGAACGGGGTGTACGACCCGGCGATGATGAGGAAGATGTTCGCGTGGTCGAGCCGCTTGAGCAGCGTGTGCACCCGCGGTGACCAGTCGCCGCGGTGGAAGAGCGCCGAGGTGCCGAAGAGCAGGACGGCGCTCGCGGTGAAGATGACCGAGGCGACCCGGGGGCCGCCGGAGGGGGCCAGGGCGATCAGGACAATCCCGGCCGCGAGGACCAGCGGCGCCATCCCGAGGTGCAGCCAGCCGCGCAGGTGCGGTTTGAGGTCCGGCAGGTGCGGAAGGCCGGGCCGGTGCGGCAGGTGCGGCGCCATACGCGAAGCATAGGGGCGACGGTTGTACCGTGGGGCGGGACGTCGAGGCGAGAGGGGAGCGTTCGTGGGACTGCTCGACCCGTTCTACGGCGCGTACGAGCGCCAGCTCGCCCGCTCCCTCGACCGCACGGCGATGCCGCGGCATGTGGGGGTCATGCTTGACGGCAACCGGCGGTGGGCCCGCGAGAACGGCTTCGACACCGCGAGTGGGCACCAAGCCGGCGCCGACAAGATCAAGGACCTGCTCGCCTGGTGCGAGGAGATGGGCGTCGAGGTGGTCACCTTGTGGCTCCTCTCGACCGACAACCTGCGCCGGGACACCAGCGAGCTCGATGCCCTCCTGACGATCATCGAGAACGCTGTCGCCGAGCTCGCCCAGGCCAAGCGGTGGCGGCTGCGCCCGGTCGGTGCCCTCGAGCTGCTGCCGGAACACACGGCCATCTCGCTGCGCGAGTCGGCGCAGGCCACGGCGGAGGTCACCGGGATGACCGTCAACGTCGGGGTCCCCTACGGGGGTCGCCGCGAGATCGCCGACGCGGTGCGGGCGATGCTCCTCGAGGGCGCCGCCGCCGGGCGCACCGTCGAACAGATCGCGGACGCGGTGACCGCGGAGGGCATCGCCGCGCACCTGTACACCAAGGGCCAACCGGACCCCGACCTGGTCATCCGCACCTCCGGTGAGCAGCGGCTCGGCGGCTTCCTGCTCTGGCAGAGCGCGCAGGCCGAGCTGTACTTCTGCGAGGCCTACTGGCCCGACTTCCGCAAGGTCGACTTCCTCCGCGCGCTGCGGTCCTACACCACCCGCGAGCGACGCTTCGGCACCTGAGCGGTCATCCTCCCGACACCTCCGCGTGTCGGCACCGGTGCCGTGTGCGAGTCGGCATACCGTCTCCATACCAGCGAGCAGGTTCGCCAGACCCAAGGGGTGCGATGGCTACTTCACGCCGGACGGCGCGCAAGACGTACGTGCTCGACACCTCGGTCCTGCTCTCCGACCCGCGCGCGATGCTGCGCTTCGCCGAGCATGAGGTCGTCCTTCCGGTGGTGGTGATCAGCGAGCTGGAGGCCAAACGGGCCCACCCCGAGCTCGGCTACTTCGCCCGCCAGGCCCTGCGCATCCTCGACGACCTGCGTGTCGAGGTCGGACGCCTCGACCATCCGGTCCCGGTCGGCGAGAGCGGCGGGACGGTTCGGGTCGAGCTCAACCACACCGACGTGGGGTCGCTGCCGGCCGGCTTCCGGCTCGGCGACAACGACTCGCGCATCCTCGCCGTCGCCAAGAACCTCTCCGACGAGGGGTATGACGTTGCCGTGGTCTCCAAGGACCTGCCACTGCGGGTCAAGGCCTCCGCCGTGGGCTTGCCGGCCGAGGAGTACCGCGCCGAGCTCGCCGTGGAGTCCGGGTGGACCGGGATGGCCGAGCTCGACGTCACCGTCGCCGAGCTGGACGCCCTCTACGACGAGGGCCGGGTCGAGCACCTCCAGGCCGCCGAGCTGCCCTGCCACACCGGGCTGATCCTGCACTCCCCGCGCGGCAGCGGCCTAGGCCGGGTCGGGGTGGACAAGCAGATCCGGCTGGTCCGCGGCGACCGGGACGCCTTCGGGCTGCACGGCCGCTCGGCCGAGCAGCGGGTCGCCCTCGACCTGCTCCTCGACCCCGATGTCGGCATCGTCTCGCTCGGCGGGCGGGCCGGCACCGGCAAGTCCGCCCTGGCGCTGTGCGCCGGGCTGGAGACGGTGATGGAGCGCCGTCAGCACCGTCGGGTCATCGTCTTCCGACCGTTGTATGCCGTCGGCGGCCAGGACCTGGGGTATTTGCCCGGCACCGAGGCGGAGAAGATGGGGCCCTGGGGCCAGGCGGTCTTCGACACCCTCGGCGCGGTCGTCTCCCGTGAGGTCGTCGAGGAGGTTCTCGACCGCGACATGCTCGAGGTCCTCCCACTGACCCACATCCGGGGCCGCTCGCTGCACGACGCCTTCGTCATCGTCGACGAGGCCCAGTCGCTCGAGCGTGGCGTCCTGCTCACCGTGCTCTCCCGGATCGGCCAGAACTCCAAGGTCGTCCTCACCCACGACGTCGCCCAGCGGGACAACCTCCGGGTCGGCCGACACGACGGGGTCGCCGCGGTCATCGAGACGCTCAAGGGCCACCCGCTCTTCGCCCATGTCACCTTGACCCGCAGCGAGCGCTCCCCGATCGCGGCCCTGGTCACCGACCTTCTCGAGGGCCTCGACCCGGCCTTCGGCTAGCCCGCTGCGGTCGGTCGTCCGGCCACCTGGACGGGCGACAGCACGGCGATTCCGCCTCATCCGTCACAGTGGCCCCAAGCGTGCCATCGGGCGGGACGTGGGTTTGGTTCCCCGTCGACCCGGATGTGATAGTTGTCCGACGTCACGAATCGGTAACAACGCCCGGGGAGGGTCGATGGAGGAGTATGCCGGCCGGCATCGCGCTGCTCGGCGACCCGGCTCCGCCGCCGCCGTCCCGGCTGCGCTGCGTGGTATCGCCCCGATCGCGGCCTCGGCCGTCCGCCCCGCTGCGCTGCTCGCCGGCGGCCTCGCGGTCGCGACATTGGTGGCCGGCTCCTCGGTCGTCCCCGTCGCCCAGGCCGGCAGCGCCCCCGCCGATGCCGCCATCGCCGCCCTCGGTGCCCGCCCCGCTCCGGCCCGCCCGGTGCAGGTGGCCGATGAGGTCGCCGCAACCCTGGCGCAGCGGCATACCGACCTGGCCGGGACCGGCCGGGCGATCGCTCGCGACGCCCAGCGACAGGCGCTCGCCGTCGGCGTGAGCCAGACCGTCGCCGCCGCCGCGAAGGCCCAGGGCGTCGTCCTCGCCAAGGCGGCCGAAGCCGCCAAGGCCAAGGCGATCGCCGACGCCCGGAGCAACCCGCAGGCGGCCGCTGCGGCCCTGCTCGCGGACTTCGGGTGGAGCCAGTCGCAGATGAGCTGCCTGATCCCGCTGTGGAATGGCGAGTCCCGGTGGCGCTACACCGCCGAGAACCGGTCCTCCGGGGCCTACGGGATTCCCCAGGCGCTGCCGGGGTCGAAGATGTCCAGCGCCGGTGCCGACTGGCGGACCAACCCAGTGACCCAGATCCGCTGGGGCCTGGGCTACATCAAGAGTGTCTACGGCTCGCCGTGCAACGCGCTGAGCCGGTGGAACTCGCGCTACCCGCACTGGTACTGAGTCGCCGCTCGGCAGGAGTCACCGGCGCTCAGGTCGCCCAGACCCTCAGAGCTTGCGGAGCCGCACCGACATCACCCCGTGGTCCGCGCCCTTGGTGAGGACGAGGGTGGCCCGGTTCCGGGTCGGTTCGACGTTCTCGACGAGGTTGACCAGGTTGATATCGCGCCAGATCCGCAGGGCGGTCTCCTGCGCCTCGTCGTCGGACAGCGAGGCGTACCGGTGGAAGTACGACGAGGGGTTGACGAACGAGGTCTCCCGCAGCCGCAGGAACCGTTCGACGTACCAGCGCCGGATGTCCGCGACATCGGCGTCGACATACACCGAGAAGTCGAAGTAGTCGCTCACGGCGATCGAGGCGGCGCCCCCGGACTTGGCCGACGGGGCCTGGAGGACGTTGAGGCCCTCGACGATGAGGACGTCCGGGTGGGTGACGGTGACCATCTCACCGGGGACGATGTCATAGGCCAGGTGCGAGTACACCGGCGCGCTGACCTCGGGCATCCCCGCCTTGACCAGTGCGAGGAACTGCAGCAGCGCCGCCCGGTCATACGACTCGGGGAAGCCCTTGCGGGTCATGAGGCCGCGCCGCTCCAGCTCGGCGTTGGGGTAGAGGAAGCCGTCGGTGGTGATGAGGGCAACGTGCGGCGTCGACGGCCAGCGGACCAGCAGCTCGCGCAGCACCCGGGAGGTGGTCGACTTGCCGACCGCGACCGACCCGGCGACCCCGATGACGAAGGGGACCTTGTCGCGCCGCTCGCCAAGGAAGTCGGTCGTCACCCCGTGCAAGGCCGAGGTCGCCTCGACGTAGAAGCTCAGCAGCCGGGACAGCGGGAGGTAGACCTGCTCGATCTCGGTGATATCGAGTCGCTCGACCAGACCGGAGAGCCGGGACACCTCCTCGGGCCGTAGGACGAGGGGGTGGTGGTCACGTAGCCTCGCCCAGTCCTCGCGGTCGAGCTCGACGTATGGCGACAGCGGGTCTTGGGTCGCGGCGCTGGACACCCGCTCATTCTGGCCTAGCGGCGCCGCACGTGCAGACCTGGTTCCCCGGCGGGTCGCCGCGCGGTGTGCCGTGCGGTTTGTCGTGCGGTGTGCTGCGGTGTGCCGTGCGGTCGCTGCGCGCCGCATCGGGTCGCAGCGCGGTCCCTCCGGCGGCCTGAACTACGCTGGCGCCATGTGCGGAATTGTGGGGTACGTCGGGACGACGAGCGGCACGACGGCGCTCGACGTCGTCATGGAGGGCCTGGCCCGGCTGGAGTACCGCGGCTACGACTCGGCCGGCGTGGCGCTGGTCGCCGAGGGCCAGGTCGCCGCCCAGAAGCGCGCGGGCAAGCTGGTCAACCTCCGCCAGGCCCTCGTCGATGCGCCGCTGCCCGCGTCCCGCACCGCCATCGGCCATACCCGCTGGGCCACCCACGGCGGACCCACCGACCAGAACGCCCACCCGCATCGCGGTGGGGACGACGGCAAGCTGGCCCTCATCCACAACGGGATCATCGAGAACTTCCACTCCCTCAAGACCCAGCTGCTTGCCGACGGGGTCGGGTTCGCCTCCGAGACCGACACCGAGGTCGCCGCCCAGCTGCTCGCCCAGGCGTATGCCGGTGACCTCACCGAGGCCATGCGCACGGTCGTCAACCGCCTCGAGGGCGCCTTCACCCTCCTCGCCGTCCACGCCGACAACCCCGGCGTCGTCGTCGGAGCCCGCCGGAACAGCCCGCTGGTCGTCGGCCGGGGCGAGCACGAGAACTTCCTCGGCTCCGATGTCGCCGCCTTCATCGGGCACACCCGGCAGGCCATCGAGCTCGGTCAGGACCAGATCGTCACGATCACCCCGGAGTCGATCGACATCATCGGTTTCGACGGCGCGCCGGCGCAGGGCAAGCCGTACGAAGTGACCTGGGACGCCGCCGCCGCGGAGAAGGGCGGCCACCGCAGCTTCATGGCGAAGGAGATCGCCGAGCAGCCGCACGCGGTGGCCGACACCCTCCTGGGGCGCACCGACGAGTCCGGTCGGCTCGTCCTCGACGAGCTGCGGATCGCCGAGGAGGACCTGCGCCGGGTCAGCAAGATCACCATCATCGCCTGCGGCACGGCCGCCTACGCCGGCATGGTCGCCAAGTACGCCATCGAGCACTGGACCCGCATCCCGTGCGAGGTCGAGCTGGCTCACGAGTTCCGCTACCGCGACCCGGTCATCGACTCGACATCGCTGGTCGTGTCGATCTCGCAGTCCGGCGAGACCATGGACACCCTCATGGCGGTCAAGCACGCCAACGACCTGGGGGCGCACACCCTGTCGATCTGCAACACCCACGGCTCGACCATCCCGCGCGAGTCCGACGCGGTGCTCTACACCCACGCCGGCCCCGAGATCGCCGTCGCCTCGACGAAGGCCTTCCTCGCCCAGATCACGGCGTCATACATCCTCGGCCTTTACCTCGCCCAGCTGCGCGGCACGTTGAGCGAGGAGGAGATCGCTGAGATCACCCATGAGCTGGGCGAGGTGCCGCACAAGCTCAGCCACCTGCTCGACTCGATGGACCGGGTCCGCGAGATCGCCCGGTTTATGGCCGACTCTCGTTCGGTGCTCTTCCTCGGCCGGCACGTGGGCTTCCCGGTCGCCCTCGAGGGCGCGCTGAAGCTCAAGGAGATCGCCTATATCCACGCGGAGGGCTTCGCGGCGGGCGAGCTCAAGCACGGCCCGATCGCGCTGATCGAGCCCGGCCAGCCGGTCTTCATCGTCGTCCCCTCGCCGTCGACCGCCCACGGCCTGCACGGCAAGGTCGTCTCGAACATCCAGGAGATCCGCGCCCGGGGCGCCCGCACCCTGGTCATCGCCGAGGAGGGCGACGACGATGTCGTGCCCTTCGCCGACGAGATCATCCGGGTGCCCGCCACACCGACGCTGCTCGCGCCGCTGCTCACCGTCGTTCCGTTGCAGGTCTTCGCCTGCGAGCTGGCGACCGCCCGCGGGCTCGACGTCGACCAGCCGCGAAATCTCGCCAAGTCCGTCACCGTCGAGTGAGCAGCTGCCGGTGAGCATCATCGGCGTCGGCATCGACGTGGTCGACATCGAGCGCTTCGGGCAGACCCTGGCCCGCACCCCGCGGCTGCGTGAGCGGCTCTTCACCGAAGGGGAGCAGCGGCTCGGGCTGCCCTCGCTGGCCGCCCGGTTCGCCGCCAAGGAGGCCCTGGCGAAGGCGATGGGCGCTCCGGTTGGTCTGCACTGGGCCGATGTCTCGGTCGTCAACGAGGATGACGGCCGACCCCGGTTCGTCGTCCGCGGCTCGGTCCAGGCCGGGGTCACGGCGTTGGGTATCGAGCACCTGCACCTCTCGCTGTCCCATGACGCCGGTGTTGCCTCCGCGGTCGTCATCGCGGAAGGCTGACCTCATGATCGAGGCGTATGCCGTCCCGGACGTCCGAGCCTCGGAAGCCCGCGCCATCGCCGCCCTCGACGCCGCTGGGCACGACGGTGGGGCGGTCCTCATGCGGCGCGCTGCCGACGCCCTGGCCGAGATCGCCGCGCACCGCCTCGAGGAGCGCGGTGGTCGGCGCGTCGTCGCCCTCGTGGGCGGCGGCAACAACGGCGGGGACGCCCTCTTCGCGCTGGCCCGGCTGGCCCGGTACGGGTACTCGTGCGTCGCCATCACCCTGGCCGACCCGGTTCATGACGGCGGCCTGCGCGCGGTGCGCCGTCGGCACGCCGCGGTGCTGCCCTGGGGTGGGACCAAGGCGGCCAAGGCGGTGCACCGGGCCGACCTCGTCATCGACGGCATCACCGGCATCGGGGGACGGCCCGGCCTCGGCGAGGAGGCCGCCGGCTGCGTGGCGGCGATCCCGGCATCGGCATATGTCCTCGCCGTCGACCTGCCGAGCGGGGCCGACCCGGCCGGCCGGGTGGCGTCGGAGGCCACCGTCTTCGCCGACGAGACGGTGACCTTCGGCACCGCGAAACCGGTCCACCTGCTCCCGGCGACGCGGGCGACGGTCGGCCGCTTCACCGTCGTCGACATCGGGCTCGACCTGGGCCTGCCGTCCTGCGACGCGCGCCCGGCCGTTGCCAGCGTCACGGTGCGGGACATCCGCCGGCATTGGCCGGTTCCCGGTCCTGGCGACGACAAATGCTCCCGCGGCGTCGTCGGGGTGGTCGCCGGCTCGCTGGAGTACCCCGGGGCCGCGGTGCTCGCGACGCTGGGCGCGCTCTGCTCCGGACCGGGCATGGTCCGCTACCTCGGGCCGCAGGAGGTCCGGTGGCTGGTCCATCAGGCTGCCCCGGAGGCGGTCTGCGTGCCCGGCCGGGTCCAGGCGTGGGTCGTCGGTTGCGGGCTCGATCCCGCGGCGGAGTCGGCCTCGACCGCGGAGCAGTGGGCTCTTGTCGACGAGGCGCTGGCCAGCGAGCTGCCCGTCGTCGTCGACGCCGGGGCACTCGAGAGGGTGGCTCGCCGCCACGCGCCGACCCTGCTCACCCCGCACGCCGGGGAGCTCGCCAGGCTCGTCACCCGGCTGTCCGGGTCAGCTGTCGAGCGGGCCGAGGTGGTCGCCGACCCGGTGGGAGCGGCCCGGCTGGTCGCCGACCGGCTCGACGCCTGGGTGCTCGTCAAGGGCTCCACGACGCTCGTCGTCCCACCGTCTGCGAGCGGGGCGCCGGTCCTGGCGCAGTCCGATGCCCCCGCGTGGCTCGCGACCGCCGGGGCCGGTGACGTCCTGGCCGGCATCCTCGGCACCCTGCTGGCCGCTGGGCTCCCGATCGGGCTCGCGGCGGCGATGGGAGCGTGGGTGCACGGCCGGGCCGCCGAGGACGCTAGTGCCGCAGGGCCGTTGCGTGTGACCGAGGTCGCCGCGTCGGTGCCCACCGTTGTCGCCGCCGCTTTGAGCGGGCCCGGGAGATAATCACCTCGTGCCCTCTCGCGTCGGCCCGTCGTGCGCGCGCGTCGACCTCGACGCCCTCGCCGCGAATGTCGCCACCCTGCGTCTGGTGGCCGGCCGTGCTCAGGTGCTCACCGTCGTCAAGGCCGACGGCTACGGCCACGGGATGGTTCAGGCTGCCCGGGCCGCCCTCGCCGGGGGAGCGACCTGGCTCGGCGTCGCCCAGCTCGGCGAGGCGTTGACCCTGCGGGGTGCCGGGGTGTCGGCGCCCCTGCTCGCCTGGTTGTTCACCCCTGGTGAGGACCTCGTCGCCCCAGTCCGCGCCGACATCGACCTCGGCGTCTCGAGCCTGGTCGCCCTGGGCGAGGTCGCGGCAGCGGCCCGGGCCGCCGGGCGGACCGCCCGGGTCCACCTTAAGCTCGACACCGGCTTGTCCCGCAACGGCCTGCCCCTGGCCCAGCTCGACGAGGTGCTTCGGGCGCTCGGGCCGCTCCAGGCCGAGGGCGCTGTCGCCCTCGTCGGGGCGTTCTCTCACCTCGCCTGCGCCGACCAGCCGGGCCACGCCAGCATCGCCGCCCAGCACCGCGAGTTCGCCGCCGCGCTGGCGGCGATCGAGCCGGTCGCGCCCGCCCTCGAGGTGCGCCACCTGGCGAACTCCGCCGCGACGCTCACCGCCCCGCAGACGCACTACGACCTCGTCCGGGTGGGCATTGCGGCATACGGGATCTCCCCGGCCCCGGCGCTGGGGCGACCCGAGGACCTCGGGCTCACCCCCGTGATGACCCTCACGGCGCGGCTCGCCTCGGTCAAGGACGTCCCCGCGGGGACGGGGGTATCGTATGGTCATACGTATATAACGCCGGCCCCGACGAGGCTCGGGCTGGTGCCGCTCGGCTATGGCGACGGCATCCCCCGAGCAGCGAGCGGGATCGGCCCGGTAGCGGTCGGCGGGCGCCGACACCACATCGTCGGACGGGTGTGCATGGACCAGGTCGTCATCGATCTCGGCCCGCAGTCGCGCGCTGCCCCCGGTGACGAGGTCGTCGTCTTCGGCCCGCCCGCCGCGGGCGGGCCCAGCGTGCAGGACTGGGCGGAGTGTGTGGGCACCATCGGCTACGAGATCGTCACCCGGATCGGCGCTAGGGTGCCCCGGGAGTATGTCGGCGTGGGAGGGCAGGCATGAGCAAGAGCCAGGGCCGGACCGGCCTGCTCGGCATCGGCGTCGCCCTCGGCGCGGCCGGGATCGGCACGGCCATCGGCGTCGCGACCGACCGGCTGCTGCGCGCCCGCGACCTCGCCGACGCCCTCGACACCCATGACGACTATGTCGTCGTCCCCGACCGACAGCTGGCCGTCGTGTCCTCTGACGGCATACCGCTGCACGTCGAGGTGGACGAGCCCGGGGAGCTGCCGGTCGGCGCGGAGGTGATCCCCGGCCCGGTGCCCACGGTCATCTTCAGCCATGGCTACTGCCTGTCCCGGGAGTCCTGGGTCTTCCAGCGCCGGGCGATGAAGGCCGCCGGTTACCGCGTCGTCGTCTGGGACCAACGCGGTCACGGCCTGTCCGAGCGCGGCACCTCCGCGTCCTGCACCATCGACCAGATCGGCGACGATCTCGGCCGGGTCATCGACGCCGTCGCCCCGACCGGTCCGCTGGCCCTGGTCGGTCACTCCATGGGCGGGATGACGATCCTCTCGTATGCCGAGGACCGCCCCGCGGAGGTCGCCGACCGGGTCATCGCGGTCGGCCTGGTCGCGACGAGCCCCGGCGGTCTGCCGCTGGCCGCAGGTGGGGGCGTGGCGACCTTCGGGAAGGCGATCCTCGGCCGGTTCGGACCGTCGGTCTTCGGTGAGCTGAGCCGCCGCCCGGGTCTGGTCGACGGCTTCCGGAACGCCAACCGGGACCTCGAGGAGTACCTCGTCAACAAGTACTCCTTCGGCTCGCCGGTGCCACGTGGGGTGGTCCGGCTCGCCACCCGGCTGCTCCTGGGGACGAACCTGCAGGTCATGGCGGACTTCGCGCCGACCTTCGATGTCTACGACAAGACCCCGGTGTTGCGGACCTTCACCGGCTTGGAGACCCTCGTCTTCAACGGGGTCCAGGACATCCTCACGCCTCCGGAGCACTCCGAGGCGATCGTCCGGGCCCTGCCTGGTGCCGAGCATGTCCTCGTCAACGAGGCCGGTCACCTCATCCACATGGAGCACCCGGACCTGCTCAACGAGCACCTCCTGGCCACCTTGGCCCGGGCTCGCCGGGTGCACAGCTCCACCGCGGAGGTCGAGCCGCACGCCGGTGTCCGGCGGGTCGTCACCGACCTTGCCAAGCGCCGCCGGGTGGCTCGCGAGAAGGCCGCGCTGCGTCGCCACCATGCCTCCTGAGCCGACGGCCCGGCCCGACCTGCCGGACCCGTCGGACCGGCCGGACCCGTCGGACCGACGGGACCCGGCGGACCTGCGGGACCCGGGCGACTCGCTGGCCTCGCTGGTGGCCTCGCTCGGCGCGAGCAGGGCGGTCCTGGCCGACCCGGAGCGGACGCACGCCTTCGGGGTCGCCCTGGCCCGGCTGCTCCGTGCCGGTGACCTCGTCGTCCTCACCGGCGACCTCGGCGCGGGGAAGACCACGCTGACCCAGGGCATCGGCGCCGGGCTCGGTGTCCGCGGCCCGGTCACCTCGCCGACCTTCGTCATCGCCCGGGTCCATCCCTCACTTGTCGGCGGCCCGGCCCTGGTCCATGTCGACGCCTACCGCCTCGGGTCGACCCTGGAGCTCGACGACCTCGACCTCGACACCTCCCTCGTCGACGCCGTGACGGTGATCGAGTGGGGGGCCGGGCTCGTCGAGCAGCTGAGCGAGGACCGGCTCGAGGTCACCCTCGTCGCAGACGCGGACACCGAGGAGCGCTCGGTCACCCTCACCGGAGTGGGCCGGCGCTGGACCTGACGCCCCGGTCACGTGGCGCCGCCGGTCGGGCAAAGCCTGGCCGCGGGTACCCTGTCGGGGTGCTCCTCCTGGCCATCGACACCTCGACCAGCGCCATCACGGTCGCCGTCCACGACGGGTCGCAGATCCTCGCCGAGGCCGCGACGATCGACGCGCGAGGCCACGCCGAGCACCTCGCCCCTCGGGTGGCCGAGGTCCTTGCCACAGCCGGTCGGGCTGCCGCTGAGCTGACCGATGTCGTCGTCGGGCTCGGTCCTGGTCCGTTCACCGGGCTGCGGGTCGGCATCGTCACGGCCCGGACTCTCGCCTTCGCGGTTGGGGCCCGGCTGCACGGGCTGGGCAGCCTCGACGCCCTCGCCCACGGCGCCGGCCGGGCCGGCCTGGTCGAGCCCGGCGCGTCGCTGCTCGTGGCGACCGACGCGCGCCGCCGCGAGGTCTACTGGGCCCGCTACGAGTGGACCGGCGCCGAGCCGCGGCTCCTCGACGGCCCCCACGTGGGCCGGGCGGCCGAGCTGCCGGAGCCGGTCCGCGCTCTCGGGGCGGTCGGTCGGGGGCCAATGCTCTATCCCGACGCGCTGGACGGCATACCGGGGGCACCACTGGATGTCGCTGCTGGCGCACTGGCCGACCTGGCCGTGCGCCGGCTCGCCGCCGGCGCCGACCTCGGTGCGGGCGAGCCGCTCTACCTGCGTCGCCCCGATGCAGCGCCGCTGCCCCCTGCCGCTCCAGCGACGGCGGCGGTATGACGATGCTGCGCGATCTCACCTGGCGCGACCTGCCGAGGGTCGTCGAGCTCGAAGGGGCCCTCTTCGGCGCACATGCCTGGTCCGAGCCGACGTGGTGGGCCGAGCTAGCCGGTCGCCCCCGCCGCGAGTATGTCGCCGCCGTCGGCCCGGACGGGGCCGTGCAGGGGTATGCCGGCCTGGACCACGGCGGCGAAAGCGCCGACATCATGACCGTCGCCGTCGACCCGAGCCTGCACGGTGCCGGGGTCGGTCGGGCGCTCGTCGACGAGCTCGTCGCCCGCGCCGAGCGGGGCGGGGCGAGCGCGCTGCTCCTGGAGGTGCGGGACGACAACGCTGCGGCCCGGGCGCTTTATGCGCGCACCGGTTTTGAGCACGTGAGCCGGCGCCGCGGGTACTACCAGCCGGAGGGGGTCGACGCCCTCGTGCTGCGCCGCCTCCTGTCGCCCGTCGATGGGGGTGCGCGATGAGCACCGACCCGGTCGTCCTCGGCATCGAGACCTCGTGCGACGAGACCGGCGTGGGCATCGTCCGCGGCCGGACCCTCCTCGTTGACGCGGTGGCCTCCAGCGTCGAGGAGCACGCCCGCTTCGGCGGGGTCGTGCCCGAGGTCGCCAGCCGGGCTCACCTCGACGCGATGGTCCCCACCGTGGAGCGGGCGTTGCGGGACTCGGGACTGGCCCTGGCCGATGTCGACGCGGTCGCCGTCACCTCCGGCCCCGGGCTGGCCGGGGCCCTGCTCGTCGGTGTCGCCGCCGCGAAGGCGCTGGCCCTGGCGCTCGACGTGCCGATCTACGGGGTGAACCATCTCGCGGCGCATGTGGCCGTCGACGTCCTCGAGCACGGCCCGCTGCCGGAGCCGACGATGGCGCTGCTCGTCTCCGGCGGGCACTCCTCGTTGCTCCTGGTCCCCGATGTCACCTCCGACGTGCGCCCGCTCGGCGCCACCGTCGACGACGCGGCGGGGGAGGCCTTCGACAAGGTGGCCCGGCTGCTCGGGCTGCCCTTTCCCGGAGGGCCGCACATCGACCGGGAGGCCCGCTCCGGCAGCTCGGTGGCGATTGCCTTCCCTCGAGGCCTGACCACCGGTCGGGATCTCGAGCGGCACCGCTTCGACTTCTCGTTCAGCGGACTGAAAACGGCGGTCGCCCGGTGGGTCCAGGCGAAGGAACGCTCGGGCGAGCCGGTCCCGGTCGCCGACGTCGCCGCGAGCTTCCAAGAGGCGGTCGTCGACGTCCTCACCCGCAAGGCCGTCGCCGCGTGCCGGGAGCACGGTGTCGACCACCTGCTCGTCGGTGGCGGCGTCGCGGCGAACTCCCGGCTCAGGGCCCTGGCGCAGCAGCGCTGCGAGGCGGCCGGCATCGAGCTGCGCGTGCCTCGGCCGGGGCTGTGCACCGACAACGGGGCAATGGTCGCGGCCATGGGGGCCGAGCTGGTCCTCAAGGGACGGGCACCCTCGGCGCTGGACCTGCCGTCGGACTCCTCCATGCCGGTCCAGCTCGTCCAGTCCTAGACCGTCGGCCACCTGCGACGACGGCCGGGCGCCTTGTGGGTGCCCGGCCGTCGCCCGTGGTGTGTCAGGAAATCACGTCGTGGTTCCGCCGGTGGCGGTCTGGTTCAGCGTCCCGCCGTTGGGGTCCTGGTTCAGTAGCGTGCCGTTCGGGTCGTGGTTCTGCAAGGGTCCGTTCGGGTCCAGTCCTGGACCGCCCCGCCCACCAGGGCCCTGGGCGACCTCGACGACGGTGAAGCTCGCGTCGAGCTGGACCATGACGACCGACCCGTCGGGCTGCTGGACCAGCAGGTGGAAACCCGACCCGTCCCCATTGCTTTCGGCCCGGAGGACGTTCCCGCCGGGGACCTTGGCCAGCGCGGCGGCCTGAGCCTTGGCCAGGTCAGTCCCGGTCAGCGGCTGCTCGCCGTCGTGGCCTCCGGGGCCGCCGATGGCGCCTAGGCCCCCGGCTCCGGTCAGCCCGCCGTGGTCGTCGTGCCGGGACCCTGGGATGCCCTCGGCGCCGCCGGAGAGGCCGCCGAGGCCGCCGCTGTTGGCGGCGTGCTCGGTCGACGAGCCTGCCCCGCCGCCGTTGGCCAGCGCGGCCCCACCGATGGCCAACCCGACTGCTGCGACGCCGGCCGCGATGCCGATGACGATCGTCGTGCGCGTGTCCATTCCGGCTCCGTTCGCTGCTCGACAGCGTGTCGGCGGTATGTGTCGCGGGTCATCGTGGCCGGGCTCCCTATGGGGATGCTGTGAGCCGGGCCGGCGTCCCCTGTCAAGATGGCGTCCGTGAGCGTACCTGTGGTCCTCGACGTCGACACCGGGGTGGACGACGCCTGCGCTCTCCTCTTCGCGGCCCGCCACCCGGACCTGCGGCTGGTCGCGGTCAGCTGCGTCGGCGGGAACGCCCCGGTCGACGATGTCGTCCGGAACACCCTGGTCGTCCTCGACGCGGCCGGGCGCGGGGACGTCCCGGTGGCGCGAGGGGCGGCCCGCCCGCTCGTCGAGCGACCCCGGCACGCCCGGCACGTCCACGGCGAGGACGGTATGGCGGACCTGCACTGGCCGCCCAGCCCCCAGCTGCCGGACCCTCGGCACGGGGTCGAGCTGCTCCGGGACGTCCTGCTCGATGCCGCCCGCACCGGTGACCCCGACGACCTCGTCACGCTGGTCCCGCTCGCGCCGTTGACGAATATCGCCCTGCTGCTGCGGACCTATCCCGAGGCGGCGGCCGGACTGCGCCGGATCGTCTTCATGGGCGGGGCGGCGGCCCAGGGCAATGCGACCGCGTCCGCGGAGTTCAACGTCTTCCACGACCCCGAGGCGGCCGCGGTGGTCCTCGACGCCGCCGCCGACCTCGGGGTGCCGGTCTTCATGTACGGCCTCGACGTCTTCAGCGCACCGACCCTGAGCCCCGCGGAGGCGGCCGAGATCGTCGCGGCGGGCCGGGCCTGCGGCGACCGGGCGGCCGAGCTGGCCGGGCTGCTCATCGACTTCCAGTGCCACCGGTTCGGGACCGACGCAACGATCGGCGACGCGGGCGCGGTCGTCAGCCTCGTCGCCCCGGAGCTGCTCACCTGGGCCGAGCACCCGGTCCGGGTCGAGCTTGCCGGGACGTGGTCCCGCGGCCGCACCATCGTCGACCAGCGGACCGCCTCGCCGGACCGCGACCACGACCCGCACGGTCTGAGCCCGACCGTCGTCCGGGTCGCCCTGGGGATCGACGGCCCGGCCGTGGCGCGGCTGTGGCGGCATACCGTGACCGGGGGAGCCGACCACGACGCACCCGGCACCGACGGGAGGCCGTCATGACCGGCCGGGTTGTCGTCCTGGGCTCGCTCAATGTCGACGAGGTCTGGCAGGTCGCCCGGCTGCCCCGTCCGGGTGAGACCGTGCTGGCGCTGGCTTCGCACCGGTATGCCGGTGGCAAGGGCGGCAACCAGGCCGTCGCGGCGGCGCGGGCCGGGGCGCGGGTGCGGATGGTCGCTGCGGTCGGTGCTGACGAGGTGGGCGCGGCGTACCGGCGACGGCTCGAGGCGTGGGGGATCGAGGCGGCGCTGACCGTCGTCGCTCCCGATGCCGCCGGGGCGGGCGAGGTCCGGACCGGCCGAGCGGTCATCACCGTCGACTCGGCCGGTGAGAACGCCATCGTCGTCGACCCCGGCGCGAACGGCCGCCTGGACGAGTCCGCCTTGGACACGCTGGCCGATCTCGGCCCTGGGGACGTCCTGCTCTGCCAGCTCGAGATCCCGCTGGGGATCGTTGCTGCCGCGGTGCGGCGGGCCGCGGCCCGCGGGGCTCGCGTCGTGGTGAACTGCGCGCCCTTCGCGGTCCTCCCGGCCGAGGTTGTCGCCGCGGCCGACCCGCTGGTCTGCAACGAGACCGAGGCCGCCGCCTTCGCCGACCTCGGCCTGCTCCCGGGGTCGTGGGTGGTCACCTTCGGCGCGGCCGGCTGCTCCTGGGACGGCGAGCAGTATGTCGCCCCGCTGGTCCCAGCGGCCGAGGTCGTCGACACCACCGGGGCTGGGGACGCCTTCTGCGGTGCGCTGGCTGCGGCCCTGGCCCGGGGGGCGACCCGGGCTGAGGCGGTCGCCGCTGCGCAGGCCGCCGGGGCCGAGGCGGTCCGGCGGCGGGGTGCGCAGCCGGACCCGGAGCTGTAGGCCGCGTCCGCGGCTCCCGCCGCTCCCGCCGGGGCTCCCGCGGCTCCCGGGCTCAGTCGTCCGGCCTATCGAGGCTCGACGACGATGGCGACCGACCGCCCGGCCGCCCGGGTGAGAACCAGGGTGGCGGTGCCCTCGCCGCCACCGAGCCGCAGCTGGTGCCGGAACCGGTCCGGGTCGACCGACACCCCACGCTTCTTGATCGTCGCCTTGCCAAGGCCGTGGTCGCGCAGCCAGATCCGGACCGTCTTGGCGTCCAGGGGAAGGACCGCCTGGACGGCATACCGGCGGGCGAAGGGGATGTCGACGGACCGCTCGGCACTGACGTACCCGACGCCCGAGGCGAGCTCGACCCCGTCGGCCGGGGCGGCGACCGCGCCGGTGAGGCCGGCCTGGAGCACCGCGCGGTCCGGTTCGTAGAGGTACGGCCCGACCCGGGCGGGGGCAGTGAGCACCCCGGTCGCGCCCTCGGCGTCGGCCTCGGTCACGACGACCGGGGGACCACCGGAGCGGGCCACTGCTGCGGTGCGACCCGAGGTGCGGACCAGCGGCCCGAACCAGACGGCACACTCGACCACCTCGCCGTTCCACGAGGTCCACTGCGCCTCGGCGCCGGCCGGCACCCGTGAGTGCGGGAAGGATGGCGCGAGCTTGGCGCCGGTCGCGGGCACCTGGGTCGCCCACCCGAGGACCTGGTCCCAGGTCGGCGAGATGGCGTCGAGGCCGGCGACCCGCCGGGTCCGGCCCGTCGCGTCGGCCACACCACGGACCCGCCGGGCCGGGTCGACCCACACCCCAACCCCGACCGTCGCCGCTCCCAGGGGGAGGTTCACCGACTCGGCGGCCGCACAGGTGACGACCGCGTCGTCGAGCTGGCGCAGGTTGTATGCCGCCACCGCCGCTGTGACGGGGTCGGAGTCGACGGCGCGCACGGCCAGGTCCAGGCCGCCGAAGGCGAGGGCATCGGCGCCGATCCCGCAGCCGAGGTCATGGACCATCTCGATCCCCGCGGCGCGGTAGCGGTGCGCGTGAGCCGCCGCGACGGTGAGCCGGGTGGCCTGCTCGAGGCCGTCGGCGGTGAGGAGCAGGCCCGCGGCGAACGGGCCGAACTTGTCGACCGCGCGGGCCCGGAGCCTGGACTGGGTCAGCGCCGCGGCGACAAGGTCCGCGTCGAAACCGGCCTCGCGCAGCCGGACGCCCAGGGCCACGGCCGCTGCATCGTCATACGGGGGCAGTGAGGCGAGCAGAGCGGCACCCTCGCCCGTGGTGAGCCGGCGCACCACGTCGAGGTCCATGCGGGCATCCTCCCACCGACCCGGCCGGGACCGCCGCCCTGGCACTCAAGTTGACCGAGTGCTAATCCGCAACCTAGATTGAGGACGTTGGCACTCGGGAGTCCTGAGTGCTAAAGGCTCACGCAGCCGACCGACCCCCGCGACGGCGGCTCGGCGTGCAGGGCCGACCAGACATCGTCCGTTTCTCGACATTCCCGAAGGGGGAGGTCATCCCAGTGTCGGTTTCCATCAAGCCGCTCGAGGACCGCATCCTCATCAAGTCGATCGAGGCCGAGAAGACCACGGCCTCCGGCCTGGTCATCCCGGACACGGCCAAGGAGAAGCCCCAGGAGGGCGAGGTCCTCGCCGTGGGCCCGGGTCGCATCGACGACAAGGGCAACCGTGTCCCGATCGACGTCACCGTCGGCGACCGGGTCATCTACAGCAAGTACGGCGGCACCGAGATCAAGCACGGCGGCGAGGAGTACCTCATCCTCAGCGCCCGCGACATCCTCGCCGTGGTCGGCTAAGACCAGTCCGCACCGCAGCAGCGACGTGACCACCCCGGCTCGGCACCCCGCCCGGGGCGCCGAGCCGGGGTGCTCACGTTCCCGACCAGGCAACGCCTAGGAGAGTACGAACCACATGGCCAAGACGCTGGAGTTCAACGACTCCGCCCGCAAGTCCCTCGAGCGCGGCGTCGACGCGCTCGCCAACGCCGTCAAGGTGACCCTCGGCCCCAAGGGCCGCAATGTCGTCATCGACAAGAAGTGGGGCGCCCCCACGATCACCAACGACGGGGTGACCATCGCCCGCGAGATCGAGCTCGAGGACTCCTACGAGAACCTCGGCGCCCAGCTCGCCAAGGAGGTCGCCACCAAGACCAACGACGTCGCCGGTGACGGCACGACGACTGCCACGGTCCTCGCCCAGGCCATGGTCAAGGAGGGCCTGCGCAATGTCGCCGCGGGCGCCGCCCCGTCCGGGCTCAAGCGCGGCATGGACCAGGCCGTTGCCGCGGTCAACGACGCACTGCTCGCCGCCGCCCGTCCGGTCGACGGCAAGGTCGAGATCGGCAATGTCGCCGCCCTGTCCGCCCAGGACAGCGCGATCGGCGACACCATCGCCGAGGCCTTCGACAAGGTCGGCAAGGACGGCGTCATCTCCGTGGAGGAGTCCTCGACGACGGCGACCGAGCTCGAGTTCACCGAGGGCATGCAGTTCGACAAGGGCTATATCTCGGCGTACTTCGTCACCGACGCGGACCGGATGGAGGCCGTCCTCGAGGACGCGTACATCCTCATCCACCAGAGCAAGGTCTCCGCGATCGCCGAGCTGCTCCCGGTGCTGGAGAAGGTCGTCCAGTCCGGCAAGCCGCTGCTCATCGTCGCCGAGGATGTCGACGGCGAGGCGCTGTCGACCCTGGTCGTCAACAAGATCCGTGGCACCTTCAACGCCGTCGCGGTCAAGGCGCCCGGCTTCGGGGACCGCCGCAAGGCGATGCTCCAGGACCTCGCCATCCTCACCGGCGGTCAGGTCGTCGCCGAGGAGGTCGGCCTCAAGCTCGACCAGGTCGGCCTCGAGGTGCTCGGGTCGGCTCGTCGGATCGTCGTCACCAAGGACACCACGACGGTCATCGACGGCGCCGGCGCGGCCGCCGACGTCGACGCCCGGGTCGCTCAGATCAAGCAGGAGATCGACCGCACCGACTCGGACTGGGACCGCGAGAAGCTCCAGGAGCGCCTCGCCAAGCTCGCCGGCGGGGTCTGCGTCATCAAGGTCGGCGCCCACACCGAGGTGGAGCTGAAGGAGAAGAAGCACCGCATCGAGGACGCCATCTCGGCGACCCGCGCGGCCATCGAGGAGGGCATCGTCGCCGGTGGTGGATCTGCCCTGGTCCACGCCAGCGCCGCGATCGCCGACCTCAACCTCGACGGTGACGAGGCCACCGGTGCCGCGATCATCGCCAAGGCCTGCCGCGAGCCGCTGCGCTGGATCGCCGAGAACGCCGGCTACGAGGGCTATGTCGCCGTCGCTCGGGTCGCCGAGCTCCCGGTCGGCCAGGGCCTCAACGCCGCGACCGGCGAGTACGGCGACCTGGCCGCCCAGGGCGTCATCGACCCGGTCAAGGTCACCCGCAGCGCCCTGCGCAACGCCGAGTCGATCGCCTCGATGATCCTCACCACCGACACCCTGGTGGTGGAGAAGAAGGAGGAGGAGCCTGCGGCCGCAGCAGGTGGCCACGGCCACGGTCACGGCCACTGAGCTTCATCGCACCTCACGAACGACCAGCGCGTATGCCGCTCAGCCCCTTGAGGGGGTGGGCGGCATACGCCGTTGTGGGGGCATCTCGGCGCGCGAGGTGTCGGGCGGGCGTGCGGCGGTGCTTCTGGACTCCCTGGGCGCTCATGGCATCGCGCTAGGTGCCATAAGCGCTGCTGGAGTCCATGAGCGCCCGGGACGCCCCCCTCAGCTGCAGGGTCGGGTGAACTCGAGGTCCGGAAGCGCAGCGCTCCACTGCCGGGCCGTCATCGGGTCGCCCTCGGCGGCGCAGAGTGTTTCCCGGGCCGCCGCCGGGTCCGTGGTCCAGATCGACAGCCGGGCTCGTTGCCCTACCGCAGCCAGACGGGTGCCGTCCGGGGACCACTCCACGCCATACAGGCCCGCCCCACCGACGAGCCGGAGTGCGACGTCGTACCCGGCCGCAGGCCCACCGCTTCGGGGGGCCCACACGTACGCGCCACCATCGAGTGCGGCCGCGGCGATCCGACCGTCGGCGGCGACATCGAGGGAGTAGATGGCGCTGCCGGCACCGGTCAAGGTGTCGACGAGTACGGGCTGGTCCGGACTGGAGATGTCGTAGACGAGCACAGCCTTGGACTCGCCACCCACAGCCACGAAGCGCCCGTCCGGGGTGAACTGGGTGGCATAGGCGTAGCCGTCGCCGGGGATCGTCGCGAGGGGCTGCAGCGTGCCGGTGCCCATCCGGTAGAGCCGGGTCGCGCCGTCGTAGCTGGTCGCCGCCACCAGGGTGCCGTCCGGGGAGAGGTCGGCGTTGGTGACCTCTTTCGGCGAGCCGACCAGGGTCGCGACAACCGTGGGGTCAGCGGACGGGCCAGTCGTCGTACCGCCGGACGTGCCAGCCGTCGCGCCGCCGGCCGTGGGGAGCTCGATCACCCGGACCTTCTGGTCATCACTGGCCAGCAGCAGCCGGTTCTCGGACACGAAGCCGACATACTCGACATTGGCCGAGGCCAGCGGCGCGGCGAACAGCTGTCGCGGGCTCGCCGGCGTGCTGATATCCCAGCCGACCACGGTGCCCTCCAGGGTGCCGGCAACGACGAGCCGACCGGACGGGCTGAGGTCACCACTGCCGTTGAGCGGACCGGCAGACTCCGGCAGCGTGGCGACCGGACGCCCGATCAGGCTCGGGGCGCCCGGTTCGCTGGTGTCCCAGATCCGCACCTGGCTCGACCCCGGGCTGTACGGGAAGGTCGCCAGCCGGGACCCGGTGCCATCCCAGGTGGCGAAGAAGACCCGGCCGGCCACGTCGTCGGCGGCCAGCGGGTGGGCGCCGCGGACGTAGGTCGTGCCGGACACCGCGCCGACGACCATCCGACCGTCGGGCAGCCAGGCCAGCGAGGTCACCGCGTCCGGTACCGGGAACTCGTCGCGGACCTCGTTGTCCGTGCCGATGACCCGGGCGGTCCGGGCGGAGCTGCCGACCAGCCATTGCCCGTCCGGGCCGGGGACGACCCAGTTGGCCCAGCTGTCGAAGGAGGTCATCGCGGCCATGGGGGTGAGCCGGTGGGCTCCCGTCGCCCCGGTCACCGTCGCCCGGTATGTCGCCCCGCCGCGTCGGGTGGCCACGGCGATCTCGGTGCCAGACCCGCTGACCCACGTGACATAGCCATCCACCGTGGCGGCGGCCATGGGCTGCTGCGGACGCGCCGGGTCGAAGAGCGCCACCTGGCCCGAGTCCGTCCCCGTGACGACCGTGCCGTCGGCGAGGAGGGCCAGGGTGGTGGCATAGCCGTCGGTCGCCAGAGTGGGCTCGGGGACCGGGGCGGAGGGGTTCGCGAGCGACCATCGGGAGATGCCCGTGGGTCCGGCTGCGAGCAGCTCACGGCCGTCGGCGGTGAAGCTCAGCGCATACGTCGTGTCCGCGCCGGTGCCCGGCTCGGGAGCGATCGTCAGGGCGGTGCCGAGTGGGGCGGGGGCCTTGGGGTCGCTGATGTCGACGATCTCGACCCGGCCGGCGGTGCCGCCGAGGGCGAGGAGGTGCCCGTCCGGGCTGAACGCGAGGGCGAAGACCGATGGGCTCGGCTCGCTCGTCGTGGGGGCGGGGACCGTGCCGACGAGCCGGGGGACCGGCGACGTCGTGTCGAAGAGCCGGACGGTCGGCGCCGTGCCCGCGAGCGCCAGCAGGCCGCGCCCGGCATGGGTGGCGACCATGACCGGCCCGACCGGGCCGTCGATCGTTGTCATCGCGGGGTCGGCGGTGCTGACCGTCAGCTGCGACCGGGCCTGCACTGTGTCATCGGTGTCAAAGGCGGCCACGGCGAGCCGGTGGGCGAGTGCGACGTCCGAGGCGGCGAAGGCGCGTGACTCGGCGGCGATCTGCCGGGACCTGGCCTGGTCCCGCTCGGAAGCGATGGTCACCCGGGAGGCGATGAGCCCGGCCGCGGTGACGGCCGTCGCGGCGGCGAGGACCGAGGAACCGGCGAGGAGTCGTCGGGTCCGCCGGTGCACCCGGCGGGCTCGCTCCGCCGCGTCGTCCTCAGCCCGCCTCGATGCCTCGAGGAAGTCCGTCACCACCGGGCCGGGGGCGAGCCGCAGGCCGGTTGGCCAGTCGCGGACTGCGGCCAGCCGGCTGCCGCGGAGCAGCAGGCTCGGGTCGTGGTCGGCCTCGGCCCAGGCGCGGGCCTCCCGGCTCACGGTTCGGTGCAGGGCGAGGGTCTGGCGGTCCTCGGCCACCCAGCGCGCGAGGTCGGACCAGGCGGAGAGAACGGCCTCGTGGCTGAACCGGACCGTGTCGGAGTCAGCGACGATGAGCCGCCGGGCAGTGAAATGGCGCAGCACCTCGAGGTGCTCCTCGGGCAGGTCCGCCACAGGGACGACCGCGCTCGTGGGCGGCAGCCCTTCCTCTACGACGACCAGGCGCAACAGCAGGGCGCGGGCCAGCTTGCGCTGCTCAGGGGCCAGCTCGGCATACGCCGCCTCGGCGGACTGGGCGACCGCGCCGGCGACTCGGCCGACCGCCTGGTAGCTCTCGGCGCTGAGCTCGCGACGCACGGTGTGCTCCCACATCATCGCCAGGGTGTGTGAGAGGTGGGGGAGCACGGCCGAGCGGCCGGCGGCTCCGCTCACGGCGTCGTCGACGATGAGGTCGACCAGCCCAGGAGCGATCGGGATGCCGAACTCGGCGGCAGGACCCGTCACGGTCTCGGCGAGCGCATCGCGACCGGGGGAGCCGAGGACGAACTGGTGGGTCTGCAAGGCGGCGAGCAAGGCGGGCTCGGCGGCGGCCTCGGTGAAGAAGTCGGAGCGCAGCCCGACAACGACATGGGTCGTCGGGTCGGATGTCAAGGTGGCGAGGTCGGCGACGGCGCGGGTCCGGGCCGCGGCGTCGGGGGCCAATGTCCACAGCTCCTCGGCCTGGTCGAGGACGACCACGCAGTGGGTGTCCGGGCTGGTCCGTGACGCTTCAGCCGCCTCCCGCAGTGCCGCGACGGCACCCACCGGGTCGGCCCGCGGGGTCTGGACCGCCACGACCCAGTCGGCCGGGAGGGCCGCGCAGAGCCCGGCCCGGATCAGCGAGGTCTTCCCTGAGCCGGACGGGCCGACGACGGCGAGGAGTGCTCCGGCGGAGCCGCGGACCATCGCGGCGAGCGCGGCAGTCTCGGTCGCCCGCCCGAAGAAGAGGTCGGCGTCGGGGCGGTCGAAGGCCCGCAGACCGAGGAAGGGCGCGCGCTGGTCCGCGCCGGGTCCGCGGCGCCAGGACCGGACCCGCCACAGCGCATCGAGCCACTCGTCGTGCTGGTCGGCCGGGACACTGAGCGCCAGCAGCAGCCGGGCGACGAGATCGGGCTGGGTGGGGGGTGGCAGATGTCGACCGGAGAGATAGCCCCCCACCGTGCTCGACGGGATGTCGGCACGCCGGGCCAGATCTCGCACGGTGAGCGCGGCCCGCGCGCGCAATGCGGACAGGGCCACGGCGAGATCGTCGGGCGTTGCGATGGTGCGCGGGTCGACGGTGAAGTTCAGACCAGAGGGGGACGTGGCCATATCTGGACCTTAGGGCTTGTCCGGGGTTGTACGGACCCCCGGTGGGGTGCTGTGACGTCCCCCTTTCGAGGGACACGATGGGTGCCATGGCAGGGGCTGGTGCGGTCAAGGTCCTGGGCAACCAGGGAGCAGGGCCTCGACCGCACTGGGCAACTCCGGCCTCCCATGTCGATGTCCTCGTTGTCGAGGAGTCGCCCGTCCTGCGGATAGGCCTGCGGGTGGCCCTCGAGGCCGCCGGGGGCCGCGGGTTCACCGTGAGCGCGGCCTCGTGCGCGGAGGCCGCTCCAGGGGCGCTCACCGAGGGACGCGTCGTCCTGCTCGACCCGTCGTCGGCCTGCTCGGCCAGCGAGTCCCACGCGCGGGAGTGTGTCCGCACCCTCGTCAAGGTCGGTCACCGGGTCGTCGTCCACACCAGCCGGCTCCACCGCAGTGCAGCACGTGTGGCGTTGTCCGCCGGCGCGATCGCCTATGTCGACCAGGCCGCCCCGGCCGAGGCCTATGTCATGACCTTGCGGGCGGCCCTCGCGGGCCACGAGCGAGCGTCGGGACGATGGTATGGCGAACCGGCGTGGCCCACCCCCGAGCAGGCGCGTGGCGCCGTGCCGGTGCTGACGGCCCGGGAGCGTGCCGCCTTGGTCGGCTACGCCAAGGGGCTCCCGCTCAAGCTCCTCAGCCGCTCGATGGGGGTGGCTGAGTACACCGCGCGGACCTACCTGGACAGGGTGCGCACCAAATATCACGCAGCCGGGCGTCCCATCCACACCCGCAGTCACTACACCTTGCGCGCCATCGAGGACTGCTACCTCGGGCTGGGGTCACTCGACCCGGGCGCAGACGACTCCTCGACCGGTGCCGGTCCCCAGCCCGGCACCGAGTCCAGTGCGAGTTCGGTGGCTGCGGGCTCTGCCGCTGCTGGCTGACTGGCGCTCAGGCCGGCACCGTCATCGGGTTGTCCCCGGCCAGGGTCCGCTCGTCCTCGGTCATGCCGCCCCACACGCCATATGGCTCTTTGACCTGGAGGGCGTGCATCCGGCACTCGACGACCACGGGGCAGTCACGACAGATCGACTTGGCGTGGTCGTCACGGTTCCGTCGGGCAGAGCCGCGTTCACCCTCGGGGTGAAAGAAGACACCCGGGCTGACCGCGCGGCACCCGGCCATCATCTGCCACTCCCAGCGGTCGGCCACGGGCCCTGGAAGGCGTGAGATCTCCGCCACCGTCTCCTCCACGGATCTGCGAGGTGTCACGACCACCAGCGGTGATGGACCCCCTGCGGAGCATGCACCCGGCCGCGCGAGAGTGGACCGAGAGGGATCGTCCCCTGCCATCTCGTGCTGTGGACGCTACCTGTGGACACCAGTGTGAACAATGGCTGGCCGAGTCAACACTTGTTAAAGAGTCAGGGTCCTCCCGGGGTGGGGAGCGAACTATGCTGAGAGGCGGAGTCTGAGGGTCCAGACCACGGGGGGCAGATGGCGAGGAGTTCGAGCGCCTGGCGACGCGCGCCCGCCCCGGACCAGATGCCGACGGATTCGTCGGTAACGTCTGGGGCCCTTCCGCCGATACTCGCATCGAAGGCGTCGTGCACCCTGAGTGAGCTCGCCCAGTCCGCTCGTGGCGGGGACCCCGCGTCGGCCGAGTCGCTGCTCGCCAAGGTCCACCAGATCGCGGTCCGGTACGCCCGGGCGCGGCTGGGGTCGTTCGGCGCCGTCGACCTGGCCCAGGATGTCGCTCAGGAGGTGTGCGTGGCCGTCCTCACGGCATTGCCGACGTATGCCGACCGCGGGGCGCCGTTCGAGGCCTTCGTCTACGCCGTCGCATCAAACAAGGTGCGTGACGTCCAGCGCGGGCTGCTCCGTGGCCCCGAACCGGTGGACGAGCTGCCCGAGCGCATCGATCCCGCGGCGTGCCCAGAGGAGCAGGCGATGCTCGGCGACGCCGTCACCAGGGTGGTGGCGGCGATGTCCCATCTGCCCGAGCAGCAGCGCGAGATCATCGTCCTGCGCGTCGCTGTCGGGATGTCCTCGGACGAGACTGCGGCCGCGCTGGGGATGACGCCCGGCGCCGTCCGAGTCGCTCAACATCGTGCCCTGGCCACTCTGCGCCGCCTCACGGCCACCACCCCGCTGTCCCGAGGGGGTGTCGCATGATCGGTCTGGGCGATGAGATGGCTCGTGACGAGGCTCTGCTCGACGCGCTCGGAGCTCGGGAGCCTGTCGACGACGCGCTCGGCTCGTTGCTCTCGGCCTGGGCCAGCACGTGCGACGAACCGCGCACCGTGGTCATCCCGATCTCCCGAGGCCGGAGGCGTCGACGCGGCCTGGTCATCGGTGTCTTCGCCCTCGCCGTGGCGGCGGCGGGCGGCTCGGCGGCCGCAGCGAACGACCCCAGCCTCCCGGTGATCGGCGTCCTCTTCGGTGGCCTCTTCGACCGCTCGGGCGACGAGGCAACGGGCGCCGTCGGGCCTGGACCGAGGGCGAACACGGGGGCGAACGAGGGGCCGGTCGTCGGTGACGCCACCCTTCAGCCTGCCGAGGCACCAGTCGACGGCACCATCGGCCTGCCGCACGTGGGGCTGCCGGAGGTTGACGCACGGACCTGGTTCGCCGACTCGCAGACCCCCTATGTCATGGAGCTCCCGGGGTCGAGCGAGTCCTCGACTACCGACCCCACCGCGAGCACGACCCACCGTCCGAGCTCGACCAGTCACCCGACGTCGACTGCGCGTCCGACGTCGACGGCCCACCCGACGTCGACTGCGCGTCCGACGCCGACGACCCACCCCACGGGGACGTCCCATCCGACGTCCACTCACCCCGGCTCCTCGCACACTCCCGGCGGGGGACGGCCCACCGACCCACACCCCGGTGCCACCCCGACCCCGGCGCACGGGCGGCCGACCGAGACCCGGGTGCCGTCGTCTCGACCCACGACGCCGCCCGGCCACTCGTGCCAGGTCGACCGACTCTGCCGCGCCGACCGGTTCAGCTAGCCAGGCGCCCTCTCTGGCGGTGTCCCGCACGACCCAAGGGGGCCGCTACCGGCTGGCATAGGATTCACCCATGCCGAGCGCGACCGAGGTTCCCGAACCCTTCGCCCGCTTGGGCCTGACATATGACGACGTCCTCCTCCTGCCCGGAGCGACCGACCTGGCCCCCGGCGATATCGACACGACGAGCCGGCTGACCCGCACCATCACCCTGCACGCCCCCCTGGTCAGTGCCGCGATGGACACCGTCACCGAGGCCCGGATGGCCATCGCGATGGCCCGACAGGGCTGCCTCGGAGTGCTGCACCGCAACCTCTCGATCGAGGACCAGGCCTACCAGGTCGACCTCGTCAAACGCACCCAGACCGGGATGATCCCCAACCCGGTCACCATCGGACCCGATGCCACCCTCGAAGAGCTCGACCAGCTCTGCGGCAAGTACCGCGTCTCCGGCCTTCCGGTCGTCTCGCCGACGAACCACCTGCTCGGCATCATCACCAACCGCGACCTGAGGTTCACCCCCGTCGCGGAGTGGGCCACCACGCTGGTCCGCGAGGTGATGACCCCGATGCCGCTGAAGACCGGCCGGGTCGGCATCTCGCAGGAGGATGCGACGGCGCTGCTGCGCCAGCACAAGCTGGAGCGACTGCCGCTGGTCGACGACGAGGGCCGGCTCGGCGGGCTCATCACCGTCAAGGACTTCGTCCGCTCCGAGCAGTACCCCAACGCGAGCAAGGACGACCATGGTCGACTGCTCGTCGGCGCGGCGATCGGCTATTTCGGGGACGCCTGGGAGCGGGCCACCACCCTCATCGAGGCCGGCGCCGACGTTCTCGTCGCCGACACCGCGCACGGGCACGTGCGCCTGCTCCTCGACATGGTGGCGCGGCTGAAGTCCGATCCAGCCACCCGCGGTGTCCAGGTCATCGGCGGCAATGTCGCCACCCGTGAGGGCGCCGCCGCCTTCGTCGAGGCCGGCGCGGACGCGGTCAAGGTCGGGGTCGGCCCGGGGTCGATCTGCACGACCCGCGTGGTCACCGGTGTGGGTGCACCCCAGATCACCGCGGTGCACGATGCGGCTCAGGTATGCCGGCCCGCCGGCGTGCCGGTCATCGCGGATGGTGGGCTCCAGTACTCCGGCGATATCGCCAAGGCCCTCGTTGCCGGCGCCGAGTCGGTGATGATCGGTTCGCTGCTGGCCGGCTGCGAGGAGAGCCCCGGCGACCTCATCTTCGTCAACGGCAAGCAGTTCAAGTCGTACCGCGGTATGGGATCTCTGGGCGCGATGTCCTCCCGCGGCAAGAAGTCCTTCTCCAAGGACCGCTACTTCCAGGCCGAGGTCGACAGCGACGACCAGCTCGTCCCCGAGGGCATCGAGGGGCGGGTCGCCTACCGGGGTCCGCTCGCAGCGGTGGCGCACCAGATGATGGGCGGGCTGCGCCAGTCGATGTTCTACGTCGGGGCGCGGACGATCCCTGAGCTGCAGGCCAAGGGCCGGTTCGTCCGGATCACCTCCGCCTCGCTCAAGGAGAGCCACCCGCACGACATCCAGGGCATCGTCGAGGCGCCCAACTACACGGTCAAGGGCTGACCGGACCCGCCCTCGGTGGGACGGGCCCCCTGGGAGGCTCGGCACTGGGTAGGGTGACGCCGTGACCGAGATCGAGATCGGCCGGGGCAAGCGGGGCCGACGCGCCTACTCCTTCGACGATATCGCCATCGTCCCGAGCCGCCGGACCCGTGACCCCGAGGACGTCTCGGTGGGCTGGCAGATCGACGCCTACCACTTCGACATCCCGGTCATCGGGGCGCCGATGGACTCGGTCACCTCCCCGGACAGCGCCGCCGCTCTCGGCGCTCTCGGCGGGTTGCCCGTCCTCGACCTCGAGGGCCTGTGGACCCGGTACGAGGACCCGGAGCCGCTGCTTGCCGAGATCGCCGCGCTCGACCCCGAGCACGTCACGCCCCGGATGCAGCAGATCTACGCCGAGGAGATCAAGCCCGAGCTCATCGCCGACCGGATCAAGGAGCTGCGCCGGGCCGGGATCACCGTCGCCGGCGCCCTTACCCCGCAGCGCACCCAGCAGCACTGGCGCACGGTCGTCGAGGCCGGCGTCGACCTCTTCGTCATCCGCGGCACGACCGTCTCGGCCGAGCATGTCTCGAGCCGGGCCGAGCCCCTCAACCTCAAGCGGTTCATCTACGAGCTCGACGTCCCGGTCATCGTCGGGGGCGCCGCGACATACACCGCCGCCTTGCACCTCATGCGGACCGGGGCGGCGGGCGTGCTCGTCGGCTTCGGCGGGGGAGCGGCGCACACGACCCGGCGCGCGCTCGGCATCCACGCCCCGACCGCCAGCGCCATCGCCGATGTCGCCGCGGCCCGGCGGGACTATCTCGACGAGTCCGGCGGGCGGTACGTCCACGTCATCGCCGACGGCGGCATCGGGACCAGCGGCGACCTCGTCAAGGCGATCGCCTGCGGCGCCGACGCCGCGATGCTCGGGGCCACCCTGGCCCGCGCGTCCGAGGCGCCCGGTGGCGGCTACCACTGGGGCCACGAGGCGCACCACCAGCTGCTGCCGCGTGGCGAGCGGGTCCGCGTCGGGGTCCGGGGCTCGCTCAAGGAGATCCTCTTCGGCCCGGGTCGCTCGGCCGACGGCTCGACGAACCTCATCGGGGCGCTCCGCCGGGCCATGGCCACGACGGGGTACTCCGACCTCAAGGAGTTCCAGCGGGTCGAGGTCGTCGTCTCGCCATACTGAGCCGGTCCGACGAGGCGACCACCCGCCGAGGCGGGCCATCGAGCGGACCGGTTGGACCCGTCCCGCGCGCACGGGGAGGTGTCCTACTCTGGCGGTATGTCGCCCGTCGCCGAGCCGAGCACCGACCTGCCCGCCCCCACCGCGTCCTACGCCGTCGACCCCGCACTGGTGCGCCGGCTGACCAGGCGAGTGGTGTGCGCGGCCCGACCCGAGCTGCGGACCACGTCGTCCCCGCTGACCGGCGGGCCGGTGGCCGAGCTGCCGCTGTCGACCGCCGACGATGTCGCCCTCGCCTATGCGGCGGCGACCGCGGCGCAGCGGCGCTGGGCCGCCTTGCCGGTGCGGCGGCGCGGCGAGATCCTGCTGCGGCTGCACGACCTCGTCCTGGACCACCAGGAGCAGCTCCTCGACCTCGTCCAGCTCGAGTCGGGTAAGGCCCGTTCGCACGCCTTCGAGGAGGTCGCCGACGTCGCGATCGTCTGCCGTCACTACGCGCGGGTCGCGGCGAACCACCTCGCCCCGCGGACCGCCATCGGCGTCGTGCCCGGGCTGTCGTGGACCCGGACGGCATACCTGCCGGTGGGGGTAGTGGGCATCGTCTCGCCGTGGAACTACCCGCTCACCCTCGCGGTGACCGACGCGCTGGCCGCGATGATGGCCGGCAATGCGGTCGTCCTGCGTCCCGACCTGCAGACCAGCCTCACCGCCTTGTATGCCGCCGACCTGCTCGCCGAGGCCGGGCTGCCCGAGGGTGTCCTCCAGGTCGTCATCGGCTCCGGGTCGACCGTCGGCCAGGCCGTCCTCGACACCTGTGACTACGTCTGCTTCACCGGCTCCACCGCGACCGGGCGGGCGGTTGCCGAGCGGGCCGGGCGACGGCTGGTCGGGATGTCGCTGGAGCTGGGTGGGAAGAACGGCTGCTACGTCCGGGCCGACGCCGACCTCGACCTCGCGGTCGACGTCGCGGTGCGCTCGTCGTTCGCCTCGGCCGGCCAGCTGTGCATGCACACCGAGCGGCTCATCCTCGACGAGTCGATCGCCGAGGACTTCCTCGCCCGGTTCATCCCCGCCGTCGAGGCGCTCCGCGTCGGGGTGGGCCTGACCTATGGCGTCGACATGGGTTCGCTGCTCGGGGCCGAGCAGCTCGGCACGGTCCAGCGCCATGTCGACGACGCCCGCGCCAAGGGGGCCCTGGTCCTCACCGGTGGCACAGCGCTCCCAGAGCTCGGGCCCTATGTCTACGCCCCGACCGTCCTCGACGGGGTCACCTCGGAGATGCTCTGCCGCAACGACGAGACCTTCGGGCCGGTCGTCTCGATCTACCGGGTCGGCTCCGACGAGGAGGCCCTGACCCTGATGAACGACACCGAGTACGGCCTGCACGGCACCATCGTCAGCCGGGACACCCGCCGGGCCGGTGCGCTCGCCAACCGGATCCGCACGGGGTCGGTGAGCATCAACGACACCTATGCCGTGGCATGGGGCTCGAACCGGGGCACGCTCGGCGGGATGAAGGCCTCCGGGATCGGGCGGCGACACGGCAAGGCGGGTCTGCTGCGCTTCACCGAACAGCAGAATGTCACCACCCAGCGGCTGCACCCGATGAAGCCGGTCGGTTCGATGACCGACGCCCAGTTCGCCTCCGGGATGACGGCCGTGATGCGGGTCATGAAGAAGGCCGGGCTGAGCTGACCCCGGGTAGACCCGGCGCCCGTATAGTGGCGCCGTCCGACGAGGGAGGACCAGCGATGACGCAGGCGGCATACGACTACGACGTCATCGTCGTGGGCTCGGGTTTTGGTGGGTCCGTCGCGGCCCTGCGGCTGGCCGAGAAGGGCTACCGGGTGCACGTCCTGGAGTCCGGCCGACGGTTCTCCGACGACGACTTCGCCACGACGTCCTGGGACCTGCGGCGCTACCTCTGGGCGCCGCGCCTGGGCTGCTTCGGGGTCCAGCGCATCCACAAGCTGCCCGACGTGATGCTCCTCGCTGGCGCCGGCGTCGGCGGCGGCTCGCTCAACTACGCCAACACCTTGTACGTCCCGCCTCGGCCCTTCTTCGAGGACCCGCAGTGGCGCGATCTCGCCGACTGGGAGTCCGAGCTGGCCCCCCACTATGCGACGGCGTCCCGGATGCTCGGGGTGGTCACCAACCCGTGCGAGGGCCCGGTCGAGAAGGTGATGCGCGAGGCCGCCGACGAGCTCGGGGTCGGGCACACCTTCGTCAAGACCCCGGTCGGGGTCTTCTTCGGCACCCCGGGGACGACCGTCCCGGACCCCTTCTTCGGCGGCGCCGGCCCGGCCCGTACCGGGTGCACCGAGTGCGGCAACTGCATGGTCGGCTGCCGGATCGGGGCGAAGAACACCCTGGTCAAGAACTACCTCGCACTCGCCGAACGGCTCGGCGTGACCGTCGAGCCGCTGCGGACCGTCGTCCACCTGCGTCCGCTCGACCCGGCCGACCCGGCGCGCGGCTATGCGGTGACCCACGAGCGCTCGGGTGCCTGGCGGCGCTCGACCAAGGACGCCCGGACCATCACCGCCGACCAGGTCGTCGTCGCGGCCGGGGCCTGGGGGAGCCAGAAGCTGCTCCACGCGATGAAGGCCGCCGGCGCAGCTGACCCGGCCCGGGGCCTGCCGCGGCTGTCCGACCGGCTCGGCTTCCTCACCCGGACCAACTCGGAGTCCCTCGGCGGGGCCACCACCCTCACCGTCCCCAAGGGCGTCGACCTCACCCAGGGCGTCGCGATCACCGCGTCCTTCCACGTCGACGAGGACACCCACGTCGAGAACGTCCGATATGGCGTCGGCTCGAACGCGATGGGCTTCCTCGCGACGATCCTCGTCGAGGGCGGCGGCAACCGCACCCTCCGCTTCCTGCGGCAGGCGGTGCGTCGGCCCGGGGAGTTCGCCCGGGCCACCTCAGTGCGTCGGTGGAGCGAGCGCACCGTCATCGCCTTGGTCATGCAGTCGCTGGACAACTCGCTGGTCGTCTCGGCGAAGAAGCGCCTCACCGGCGGGCTCAAGCTGGTCTCCCGGCAGGGCCACGGCCAGCCGAACCCGACGTGGATCCCCTCAGGTCAGACGGCGATCAAGGCGATCACCCACCGGCTCGCCGAGGTCACCGGGACGCCAGCGGCCCCCGGTGGGGCGGTCACCGAGGTCGTCAACGTGCCGCTCACGGCCCACTTCCTCGGTGGGTGCGTCATCTCCGGCGATCCGGACAGCGGTGTCGTCGACTCCTACCACCGGGTATGGCGCTACCCCGGCCTGCACGTCGTCGACGGTTCCGCGGTGTCGGCCAACCTCGGGGTCAACCCGTCGCTGACGATCACCGCCCAGGCCGAACGCGCGATGTCCTTGTGGCCGCAGCACGGTGCCGTCGACGAGCGGCCGAGCCAGGACGCGATGGTCGCTGCCCGCACCTCGGTCGGCCCGATGCCGGCGACGTCAGCCGCGGGGTCGGTCGCGGCGTCGGCCAGGGGGTCGGTCGCGCCGTCGCCCGGGGCACCGGTCGAGGCCGCGGACGTGGCGTGAGCTCGCGGAGGCGCTGACCGTGTCGGCGGGGGCCGAGGTCGCGGGGGTGTGGTGGTGGTGAGGCTCTTCCGCGCGCCGACGGTGCCCTCCGCTCGGGTGCTTCTGCGGGGCAGCCCGGACGGCCTGCCCGACCGGATGGCCGCGCTCACCGCTGGCCGGGATCTCGTCCCACTGCGGGCCGGTCCGCGCGATGTCGTCCTCATCGGCGACCCGGGCTTGGCCCGTGACCTGCTGACCCGTCCGTCCGGTGTCGGCAAGGGCCGGGGGATCGACGCCTTGAAGTTCCTCCTCGGCGACGGGCTGCTCACCGCCGGGGGAGACCTGCACCGAAGGCAGCGCAGGCTGATCAACCCCCTGTTCACGCCCGAGAAGGTGGCGGGCTACGGGATGGTGGCGGTGTCGGTCGCTGAGGCACGGGCGAGCGCCTGGACTGACGGCGTCCGGGTCGACCTGCTCGACGAGATGGGCTCGGTCGCGCTCGACATCGTCGGCCAGGCCCTCTTCGGCACCGACCTGCGCGACGACGCGGACCGGATCGCCCGCGCCCTCGACATCCTGCTGCCGATCTTCCCCACACTCATCCGACCGTTCGGCTTCGCCCTGCTCCGGGTGCCGAACCCGGTGCGGTCCGCGCTGCGACGGGCCGGGGCTGAGCTCGACGCCGTGGTCGAGCGGCTTGTCGAGGAGCGCGCCGCCCGGCCTGACCCCGGCGGGAACGACCTGCTCGGCGCTCTCCTCGCGGTCCGCGACGAGGAGGGCCGGCCCATGCCGCGCCAGCAGGTGCGCGACGAGGCGCTGACCCTGCTGCTGGCCGGGCACGAGACGACGGCGGTCGCGTTGGCGTGGGCGTGGTTCGAGCTGAGCCGCAACCCCGAGGCCCGGCGCTGGCTCGAGGTCGAGCTGGACGACCCGTCCACCGAGAGCGCGATCGCCCGGGCCGACTGGCACGCCCTGCACCGCACCCGAGCGGTTGTCGCCGAGTCGATGCGGCTGCACCCGCCGGCGCACAGCATCGGACGGCGGCTGCTCGTCGACCAGGACCTCGGCGGGCACCGGCTCCGCGGCGGCACCTTGTGCCTGATCTCCATCTATGCGCTGCACCGCGACCCTCGGTCGTGGTCGGACCCGCTGACCTTCGCCCCGCGCCGCTGGCTCGACCCGACCGGTGTGTATGACGAACGCGCCGCCGGTGCCCCGCGCGGGGCCTATCTTCCGTTCGGGGCCGGAGCGCGGATCTGCATCGGCGCGACGATGGCCCAGATGGAGACCACCGTGGTCCTGGCCCGGCTCGCGCGGGAGTTCCACGCCGAGGTGGCCGAGGACTTCGAGCCGGGCAACCAGGCCGCGGTCACCCTGCGGCCACGGCGTGGGGTCCCGGCCACGCTGCGGACCCGAGCCCGCTGACCACGACCGCCACCGCACCCTGACGCGTCCCCCGCTGACCTCCACCCCCCTGCGCTGACCCGACCTGCCACGGTTGTTCGGGTCTGCCACTGATATTTCCGTGGCAGACCCGAACAACCGTGGCGGTGCCGGCACCCTGACCGTGGCGGTGCCGGTCCCTGCGCACCGCCCGACCGCGCCGGTGCGGGTCGTCAGCTCGCGGAGGAACCGACGTCCGCCGGCTCGTCGCGCCACGAGCGCCAGAGCGCGGCATACGGGCCGTCGGCGGCGACCAGCTCGTCGTGGGAGCCGATCTCGGTGATCTGCCCGTCCTCGACCACGGCGACCCGGTCCGCGTCGTGCGCCGTGTGCAGCCGGTGGGCGATCGCGACGACGGTGCGGCCCGAGACCACTGCGGCCAGCGAGCGCTCGAGGTGCCGAGCGGCCCGCGGGTCCAGCAGCGAGGTCGCCTCGTCGAGGACCAGGGTGTGCGGGTCGCGCAGCACCAGGCGGGCCAGCGCCAGCTGCTGGGACTGGCCCTCGCTGAGCACGTGGCCCCCGGAACCCACGACCGTGCCGAGTCCGCCCGGCAGCGCGGCCACCCAGTCGTGGGCGTCGACCGCCGCCATGACCTCGAGCAGCTCGGCGTCCGAGGCGTCCGGTTTGGCCAGCCGCAGGTTCTCGGCGAGCGTCCCGACGAAGACGTGGTGCTCCTGGGTGACCAGGGCGACCTCGCCGCGGAGCCGGTCGAGGTCGAGGTCGACCAGGCGCACGCCGCCGACCGACACCCGTCCGGCGGACGGACCGTCGATCCCGGCGAGCAGCCGCCCGAGGGTCGACTTGCCGGCACCGGACGGCCCGACGATGGCGAGCCGCTCGCCCGGACGCAGGTCGAGGTCGACGCCGCGCAGGACGTCGCGCCCGGCCCGGTACGCATAGCGCGCGCCGGAGACGAGCAGGTCCTGACCGTCCGGCACCTCGTCGGTGGCCACCCGGTCCGGGGGCACCTCGGCGATGCCGATGACCCGGGCCAGCGAGGTCGCCCCGACCTGGATCTCGTCGAGCCAGGAGAGCAGCTCGTCGAGCGGGTCGGCCAGCTGCTGGACGTAGAGCGCGACGGCGGTGACCACGCCGATGCTCGTCTGCCCGGCCGAGACCAGCCATCCGCCCCAGACCAGCGTGACCGCGATCGGGGCGATATAGGCGAACTCCACCGACGGGAACCAGCGCACCCGCAGCCCCAGGGTGTACGTCTCGGCCGCCATGGACGACGTGATCGCCTCGTCGACCCGGGCCCGCCGCCGCGCGCCGAGCCGCAGCGCATCGACGGTCCGGGCGCCCTCGACGTTCTCGGTGACCACGCCGTTGAGGACGGCATAGGTCGCCCGTTCGCGCAGGTAGCCGTCCGGGGCGTAGCGCAGGTACCGCCGCGTCGACGCCCACATCATCGGCACCCCCGCGAGCATCGCCAGGGCGACCTGCCAGCCGGTGAGCAGGGCGGCCGTCCCGTAGATGAGCAGGGTGACGACGGCGACGAAGAGCGACGGTATGCCGAAGCGCACCACCCACGAGAGCGCCTCGACGTCGTTCGTCGTCCGGGAGACGAGGTCGCCGGTTCCGGCCCGCTCGACGGTCGACAGCGGCAGCGCGACGACCCGGTCGAGGAACTCCTCGCGCAGGTCGGCGAAGATCGTCTCGCCGAGGATGAACGAGGACCGCCGCGCCGCCCAGGTGACCAGGGTCTGGACGACGACGGCGACCGCGAGGATCACCGCGAGCCGGTCGACCCGTGCCCCGGTGATGCCGTGAGTGACCCCGTCGACGAGCTCGCCGATGATCCGCGGCGCCGCCAGGGACGCCGTCGCGGCGAGGGCGTGCAACGCGACGACGGACACGAGCCGGCGCCGGTGGCGCAGCAGGGTCGCGCGGGTGTGCGCCTTGACCGAGGCCATGTCGGCCACGGGCAGGGTGCGCACGCTGGGTTCGGTGGTCAGCGCCATGTCAGTCGTCCTCCCCACGGGTGACGGTTGAGCGGTATGCCGGACAGCTTCTGAGCAGCCGGTGGTGGCTTCCCTCGGCGACCACGACGCCGCCGTCGAGGAAGACGACGTGGTCGGCGTGGTCGAGCAGGAGCGGGCTGGCCGTCATGAGGACGGTCGTCCGCCCGGCCCGGTGCGCGGCCAGTCGAGCCGCGATCCGGGCCTCGGTGTGGGCGTCCACGGCGCTGGTCGGTTCGACGAGCACGAGGACGTCGGCATCGGCGAGCAATGCCCGAGCCAGGCCCAACCGCTGGCGCTGGCCGCCCGAGAACGACCGGCCACGCTCCTCGACGGTGCTGTCGAGCCCGTCCGGGAGCGCGTCGAGGACGTCCTCGGCGCTGCAGACCGCCAAGGTCGCCAGCAGGTCCGCGTCGCTGTGCCGCTCGCCCGGGTCGAGCTCGCGGCGCAGCGGGCCGGTGAACAGGCGGGGGTCGTTGTCCCCGACGAGGATGCGCTCGCGCACCTGCGCGATCGGCACCTCGGCGAGGGCGACCCCGCCGAGCCGGGCCGCCGTGGGCTCCGGCCCGAACCGGCCCAGCCGGTCGGCGACGACGACCGCCTCCTCGGGGCGGGCCGTGACGACCGCGGTGAGCAGACCCGGGGCGACCTGGACCCCGCTCACCGGGTCGACCAGCTCGGCCGGCCCCGGCGGAAGGCGAACCTCGTCCGACGTGCCGCCCTCCGCGTGGGCCTCGACGACCGCGTCCACCTGGTCAGGGGGCACGGAGAGGACCGTGATGAGCTTCCCCGCGGCGATCCGCGCCCGGGTGTACCGGTCGACGAACTCGGTCGCGGTGCCCAGCGGTTTGACCAGGAAGGCCGAGTATCCGTAGAAGGCCACGAGCATCCCCGGGCTGACCTGGCCCTCGATCGCGAAGTGCGCGCCGATCCAGGTGACGATGAGGACGAAGATGCCGGGCAGCAGGACGTGTGAGGCGTCGAGCGCTGCCTGCACCCCGGCCACCTGCACCCCGACCCGGCGGACCCGTTGGCTCTGCGCGGCATACCGGTCGAGGAAGGCGCGCTCGCCACCGATGCCGCGCAGCACGCGCAACCCGGCCACGGTGTCCGCGCCGAGCCCGACCAGCTTGCCGGACTCCTCGCGCTGGCGGGCCTGGCGCTTCTGCAAGGGCTTGACGATGACCGACAGCGAGGCGAGCAGGACCGGGACCCCGAGCAGGACGAGCAGCCCGAGCTCGGTCGAGGCGCGCAGCAGGATGACGGCGACGACGACATACGAGACGATCGCGCCGGCGAACCGGGCCGAGACGTCGTAGAGCCCGCCGAGCCGCATCGCGTCGTTGGCGACGGTCGCGACGACCTCGCCGGTGCGCGCGGTGCGCGGCAGGGCGGCCCCGGTGTCGGCCGCCTTCCAGCCGACGAGCTGGACCGCACGGAAGGAGGACCGCAGCCAGTTCTGGACCGCGAACCAGTGCCGGATCGCGCCGGACCCCGCGACGACCAGCGCCAGCCCGATGACGGCCCCGCTCCACGCCCACAGCGACCCCTGGTCGCCGGCGATGAGCCCCTCGTCGACCGCTCGGCTCAACGCGGCGGGGAGCAGCGCCTGGGCGACCATCCAGATCACCCCGAAGACGATGCCGCCGGCGAGGGTACGCCACTGGCCCCGGCCGACCCAGCCCATGAAATGGAGGGGGCTGCGCAGGTCCGGGGTGCCGGGATCGTGGTATGGCGGTGTCATAGCCGTTCCACGATAGGTGCTCGACCCGAGCGCCCGACACCGGTTTTCCGTCGGCCTGGCATAGCCTGGGGGACGTGCTGCGGACCGCGCTCCGACCCCGCTGGCTCGGGGCGCTCGCCGGGATCCTCGCCCTCTCGGCGTTGTTCACCTGGCTCGGCTTCTGGCAGCTCGGCGTGGCGAAGTCCTCGGCCCGCGAGGAGATGATCCAGCGCGCCGAGAACAGCCCCACCGTGCCCGTCGACACCTTGATCGCCCCACACGGCGCCTTCCCCGGCCTGGACTCCAGCCGTCGGGTCAGTGCCGTCGGGAGGTATGACGCCGACCGCCAGTTCCTCGTCGTCGACCGACGGCTCGCGGGCGTCGCGGGCAGCTGGGTGGTCACCCCGCTCGTCGTCGAGACCACCGGGGCCCGCCTGGCGGTCCTGCGCGGCTTCACCACGGCGAACCAGGCCCCGCCACCGAGCCAGCTGGGGACGGTCACCGTCGTCGGCTCGCTCGCACCAGGGGAGTCCCCGTCGCCGGCCGCCGGGCTGCCGGAGGGCCAGATGGGCTCGATCGACCTGTCTATCCTCGCCAACCGGTGGGACGGCGACCTCTACAACGCCTTCGTCTTCGCCATCTCCGAGACCCCGGACGCGACCGGAGCCAGCCCCGCCCCGGGCCAGATCCAGCGGGTGCCGCCGCCGTCGCCAGACCCGGGGATGTCGCCGCGCAACACGGCATACGCGATCCAGTGGTGGGTCTTCGCGGCCTTCGTGCTGTGGATGTGGTGGAAGATGGTGGCGGACGAGCACCGGCGGGAGACCGGCGTCCCGGCGCCCGCGCAGGCCGGTGCCGACCCTTCAGGAGGAGAGCTGACGTGAGGATCGACGCCGCCGCGGTGCGCAAGGCGCTGGGGCTGTACAAGGTTCTGGCGGTGGTGGCCGGTATCGCGCTGTTCGTCCTCATCCTCGAGATGGTGCTCAAGTATGGGATGCACCAGAACAACTTCCTCACCCAGAACTGGAGCTATATCCACGGCTTCATCTACATGGCGTATGCCGCGTCGATCGCCAACCTCGGGTTCAAGGCGCAGTGGCCGATGATGCGGATCATCGCCAACCTGCTCACCGGGTTCGTCCCCTTCCTACCGTTCATCGCCGAGCGCCGGGTCAGCGCCGATGTCGAGCGCCAGCTCGCCGGCGTCTAGCCCCCAGCGGCGGGGCCGGCTCCCCGCTCTGGGTGCCGTCGTCGCCATCGTCATCGGCGTGGCGGTGGCCCTGAGCAGCCGGTCGAGTGGGGCCGGGCAGTCGTTGGAGACACCGGACCACAGCTTCGCGGTGACCGTGCCGACCTCATATGGCCTGCGGACCTCGGCGGCCGCGGACAATATCGCCGGCGCGCAGGACGCGGCCACGGCGGAGTCGGTGGTGGCGCGCGCCTTCGACACCCCACGCGGCGCGCAGGACAGCGCGGTCCTCACGGCGACCCGGATGGCCGAGCAGCAGATCACCTGCACCCGTCGGGCCGGCGACTTCCTCGGTGCGGAGGTCATTTTCCAGTGCCCGGTGAAGGACCCGACCGGGACGGCCTACGTGAAGGTCGTCGTCGTCCTCGTCCACGGCGACCGCAGCGCGCAGCTCTTGGTGACCCGGCGGCATACCACCGATGAGGCCGACCTCGAGGCGGTCAAGGCGATCGTCGCGACGGCGAGCTGGCGCTAGCCGGATAGGGTTTGGCCCGTGAGCGGAGCCCTGCAGACCCGGCCGGTCCTCGTCGTCGACTTCGGCGCTCAGTACGCCCAGCTCATCGCCCGGCGGGTCCGCGAGGCGCGGGTCTACTCCGAGGTCGTCCCGCACACCATGCCGGTCGCCGAGCTGCTCGCCCGCGACCCGGCGGCGGTCATCCTCTCCGGCGGACCAGCCAGTGTGTATGCCGAAGGCGCCCCCAGCCTCGACCCGGCGCTCCTCGCGGCCGGGGTCCCGGTCTTCGGGATGTGCTACGGCTTCCAGGCGATGGCGCAGGCACTCGGGGGCACGGTCGCCCACACCGGCACCGGCGAGTACGGCCACACCCCCGCGAGTGTCACCCCCGGCACCACCTTGTTCCGCGACCAGCCCGCCCAGCAGAGCGTGTGGATGTCGCACGGCGACTCGGTCACCGTCGCACCGGTGGGCCTGCGGGTCACCGGGTCGACGCCCGGCGCGCCGGTCGCCGCCTTCGAGGACGACGAGCGGCGGCTGTATGGCGTCCAGTGGCATCCAGAGGTCATGCACACGGCGTACGGGCAACGCGTGCTCGAGAGCTTCCTCTGGCGGGGCGCCGGGATCGCACCCGACTGGACCCCGGCCAATGTCGTCGACGAGCTGGTCGCCTCGGTGCGCGAGCAGGTCGGCCCCGGGCGGGTCCTCTGCGGGCTGTCCGGCGGGGTCGACTCTTCCGTGGCGGCGGCGCTGGTCCAGCGGGCCGTCGGTGACCAGCTGACCTGCGTCTTCGTCGACCACGGGCTGCTGCGCGAGGGTGAGGCCGAGCAGGTCGAGGAGGACTTCGTCGCCGCCACCGGGGTCTCCCTGGTCGTCGTCGACGCCCGGGAGCGTTTCCTCGGCGCGCTCGCCGGCGTGAGCGACCCGGAGGAGAAGCGGAAGATCATCGGCCGCGAGTTCATCCGGGTCTTCGAGCAGGCCGCCCGCGATGTCGTCGGCACCGCCTCGGCGGACGGGCATCCGGTGGAGTTCCTCGTCCAGGGCACGCTCTATCCCGACGTCGTCGAGTCCGGCGGCGGTGAGGGCGCGGCGAACATCAAGAGCCACCACAATGTCGGTGGGCTGCCCGAGGACCTCCAGTTCACCCTGGTCGAGCCGCTGCGGGCGCTGTTCAAGGACGAGGTCCGCGCCGTGGGCCTCGAGCTCGGCGTCCCCGAGGCGATCGTCTGGCGGCAGCCCTTCCCCGGCCCCGGTCTCGGCATCCGGATCGTCGGAGCGGTGACCGCCGACCGGCTCGCCGTCCTGCGCCGGGCCGACGCGATCGCCCGCGAGGAGCTAACCGCCGCGGGGCTGGACCGCACCATCTGGCAGTGCCCGGTCGTCCTGCTCGCCGACGTCCGTTCGGTGGGGGTCCAGGGCGACGGACGCACCTATGGCCACCCGGTCGTGCTCCGACCAGTGTCCTCCGAGGACGCGATGACCGCCGACTGGACCCGCGTGCCCTATGACGTCCTGGCCCGGATCTCCTCGCGGATCACCAACGAGGTTCGCGAGGTCAACCGGGTCGTCCTTGACGTGACGAGCAAACCGCCCGGCACCATCGAGTGGGAGTAGCCGCCTCGGGCTCCGGGTCGTCGGACGGGGATCGCCCGGCTGGCCGGGCCCAGGCGCGGACGAGGAGGGCACGGTGCACGCCAACGAGCTGATCCTCTATGTCGCCGACCAGGCGCGCGCGAAGGCCTTCTATGCGGACGTGCTCGGCCTGGTCCCGACCCTGGACGTACCGGGCATGACCGAGTTCGACCTCGGCGGGACGACCCTGGGCCTGATGCCCGTTGCGGGCATTGTCGCCCTCGTCCCCGGGCTGCGCGCCGGCGAGGGGCAGCGCTGCGAGCTCTACCTTCGGCGGGCCGACGCGGCCCGGCTCCTCGACCGGGTGGGGCCGGCCGGGGGCCAGGTGCTCGCGGCGATGGCGGACCGGTCCTGGGGCGAGCGAGTCGGCTATGCGCTCGACCCGGATGGTCACGTCCTCGCCCTGGCCGAAGCCTGACGGCCCGGTGTAGTTCGCGGGTTAGCGGCCCAGGCCGGCATACACTGCGGCGGCCGCTGCCACGACG